>Ga0185299_10000670_pt1 | contig 84058 bp, 74 predicted proteins | sample PaiPotPPA55metaG_FD_128002 | JGI IMG/M metagenome (GOLD analysis project Ga0185299, IMG submission 128002) | Iron sulfur acid spring bacterial and archeal communities from Banff, Canada, to study Microbial Dark Matter (Phase II) - Paint Pots PPA... ...
ACCGGGCAGGAAAAGGAACCGCTCATCCCGATGCGGCGGTGGATTTTCCAGTTGGGAATGTCCATGCGGAAGTCGGCGAAGGTTTCATGCTAGGCCAGGACGTGTTGATAAGCGCTGTCGACCAGCGTGCCGTCCAGATCGAAAAGCATGGGCGGAAGCGGGACGGCGTGGCGAGGCGCAGTGTCGTTCGCGTTAGAATGCCTGTTCATCGAAATTCGTTTTCTTCGACCATCAGTCCCAAAATTTAGCCCATCACTACATCGTCAGATTTTTTTGAGTGCACTAATCGCCGCGCTTAGAGGCTGACGATTCTTGAAAAAGTCCTGCCAGGGATCAGCGCCGCTCAGACGTTTTGCGTAGTTGCCCAGATTGAATTCGGAAGGATCGAGGGTCGGAGTAACTTCCGGCCAGGAGAGCGGAGTAGAAAACGGGGCTTTGGGACGGCGCCGCACGGAGTATGGGGCTACGACGGTCTGGCCAAAGCCGTTGCGGTAAGCGTCGAGATAGACGCGTCGTTTGCGGGCGGCGATGGAATGTTCGACCGTGAGTTCTTTGGGGAATTGCGCCGCAAGGCGCGCGACGACGGACTCGGCGAATGACAAAACATCATCCACGTCGGTTTCCGGCTTGATGGGCACAAAAACGTGGAGGCCGCGGCTGCCGGAAGTTTTGGGAAAAGATTCAAGCTTCAAGGCATCGAGAACTTCTTTGAGTCGCAGGCCGGCACGCGCGGCGTCGCTGAATTGTTCCGATTGCGGATCCATGTCGAAACAAACCCAGTCGGGTTTGCGCAAGGAAGATGCGCGGCTTCCCGATACGTGGACGGCGATGCAACCGAGATTTGCCAACGCGAGCTGAGTGGCGAGCGAGCCGCCCACGACATAATTTGTGGATTTAGCGGACTTGCCCACATGCACAATCTGCTTGGTAGGCGTGCCGGGTGGCATGCTGGACGGGGCTTCTTTTTGATAGAAACAGCCGCCGCGCATGCCGTCGGGGCAGCGCTCGAGAGAGAGGATGCGATCTTTTACGTAGGGCTGCAGCTTTGGAAAAATATCGGCGTAAAACTCGATGAGCTGCAGCTTGGTGTAGCCTTCGTCGGGCCAGAAAACTTTAGTGGGATTGGAAACGGTGATCGGAAGACTTCTGGAGGACGGAGTCGCGGGGGCAGGTTTTCCAGTTTTCGCGGGCATTATGTTCGCAGACTTGGCATTTTTCGCGGGTCTGCGCGATTTGATGGACTTCTTTGATTTGGATGGTTTCGTTTTCATGCGGCAAACTCCGGCATGCGAACTTCCTGCGGGCTTTTGTCATCGCGAAGCCCGAGGAAAACAGGTTGGCGAAGTTTTTTGTCACTGGTCCATTCCTGGTAGGAAATTTGGGCGACGAGCTTAGGCGCTAGAAAGGTGACGTCCCGTTCTCGCGGGGGATCGACGAACGGGCTTTGCTGGCGCACTAGCGGACGGAATTTCTTAATCAGCGTGCCGAGACTTTCCTGGTTGAATCCAGTGCCCACTTTTCCCACAAAGTGAAGCTTGCCGCGATCGTAAGCGCCGAGAAGAAGCGCTCCGAAATGGCTGCGCGAGCCGGAGGGCGCGGTGAATCCACCGATCACGAATTCATCCTCGTGATGCACTTTCACTTTGAGCCAGAAACTGGACCGGCCTTCGACGTAGGGCGAAGAAAGATCCTTGGCCACCAGGCCTTCGAATTTTCGCTGGATGGCGAGACGGTAGGCTTCCAGGCCATTTGAAGCCAATCGCGCGGAGGGGACGATTACTTTATTCTGGGCCGTTTTATTCTGCCCCGCTTTATTCCGCGCCTTGCCCGCGGGCCTATTTGGCGCGAGGGATTCTTCCAAGGCAACGCGGCGTTCCGATAGCGGGCGCCGACGTAAATCCTGGCCATCTTTATAGAGACAATCAAACACCGCAAACACCGATTTCCCTGCGCCCAAATTTTGCAGCAGCTGAAAGCGGGATACGCCTTCGCGGTCAAAGACGGAGACTTCGCCGTCGAGCAAAAGCGTGGAGGGCCGAAGAGTGCCCATAGCCGCAGCAACGTCGAAAAAGCGATCGGTGCGGTCGATGGCATTACGAGAGTAGAGGCGAACACGCGAACCTTCTTTATAGGCGAGGATGCGGTAGCCGTCGTACTTTTCTTCGTAGACCCAGCCGGGCTTGTGGAATGGCTCACGCACGAGAGTGGCGAGCATCGGTTTAGCACGGAATGGAATGTGGTCGGGCACAGGAGTGGGAGGAACGTGGAGCTCCGCCTCAGGAAGAAGTTTTTCGGCGTTTTGGTGTGCGCGAACTAACCGCTTTGGACGCGGATGCCGGGTGGGCGCCCTTCGAAGTGCTGGCTCGCGAGTTTTTCGCGACTTTGGCGGTCTTAGCCGCGGGTTTAATGACCGGGTCGCCCGTCGCGGCTTTCTCGACGTCGCCACCGCCGTCGCGCGCAATTTCGGCCAGCAGCCGATTCGAAACGGCTGAGCGGGGCATTTCTTGGGTTATGTCTACGCCGGTTCGAGCGAATTCGTCGCGATGTTTGATCAACAGCCAGGAAGTTTTGGAGCTGCTGCCGTAGCCGCGCGTTCGAACGAGAACCCAAGAGCCCTTCAGTTTTTTTCCGTGCAAAGCAAATTTCAAATCGCCTTTTTCAAGCGCAGCTGCGACGTCGGGACTTTCGGGGGTCCAGGTACCTTGATCCCAAACCATGACGGTGCCGCCTCCGTATTCGCCCTCCGGAATTACGCCCTCAAAACTAGCGTATTCGACGGGATGATCTTCCACCTGCATGGCCAGACGCTTAATGGAGGGATCCAGCGAAGGTCCTTTAGGAATCGCCCAAGACAAAAGCGTTCCGCGAAATTCCAGGCGGAAATCGTAATGCAGTTGAGAAGCGCGGTGTTTCTGTATGACGTAAATTAACGATGACTTGGGCGCTTTGGGCGCGGTTTTCTCTCCGGAAGGTTCCGGGGAAATTTTGAAGTCACGTTTTTTGCGATATTCGTTGAGCGGCATTTTGGAATTCTACAGAAAACGACGGGAGCGGGAAAAGTTACTCGGGCCCGCACTTGCGACTGGCATGCGAGCCCGAGCCCCATGAATCGTCCACTAACTATTCTTCGTGGCCTGGTGCCGGAGCGTTTTCGCTATCCCGATTTCCACTTTCGCGGTTTTCGGAGCGCGTAGGATTCTCCCGATTTTCGGCCGGTTGATTGTCGGTGCGGCTCCCGGTTCCGGAATTGGTGCCTTCCGTTTCCCCGGTGCGATCGGAAGTAAGCTCACCGCTCGGATCGATATCCGTTTCCTTCAAGCGACGCTTCTGGTCAGGGCCGTTGGGTGAGGTCATAAACTATGCCTTGGCCGACCTAGCCTTTCTGCGCGGGGTCTCTTCTTCCTCCTCTTCCGAGGTGCCTTTCTCTGAGCCCTCGCCCATGGCCCTCACGTTAATCTCGCTGGCCATGTCGGTGAGCTTCTGGTCGGTTTCCTTTTCTTCTTCGAGCGTCTGTTCGAGCAGTTGCACGGCGTTGTCTTCGCCCAGCAATTCCGCGTAGGTCCGCACGGTGCCATAGGCGGCGATCTCGTAGTGCTCGACGCGCTGAGCCGCGGAAATCAACGCCGCGTCCATTACGTCGTCTTCGAAATCCTCGCCCATGATTTCCTGGCCTTCGGCGACCAGCCCTTCCATACCCTTGCACTTCTTGCCGGAAGGCTTCTCGCCCAGTTCCTTGAAGATCTGCTCAAGGCGCTGCACGTGACCGCGAGTCTGCTCCAGATGCTCTTCGAAGCCGTTGCGAAGTTCTTCGGAATTGGCGGCCTTGGCCATTTTCGGAAGAGCTTTCACCAATTGATTTTCTGCGTTGTAAATATCTTTCAGTTCATCGATATAAAGTTCTTTAAGAGCCTGATGTTCCATGATGTTTCCTCCATAAATTTAAGAAGCAAATTCAAACTAAGGGCCAGCCCTTGTGGTAACCATCCAGCGGAGTACCTAAGGGACTGTCTGATATCGTGTAGCGACAGCTCCGGGGACAAAACTTGAAATTTAACGAGGCTCGCCAAGGAAAATGCGGCGCCTCGTTGTAGCGGGATGGTTGCAAGTGGCGACAATCAAGTCCATCGGTGAAACGGTGTATTCAGGCGCAGACTGTGGGTTTTGCGGGGCTGACGGGGGGCTGACCTGCGGCCTCGGCTGCGCGGGCACCCCTCGCGGCGGCGGTGAAGACAGGCTGGGCTTGACCTTCACGGTGAGGGTGCGGGTCTGCTAGACTAAGGACTATCGGTTTTCGAATAATCCGAAGAAGCAGGACTAAAAATGGCGATGAAGTGTGAACTTTGCGGCAAAGGGCCGCATTTCGGTAACGTGATCAGCCACGCGAATAATACGCGGCGACGGCGCTGGAACCCCAATTTGAAGCGGGTGCGCGCGTTGGTGTCGGGCGCTCAAAAGCAAATGCGCGTTTGCACGGCCTGCATTCGCGCGGGCAAAGTAAAGAAAGCTGCCTGAGCATTCACTTGGTTGCCAATCCGTTGCGGTGCCTTTTTCAAGTGCGCGCGAAACGCGCTGTCCCCGGGCGTGTGCGTGTCCCCATGGCAAAACCCATCGCTGTAGTGGGATTGCTGGTTGTCGCGTGCGTGGCGGCCTGCAACCGGCAGGCGCAGCATTCGCCGGATGTGTGGGCGGTGGTGAATGGAAAAGAGATTCACAAAGATGAAGTGGAGAAATATTACCGCACGCGGATAAATCCGGAAGGGCAGGCGCCTTCGCAAGAGGAGGCCTTATCGCTGAAGCTGAATGTGCTGGATGAGCTGATCAACAATGAAATTCTGATCGAGCGCGCGAAGAAACTGAACCTGGAAGCCAGCGATGGCGAAGTGGAAGACAAGTTCACCGAGCTGAAAAGCCCTTATACCGAGGATGAATTTCAGCGGCAGTTGAAAGAGCGCGGCGTGTCCGTGGACGATTTGAAGCGGGACCTGCGGCGGCAGCTTTCGATACAGAAGCTTTTGAATCGCGAAGTGGTGGCCAAGATTTCGATAACGGACCAGGATGTGGCGGATTTTTATAACGCCAACAAAGCGCAATTTAATGTCGCGGAGCCGCAATTCCGAATCGCGCAGATCGTGGTCACGCCCCGGAAAGAACCGCAAATTCGCAACCGCAAGAATGACGATGCGACGAATGAGGCGGAAGCACAGCGCAAAGTAAAGATGCTGATGGACCGGCTGAACAGCGGCGCGGATTTCGCGCAACTGGCGATGGATTATTCCGAAGACATGAATTCGGCCGTGACGGGCGGAGATATGGGCTATGTGCCGGAATCGGCGCTGAACCAGTCCGATCCGGCGCTGAAGAAGATGGTACTGGGCTTGAAACCGGGACAGGTCGGCCCGCCCATTCAGTTAAAAGAAGGATACCGGATTTTGAAACTGATCACGCGGGAATCGCCCGGGCTGCGAGGACTTGCCGAGCCGCAGGTGCAGCAAACCATCCGGGATACTTTGCGAAATCGCAAGGAACAATTGTTGCGTGCGGCGTACCTGGCCATTGCGCGCGATGAAGCGCGCTCTACCAATTACCTGGCGCAGCAGGTGATTGAGACCGCGGGGAAGCTCCCCGATGGCGGCAGCGCTGCGGCGACCACGAAGTCGGTCGGTCAGCCGTAGTGGTCGTTACCTGGCGAGATTTTTTCGAGCGATGCGCGACTGCGAGTGTACGCCAAAAAATCGCATAAACGCTCCCAGCCTTCCGCCTAACACGCGTGCCACATCCCTTTCCTAAAAAACCTTGCGGCGGCACCCTCGATTCCCGAACTTTCAGATATGCTCGGACTTGCGCGAAATCCCGCCGATGCCTCAGGATTAGTATTCACTTTTTGTCAATTTGATTGCGATTCAGCTCGATAAGGAATCCGAGAGCATGGCGACGAGTGCGGACGTCTTAATTATTGGCGCGGGTCTGGCCGGATTATGTTGCGCGAAGCGCCTTTCCGAAGCGGGCGTCACATTTCAGATTGTCGAAGCCTCGGACGGGATTGGCGGTCGCGTGCGCACCGACGAAGTAGACGGATTTTTGCTGGACCGCGGATTTCAGGTGCTGCTCACCGCATATCCTGAAGCGCGCAACGTCCTGGATTACTCGCGACTCGATCTTAAATGTTTTTCTCTGGGGGCATTGTCGTGGTTTGCCGGGCGCATGAACCCCATCGTGGATCCCTGGCGGATGCCCGGTATGTGGCGAGAGGCGCTGCGCTCGGAATTTGGAACATTGGGGGACAAATTGCGCATGGCGCGGCTGCGCAGCCGTCTGAAGCGCACTTCCGTTGAAGAGATTTTCAAGCGGCCGGAGCGCTCGACGAAAGATGCTCTGAAGTCCGAAGGATTCAGCCAGGAAATCATTCACCGTTTTTTTCGCCCGTTTCTCGGCGGTATTTTGCTGGACGGCGAATTGAAAACGACCAGCCGCATGTTTGAATTTGTCTTCAAGATGTTGTCGGAAGGATCGACCAGCGTTCCCGCGCGGGGCATGGGCGCGATCCCGGCGCAGATTGCGGAGAAATTCAACGCGGATTCGATACGTTTGAACTCGCGAGTCGAATCGCTGCACGAAAATGAAATCACGCTGGCAGGCGGAGAAAGCATCCGCGCCCGCGCCATCGTGGTGGCCACCGACGGCCCGTCCGCGGCGCACCTGGTAGGCGAAGCGGAACCGGCCTCGCGCAGTGTCAGCTGCTTTTATTATGCCGCGGACGAGTCGCCCATTCCGCGGCCGATGCTTACGCTGAATGGAGATGGCGCCGGACCGGTGAATAATTTTGCGGTGATCAGCCAGGTGGCGCCGTCCTACGCGCCGGCAGGAAAACATCTCATCTCCGTATCCGTGCTCGGGACGCAGGAGCTCACGGAGGCGCAGTTAAGCGGGTTCGTCATCGCACAAATGAAAAATTGGTTCGGCACGGTAGCGCGTTCCTGGCGGCTTTTGAAAAGCTACAAAATACCGCACGCCCAGCCCCAACAATACCCAGGCGCGCTGGAGCCTCCGGAGCGCTCGGTGCGCATTCGCCCGGGGATTTATGTGTGCGGAGATCACCGCGACAATGCTTCGATACAGGGCGCCATGCTTAGCGGGCGTCGCGCCGCCCAGGCAGTGATTGAAGATTTTGCGCGCTAGCCCACAGGCAGTTTTTCTTTCCAATCGAATGAATCCGCGTGGCCAGTAACTGGGACTTGCGTACCATTGCTTACATAACTACGTGGCTCGAAACTGTCTCTGTATGGCCCGTTACTCCGCTTTTCTCGGCCTCCAGGTAGAAGTCCAGTATCGCGCGGGCGATATTCTCTTACCGGCCTCCGGAACGTTTGTCGGTGACACAGGGCGCTCCATTTTCCTGGAGCAGAGCCTCGAACAGAAGGGCCAGCACCGGCACTTTCGTTCGGAAATTCCTTACCAATGTATTGTGCGTTTGGCGGAGAAACCGGAACCCGTGGCATCTGCCGGACAAGAGAAAGCTATTCGCTGTCAGCCAGCCGTGGCAGAAATTCCTCAGCCCGCCGATGCAAACCAGGAACCCGAAAGTGCACAGCGGGAACAATCCGCGGCCGACCGCTTAAAAGTTTCCGTGGTTTTTCCGCGACCCCAGCGATCCAACATTTAACGTTCCTCACATTTCTAAGCTCTTCATTTCGCGATTCCCGGACTGCGTCCTTCCCCCCTTGGAAAAATTGAGTACGCTACAATTGAGTTCGCTGTGTGGACATAATCGCTGGGGATGCTTTTCGATAAAGCGGAGGTCTTAGTGAATTCCGTAATAGGGCCGCAAACGAAGGTGGGACTAATCGGCCTGGGGCTGATGGGCAAGCCCATGGGCATGAATTTGTTGAAAGTCGGGTTTCCGTTGACGGTTTGGAATCGCACCGCGTCGCGTGCCGATGAACTGGTTGCCGCAGGAGCAAAACTCGCGCCATCGCCGCGGGAACTTGCGGCTAATTGTGAATTTGTGTTGTCCATAGTTAGCGATCCGGCAGCGCTGGAGGAGGTGCTGTGGGGGCAGAATGGCGCGATGCACGGCTTGCAGCGTGGCAGCATTTACATTGATTCCAGCACGGTATCTCCGACGCTTGCACGAAAAGTCGCCTCCGCTTGCGAGGAGCGAGGCGTGCGCTTTCTTGACGCGCCGGTCACTGGAGGCGATTGGGGCGCTAAAAAAGGCGAACTTGTTTTCATGGTCGGCGGCGAGGCCGCAACGCTGGCCGAAGCCGAGGCAGTCTTACGTGTGTTGGGAAAAAAATGGTTTCATCTCGGACCGAACGGAGCCGGCCAAACCATCAAGCTGGCCATGAACCTGATTCTGGCGTTAGAGGTGGATGCGCTGGCGGAAGCGCTTGCGCTGGTGACCGCCGCGGGCTTGCAAGGAGAAAAGCTGGTGGAGGTCATGCAATCCAGCATGGCGCGATCGGGTGTGCTGGACATCAAGTCGCAAAATTTCTTGAAGGGCGACTACACGCCAAGTTTCCCGCTGCGATTGATGCATAAGGATATGAGGCTGGCGCTGGAGCTTGCGCAGCAGACTCACGTGGAGCTTCCCGCTACCGAGGCTGCATTTAAAACTTATTCCACAGTGAAAGAAGCGGCCAAGGAAGACCTGGATTATTCGGCGGTGATGAAATTCTGGAAGAAATAAATCGGGGCGTTCAGTTGTTAAAGTTACCGTAGTGGCGATTTTCTACGGCGCTCACGGTCGCGCGTTTGGCGAGAAAAATCCAATCGGCAAATCACGGGCAGTGCGCAATCCCGCCGGAGCGTCGAGAATCACCGGGATGGAATTCACCACCACCGAGGCCGTCGCAATGTCTCCAGGCGATCCTCCCGCAATGGTCAGACTTATATTTGGATGCCCTTGCAACGCTACAGTGTCGTTGGGCTCTTTCGCGCCCACATACATCTGCAATTCAAGATGGATCAGTTCTTTTCCGTTGGAAAGGCCACGCGCGATTTGATGAACGCCTGCGGCCTGCCCAGGCGCAACGGTTAAGAATTGAGTCTGGACCCTTTGTGTGGCGATGACCGGATCGATTGTTTCGGTAATTTCGTTAACGTCCAGATTCAAACTATCCGCCACCATGGCCACGGATTCGGGCAGCCCAACATGTTTAATAATTCCGGCGGCTACTTTTTCACGGAATTCATCGAGAGTCATGCCCGCGCCGATTTTTCTTTGTAGCGGCTCGCGGCGCTTGGCGGCATCAACTACGCGCCGTCCGCTGGCGTGCTCAATGCGTTGCGATACAGCTGCAAGCGTAATTAAGAGCTTGTCCAGAACAAATCCGGGATTGACGCCTGTACCGATCAGCGCCACACCCCACTCTTTCGCGGCCGTGTCCAGACGCGCGGCTAGCTCGGGATAAGTGCGAAACGGGTAGGAAAGTTCTTCGCAGGTCGATACCACGCAGGACTCGGCTTCCAGGCAGGCCAGCAGTTGATCCATGATTTTCGGCAGCGCCGATGAAGTGGAATGAATGACCACATCCGCGGCTTGGCCCAGCACTTGCGAAGCGTCGTCGGAAATTTTCACGCCCCAGGGAACATCGTTAGCGCCCACAACTTCGCCGAGGTCGCGGCCCACTTTGGCTGGGTCGGTATCGATCGCGCCGATAATTTCGATGGCGGACTTTTCCCGCATCAGTCTGGCAATGGAGGCGCCGATAGGACCGACGCCATATTGAATGGCGCGAATTTTCTTTTTCAATGTCGTTGGCCTTTGGACGGCTGTGACACGCCGCGCCTTCTGTAAGAAAACGAAACCCCTACGATAGAGTAATTCTGTAGAGCAGGCAACGCTAAAGCCCATAAATCGGCTTAGGAGGCTTGCACGCCAGTGTTTGATCGCAGCATACTTTCAACTCGGAGAACTTAAATGGCCGCAAAAAAACTTACTGAAGCGGAAGTTAAAGAGCGCTTGAGTGGGGTGCAAGGCTGGACGTTACAAGGCGGGAAGCTGCATCGCGCGTTCGAATGCAAGGATTTCGTGGCGGCTTTTGGGAATATGACGCGGGTGGCGCTGGTGGCGGAAGCAATGAATCATCACCCGGAATGGTTTAATGTGTGGAATAAAGTCGTGATTGATCTAAATACCCACAGTGTTGGCGGCATCAGCGACCCGGATTTCAAGCTGGCCGGGAAGATCAATGAGATTTTTGGCGTGTAACGGATGCTCGCCTTTCTTAGGTATGGCTTTTCGGACCGAAATTGAGGGTGCTACGGAGTGGTTAGCATCGCGGTTCTGGTCTGTGTGGCAGCAAACAATACCCGGGATTGGCTTGCCCGCTTAGGCGTTGACATAGGCAATCACAGATGTTAAAAACGCAACAACGACAAGCCTTTGGACGGTGAGTCTCCTGACGCACTGTTTACCGCAGTAAGCGAATGAGGCTGTAGTCTTGCCTGGCAGGGCGGGCTGCTGCATACCTCCAGACGCTTGTCATGCATCACCCCACCCCGGGAGGTGAAACTGTTGCTTTCACCTCCTACTTTTTTGTCCCGAGGCGGTTCTAATCCCTTCTTTATCAATCTAGATGGTTTGTGGTGTGTGCTCCAGCATTCGTCGGCTAAAATGCAGTCCGCAGTCGTCACGGAGCCCAATTCGCGCGCATGAGTGCCTCGCCGCCGCTTCTTAACCTCGAACACGTAACTGTTTTTCGTGGGACCGCGGACGATCCGGTGGCCCCAAATGCGCCCACTTCAGAGGTAGCTTCTGGAGTGGCACGCCCCGCGCTCGATGATGTTTCGCTACGTATCGAGGCCGGCGAGCATGTATGCATCCTGGGCCCCAATGGGTGCGGAAAGTCGACATTAATCAAAACCATCACTCGGGAGTGCTATCCAATTGTCCGGGAGGGGTTCTCTATTTCCATCCTGGGGCGCGCACGCTGGAATATTTTCGAGTTGCGGTCGCTGCTGGGCATCGTGACGCCCGATCTTCTGGGGGCGTGCACTACCGATGCGACCGGCCGGGACGTGGTGCTCTCGGGATTTTTCAGCAGTACGCGTATATTTCCGCATCATCATCCTGATCCGGTTCAACTGGCGCTTGCTGATCGCGCTTTGGAACGCATGGGAGTCGCGCATCTTGCGGGTCGTGCGGTGGCGCGCATGTCTTCAGGCGAAGCCAAGCGCACGCTAATCGCGCGGGCGCTGGTTCACGATCCGCGCGCGTTGCTTTTTGATGAGCCCAGCAATGCCCTGGATATTGCCGCGCAATTGCAGTTGCGCGCGGCGATGCGCGAGCTGGCGCAATCGGGCATCGCGATTCTGCTGGTCACGCATCACGTCTCGGAGATTATTCCCGAGATAGAGCGAGTAATTTTGCTTCGCGATGGGCGCATCATCGCGGACGGTGGAAAGACCGAGGTACTTACTTCTGAGGGCATTTCGGCGCTATTTGGTATTCCGTTGCGCATAACGGAGCAGGATGGTTATTTTCACATCCGCGAATGAGTCGAATCACGGCGCGGAGGACCAAACAGTGCGAAATGTTCGCGAAGGATTCACTACAACTCAGTGGTCATCTCCCCGTTATCCTTAAAATCAACGAGCATGTTATCCAGCAAGCGCGTTTCGCCAAATTTCGCTGCGACCAGGACGTAGGCTTTGCGGTTGATGTGCGTTAATGGCTCGAATGTCTGGGCATCCACAATTTCCGCGTAATCAATCTTGGCTCTGGATTCTTCGCTAAGGACCCGGTGCATGGCGGTCTGCAACGAAAGGGCATCCGGCGTGCCATGTAGCAAAAGCAGTCGCGCGGCTTGCAAAGCGCGGTGTAACACGGTGGCAGATTGCCGATCAATTCCCTGCAAATAGACATTTCTCGACGACAGGGCCAATCCATCGGCTTCGCGCTCGATGGGGCAAACTACAATTTCGCCGTCGAGATTCAGATCTTTCGCCATCCGCGAAATGATGGTCGCCTGTTGCGCATCTTTTCTCCCAAAATACGCAAATTGCGGCTGAACGATTTGCAAAAGTTTCATCACCACGGTGCTGACACCGCGGAAGTGCCCGGGCCGGATGCGGCCTTCCAGGCGCTCGCTTAAACCGACAACATTTACGTAGGTGGAATAGTTCTGCGGATAAATTTCTTGCGCCTCCGGCAGGAAAGAGCACTGCACACCCGCATTTTCTAGCTTTTGAGTATCGGCCGGCAGATTACGTGGATACTTCGCAAAATCCTCCGAAGGACTGAACTGCGTAGGGTTCACGAAAATACTGGCTACTACTGAAGAACATTGCAGCCGGGCTTGCTTGATGAGCGACAGGTGCCCTTGATGCAAAGCGCCCATGGTGGGAACCAGCCCGACAATGCGATTTTCGTCGCGTTGCTTGCGCGCGAATTCTTTCATCCAGGAAACAGTTCGAATGATTTCCACGAGGAGGGATGCGCGTCAGGCGTTGGCGGCGCCGGCGCGCTCGCGATAAAAATGAATTACATCGGTGGAAAGCGGCTTGGCGCCCAATTGCCTGACCATGGTAGTGATTTGTCCGCGATGATACGTTCCATGATTCACCAGATGTTGCATGGACAGCCACAGCGGATTGGTATATTGACCAAAATTCAGCGTGCGATATTCATGAACGTTGTCTAAATCTTTTTGCGTGACGCGGGCTACGAACTCATTAAGACGCGCCTCGTCCTCTTGCCAACGCGTTCGCAGCGCGGAAATCTCATGGAACTGTCCCACATCCGGCAAGGAAGCAGGCGAGCGGCCCTGGAAGCGCTCCAGCCACAGCCACTCACAGCCCCAAATATGGGCGAGCGTATCACGCACCGAAGAAAAGCTGGAGCCGAGTGCCTTGATAAATTGCTCCACGGTCAGAGCGGCGGCAGAATCCAGCGAACCCCGATTAGCCCAAGCGTTGTAATCGTAAAGAAAACGAATGTCCTCGGGCGACATCTTTTCCTCCAATTGATTGTGAGCCGGCCGATTAGCCGGTGATGGAAACGGTTTTGCGATTTTTGCCGCTTTGCGGCGTGTGGTAAGACTCGGCATCCGAAGGAAATGTGGCGTTGCGGACGTCTTCGCAATATTCACGCACCGCACCAGAAATTATTTCTCCTACGCCTGCATATTGACGCGAAAATTTTGGCGTTGCGCCAAACGTTAAGCCCAACATATCGCTCAATACCAGGATCTGCCCGTCGCAATCGGGGCCCGCGCCGATGCCGATGGTGGGGATGCGCACCTCTTTGGTGATCTGCGCCGCCAATTCTCGTGGTATAGCCTCCAACACAATCGCAAATGCTCCCGCAGCCTCTACCGCGCGGGCATCGCGCAGCAATTGTTCGGCGCCCACCGCTGTCTTCCCTTGCACGTGGTATCCGCCCAGGGCGTTCACGGATTGCGGGGTCAGTCCTACGTGAGCCATCACGGGAATTTCCGCTTCCGAGAAGCGCGCGATCAATTCCAGGCGACGCTCGCCGCCTTCCACTTTTACGGCTTCGGCACCGGCATCTTTAATGAAGCGCATGGCGTTGCGCAGGGATTCAGCCAGGTCGGTGTGATAGCTGCCATACGGCATATCCGCCACGACCAGCGCGCGATGAGCGCCGCGCCGAACCGCTCGCGTGTGGTGCAGCATTTCATCGACGGTCACGGGAAGGGTGCTGTCATATCCCAGCACCACCATGCCCAGTGAGTCACCGACCAGTATGACGTCCACGCCCGCTTCATCGAGCAAGCGGGCAGTCGGATAGTCATACGCCGTCAGGCACGCAATTTTCTTTTGATTAGTTGGCCCGCCTGCAGCATGAAATTTTCGTTGTTGGATGTCCGGAACGGTGATTTTCGCGTTGCCGGTATTCGAAGTGAAGCTCATGTTGGCCTCCGGTGCCGCTCCTTAACTTCAGGATGCAGCCCTGTACCCGTGACATGCGCAGAATAGCAAAATTTCGCGCGAATCGCCAGAACCTGGGATAGCTGGTTAGTACCAGCACCGCTGGTCTATTATCAAGCCGTTCTGGCCTCAGGCCTTCTTGCCCTGCATAGTCGCGGCGCGATGGATAGCCTGGCGAATGCGCTGGTACGTTCCGCAACGGCAAATATTGCCGCTCATGGCGTCGTCAATTTCCGCGTCGCTTGGCGAGGCTTTTTTAGCCAGCAGCGCCACCGCGGACATGATCTGTCCGGGTTGACAATATCCACATTGCGGAACGTTAATTTCCATCCAGGCTTGCTGCACGGGATGGCTGCCATCGGTGGAAAGTCCCTCGATAGTAGTGATCTTTTTGCCTGCGACATTAGCTATGGGCGTTACACAAGAACGCGCCGCTTCGCCTTCGATGTGTACGGTACAGGCGCCGCATAGCGCCATGCCGCACCCAAACTTCGTGCCGGTCATATTTAGTGTGTCGCGCAATACCCACAGCAGCGGCATCTCGGGGCTAACGTCAACGGTCTGCGGCTTGCCGTTCAGTACAAAACTGATGGCCATGATTCCCCCGATGCAAAAACGCCGTCTGCCAACAAAACAGACTTGGAAAGCGGGAATATCCTACAACAATTTTGACCGCGCAAGCGCAACCCGAAAATTATTGGGGAGGCGCTTGCGGGTTGGGGGCTTGAGCGGCTTTATTCTGGATAGAGAGCAGCTCCACTTCGAATATCAGCGTGGCGTTAGGACCGATATCCTGACCGGCGCCGCGGTTCCCATAGGCCAGATCAGCGGGAACGAACAATTGCCATTTTGATCCCACGGGCATGAGTTGCACAGCTTCCGTCCATCCTTTAATCACGCCGCTAACGGGAAAAGTGGCCGGTTGTCCGCGCTTGTAGGAGCTGTCGAATTCGGTGCCGTCAAGCAGCGTGCCGCGATAGTTGCAAACCACCGAATCGGTTGCGGCGGGTTTCGGCCCCGTGCCCTCCTTGAGGATTTTGTATTGCAGACCATCCGGCAAGGCTACGACGCCTTCCTTGGTTTTATTTTGTGCCAGGAAGTCGTCGCCAGCTTTTTTGTTGATTTCTCCGGCTTTCTGCATGGCTTGCTCCTGCTTGGCGCGAAGGTCGGTTTGAAGCTTGGTCAGAGCGACCTTCATTTCGTCATCGGTTAAAAGCAACTTGCCGCCCGCGAGCGCGTCTTTCATCCCGCGACTAAAAACTGCGGGGTCTATGTCCACCGTATCTTTGCGCATGCTCTTTCCAATGTTTACTCCAATGGCGTAGCTGACCTTATCTTTGTCGGTCTTAAGCGCTAGCGGAGTTTTCGCTCCGGTCGCGGTGCGCGGCTTGGCCGCGGTAGTCCCCGGGGTTTTTGTAGCCGGAGTGGTGGTTTGGGATTTAGGCGCCGGAGTTGTTTGGGTTTTAGGCGCGGGGGTGGGAGTGTCTTGGGCCGGCAGGTTGCCGGATGCGAGCAGGCCGAATACAAACAAATTCAAAGCGAAGGTTAATGTTTTTTGCATACCAGTATTGTTACATTGGCCCGCTAGCCGTGCAAATGTGGAGGCGTAGTGGGCAACGGGTCCAAAGATAAACAGCAATGGACACTTTGGCGGTTGGAATGCTATGCGGGAACTGTCGTTGCGGGCGCTTCCGGCGCACGCGGAGCGCGAGGAGAATCGGGCTCGACACCACGCCAACCCACCGGGCGGCCCCTGACCGCTTCCTTCACGGAACGGAAAAGCACCACGTACATTAACTGGCGATAGTAGAAGCGCTGTAAAAGCACAGGAATAAGCAGTGTCCAATCTTCCTTGCGTTCCAGCGCGAAGGCCACTATGCAGGTAAGCACATCGATGAGCACAAATCCGACGAAGAAAAATAAGGAGCGCTGTACGTCGGCGGTGGTCCACAGCTGCGGCAATCGCGCGATATGCAACTGCCCGACGGCCCACAGTGCGATGGAGCCGAGAAACATTAAATCGATGATCGGCGAAATGAGCGGAAGCACCAGCTGAAAGACAAAAATATTTGGCAGCGCAATCCAGCCCAGCGTGCCGTACTTGGGCCTTAGCAACGTGTCGCGGTGCTTCCAGAAAGATTGCAGCGTGCCGAAGGTCCAGCGAAATCTTTGGCGGATCAGCGCCCCCGGAGATTCAGGAGCTTCGGTCCAGGCGATAGCTTCTTCGTCATAGCTGATACGCCAGCCGAGGCGCCGAATGGCGATGGTGAGGTCTGCGTCTTCCGCCACGGTATCGGAAGTGATTCCGCCGGCAGCTTCAATGGCCTCTGTGCGCCATGCCCCCAGCGCGCCGGGCACAACGGTGATGCAATTGAGCAAATCGAAAGCGCGCTTCTCCATGTTCTGACTGGTGATGTACTCGAGCGCCTGCCAGCGCGTAAGCCAGCGCGTGCGATTGCCGACCTTCACGTTACCGGCCACCGCGCCGACGCACGGATCGGAGAAATGCCGCAGCAATTTGGAGATGGCGTCCGGTTCGATCTCCGTGTCGGCGTCGATGGTCACCACGATTTTCGTTTTTGCTTGGGACATCGCCAGGCTCAGCGCGGCGGACTTGCCGCGGTTCACTTGATGGATGGTGTGCACGCGCGAATCCGCGCCAAAGTGGTCATCGAGCAGCGCGCCGGTGCCGTCAGTCGAGCCGTCATTGACCACGATAATTTGCAGATTTTTTGTGTTGGTAGCCAAAACGGAAGAAACCGTCTGCACGATTACATTTTCTTCATTGTGCGCAGGAATCAAAACGGTCACATCGGGTGGCGGATCGGGCATCACGTAGTGATCGGGGCGAAGTTTTTCTATCAGCGCCAGAATGCCGATGACCACCGCGCGCCCGCTTACCAAAATTATTCCTACCATGAAGATGGTCGCGAAACCTACGCGGAACCAGCGGTATAAACTGAAAATGAATCCGTCCGCCCGCGCTTCGAAGCGTTCCTGCGGAGACAGCGGCAGCATCATCGACGCGCGCGTTTTGCCCAGCAAATCCGGCACAGATACGAATTGGTAGCCTTGCGCGCGAAGGCGATCGATCAACTGAGGCAACGCCGCGACGGTTTGCGTGCGGTCACCGCCGCCGTCGTGAAAAAGGATAATATTGCCTTCGCTCGCCTGGGTGAGGACGTTGTCGACTATTTCGGAAGCTGGAACTTGTTTGCCCCCGGGTGATTTCCAATCGTGCGGGTCAATTTTTTGGCCCACGATCACGTAGCCCATATCCTGTGCGATGGGTAGTTGCGCGACTTCCTCGGCGTATTCCGGTTCGTGGTCGATTCCGTAGGGCGGGCGAAACAAAATGGATTTGACGCCGAGGGTGCTTTCGATCAATCGCTGGGTTAAATTCAGCTCCCAACGCAACTGGGTGTGCGAAATATCGTCGAAGTTCGGATGGGTGTAAGTGTGGTTGCCGACCTCGTGGCCTTCCGCATATTCACGCTTGAGCAATTCCGGCCACTGGCTTCCGGCGACACCGACAATAAAAAATGTAGCGGGCACATTTTTTTGTTTGAGCACATCAAGAATCTTGGGAGTCCAACGAGTGTCCGGGCCGTCGTCGAAGGTGATGGCCAATTTCTTTTTGGCCGCGCCCAGTTGATCGATGTGATAGGAAAGCGGATAAGTTTCGAACTTTTCCCCGGTGAAAAGATCGGTGGAGGGATCGTAAGTAAAGCTGCGGCGGCCGTGTTTCGGAGTATCGATGAAGTGCCAAATGTCGCCGTCGCCTTCAAAAATCAGGTCTGGTCCCGGCGGAATATCGGTGATCTTGTTGCGAATGGCGTCGGTTGGATGGGTGGCATCCCAGATCGGCCACATCGAAGTATCGGCCGAGCCCAAGCGCCACAACGCCGTCCCTTGAACACGCATGCTTACGTTGGCCCGTAGCTCGTTGTAAGCGGTGAGGGCATCGAGCATCCATACTTGATGGACGTGATCGTGGTCGTCATTGTAGGAATAATGCGGGTTCAGAGAGACGGGATCGAATTCCACGGCAGTTTCCGATTCGGAAGCGCGAAGCAAGGCTTCCTGAATGGTCAACGATTCCGCGACTTCCTGTTTTTTCTTGGGAGCTTGCGACCAGTCATAGGCGTAGTTGCCGATGGCGGAGATGATTTTTTGCGCCGGGACGATTTTTAGTATTTGCCTGAGATTTTCTACATACCAATCTTGACCGGCAATGGGTCCAGGCGGCGATGTCAGCCAGTGCTGGTCGTAATTCATCAACACCAGGGCGTCGCATTGTTTGCCAAAGAATGCGTAATCGTAAGCGTCGTCGCGCGCGGGTAGCGCAACCATGAGCTTGAGATTCGCGGAATGTAACGCCGCGGCAAGTTCAGCGGCAAATTTTTTAAACTGAGCCTGGCTTTGGTCTGGCACTTCCTCAAAGTCAACCACGATGCCGGATTCGTGAGTTTTGACGGCGTATTCCACCATATCGTGCTCAAGATTGTGCCTGGCGTTCGGGGTGGCGAGCATCTCGGCCATTTCCTTGGTGTGCCAGTTGACGCCGTCGTAGTTATTGACGAGGCCCATCATGGGGATTTCCACGTTCACAGATTTCATCCATTGATGAAGTTTGTCTTCTTTGAGAATGGCGATGGCCTGGTCGGGAGTAGCCCTGGCGGTGTTCTGCCCGTTCTCATAATCGACGATGGTGATGGCGCCATCGGAGGTTACGGAATGAAGCTGCTCGGGAATGAGAAGGTCCAGGTCTTTGTAGTGGCCCTTTAATGAGGCCATGCTATTGGGATCCCAGCTAACAAAAAACGCAGCGTGTAGAGGATCGTAACTAGCCGGGACCGACCCGATGGACGCCACGCGGCGCTTGCGCCCTTCGCGTACGGGCAGCAACTTGGCGGTGGGTTTCAGTTTAAGCGGATGAAACGCAGGCTTGGTGTCCGGCAGCAAGCCGGCGGGCAAGTCGACGCTGACCGCCACGGTGACAAAGAAATACGCCAGCGCCACAGTCAGCAGCACCGCGGAAATTTCCATGACGCGCCTGGTACGTCGCCAGCGCACGCGCTCCGCGTCATAAAATATGGGCCCGCGTTCCTTCATGAAACCTTTCGACCCAGGGGCACGGCAGGGTTATCTATGCGCTCCGGTGTTGGAGCGCAATATTCGAATCCGTCTGCTCTATTGTAAGATGCGTTTCATTGATGCGGCGAAATTTCTCCACTGCTATTGCCGCGCTTGCGGCAGGCGCGTGCTTGCGTTTTTTCTTCGTGCTGAAGTATCCGGCCAGCTCCGGCGACACCATACTTTATGAGCAGATCGCCACAAACTGGCTGAAGCATCACGTTTACGCCATGAATGTAGGCGGCGCGATTACTCCGGTGGATATTCGCGTGCCGGGCTATCCGGCGTTTCTTGCGTTGATCTATTGGTTGAGTGGCAAGGCTGGGCCGGATGCGCGCTTCTGGGTGATGACCGCGCAGGTCGTGGTGGATTTGCTGACGTGCGTGGTCGCTACCTGCTTGGCGGCAGCTTTGTTCGCTTTGGCGAATCGCAGCGTGCACCGGTGGCGAGTTTTTTTTGTGGCGTTATGGCTCACGGCACTGTGCCCCTTCACCGCGAACTATGTGGCGGTTCCGCTTACTGAAACGTTGGCCACATTTTTTACCACGCTGACCATTCTGTTTTTATGTCTGCTGCTATTACAGTTCCCAGGCTCGATTGTTTGGGAGAAGGACCGGCCAGTCCATTTGTATTCCAAGCAGGAGTGGTTCGCTGCGTTAGCAGGAATTTCCGCCGGCCTGGGCACACTCGTCAGGCCCGAAACGCCGCTATTGCTTATGACCGCGTGCGTGGTGCTCGCATGGTATTTCTTTCGTGGCGGGCAATGGTTGAGACAATCGCCGAAACAGTGGTGCGAAATGATTCGCATTTTTGCCTTCCTGGCGGCGGGATGTTTACTTCCGCTTACGCCTTGGGTCATTCGCAACGCCGTTACCTTGCATGAAGCGCAACCTCTAGCGCCGAAGAATTCGAATCTCCCCGGCGAATTGGTGCCCTTCGGCTTCATGGCCTGGGAGAAAACGTGGCTATTCCGGCTGCGCGATTGTTACCTGGTGGCCTGGAAGCTGAATGATCAGCCCATAAACTTGGAGGACATTCCTGCGCGCGCGTTCGACACGCCAGAGGAAAAAGAACGCGTGGCTGCATTGCTTGAGCCGTACAACGACGAGGTGACCCTCACGCCGGAAGAAGACGCCGGTTTCGCGCGGTTAGCCAGGGAGCGAACCGCGCGCCATCCGCTGCGAACGTATTTGTGGCTGCCCGCAGCGCGAGCTTTTATGTTGTGGTTTTCTCCGAGAATCGAGTTGCTGCCATTGTCGGGCGACGTATTTCCTTTAGCAGAGGCGTGGGAAAACGATCCGCTGGATCAGACGGTCACAGCCGGATTTGAATTGCTGATGGCGCTACACCTTTTGTTCGGAGCGTGGGGAGCCCTGCGGTTGTGGCGGCAACCACCGGCGAGAGTAGCTGTGGCGATAATCGTAGGCTACATCCTGGTGCGCACGGTGTTTCTCGCCACGCTGGAAACCCCAGAACCTCGCTACATGCTGATATGTTTCCCCGCCCTGCTGGCCATGGCGGCGCAAGTGTTCGCGGGTAAGAACGCTGAAAAAGAAACGTCTTCCGCGGCTGGACCGCCTCTCCAGGAAGCAGGCTAACGTTTATTCGAAAGGCTCTGGATGAATGGTCACGCGATGTATTTGCGGGAATCTTTCTTTCACACGGTCGACCAGTGCGGCGGTGACGTCGTGAATCTTGTTGATAGGCAAATCGCTTTTCATGGTGCAGTGGCAGGAAACAAAAATGCGGTGCTCCACTTGCCGCACGCGCGCGTCGTGGCAATTTAGCAATTCATCGTATTCGGACGGCAGAGAATTCAAAAATCCTTCTATTGCTCCCGCGAGCAGTTTCATTTCACCCAGACCGGCGTCTGGCGTGGCAATGTGCGTTCCCAACGGCTCGATGTGAATATTTACTTCCGTAGGCGCATCCCGTAAAGCGCGAATGCCTTCTTCGAGCTTAGTCGCCTGCCGGTGGGCCTCGCGCAGAGGTAAATTCTCGTCGACCTCCAGGTGCAATTCGATAAATAGTTTGCCGCTTTGCTGCAGTGCGGTTACGTCATGAATCGCCAGTCCCAGCCGCTGCGCCAGCGCCCGGATAGATTCGAACAGATGTTCGCCTTGAGGCGCGCGCGGTTCGGCGTGGACCATTACATCGGAGGGCACAATTTCGCCGATACGTTTTTCGATGGCGTCGCTCAGCTCGTGGACTTGTTCGAGACTGGTGGTTCGAGCCACGCTCACGGTGGCATCGACGAAATGACGGTTCCCGGCGCGGCGAACGCGCACGCGATCTACATCCAGGACGCCTTCCATGCGCGCCACCGCGCGAGCGATCTCCTGGCGAAGCCCTTCCGGCGCGGCATCCACGAGAGCGTCTAAGGTGCGCCTCCCAAGTTGCGATCCAACCCACAGAATGACGCCTGCGACCGCCAAGCCAGCGAGCGCGTCGGCGTAAACAAGCCAGGGAAGATGCCAGGTGTCGCCAGCCCACACGAGACCAATGCCGGCAATAACCATGATCGTGCTCCACACATCCGTCGAAAAATGCAGAGCGTCTGCTTCTATAGCCTCGCTATGGTATTTGCGCGCGACATGGCCCAGCGCTTTCGCGCGGGTTACATCGATGGATAGAGCTACGAGCAGTATCAGCACGGCAATCACGCTGGGTTGAATATGCACATGGTGAAAGAACAGGCGATCGATGCCTTCGTAAATGATGAACACCGCGGTAATAAGGAGCAGTCCGGTTTCCACGAAGGCGGAAAAATTTTCAAACTTCGCGTGGCCGTATGGATGACCCTCGTCAGCAGGCTGGTCCGACATACGCACGGAAAGATACGTGGTAATTGCGGCCAGAAAATCGAGACCAGAGTGCAGCGCCTCGGACAACACGCCAAGGCTGCCGGTACGAGCGACCAAAAAAGTTTTAAGCGACAGCAACACCACTGCGGAGCCCACGCTTAACAACGCGGCGCGCTTCTTTTCCCGGACTTCCAGGTTTTGCAGAATGGCCATCAGGTGTGCCTAGACTATCCTAACTTTAAGGGGTTTATGGGCAGACGTTGAGGAGACCGTGCTTTCGACAGATGAGGAAAGGCTAAGAATTGAGGGGCTAACCTTTGCGGGGGATAAATCTCAGCGCGGCGGAATTCATACAATAACGCAGTCCTGTTGGCTGCGGCCCATCGGTAAAAACATGCCCGAGATGGGCGTCGCAGAGAGTGCACTTTACTTCCGTTCGCACCACCCCGTAAGAAACATCTTTTTGTCCGCGGACGTTCTCCCCGGCGATCGGCTCAAAAAAACTCGGCCACCCGGTGCCGGAGTCGAATTTCGTGCGGGAATCAAATAGCGCGTTGTCGCAATCAACACAACGATAAAGGCCGGCGCGGTGTTCATCGTGCAGCGTGCCCGTGAAAGCCCATTCCGTGGCGGCGCGGCGGGTAACGTCAAATTGCAAAGCGCTAAGTTGCGACTTCCACTGCGCGGTGCTCTTTTGTATTTTTGCGGTCGTCGAGGCGCCCAGAGAAGTCCCGTCGTCGGCAAACTTTATGATTTTTACCGGCCCGGCGGCCGTAGTTGGTTCAACGTCATCGGCAAAAGCCGAGGAACAAAGCCGTTGCACGCCCATGAGCACGCCGTACCCGCCCAGCGTTGCCGCTGCGTATATGAACCCGCGTCTCGTAAATTCTTTCATGAGTGCTAGCTTAAAGAGTCAGTGATCGCTCGGTCGAAATCGCGATCAGACTTACTTCGAACGCGATTATGGCCGGTTTGATGCGGTCATCGGCGGCGCAGCCACAAGTGGCAACCGCTTGGGCTCGCCGCGCGCTCCACGCACTTCCACTTCTTCAAAGAGCAGCGAAGGCGCGACAATCGACGCCGGCAAACCGTTTTGCGCGGACCCAAAAGCGCCCAGAGCAGTGCCCGCAAATCCGTTTCCCTGGCTCTGCATGTAGTTATAAACATAATTATCGCTGCCGATTCCCCCGATATTGCGAATCGCACGGGAGTTTAAACCGATAAGCCGCGCGCCGCGGATAATCTCTTCACGGCCATCCTCCGGATACACGCGATAAACCACGAGAGGCAGGCGGTCGCCTGTGCCCGCACCGCCGCCGTAGCTTGCCAGCAATGCTTGAAAATCATCCTGGTGCAGCAGGCTGATGGTGGGATTATCCATCTCGCGAACGATCAGGCAGTACGCCAGCTTTTGTTCGCGACAGTCATCCAGGAATTTCTTTTTCAACTCTGCCGGCGACACAGTTTCTTTGGAGCTAAAGAACAGATTGCTCATCGTCGGTCTGGCGTCGCTCAGAAATGCAGAACGGCCATGTCCATTGGATTGGTCAAAATCAGGACCAGGGCGGCGCGACATAAGTTCGCTCTTGAGCATCCCGTTTTCCACCAGGGTTACTTTTTGCGCGCGCACTCCTTCATCGTCGACCGCGTACGCACCGAGTAATGGCGTGCCCTGAAACTCTTTGGCGCTAGGATCGTCGACCACCGTCACGGAAGCCGGTAAAACGCGTGCCCCGATGCGAGTAATCCAGTCGCTCTTTCCGCCGAGCCCGCTCAACAGTTGTTCCACTACAGGAGTGAACGACACCGGAGGCCGCGCGCCATTTACGGCGGGCCCAAGAATCTGCGCCAGTAGCGGAGCTGCAGCACGCGCTTCAAAAAGCACCGGCCCGGTATAGTCCTGAGCCGCGGGAGCGGAGCGCAGTGCCATCAATTCGCTGCCGGTTACGTTGAGGCTTTTGCGCACAGCATCTGGGTTGGGCAGATCCGCGGGACGCACCGCGTAAGTGGCAAAAAAGTGGTTGATGGGCATGCCGTCGTCAGCCAGAGCATTCATGCCTGACTCGATGGCGGCGAAGCTGCGATTGGTGCGAATCTCGGTGCCCTCGCTGGTCACCAGGTATTCGGTGGCGAACACCAGGTAATACGTGACGCGACTTTCGTAGATTTGCGGGAAGGCGCGCAGCGCGGCCGAAGTATCGCGGGCCTCCTGGTCCCAATTGCGATTGGTCCAATCGGCCATGACCAGCGGCTCAACGAGATGCACCGGCTCCGCCTTGGAAAAATCATTGATGTCCGATTGACGCGCGAGGCTGCTGAGATAGGCCTGTTTGCGCGAATAAGTTTCCACCGCTTCCTTGAAAGCTTGATCCGTAGCGATCCAAAGGTCCTGGCGAAGCGAATCGTAATCGCGATCGATGCCCACAGAACCGGTCGAGCCGATGAATCCGCGGAAACCGTCGTCGCTAACAAAATTGGAGCTGTCCAGCTTGTAATTCCCAACACGCGCCTCCACATCCATGAAGCGGTTGCGGACGTGATTGCTGTTCAATAAGGTTCCGAACTCTCCGCTGATTTCGCGAAAATCCAGATCCAGCAGACGGTATTCCACGTAGTAGGGGCGAACCGGCTGATCGGTTCCTGGTATTTTCAGCTCCAGACGGGTTTTGGAGCGCTCCATTTCGTCACGCATGGCTCGAAGAGTCTGGTCATTGTCTTTCTGGCCGTCGTCTTTCTGAACTTCGCTTTTCTGAGCTTGCGGCGAGGACGCCCATGCGGACGTGCCGCAAGCGATGCTTGATGCGAAAAAGAAAAATGCATAAAACAAGCGGGCTAACTTCATAGTTGACCGCCCGTCTTGGCAAAAGCCGTGTCATGCGCCGGGGCCGGCAGAATTGGAGGCCGATCCGTGGAGCTTTCTTTCTTCTGCACTTCCAGTTCGGAAGTCAAAATCGCCGGAGACGCCGCGGAAACGGGCACAGAGCCGGACTCCGCGCCACAGTAGCCATTAAAAACTTCAGTGGTGTCACCGGTGGCGACGATCTTTGTCAGGGCCGCCAAGGGAGTGCCGACAATATCCACGCCGCGCACTAGTTCGTCGGGCCGGCCGTCCGCAAATACCTTGTAGACCACCAGGGGCAGCACTTGAAACGCCTGCGGCTGGCCACGGCCAGTGAAGGTGAAGCCGCCGGCTATATCGTCAATCAATAAGCCGAAAGACTTGTTCTGCGCCTTGATTAGCTCAATCAGCTTGGCGCGCAGTTCCGCGTTGCTGACCATCTTGTTGCTTTCCACGATGAGATTACCTTGACGCGAAACGGGAGTGGCCCCCAGTTGACGCCTGCCGTGACCATTCGAATGCGGAAAATCTGCCAGCGGCGAGCGCGACATTTCAAAGTTTTTTAGCACGCCGTGATCCACCAAAGTGACGCGCTGCGCCGGCACGCCCTCGTCGTCAAATTGGTAAAAGCCCAGCAATTCCTGAGAGCCTAGGCGCTTCCTGGTGGTGTCATCGACAATGGTCAAGAAGCTGGGCAAAATCTGTTCGCCAACTTTGTTCGAGAAGGTCTGGCCTTCCGTTACATCCTTCTGGCGATGCCCCTCGTCGCGGTGGCCGAACACTTCATGGAAGAAAACCGCTGCGGCTCGTCCAGTGAGCAGCGCCGGTCCGACAGTAGGATCATTAATTGGAGCCGCGACCAGACCTTCCAACTCCTTACGCATGGTGGCCTCCGCCGCATATACAGCTTTATCGTCTGGAGCGTCAGAAGGATTTACCCAATCAAAATTGTAATAACGGTTGATATCCATCCCGTCCGGAGCTTTGCCCTGGATGAATAATTCCAGGCGATAACGAATCTGCCCGAACTGCAGTTGGGTGCCCTCGCTGTTTACCTGATAATCGTTCTGGGCTTGCCCGCTGAAGGTCACGATAGAATTGATGACCGCGCTGGAATCGCGGAAGGCTTTGGTGTAGTCGCGAACTTTTTGTTCCCAGGGTTTGCGCTCCACATTCATGGAAACTTGCGGACCTACGTAGGTGTGCGGCTCTTCACGAGAAAAATCGGGAGCCTTGCCTTCCGCGGTTTCTACTTTCACTTCTTTGCCGGTTTTGATCTTGATCAGGGCTTGTGAAGAAGCCTCGTACTGCTTGTTGGTTTCCAACCAGATCGCGCGCCGCAGCACTTCGGCATCGTCATCGATCGGCACGGAGGTGCCGGGGCCGCCATTGGCTTGCTGGCGCTCGCCAACTTTATGCGAGTTATCCAGCGTGTAAGTCCCGGTACGCACGGAAACTTCCAGCCACCGGTTGCGGCCTTCGGTGCTGGTCAACAACGCGCCATTCGAACCGGAAACATCCGCGCGCTGCGTGTCCGTAACGGTGTAGCCGAGAAAATACGCCGGCGGTTCTTGCGCTTTCAAAGCTTTGAAGGAGCGATCCATCTCTGCCTGCAGCGCCGCCAATACAGGCGAACGCTTGGCCGGTGCGTCGGGAGGCCCAGCAAACACGGCAGGGGTGACGCCGCACAATGCGGTCAGCACACAAAGAACATGAATCCATCTATTACGCATCCATAAGATCAAAGGGAGCCTCACAAGCGATTAGACGGGAGCAACGACTGTTTCAGTGTAACCGAGCGTCCGCGAACCGTACAAACCGGGTTAGCTGGGCCGCAAGGTATTGGATGGGCCAGCGCCACGGACCGTTGCACCCCGTAGCAAAGTTAGTGACCTAGCGCAACTGGCTGACCGCGACTCACGGCGGGCTTAAGGTAACTACAAAGTCCGATGCTGCGCCCATACGCCTGGAATTAAAGTGGGGGCCGCTAGCTACCGAGGTGAAAAATCACGGCGGCCATATCGTCGTGCTGGCGGTTTACGTCTGTGAAATCATGCACCGCCGAAAAGATACGCGTTAACAATTCGGTGGGCGGGAGGCTGGAGGTTTCGCTAAAAATACTGGTCAAGCGCGTAACGCCAAAATCATCGCAGCGGGCATTCTGAGCTTCGATAATTCCATCTGAGCAAAAGAGGACGGAATCGCCTGGCTCCAATTTCAACGTCAAAGTCTCGTATTGCGCGTCCGCGAACAAGCCCGGCGGGATGCCGGAAAGATCCAAGACGCTGCAGCCCGTTGCGGATAAGTACAGCGGCCCGGGCATTCCCGCGCTGGCCAGATGCATCTCCAGCGTGCGTGGGTCAAAAACGCCGTAAACTATCGCGGCGTGGCGTCGCAGCCCGCCGCGGCTCATCAAACGTTTGTTGAGCGCCGATAAGATATCGCTCGGCGACTGACCGGTTTTGTGCACGCTACGCAAAATTCCCACCGCCAAGGCGGCGTACATCGCGGCGGGCAAGCCTTTGCCGGAGACATCCCCGACGTAAAATCCCACGTTACCCTTATCCATCAAAAAATAATCGACGAAGTCTCCGCCGACGATGTCCACCGGCTCAAATACATGAGCGATGGTTACCGGAGCGGCGCAAAGAACCTCTGCGGGGAACATCAAGCTTTGGACGGCGCGCGCTTCTTCAAGCTCTTCCTGGCGGAGTTTTTCGATAGCACGAGCTTCGACTGCGGGCGAGATGGTGAGCATATAGGGTTTGGAGCGTGAGTCACCGCGAAGGGGGTTCGGGCGGCAAGTGCAGTCTAGCAAAATTGGCGTTCGCGCTTGCAACCGAAACTTGAGTTGTTTCCTGCGCAATTCCTCTGCAAGCAGATCTTGCCGGGGGGCGTTTGCGGGTTGAAAATTACTGCATGCGACCTCTGGCCATGTTGCTGGTCTTCTCAGCGTTGTTGTTCGGCGCGTATGTTTTTTATTTAAAGAAACTGCCGACCACTGACAGTGGCACCGCATCTACGCAAGCTATCAACCTCACCGGCGTGCGCAGCGACCTGCTGCAAATCGCACAAGCAGAGCGCGCCAATGTCGCCTCCAATGGGAGTTGCGCATCGCTGCCGGATCTCATCTCCTCGAATATGTTGACGATGACCAGGACGGAACGTGACGGCTACAGTTACTCCGTGGAATGTTCCAGCGCGGAATTCAATGCTGTTGCGCGGCACGCGCCCGCGCCTGCCGGCTCGCCCATTCGCTACCCTAATCTGGCCGTGGATCAAAATATGCAGGTTCACGAAGTAAACTAGCCGCCTCACCGCCACGCTTTACCGCGTCACATAATCCGCCGGGACGTTCGCGCTTCGAGCTAGCCTTTCTTGTGCGGAGGGCTGCCGAGGTTCACGAGTACAGCCGCGCGCAACCGCCCCAGGGCGTTGTCATTCCGAGCGCAGCCGAGGAATCGCTCTTCGCATTTCGCCTTTGCTCGGCGGGGCGCAACCGAGGTCCACGACAAGCAGCCGTGTTAGAATTGGGCCTTAATGCACCCTGCAATACCGCACCTTATCGAGCTTCAGCGGGTTGACCACAATATTGGCGCGTTGCGCGCCGAAATCGACAGCTATCCCAAACGGATTCAGGAAGCCGACAGCAAGCTTAGCGGCGCGCGTGCGGCCGTCGCGGCCGCCAAAGAAGCCCATACCAACGCGCTCAAAGACCGTAAAAAATTTGAGCTGGACGTCGATCAATGGAAAGATCGCGCGCGCAAATATCGCGATCAGAGCGGCGCGGTAAAAACCAATGAGGCTTACAAGGCCTTGCTTCACGAGATTGCCAACGCCGAAGCCGAAGTAGCGAAGGCGGAAGATCGCCAGCTCGATCTGATGATGTCGGGAGAAGAGTTTGAGCGCCGCGTGCGGCACGCCGAGGCGGACCTGAAGGAAGCGGAAACAAGTGTTGCGGCCGATCGCAAGGAAATCCATTCACGCTACGACGAAAAACAAATATTACTTAAGGTGGCGTTAGCGGAACGCGAGCGCATTGCTGCTCCCGTGCCCAAAGATTTACTTGAGCTTTATGAGCGCATCGCCAAGCGGCACAACGGAACCGCCATGGCGCAAGTGCGCGACGATCAATGCCGCGGATGTGGTATGCGCGTGCTACCCCATATTATTCAAGGGCTGCGCCAGGAAACTAACGAAGAAGTCTATCGCTGCGAGATGTGTGGCCTGATTTTGTACACGCTGGATCCCATTCCAGTGGCAAATTCCGGCTCCGGCTCAGGTAGCGACGAGACATCGGCTAGCTCGGCTATAAATTCCTGATGATGCGTCGCCCGCCTCCTCCACGCGAAACTGGGTTGTTTGCCGGTTCCGAGCCGGACGCAAAACCGCGTGCCGCGGCGTTTCAAGCCAACATCGACGGGGGCTCGCGCGGGAATCCCGGACCAGCCTCCTATGGCGTGGTGGTGCGTAACGAGCGTGGCGAGATTGTCGCCAAACTAAAAAAATACATCGGGCGCATGACTAACAACGTCGCCGAATACTATGGACTGATTGCGGCGCTGGACTATGCGCAATCCCACGGCGTGCGGGCGCTACGTGTCGAAAGCGATTCCGAACTGCTGGTGCGGCAGATGCGCGGGCACTACAAGGTAAAAAGTTCGGATCTGCGTCCCTTGTTCGAACGCGCCAAAAAGATGTCGCAAACCTTTGACTCGTTTCGCATCGATCACGTCTACCGCGAGCAGAATGCCGAGGCCGACGCGCTCGCGAATGAAGCCCTGGATGAGACATCGAGCAAGCCGAAACCATCCGTTACGGCCAGGCTGGAAGCCCGCCCGAAGTTGCCGCAAGACATGCAAAGCGCTCCACGCAAACTGCGCGCTCAGGTTCGCAAAGGTGGATTGCATCTTTTGGAGCCTCTGGATTTGCCGGAAAATACCGAGGTGGAAATTCTGCTGCGGCCTGCGCCAAAAAGTTAAATCGCGCCGCTATTTCAAAGCGTATGAACGATACAGTGTATCGCGTTGCGCCGGTACGAAGCCCGCATCGGAAATTATGCGGCGCAGTTCGCTTTCGTTGGTGCGGTTTTTAACGCCCGCGGCGAACACCACGTTTTCTTCAATCAATATGCTGCCCACATCGTCTGCGCCAAACTGTAGCCCGACCTGACACACTTTAATTCCAGGGGTCAGCCAGCTCGATTGAATGTGATCGAAATTATCGAGATATATCCGGCTTACCGCCAGCGTCTTCAAATAATCTACCGCGGTGGCTTCCGGTACTTTTTTCCCGAGCGGTGTATTGTCCGGCGCAAACATCCAGGGGATAAAAGCCGTAAAGCCGCCGGTATCTTCCTGAATCCTGCGCAACCGCTCCAGGTGATTTACACGGTGCCGCAGCTCTTCGCCGCAGCCGAACATCATCGTCGCGGTAGTCCGCAAGCCCAGCGAATGCGCGACGCGATGCATATCTTCCCAGTCATCACTGGTGCATTTCAGCCGCGCGATTCTCGATCTGATTTCGTCATCCAGAATTTCCGCGCCGCCGCCGGGTATGGATTGCAAACCGGCGTCTATCAGTCTCTGAATCGTTTCGCGGACACTCAGCTCGCTGACCTCCGCGATACAAAGAATTTCCGGCGCGGAAAAGCAATGCAAATGCACCTGCGGATAACGCTGCTTCAAAGAACGCAACAGATTTTCGTAATAGCCGATCTGAAGATCAGGATGTAAACCGCCCTGCAAAAGAACGCCGGTGCCGCCCAGTTCCAGCATCTCCTCGATTTTTTCGTAAATCGATTCGAATGACAGCAGGTATCCATTTTTTGCGCCCAACGGCCGATAGAAAGCGCAGAAAGAGCAATATTCCGTGCAAAAATTTGTGTAATTAATGTTGCGGTCGATCTGGTAAGTGACCACGCGCGGGTCATTCTTCTTCAGTCGCATTTGATGCGCGGCCATTCCAATGCCCAGCAGGTCATCGGATTCCAGCATGTCCAGCGCTTCTGGTCTTGTTAGGCTCAATTGTTTTCCTGCGTACGTTTCATTCTATCGAATGAGCTCTTGGAATCCGAATCTTGTTTTGCCGCGTTTCCGTATATTTTCATCGCGAGGCATATCGCGGGGCGCTGAGGTTAGCCCATTCGATGGCTTTGGCCCTCGGTATCAGTCCCAGTTTGGCGGCCAGGCAATAATAAAGTTCCAGCCCTGCGAGATTTTCGCTGTCCAATGTGAAATCGATATTCTCCTGCAGATAATTTAGCAAATCGGCTGAGGGCAAATCCTGTTCCACGCTAGCGGTCGCACTGATCTCCGCAAGGTTTGCGGCGCCATATTCTTTGGAAGCTGCGAAATCAGCAACTATCTCCGGTGTCACCGATTCACGCCGCCCGGCCCATACCGCCAAAACCGCCGGAAGGCCGGTCAGGCGGCGCCATTCTTGCACGACATCGTACACATGCAGTGTTTCGGTGGCGGCAACTCCCGCTTTGCCGGGGCTGCACATCAATTCGCCGTCTGCGCCCAACGTTGCGTTGCCGGCGATCGAAATAGCCAGCCGCAGCGCGGGATCACCGATCAGTAGCGCGGCGTCGGCTCGCTCGAGTATGGAAGCCGCGGAGTTAAACGTTGCTTCGAAAAAGGTTGGCTTAATCCGCCAGTGTTCCGCGCACAAAATGCGCGTCAATGCCTGGGTGCTGCGAGAACTGCTGTCGAGCGCGATGCTTTGAACTTCCGCGATAGGCTTGCGCGATACGATCAGCAGGCTGCGCACCCGCCTTTTTGCGGCAATCGCCAGGTCCGGCAGGACTACCAGATTGTCGATGCGCTGAAATTCGATGGCCGGAACGATGGCCACATCAGCTCGTCCATCGCGAAGATTGTCCGCGCATTGCGAAGGCACGGTAAATGAAAGATCGTATTTATCCCGGAGAGCGCCGTGAGTAAAACCGTACACCAATGGCGCGGTATTGAGATATTGCACGACAGAGATGCGAAGTTTTCTCAAATGGCGCCGCTCGCGTTAGATTCAGTATAACAGCGAAAATTTACGCCGTGCCGATGCCCTTCTGTTGTAAAACGTTTCGGGACCGCCGGAGGTTTTGAAAAATGAAGAAATTCCCGTGTGTTACGACGAACTCCGCGTGGCCACCCCGAAGCAGGACGCGACAAACAACGGCACATAGACGCCCATCGCCGATGCCGCTAAAATTTGTCGCATGCTTCTTGAATCCAGCGTAGCCCATCCCGTCGGTGTGGAAGAGGCCGCTCGCCTGGCCCACGATCTTTACGGTCTCGACGTCACTACGAAGTCGCTGCCCGGCGAATACGACGATAATTTCCATTTGATTGCCGCTGATGGCGCGCAGTTCGTGCTGAAGGTCATGCATCCGGCGCGCGAGCGTGCGTTCATCGATTTGCAGTGCCAGGCGCTGCAACATCTGGCGAAGCACTCCGAAAGCGTTGTTCTCCCGCGTGTAGTCCCTACGCAGCGTGGCGGGCTGCAAACTGAGATTACCGCAGCCGACGGCACAAATCGCTTGGTGTGGCTGCTGACCTTCGTGCCCGGCACGGTGCTGGCGAACGTCGGTCCACACAGCGAGGAACTGCTCAGGAGTCTGGGGCGGCTGTTAGGCGCGATCGATACTGGTCTGCAAAATTTCTCTCATCCTGCCGCGCAGCGTAAATTGAAATGGGATTTGTCCGCCGCCGGATGGATCAAAGAACACATCAACGAAATTGTCGATTCGTCGCGACGCTTACTCGTCGAAAAATTCCTGACTTTTTACGATTCGGAGATCGTCCCTGCGCTTGGCCGTTTCCGCCGCAGCATAATTTACGGCGACGCCAACGACTACAACGTGCTGGTAAGCGATCCCTGGCCGCTGCCTCGCAAAGCCGTGAGCTTGATCGATTTTGGCGACATGCATTATGGGATCACCGTTTCCGAAGTCGCGATCGCCGCAGCCTATACCGCGTTCGGGAAAAAAGATGTGCTGCGGGCCGCCGCATCGGTCGTAGCTGGATATCACGAACTATTTCCTCTGCAAGAAGTCGAGATCGCGGCCTTATACACGCTGATCGGCATGCGCCTGGCCGTCAGCGTTACAAATTCCGCGCATCGCAAAACGATCAAGTCTGGCGACGCGTATGTCACCGTGAGTGAAGCGCCTGCGTGGGAAGCGCTCGAACGCCTGGCCAAAATTCATCCTCGTTTCGCGCACTATACATTCCGCCAGGCGTGCGGATTTAGCCTTGTTCCGCAGCATGAAAAAATGCAGCGATGGCTCGAAAAAAATGGCCGAGAAGCGGCCTCTTTATTCGATGCGGACTTGCGAACGGCCCCGAGCCTTGTTTTGGACCTGAGTGTTGGCAGCGAATTTCTGGGCGCCGATCCGCGCGATTCTGAAACTCCCGTATTGACCACAAAAATTTCCGCACTCATGGAAGAAGTAAACATATCCATCGCCATCGGCCGCTACGATGAAGCGCGTTTGCTGTACAGCTCCCCGCTGTTCGGAACGGATGCTAGCCCGCTGGAAAAGCGGCGCACCATTCATCTGGGCATGGATCTATTCGCCGAGCCGGGCGCCGCGATCCATGCGCCACTCGACGGCGTAATTCACACCCTGGCGAATAACACCGCTCATCTAGATTACGGTCCACTGGTAATTTTGCAGCATGACGCCAATGACGCTGGCGCATTCTTCACTTTGTATGGCCATCTCGACAAAGAATCGCTCGCGCGCCTGAAAATTGGGCAGCGCATCGCCCGCGGAGAAAAATTCGCGCGCATGGGCACATGCGAAGAAAACGGCGGCTGGCCCCCTCATCTCCATTTTCAAATTATTCTTGACCTGCTTGATCTGGACGCGAATTTTCCCGGCGTCGCTTATGCTTCGCAGCGCGCGGTTTGGACGAATCTTTCGCCTGATCCCAATCTCTTGCTAGGTGTTCCGGAAAACCGTTTTCCCAAGCCCGAGCCCGCGCTTCAGGAAACGCTGGCAGCGCGGCGCGAGGTGCTAGGCAAAAATCTAAGCATCTCCTACGAGAAACCCCTGAAAGTCGTTCGCGGCTGGATGCAACATCTTTACGACGAAGCCGGACGCGCCTACCTGGACTTCTACAACAACGTGCCGCTCGTGGGCCACAGTCATCCGCGCGTCGTGCAAGCCGTCCAGAAACAAATCGCGTTACTCAATACCAATTCGCGTTATCTGCACGACGTTGTGAATCGTTATGCCCATCGGCTCACGCAACATCTGCCCGAGGCGTTACGCGTATGTTTCTTCGTCAATTCCGGCAGTGAAGCCAATGAGCTTGCACTCAGGCTCGCGCGCACGCACACCGGCCGCGAGGACATCATCGTTCTGGAACACGCCTACCACGGGAATACCTCCACATTAATCGACATCAGCCCTTATAAATTTGACGGCCCGGGCGGCAGTGGCCGGAAGCCCTGGGTTCACGTCGCGTCCCTGCCCGATGACTATCGCGGAAAATACCGCCGCGACGATCCGCAAGCAGGAACGAAATACGCGCAGCATGTCGACGAAATTCTGGACGCCATGTGCAAGCAACAAGGACATGCACCCGCCGCCTACATGACGGAGACGCTTCCCAGCGTCGGCGGCCAAATTGTTTTCCCGCCAAACTATTTAGAAGAGGTATACGCCCGTGTTCGCGCCGCCGGAGGTCTGTGCATCGCCGACGAAGTGCAAGTTGGTTTCGGCCGCCTGGGCACGGACTTCTGGGGTTTTGAAACGCAAAACGTGATTCCTGACATAGTGGTTCTAGGAAAGCCCATCGGCAACGGCTTTCCGCTGGCGGCAGTAATTACCACGCCCGAAATCGCGCGCTCCTTCGACAACGGCATGGAATTTTTCAGCACTTTCGGCGGCAATCCCGTCGCCTGCGCCGCGGGATTAGCGGTGCTAAAAGTGGTGGAAGAAGAAAATTTGCAGGACCGCGCTCTTCGCGTTGGCAATTACCTGAAGCAATCGCTACTCTCGCTTCAAAAGCGTTATCCGATCATCGGCGATGTGCGCGGCTCGGGTTTATTCCTGGGAGTCGATCTGGTTTTGGATCCTGCCACGCGTTCCCCCGCAACGGCACAAGCCGCATACGTGGTAAATCGCCTTCGCGAATGCGGCATCCTCACCGGAACGGACGGCCCATTTAACAATGTCCTCAAACTCCGCCCACCGCTGATCATTTCCGAACGCGACGCCGACATTTTTACGGAAGCCCTTCGAAGCGCGTTGGCCGAAGATTCCGCACAGCCCCTATAGTATAATGATAGTTGACAAATAGGTAATCAACCGCATACGCTCAAGCCGCGACGGAGCTAGACGCTTCCCTCTCCTGGCTCGCGCTGGCGCTGACTCCCGGGCTGGCATGCCGCCTCTGCGCCCGTTTGCTGCAAAAGATCGGCTCGCCCGATCGCATATTTCACCCTTCTCTCACGGAACTCGAATCTTGCAGCCTGCCCGCGCGCGTAGCGCAAGCCATCCATAATAAGGATGCGTTCAAACGCGCGGAAAAGGAGCTGGCAGGTATCCGCAATATTCCCGGCTGCCGCCTGCTCAACTGGGCCGAGCTGAATACCCTCAAACGCTGCTGCAAATTTACGATCCGCCGGTGCTCTTCTACCTGCGCGGCGACCCGCAAATCCTGAATATGCCCTGCCTCAGCATCGTAGGCACGCGGCGGCCCACCCTTTACGGTTCACAAATGGCCGAGCGCTTGGGCCGAGACCTAGCAGCGCGCGGCCTGGTAATCCTCAGTGGCATGGCACGCGGTATTGACGCCATCGGCCATCACGGGGGCCCTGGCGTCCAACGGCCGCGCGATCGGCGTGCTGGGCACGGGCATTGACGTTTGTTACCCGAAAGAAAACAAAAAGCTCTACGAAAAAGTTTTGGAGCGTGGCGCCATCCTGAGTGAGTTCCCGCTTGGAACGCATCCCGCGCCGGAGAATTTCCCCATCAGGAATCGCATCGCAGGCATGCCGCTGGGGGTGATCGTGATCGAGGGCGCCGAGTTCAGCGGGTCCTTAATAACGGCGCGCCTGGCCATGGAATTTGGCAGAGAAGTTTTCGGTGTCCCGGGGAACGTCACCCCAGAAGTTAGCTACGCCCTAAACATGCTAATCAGGCTGGGCGCCAAGCTGGTCGTCAACGCCGAGGATGTAATCGAAGAGCTGCCGACCCCGGTGCGCGCCGCGCTGGTAAAAGCCGAGCGCCCCGAGGCCGAGCAACGAAATTTACTGGCCGCCGCATCTTTTGGGAGCGTCGGAAAGAAAGCTCTACGAATTGCTGGCAGTCGAAGAAACCCGGCACATTGACGAACTGGTGCAAAACTCTGGCTTGAACTCTTCCGAGGTTCTGGCTACGCTTTTTGATCTGGAGATGAAAGGCGTGGTCCGCCAATTGCCCGGCAAACAATTCAGTAAAGTTATGTTGTAGCTGGATTTAGAACTCAAATCAGGTTAGCAATCCGGCGCGCGTCGCCGTGAAAGAAGCACCCGGATGCGCAGTCTCCGCATCTGCTAAGGTAGCGAGAAGGACACACTCCCCTGCGGTCGACCCTTCCTGCGGAAGATTACGGAGTTACAAAGGCAACATGGCTCGTTCGCTAGTAATTGTGGAATCGCCGGCAAAGGCGAAAACAATTAATAAATATTTGGGGCGGGAATACACCGTTAAGGCCTCCCTGGGGCACGTCCTGGACCTCCCTAAAAAAACGTTGGGTATCCTTTTGCCCGGCACCGAAAATGGAAAAAAGAAAAAGAAGAAGCGCAAGACCAAGGCAAAAGCAAAAGAAGGCGAGAAGGTTACCGAAGAAAAGAAGCTGCCAAAACCCGTGGTGGTTACGGCAGAAAACATTTTTGAGCCGACGCTGGAAGTCATTCCCGGCAAGGTCAAGGTAATTGCGGATCTGCGCAAGGCTGCCGAAAACGCTCCCAACGTTTATCTGGCCACTGACCCTGATCGCGAAGGCGAAGCCATCTCGCAGCATCTTCTCGATACGCTGGCCACCAAGAAGTCGGATCGCGCCAAATATCGTCGCGTGATGTTCAACGAAATTACGCCCAAGGCTATTAAAGCCGCTTTCGCCAAGGCTGGTGACGTGAATGGCGATCTGGTGGACGCACAACAGGCACGGCGTGTTCTTGACCGCCTGGTGGGCTACAAAATTTCTCCCATACTTTGGAATAAAGTGCGCCGCGGCCTGTCTGCCGGCCGGGTACAAACGGTGGCGCTGCGCCTGATCGTGGAGCGCGAAGTTCAGATTCGCGAATTCGTGCCGCAGGAATATTGGAGCATCCACGCGATGCTCGATGCCGGCCAGCCGCCACTCTTCGAAGCCAAGCTTTTCAAACACAAAGGCGAGGACGTTGAGGTTTCCAATCAAGAAACCGCGGACAAAATCGTTGCCGTCGTCAGTGACGCCGCCTGGGAAGTTGCCAACGTCACGCAGAAAGAAAAGCGTCGCAACCCTCCACCTCCTTTCACGACTTCCAAGCTGCAACAGGCCGCTTACAACCGCTTGCGTTACACCGCGAAGCGCACCATGTCGCTGGCTCAGAAGCTCTATGAAGGAGTCGAGCTAGGCGAAGAAGGCTCCGTCGCGCTCATCACTTACATGCGCACCGATTCCGTGAACGTTTCGGCGGATGCGCTCGCGCAAGTGCGGGAAATGATTCCTGAGCGCTTTGGCTCAAATTATCTGCCTGAGAAGCCCAACTACTACAAATCCAAAAAAGACGCGCAGGAAGCTCACGAAGCGGTTCGCCCGACCGACGCCATGCGCGCGCCCGAAGATGTTCGCAAATATCTGGAAGACGATCTTTTCAAGCTGTATCAATTGATTTGGCAGCGTTTCGTCGCCTCGCAAATGATGCCCGCGGTATTCGATCAAACCACCATTGATATTACCGCCGGCGATTACACCTTCCGTGCCAACGGTTCGGTACAAAAATTTGACGGTTACTTGCGCGTTTATCAAACGCCGGCAGCCATCGCCGATCGCGAAGATGACGAGAAGGCCGATGAGGGCGAAGGCAACGCTTTGCCGCGCGTCACCGAAGGGCAAATCCTGCGTCTGGACAAAATTCGTCCGGACCAGCACTTCAGCGAGCCTCCGCCGCGTTACAACGACGCCACGCTCGTGAAAGATCTGGAAGAAAAGGGTATCGGCCGCCCGTCCACCTACGCTTCCATCATTTCCACGCTGGTGGAGCGCGAATACGTGAAAAAAGATCAGGGCCGCTTTACTCCGACCATGCTCGGCGAGCGCGTCAGCGTCTTGTTGATTCGCAGCTTCGAGGATATTTTTGACGTCACCTTTACCGCGCGTCTCGAAGATGAACTGGACGAAATCGAAGAGGGTAAGCTTGGTTGGCGCACCGCTGTCGGCGAATTCTGGGATAAATTCGTAATCGACCTGGATAAAGCCGACGACGAGATGCTTTCCTACAAAGCCGGCATTCCCACCGGGAAAAAATGCGAAAAGTGCGGTGAGGGCGAATTGCTGGAACGCATCAGCCGTCATGGATTTTTCCTGGGCTGTTCGCGTTATCCGGATTGCGAATTCATTGAGGACCTGTCGCCGGAAGTTCCTCCGGGCGATGAAAATAAAATCGAGTACTGCGATAACTGTGGCAAGGAAATGGCTATCAAGCGCGGTCGTTTTGGCGTATTTCTGGCCTGCACTGGCTATCCCGATTGCAAAACCACGCGACGCCTGGTAGAAGGCACGCGGATCGCGCGCCAGCCGGATGAGCCGCTGGACGAAAAGTGCGCGCTGTGCGACTCCGGCCTGGTAAAAAAACACGGCCGCTTCGGCGAATTCATCGGCTGCTCAAATTATCCGAAATGCAAATACACGCGCCCCATCACCATGGGCATCAAATGTCCCAAGTGCAACGAAGGCGAATTCGTTCGCCGGGGCAGCGCCGGAAAAGGTGGACGCGGCCGGCCGCGCGTTTTCTATGGCTGTTCGCGTTATCCCGATTGTGATTTCACGACTCCGCACATGCCCATCGCGGAGCCTTGCCCCAAGTGTGGCGCCCCGTTCATCGTCGAAAAGCGCAGCAAGATCGGAACCGTGCGCACCTGTCTCAAGGACGGCTGCGACTTTGAGGTTCTTGCTCCGGAAGCGCAGGCGCCTGTAGTCGCGGAAGAAGCTGTCCCCGAGCCGGCCAAAGTCTGAATCTTCCCGGTCATTTCCACTCTGGGCATACAGCGTTCTGAACTCCTACACACATCCAAATGTTTAGGTATGATTTTGCATGGAGTTCAGCCCGGCCCATGAAACAAGCCATCGAAAGTTACCTCGAATATCTTGTTTCGGTTAAAAATTCTTCGCCGCATACCATTTCGAATTACGGTAAAGATTTGCGCCAGTTTGTGGCCTTTCTCACCCCGCCCGGTGCATCGCTTCCGGCGCTCTGCGCCATAGATCACGGAATCATTCGTGAATTTGTAGCGCATTTACACGAACAAGGTCTCAAGAAGAGTTCCATTGCGCGCAAACTCGCCGCTTTGCGTTCGTTTTTCAAATACTGTGTGCGCGAAGGGAAGCTAAAGGAAAGTCCTGCGCGCCTGGTTCCCACGCCCAAATTGCCGAAGCGTATACCTTCGATTCTGTCCGCGGAAGAAATGAATAGTTTTCTAAATCACCTGGCGGAAATGGGCGGATCGCTGCCCAAGCGCAAAAATAAATCGAAAACGAAATGGTCACCCGGGGAGGCGCCAGCGTTGCGCACCGAACCAAAGCTTCGCGAAGAAGGTTTATTGCTGCGTCGCGATCGCGCTTTACTGGAACTTCTCTACGCCGCGGGCCTGCGTGTCAGCGAATTGACCGGCTTGGATCTTGTCGATATTGAGCAGAAGGAGCGCATGCTCCGCGTAACCGGCAAGGGCAACAAGGAACGCATCGTGCCGTACGGCAATAAGGCGCAGGAGGCTCTTGATAAATATTGGCCACTGCGCGAGCAGTTGCTGCTACAAACTTCCGGCGGCTACGCCAGCCGCACCGCGACTCCTCACAGCGAAGCGGTCTTTTTAAATTACACCGGCCGGCGCCTTACCCAGCGCTCCGTCGGACGCATCGTCAAAAAGTACGTGCGCCTCGTAAACATGAACTGGGATTTGCACCCGCATTCTATGCGCCACGCTTTCGCCACGCACCTGCTCGCCGATGGCGCCGACCTGCGCGCCATTCAGGAGTTGCTAGGGCACCAATCGCTTTCCACCACCCAAAAATATACTCATGCATCCATCCGCCAGCTTATGGACATCTACGATAAATCCCATCCCCACGCTTAGGCGCATTGAAGGCAGATTTAAAAAACTGGTTATCTATTCTGAACAATACTATTCTCTGAACAATACTATTCATGAGCCTTCAGGGCATGCGTGCCGTGCGTGACCGCCGCCCCAGCGCACAATGCCGCCGCGACCACTACTGCCTCGGCAATCTCCTGATCTGAAGCCCCTGCGCCGCGCGCCTGGTTTGAATGAACCTCGATGCAATACGGGCATTACGTGGTAAACGCCACCGCTAGCGCCATCAGTTCCTTGTACTTTACCGGAATAGCGCCATCTGCCATGGCCGCCTTGTCAAATGCCCAAAAGGCTTTCATGCCTTGCGGCGCATTGGCGTCCAGAAGTTTTAGCTTGGCGAGATTCTTCATGTCGTACATGAGTGGACCTCCGAGTCCTTATGCATTTTGATGCGACGCATTTGATGCGCCCAATGCTCTGGATTTCTGCCGAACGGGTGAGAATCGCGCGAATTATAAGCGCAGCAAGCTTTTTAACTATTTTCATCCCCCACCTATGAAGCTAGGAGCGTCAAATTTACAGCATTGGTCAGTTTGGTGGCGACTCAGTTTCCGCGTTTACCAGGCATCTCACAGGGGCTTGATCACGCGATCGAGATTCTGCGGACGGCGTCCCGTATGGAACAGGTGAACGCACCAACACGGGCGTATCATCAGCAAATGAAGCGAGAGCTACCTGTCACGTGTTGTACAGAGTGTGGCGGAGTTGGTTACAACATGAGAGTCGCAAACGGTCGTTGTTCCAAAACCGTTGGCCAACAACGCTGCAGCGGTGTTAACGCAATTGCCGTCAAAAATCTTGATTGGATCGAATGCATCCACTGTCAAGCAACCGGATATTACCGCAATAAAGAATGCCCGAAATGCAAAGGTGCCGGGTACCTTTTCGCGGGGGTTATAGGTAAAGAGACGGTGGCTTAAATGCATGCGCGTCGCCATTACGAGCACGTTAGTCATTTTCCGAACAGGTGGGAATTGCTGCCGAGCTCAGTTTTAAGGTAGTGGGTCAGTTTTCGATTAGCGTGTTGACCAGGCACTATCGGAACGTAGGGTGCATAAAGGAAATGAGGATTATTGACGCAGAGCGGCGCGAGTTTCGGCCAATTTTTTCTGTCACTGTTTCAAGTAACGAAGCGCAACACATCCTGACTTAAAAATCTTGGACTCAACAAGTTTTAATTGTAATTTCTCCTGTAGGCTAATACCTTCCAGCAGCCGTCTCCCTTCTCCTGCAATTATTGGCTGAACGACAAAATGATATTCATCAACTAGACCAAGCTCTATAAGTTGTGTAGGGATAGCTACACCGCCGATTAAAATATTCTTGCCTCGTTCTTGCTTCAATTTGAGCAATTCGTCTCGAAGCTTCGTACGAACAATTCTCGTATTTCCTTCGGCGCTGTCTAATGATCGTGAGAAAACAATTTTGTTGATGGAATCAAAAGTGTCAGCAAATTCGTTCATTGCTTTAGTCTCAGAACGATTTTTTGCGACATCCGGCCAAAAAGGAACCATCAATTGATAAGTTTTACGCCCAAAGACGAGCAGGTCAACACCTCGCATGAGGTGCGTAAAATATTCATGTATTTCTTCATCGGCAATCACTTTGGTGTGGTCGCAGCAGCCATCTAAGGTAATGTTGATTGCGAAGATTACATTTCTCATTTTCGCCTCGGATTGAGCAGCGTGGTCTTCGAACATAAATCCAATAACTTTGAACCGCGCGTCATTGCAACACGAAGATTCGGTGCATCCGGCTGGGAACGGCCGTCCCCGATGTTGCTGGCTTTCGTTGGTCGTGAACAGCCTGTGCCTTCACCGAGCAGCCCGACGTGTAATTCTGCCGTAAAGTCTTCGTTCATATTTTCAGATAGCGGTGTTGCAAAAGTTGCTTTGTGCCTGGTTTGTCGCGTTACCGGAAACTGACCCACCACCAGTTTTAAGTGCGCGTTGACGGAATTGCCACGCAACTCGTATAATCTTAGTTTGTCTTTACAGGCTGGAGGCTTATGTACGCGGTAATTAAAACCGGGGGCAAGCAGTACCGTGTCGCGCCGGGCGATACTATTCGAATTGAACGAGTTAGCGGCGACATCGGCGAAGTTGTGAATTTTGGATCTGTTCTGGCGGTGCACACCGAAGACAAAAAGGTGCTTTCCGGATCAGACGCTTCTAAAGCCAAGGTCACCGGGAAGATCGTGCAACAGGGACGCTCCAAAAAAGTCACCGTGCTGAAATTCAAGAAGACCAATCAGTACAAGATTTCTCGCGGTCATCGCCAGAATTACACCGCGGTACAGGTCAGCGACATCTCGTTGTAACCGCAGCACAACTAAAATTATTCACTGGGAATTAACCGCAGTTTCCCGAAAAGGATTTCAACATGGCACATAAGAAAGGCGGCGGCTCCTCTACCAACGGCCGCGATTCCCACGGGCAGAGGCTGGGCGTCAAGCGCTTTGGCGGAGAATTTGTCAACGCCGGAACCATCCTCATTCGCCAGCGCGGTACTAAGCATCAGGCCGGCGTCAACGTCGGACAAGGCAAGGACGACACCCTTTACGCCCTGGTGACCGGCATCGTGCAGTTCCAGGATAAAGGCCGCAACGGGCGCTTTATCAGCGTGCAACCTGCCGGCGAAGCGAAATCTTCCGCGAAATCTGCGTCGAACTGAACGGTATCGGCACTATGAATTCAGGCGGACTTCGGTCTGCGATTTTTTTGCGGTCCCGGTTGTCATCCGGGACCGTTTTGTTTTTGCAACAATTCCTCCGCTAAGAAAAGCTCAAAGGACATTTCGTGTTCGCTGATGAAGCAAAAATATTCGTGAAGGGAGGCCATGGCGGCAACGGCTGCGTGGCGTTTCGTCGCGAAAAATATGTTCCGCGTGGCGGGCCTTCCGGCGGCGATGGCGGCCACGGCGCGAGCATTTATCTGGAAGCCAACATCAATGACAACACGCTGTTGCGTTATCGCTACAACCGTGAATTCAAAGCCGACCGTGGCCGTCACGGCGAAGGCTCCAATTGCAGCGGCCAATCCGGCGAAGACATGGTCCTCCTCGTTCCGGTAGGCACGGTGGTTTACGATGCGCAAACGAATGAGACCATCGCGGACCTCGCTACGCCCGGCCAGCGGGTTCTGGTCGCGCATGGAGGCCGCGGTGGGCGCGGCAATCAGCATTTCGCCAAACCGTGGCACCAGGCACCTCGCGAGCATGAAGAAGGTCAGGACGGCGAAGAGCGTCACCTGCGGCTGGAATTGAAATTACTCGCCGATGTCGGCCTCGTGGGATTCCCAAATGCCGGCAAGTCCACATTAATTTCGGTGATTTCCGCGGCGCGTCCCAAAATCGCGAATTACCCTTTCACCACGCTGGAGCCAAATCTCGGTGTAGTGAACGCCGATGGCGGCACAGGCGCGCACGGAACCGAATTAGGCCGCACCTTCGTCGTCGCCGATCTCCCCGGACTGATCGAGGGGGCACACGAAGGCGCGGGTCTGGGCATGCGCTTTCTGCGTCACGTGGAACGCACGCGCCTGCTCGTCCACTTGATCGACACCAGCGATTCGAACGAGGACGATCCCGTCCACTCCTACGAAGTTATTTCAGGTGAGCTGGCTGCTTTCAGCAAAACTCTTACCGAAAAGCCTTCGATCGTGGTGGCCACCAAGCTCGACGCTACTACCGATCGCACGCGCCTCGAGGCTCTGCGCGATTTTTGCCGGCGGGAACATCTCGAATTCCATTCCATCTCCGCCGCCACCGGCGAGGGCGTAAAAGAGCTGGTTCGCTCCATCGCCGATGCTTTGGACAAAATCCCCCGGCATGCGCCCGATGCTGCCGATGATCAAATATCTGAGTCCGCGCCAGTCATTCCTGCCAGCACTGGCGGCCGTGCAGCTCACGTGCCTCTAGCAAGCCGCGACGAAAAATCATGAGAGAATTGTCATATGCCGCCCAATCCGTAGTGTGGGCGACAACTCTAATCCCGGAGAAGAATTGACCACCGCGCAAGCCCACCGCACCGCTGCAAAGCACCATCCGCGTCGTATCGCTGTTTTCGGCGGTTCATTCGATCCCATCCACAACGGTCACCTGGCCATCGCGCGCGCGGCGGACCGGCGCTTTAATTTTGACGAGATTCATTTCATCGCGGCCAGCCGCCCTCCGCACAAATTGAAACAGCATCTCGCGCCTTTCCCGCACCGTTTTGCGATGGTTTCTCTCGCCTGCACGGAACATCCTCACTTCGTTCCGTCTCTGGCCGAAGCTGGAGAAGACTTCAGCGGCACGCAGTTGCATTATTCGGTCGACACGGTGCGCTATTTTCGGCACACCTACAATGGTGCCGGTGACCGCGTTTTTTTTATCATTGGCGCCGACGCATTTCTCGACATTCCCATGTGGAAGGAATACGAAACGCTTCTGGGATTGTGCGATTTCATCGTCGCCAGTCGCCCGGGCATTCGTTCCGAAGCGCTGCGACTGGTCATTCCCCCGGACTCCATCGCGCGCCCCGACGTAAAAAAGGAAACCGAAGCTGCACATCCTTCGCAGGTGGTGGCGCACCTGCATCGCAGCACGGTATATCTTCTGGAAAACGTGAACAGCGACATTTCCGCAACAGATATTCGCCGCCGCGCGAATCGCGGTCAATCCATTCACGGGCTTGTGGCTGCCCGCGTCGAGGAATACATCCTGAAACAAAGGTTATACCAGTGAAATTAGAATCCTTTCCAAAAGGTGTGCAACTGGCCGTTCACGCGGCACAGGAAAAAAAAGCCGGGGCGATTACCGTTCTCGATTTGAGCGGCCTGGGCACGTTCACGGAGTACTTCGTGATCTGCACCGGCTTCAGCACCCCGCAGGTGCAGGCCATTTGCACCGAGGTCGAAGAGCAGTTGTACAAACACGCGCAGCGCTCGCCGGAGCATCGCGAAGGACAGCGCTCCGCCGAATGGGCGCTCCTCGATTTTGGCGGGTTCGTTGTCCACGTGTTCAGCGAACAGGCCCGGCGCTATTACGATCTCGAGCGTCTGTGGCGTTCCGCGCCAAAATTGGAAATTCCCGATTCACCCGAAAGCCTGGCCCACGATAGTGTGACGTGGCGCAACCCTAGAGACTCCGAACATTTCCCGGGCGAAGCAGTTTCCTGATGGCCTAAAAGAAAATGCGCCTGAAGCTGGTCATGCTGGGCAAGACTCGCCGGCCGGAGCTTCGAGCGATTATCGACGACTACGTGAAGCGCATCAGCCGTTACGCCCCCATCGAAGTTATCGAGCTGCGCGAATCGGAAGCCGCGCTAAAAAAATTCGCCTTCGACCAGCCGTCCACCGTCGTATTGTTGGACGATGCGGGAAAAACCCTGGACTCTAAAGCCTTTGCCAAATGGCTCGGCGAGCTTCGCGACCGAAGCACCCGCCAGTTAATCTTCGTGTGCGGCGGAGCCGACGGTTTCCCTGAAGACATTCGGCGCCAGGCACAGCAACGGTTATCGCTTAGCGCCATGACCTACTCGCATGAACTCGCGCGTGTTATGCTCGCTGAGCAGCTCTACCGTGCCTTTGCAATTCTCGCCGGCAGCGCCTACCCAAAGTAGTTTGTGCATTCGAAAGCAGCAACTATGTCCATTCGCATTATCGCCGATGTAAACCAGCCCTCAGCCACAATCGAAATTCCGCTCGACAAGCCTTTGCCCGATTACGATCTCGATCAACTGGAGCAGCCGACGCCGCGCGACGTCGACTCTATTCTGGTTTCCCAGGGTTTTCGTGATCTCGTCGATGACGCTCGCGGAGTCTTGATGGACCTGCTGGTTCACCCGCCTTTTCAGGCCGGCGCTCCCGAAAATTCGAAACTTGATTTCACGCATTCCAAGCCTCCCGCGCTTGAGCTTGTCCAATTGACTGGCGCGATTTGTCCCGGTGACGACGAAGTTTATCGGCCCGGCTTGTGGATCGTATTGTCCGACCCGCATGCCAAAACAAAAACGGCCATGCCTCCAGCCACGCAAGACCGCATTCATTGCATAGCCGGGGAACTCGTAAAGCGTCTGCAATTGGAATAGGCAGAAAGTTTTTTGCAGGCGTCATCTGTCGTGCAGCTCTTGACGTTTCCGCGAGCAATCCGCACACTTCTTTGCGCTTCGCAAATCATCCAGACCACTCGATCGGATTCAGATGCCGGAAGAAAAGGGATTGCTGATCGTTTACACCGGATCCGGCAAGGGCAAGACCACTTGCGCGCTGGGCACGGCATTTCGCGCCGTTGGCCAGGGCATGCGCGTCTTGATGGTGCAATTTATCAAAGGCTCCTGGCATTACGGTGAACTCGACGCCGCCAAAATGCTGGGCGACGACAAATTTGAAATTCGGCCCATGGGCCGCGGCTTCGTAAAAATCGGGGGCGCGGAAACGGATCCCGAAGATATTAAGCTGGCGCAGGAGTGCTGGCAGGCAGGCCGCGAAGCAATTTACGGCGGGAAATACGACCTGGTGATCCTCGACGAAATCAATTACACCATCAGTTACAAAATGCTCGATGCCGCTGAAGTTGCCGAAGCATTAAAAAATCGCCCCGAGCGCGTCCACGTAATCTGCACCGGCAGAAATGCCCACCCACAAATAACCGAGCTCGCCGACCTGGTCACCGAGATGCGCGAGGTGAAACACCCCTACACGAAGGGTATACTGGCGCAGCGGGGAATCGACTATTAGTTCGCGTTGATGATTACCTATGACCTGGTTTAAACGCGACAAAAAAGCCATTGAACAGTCCACTCCTCCAGAAGAGCGCCGGGTGCGCACGGAAGGGTTGTGGATGAAGTGCGACTCCTGCCGCACCATAGTTTTCCGCAAAGACCTGGAAGAAAATCTTTTTGTCTGCCCCAAGTGCCAATTCCATTTCAAAATGGACGCTAAGAAGCGTCTCGATATGCTCCTCGATGGCCGTTACACGGAACGCGACGCGGGCATGGCTTCCTCCGATCCGCTGAATTTTACCGACACCAAGCCGTACTCGGCGCGCTTGAAAGAAGCTCGCAAAAAATTAGGCATGAACGACGCCATCCTCACCGCGGAAGGTCAATTGAACGGCCGCCCAGTGGTTATCTGCGCGATGGAGTTCGGTTTTATCGGCGGCTCCATGGGTGCTGTCGTTGGAGAAAAGGTGACCCGCGGGATCGAGCTGGCCATCGAAACGCGTCAACCGTTTATTGCCGTGTCCTGCTCCGGCGGCGCGCGCATGATGGAAGGAACCATCAGCTTGATGCAGCTCGCAAAAGTTTCCGCCGCGCTCGCCAAACTCGATGACGCCAGGCTGCCTTACATTTCTTTGCTGACGGATCCCACCACCGGCGGCGTCACCGCCAGCTTCGCCATGCTCGGTGACCTGAATATCGCCGAGCCCGGTGCGCTGATCGGTTTCGCAGGTCCGCGTGTGATTGAACAAACTATCGGCCAGAAATTACCCGAAGGCTTTCAACGCTCGGAATTTTTGCTGGAGCACGGTTTTCTGGATGCCATCGTGCCGCGCAAAGACCTGAAATCGTTCATCGGCACTTCGCTCGATCTCTTGCTGAACTGACTTCCGCAGAAAATGGATTACGCCGCCGCGGTAACTTACCTGCTTTCTCTCGGCCGGGAATTAGCCGCACCCACGCAAGCCGCCGCGGCCAAATTCAATCTGGGAAATATAACCGTTCTCGATGAACGGCTCGGTCACCCCAGCCGCGCGTATCCCAGCGCGCATATTGCCGGCACGAACGGCAAAGGGTCGACGGCCGCCTTTCTGGAATCCATCCTGCGCCATGCCGGGCTGCGGACCGGACTCAATACCTCTCCTCATCTGGAACAAATAAACGAACGCATCCGTATCGATGGTAAAGAAATCAGTGACGAAGATTTTGCCGCCGAATTTACGCGAATCCACGACACCATCGAGCAGTTGCTTGCCGATGGCAAATTGCGCGCTCACCCTACCTATTTCGAATGCGTCACGGCCATGGCCATGGAACATTTCGCGCGGGAACGAGTGGATTTTGCAGTTTTCGAAGTGGGACTCGGCGGCCGCCTGGATGCCACAAATATTCTGGTGCCGACGGTAACCATCATCACCCCCATCGATTTTGACCACGAAAATTTCCTGGGCCACTCTGTGAAAGAAATTGCCGCGGAGAAGGCAGGCATTCTTAAGCCGAATACCCCTGCCGTCATTGCTCCGCAGCTTCCTGAAGCCCGCGAAGTAATCCTCAACCGCGCCAAAGAGCTTGCCTGCCCGGTCATCGAAACCAATGTTGCGTATCGCATTCACGAAAAGGCGCTCAGCGCGCAACAGGCGAGTTCAGAAAGCTTCGCGACAGGCACCATCACAGCGACCATTGTAGAAATCTCATCCGACTGGTCACTGGATATCTCCCCATCTTTACCCGGCCATTTTCAGGTGCAGAACGCGCTTAACGCGGTCGCAGCCGCTCGCGTCCTCGCCACTGGTGGCTTACACGTCACGGACGACGCAATCGCTTCCGGCATCTGCAACACCGTGTGGCCCGGACGCCTCGAAAAACTGCAGTCGTATCCAGATTTCTACCTCGATGGCGCGCATAATCCCGCCGCAGCTCGCGAGCTGGCGACATTTCTCGCCGAGAATTTTGCGTCACGCAAAATCTGGCTCATCTACGGAGCGCTGCGCGATAAATCCGTGGACGAAGTGGCCGGGTGGCTGTTTCCGCTGGCCGCCGAGGTGGTCTTCACCGAACCGCGCACCCCACGCGCTATCTCTGCTTCACAATTGGCGGAAATCGCGGCGCATCACGCGCGCCACTCCGAAACCATCCCCGGCGCCGAGAAAGCCTTCGACCATGTATTAACTAAGGTTCAGCCCGAGGATGCCATCTTCGTCTGCGGTTCTCTTTATCTAGTCGGCCAGCTGCGCGCCTATTGGAAAAATCGCGCACAAGTCGCCGCAAATCCCAAAACACCGTAGAATATCCGCCTTATCGTTCGCTTCATCTTTAAGTGGAACGCGTCATCGACATGCCAGAAAAGAAATCACCGTCGCGCGATAACGCCAATCATTTGCGCGCCAATCCGCTCGTCGGCGTGATCATGGGTTCTTCGTCTGATTGGGAAACCCTGGAACCTGCCGCCAAAACTTTGTCGGACTTAGGCATCCCTCACGAAACAAAAGTCGTCTCCGCGCACCGCACTCCGGACCTGTTGTTCGCATACGCCTCTGGCGCCGAAGCCCGCGGCATCGAAGTGATCATCGCGGGTGCCGGCGGCGCCGCGCATCTTCCGGGCATGACCGCATCAAAAACGGTGTTGCCGGTTTTAGGCGTGCCCGTAGAGTCCAAAGCTCTCAAAGGACTCGATTCTCTGCTTTCCATTGCCCAGATGCCCGGCGGCATTCCGGTAGGCACCTTGGCGGTCGGCAAATCGGGAGCCATCAACTCCGCGCTGCTCGCTGCGGCAATTCTGGGCATTAAATATCCCGCCATTCGAGAATCGCTGCGCAAATTTCGCGAGGCGCAAACCAATCGCGTCCTCGAAGCTCCCGATCCCTCCGCACCCGCGCAATCCAAAAAAAGCGGCCGCGCACGACGCGCCAGCAAGTCGAGGAAATCCTCGTGACGATCGGCATCCTCGGCGGCGGTCAACTCGGATACATGCTGGCGCTGGCCGGCTATCCGCTTGGCTTGCACTTCCGTTTTCTCGATCCTTCTCCGGAAGCGCCCGTAGGCCGCATCGCGCAACGCGTCACCGCCGATTTTGACGACCAAGCCGCGCTCGAAAAATTTGCCAGCGGCCTTGAACTCATTACCTACGAATTCGAAAATGTTCCCGTTGCCGCTACCAGGTTTCTAGCTGAACGCGTTCCCGTCTTTCCTCCGCCAGCGGCCTTGGAGGTCGCGCAAGACCGCCTGAAAGAAAAAGCATTGTTTCGCAAACTGGGAATTGCCACTACGGAGTTCGCGCCAATCCATAATCTGAAATCGCTGGACGCTGCAGTAGCCGCCATCGGTTTGCCCGCCATGCTGAAAACCACTCGCTTCGGTTACGACGGCAAAGGTCAGTGGCCCCTGCGCACGGCCGCCGATGTAGACAAGCTAAAAAGTGAAATCGCAGATGCCCTCGTCAAATGGCGAAGCATGAACGGTGCGCAAGCCTCACACGACTCCGCCCCATTCATCCTGGAACGCTTCATTTCTTTCGCCCGCGAACTGTCCCTTCTGGGCGTTCGTGCGCGCAACGGCGACATCGTCTTCTACCCGCTGGTACAGAATCGCCATCACGGCGGCATTTTGCGCCTTTCCATCGCACCCGCTCCATCGCTTGCTCCTGGTCTTCAGCGCGAAGCCGAAGACATCGCGCGCCGCATTCTCACCGAGCTAGAGTATGCCGGCGTTTTGGCCATCGAGTTTTTCGAATATCAGGGCCGCCTGCTGGCCAACGAAATGGCTCCTCGCGTCCACAACTCCGGCCATTGGACAATCGAAGGCGCGGTAACCAGCCAGTTCGAAAATCACCTGCGCGCGGTTCTGGATTTGCCTCTTGGCTCAACGAAGGTCTACGGCTTCGCGGCCATGCTGAATCTCATCGGTGAAACGCCCGCCAGCGCCGACGTTCTCGCGATTCCCGGCGCCCACCTGCACCTCTATGGCAAATCGCCTCGCCCAGGCCGCAAGCTGGGCCACATCACCCTCTGGACTAGCTCTTTCGAGCAACTTTCTGAAAGTCTTCGCGCCCTGCCGCCTTTCTTTCACCAATCCTCGTTTTGCCTCGATGAACCGTTCGCCCACGCCGCTCACCGTGAAGAGTCCCGTTCCGCCTGAACCCTAAGTCCCCGGCCGATTCGCCCCGCAATTCCCGCCTCCCTCAGCCGGGTTGCTGCTCTTCTAGCCGGGATGCTAGGATTCATGGGTTCCATGCCCCCCCCAAAATTACAGCCCCCACGCGTGGGGATTCCCTGGCGGACCTCTGCGGAAGAGACGGCAGTCAATCTCGCCAAGACCAAGAATTACCAGGACGCCGTGCGTGCCGCCGGCGGCGAGCCTGTGCTGCTGTCACTGCAGCATCCGCAAGAGCTTGCGGAGCTGTTACCCAGCCTCGATGGCTTCGTCCTGCCGGGCAGCCCTGCCGACGTCGGACCCGCCGAATACGGCGAGGTAAATCGCGGCAAATCCGAGCCTCCCGACCCCGCGCGAGAAAATACCGATCGCGCCATTTTGAAACACGCTTTCAGCGAAAAAAAACCAGTCCTGGCTATTTGCTACGGCTGCCAGCTCCTGAATGTTTATCTGGGCGGCACCCTGATTCAGGATCTGCGCGAGGAGACCGACACGCCCATAGCCCATACCAGGCACGACATCGTCCCTGAGCCGAAGGACGACCCGGTTCATGCCGCGACCTTTGAAGAGGCCAGCCGCCTGGCCAAAATCGCCGGAACTGTTGAGGCTCCGGTAAATAGCTCGCACCATCAAGCCGTCGAGCGCGTTGGAAAAGGCTTGCAAGTCACGGCGCATGCTCCCGACGGCACTATTGAGGCAGTCGAATGGACCGGCGATCCGAACTGGGTCGTCGGAGTGCAATGGCATCCCGAACGTATGTTCGGAGACGCTTTTTCTGAAAGGTTGTTTCGGGATTTCATTGCCGCGGCCAGTCAAGCTCGCAGCCCGGTCGCGCAAAAAGTTTAGCCGCCGAGATCCTGCCGCCTAAAAAACGGCGTCCGAAAGTAACCGGGATAGTTCCGACGGCGAAAAGTTTATACGTACGCTTCAAACACAGTTGGGGGACAGATGATTTCATTGGCGGGCAAAGCGGCACTCATTACCGGAGGTTCCAGAGGCATCGGCGCGGCGGCAGTCAAACTCTTCGCGCAAGCCGGCGCTGACGTGGTTTTCAATTATTACAAATCCAAAGAGCCCGCCACGCAGGTGGAGCAAGACGCGGCCAAACACGGCACTCGCGTGGAAGCTTTTAAAGCCGATGTGGGCCGCCATGCCGATAATAAAAAGCTGGTGGACTTTGCCATATCACGCCTGGGCCGCCTGGACATCGTCGTTCCCAACGCCGGCGTCTGGAACAGCGACGACCTGCCCATCGACAAAATGACCGAGAAGCAATGGGACGACATGATTCGCGTGAATCTCACCAGCGTGTACTCCATCATTCATTTTTCCGTGCCGCACATGATCAAGCAAAAATCCGGCAAAATCATTCCCATCAGTTCCACGGCCGGGCAGCGTGGCGAATCCTTACACACGCATTACGGCGCATCCAAAGGGGGAATCATCAGCCTCACAAAAGGGCTGGCCTCGGAGCTCGCTCGTCATAACATTCTTGTTAATTCCGTTGCGCCCGGGTGGGTTGCCACCGATATGTCCAATGACGTTCTCAATTCGAAAGCAGGCCAAAAAATGGTCGCCGCCGCTATTCCACTCGGCCGCGCCGCTACCGCGGAAGAAATTGCCGGGCCCATTCTGTTTCTGGCTTCCGATCTGGCCAACTTCATGACCGGCGAGGTCATCAATGTAAATGGAGGATCGGTCTTGTGTGGCTGAAGTTTTCAAAAGCTTGGACGCGGCTTTCGTGCGCGCTTGTTCTAGCGAGTGCCGCGTACGTCGCCAGCAGTACCACCATTGCTGCGATGCGTCCGGAGCAAAATCCCGATACCATGCTGCCCGAGCAGCGCGTCGCCAAGGCACGCGAGATTCTCAACCAATTGACGGATGCTCTGGGTGGCCCCGCCTATCTCGAAGTTCGTGAGCGCGAATGCGCCGGTCGCCGCGCGCAATTCGGACATGCCGGCGAACTGATGGGCTTCATCGACTTCAAGGATTATTGGCGTTATCCCGACAAACACCGCATCGACTATTCCAAAAAGGGCAATATCATCGACGCTTTCGACGGCAACCAGGGCTGGACCATGGATCGCGCCGGCGTCAGTGAAGAGCCTGCCCAGGCCGTCTCTGATTTCGCGGCAGCAGTAAAATACAATGTGGACAACGTGCTGCGCTTCGGCCTTAAAGATAAAAATTTGAATCTGAATTACGCGGGGCAAGGCATCGTCGATATGCGGCCGGTCGATTGGGTCGAAATTTCCGATGACCAGCGCACCCTGCGGCTGGGCATCGACCGCTCCTCCCATTTATTGCTGCAAAGCGTGATGAACTCCGTGGACGAAAACACCCAGGAACGCATGCAGGAAACCACCATCTACACCAACTATCAACGCATAGGAGGCGTGATGGTCGCGTTGCAAGTTTCCCGCGAGCGCAACGGGGAACGCAACTATCAGGCCTTCTACGACACTTGCAGTTTTGATCCTCATCTTCCCGCAGATATGTTCACCAAAGCGGCGCTCGAAAAGCGCTATGCCCAAGTCGGAAATAAAAAAGACAAAGACAGATACAGGAACGCCCGAGACTGAGTATCTAAAACGTTCTTAGTCTTCGTCGGTTGCCTCAGTTGTTCTCGCCCGCCGCCTTTCCTTCCCGCGTTGACGGTCTTTTGTTAGTCTGCTCCTGCTGATGAAATTAACTCCCCGCCAGCAGCATTCTCTGCAATTAATTTGCGACACCTTCGCGCCCGCAGCGGATGGCTGGCCATCGGCTTCTGAACTTGGTGTTCCGCAAGCGATCGCCGATGCCATGGATTTCAATCCACGCCGCGGCGATCATAAACAATTCCTGCAGCTCCTCAACTTCTGGGATTCGCAACTGCACAGCATGATTTCTCTCAAGCGTGCGTCGCGCTTCTCCACATTGCCTGCAGAAGCCCGTGTTCGCGTGTTGCTCTCGTGGGCCGAAAGCTCACTTGGCCGCCGTCGCGCCGTGTTCCAGGCTTTGCGTAAAGCGGTGTCGTACCTTTACGTGATGTTGCCGCGCTTGCGCGGCGCGCGCACACCGGTGTGGGACAAAATCGGTTATCCAGGTCCCCCAAACCTCGGCGATCGTTCCCGCTCATCGAGCAAGTTAACCACCCTCATTCCTCAACAAGACACCAAACTCTCCTGTGAAATTTGCATCATCGGTTCCGGAGCCGGTGGCGGCACCGCCGCAGCCGTGCTCGCTGCCGCCCGCAAAGACGTGGTCGTTCTCGAAGCCGGGGGATATTACGACGACGCCGATTTCGACGGCGCGGAACTCGCCGGCTACCAGCGCTTGTATACCGAGGGCGGTTCTGCGGCCACCGCCGATCACAGTGTCGGGTTATTAGCGGGGCAATGCCTGGGTGGCGGCACCGTCGTCAACTACACCACATCGTTTCGAACGCCCGATGATATCCGCGCGGAATGGGCCGCCAGCGGCGTCCCATGGTTCACCAGACACGAATATACGCGCAGCCTTGATGCCGTGTGCGCGCGCCTATCGGTAAACAACAACCACAATCGCATTTCCGCGCGCGAGCAGATTCTGAATCGTGGTTTGCGCGCTCTGGGCTGGCATGTCGACGCTATGCCGCGCAACGTGGTGGGCTGCGACCAGGAAGAAATCTGTGGCTATTGCGGAGTCGGATGCGCCTTAGGCGCCAAACAATCTGTAACTAAAACCTGGCTTGCCGACGCACAAAAAAATCACGCCCGCATCGTCACCGAAACGCGCGCCCAGAAAATTGGCATCGAGCGCGGCCACGTCACCGGCGTGGAAGCCATCTCGAAAAGTGGACACCGCGTTTCCATCACTTGCAAATCCGTGGTGGTAGCCTGCGGCGCCATTCATACGCCGGCACTGCTGCGCCGTTCTGGCCTTCGCAACGAACATATCGGCAGGCACCTGCATTTGCACCCGGTCTCCAATGTCAACGGCGTGTTCGACGAAGAAATTCGTCCCTGGGAAGGAACGATGCAGGCCATCTACTCCGACGAACATCGCTCCATGACCGGAAACTTTGGCGTGAAATATGAAACCACCGCGATGCAACCTGTAATAGCGGTGGCCGCTCTGCCGTGGCGCAATCCAGCACAGCATCGTTCTTTTCTCGAGCGGCTTCCGAATACCGTGGGCATCGGCGTTCTTCTCCGCGATAAGGACGGCGGCCGCGTAACCATCGATCCGCAAGGCCATCCCGTCGCGCATTACGCTCTTTCGCCGTTCGACCGCGGTCACTTACGCCAGGGATTTATCTCCGCGGCGCGCATCCTGGAAGCTGCCGGCGCCCGCCATATTTTTTCGCCGCACGCAAAATGCTGCGCTTACGAGCCAGGCCGCAGCGGCTCGATCGATTCTTTCACGCAAGCCATGGATTCCGCGGGCTGGGCTTCCGGCCGGCTAGCGCTTTTTTCCTTCCACATCATGGGGACTGCCCGCCTGGGCAGTTCTCCCAAAACTTCGGCCACGAACCCAGATGGCGAAACGTGGGAAGCGCGAAACCTTTTCGTGATGGACGGCTCCAGCTTTCCAAGCGCTTCTGGTGTCAATCCCATGATCACTATCGAAGCCATCGCTCATCGCAACGCATTGGCGCACGCGGCGCGAACATAAAAGTTACAAAAACGCTCTCATGCAGCTGAAAAAAATCCCACGCGTTCACACGAATTTAGGGACCGGAAGGTGGTCAGCGGTATAATATCCCGATGCCTCATACCCAGGGAGACGCACTGATGCACGGAACCACCGTTCTGTGCGTGCGAAAAGACAGCAAAGTCGTGCTCATCGCCGATGGCCAGGTGACCATGGGCGATCACGTCATGAAACACACTGCCCGCAAAACGCGCAGGCTCTACAACGATAAAGTTATTGCCGGTTTCGCTGGCTCGACTGCCGACGCCATCACGCTGTTCGAACGTTTCGAAAGCAAGCTCCAGGAGCATTCCGGCAACTTGCAGAAATCCGCGGTCGAACTCGCCAAAGAATGGCGCAAGGATCGCGCCCTCCGCCATCTGGAAGCGCTCCTGATCGTTGCCGATAGCAAGGCCACTTTCATTTTGTCGGGCAACGGCGACGTCATTGAACCTGACGACGGAATTGTATCCATCGGTTCCGGCGGCTCCTACGCGCTAGCCGCGGCGCGCGCGTTAACAAAGCACTCGAAATTGAACGCCAAGGATTTGGCTATGGAAGCCATGCGCATCGCCAGCGAGATTTGCATTTATACCAATGCAAATTTTACTGTGGAGGAGATTTAGCACCGCGGTATCACCGTAAAGCTGCGACAACGCATCTTATAGGCGGGCTTAATTGTTGGAGTCAAAGTGCGGCGACTTGAAAGCCGCGCTGTGCTTAAGGAATTAATTTAGAAGGATTCGATGCCGTCAAAAACCGATAAAGAAATTGTACTCACTCCCGGCGGCAATGGAACTGCGCCCACCGAGGAAGGGGAACTGCTACCAGCCCTCGACGACATGACGCCGCGCGAGATTGTCGTCGAGCTCGATAAGTACATTGTCGGCCAGAACGCTGCCAAGCGCGCTGTCGCGGTGGCATTGCGCAACCGTGTTCGCAGGCAAAAGCTCGCGCCTGAAATCGCTGAAGATATCCTTCCCAAGAATATTCTGATGATCGGTCCCACCGGCGTAGGCAAAACGGAAATCGCCCGTCGCCTCGCGCGTCTCGCAGGCTGCCCCTTCGTCAAAGTGGAAGCCTCCAAGTACACCGAAGTTGGTTACGTTGGACGCGATGTGGAATCCATGGTTCGCGATCTGGTGGAAACCTCTATCGATATGATTCGCGAGGAAAAGCTTGACGAAGTCGCCGACCGCGCCGAACAAACCGCCGAGGAGCGCGTCCTCGACTTACTTCTCCCGCCGTCTCCCGCACCTGCAACGGGAGCCAGTGAGGCGGAGATCACCGCGCAACGCGAACAAACAGATCGTACCCGCGAAAAATTGCGCGTGCAGCTCCGCGAAGGCAAGCTGGATCAGCGCATGGTGGATATCGAAGTCCGTGAACGCTCCATGCCTTCCTTCGAAATTATTTCCAACCAGGGTGTTGAGGAAATGGACGTCAATATTAAAGACGTCCTCTCCGGAATGTTCGGCCAGCAGAAAAAGAAACGCAAAATGTCCGTGGCCGATGCGTTCGAATACTTGATCCAGGAAGAAGAAAACAAGCTTCTCGACATGGATCAGGTCACTCGCACTGCCGTGGAGCGCGCCGAACAGATGGGCATCATCTTCATCGACGAGATCGATAAAGTTGCCGGCCGCGAATCGGGACACGGCCCGGATGTTTCACGCGAGGGCGTGCAGCGTGACATTCTCCCCATCATCGAAGGCACCACCGTCAATACCCGTTACGGAATGATTCGCACCGACCATATTCTTTTCATCGCCGCCGGCGCGTTTCACGTCAGCAAGCCCTCGGACCTCATCCCAGAGCTGCAGGGCCGTTTGCCCATTCGCGTGGAACTCCAGTCCCTGAAGGAAGAAGATTTCATCCGCATCCTCACCGAACCTAAAAACGCCTTGCTCAAGCAATCCGTCGCTCTGCTTGAAACCGAAGGCGTAAAATTAGTCTTCACAGACGATGCCGTAGCGGCAATCGCGCGTTTTGCCACCAGCGTCAACGAACAAACTGAAAATATCGGCGCCCGCCGCCTGCACACTATTTTGGAAAAAGTTCTCGATGAACTTTCCTTCGAAGCCCCCGACCTAAAGAAAAAGAACGTCAAGATCGATGCCGCCTACGTCACCAAACAACTCGCCGACATCGTCAAGAATCAGGACCTGAGCCGCTACATCCTGTAATCTTCATCACTCCGAAACGGAGAGCCCAATCGAGTGAGCATTCCGCCCACGAGACTTCGATGGCAAACCCACAAGAGTTTGGCGTCAAGCATCATGTCGGGCATTTTCTCAGGCGGCATCTGGATTAGTTTTGTTTTGCTGGGCACCACCGGCTGCGGCGCTCCCGGCGAACCCGTCCCGCCTTCGCCGCCAGTCCCCGTCGCGATCAGCGATCTAACCGCGCATCAGGCCGGCGATGGCGCGCAACTCACATTTACAATGCCCGGCCGGTCGATCACCGGCGATCGCCTGCTCTCTACTCCCGCCTTTGAAATCCTTCGTGGCGGCAGCAAACCCGATGGCTCGCCCGATTTAAAATCTCTTCGCGTAGTCGACACCATCCCCGGCGCCCTGGCCGAAAAATATTTTGTCGGCGATAAAGTCCAATTCACCGATCCCCTGACGCCCGAAGAAACCAAAGCCCAGGAAGGTAAGATCGCGATCTACACGGTGCGCACCCGTCTGTCCCGAAAACGCGCCTCTGCCAATTCCAATATTGTTTCCTTGCGACTTTTCCCTGCACCCGCGCGCGTGCCCTCGGTTGAAGCTTGCGTCACCGAGCCTGCCATCGAGCTCACCTGGCCTGCCGTGAATCGCACATCGGCCGGCGATCCGCTCACCGTGACCGTCCATTACAATATTTATCGCGCCGAGCTGGACGCGGCCTCCACGAATCTAACCAACCCTGACGTTTCACAATTGAATCTAAACAGTAAGCTCCAGCTGCTGGGGTCACAACCGGAACAAACCTACAGCGATAAATCGTTCGAATTCGGCAAGACCTACGCGTACATCGTCCGCGCCGCGATCACCCGGGATGGCGTGTCACTGGAATCCGCCGACTCTACGCCTGTCATCGTCACCCCTCGCGATATTTTTCCGCCCGCCGTCCCGCAAGCCATCTCCGCGGCCGTATTGCCCGGCGAATCGGATAATGCTCTCGTCGTCGATCTATCCTGGTCCATCAACGTAGAACCGGATTTTGCCGGCTATCGCGTCTATAGAAGCGAACAGCCAGATACGCGCGGCCAGCTCCTCACACAGGAGTTGTTGCTCACGCCAGCTTATCGTGATACCTCTGTACAGTCGGGCCACCGCTACTGGTACGTCGTGACAGCGGTCGACCGTGCAGGTAATGAAAGTGCGCCAAGTCCCCCGGCCCTCGTAGAAATAGCGCAACCATTGCAATAATCCCGGGTTGTATCAAAGTCGGAGCCGTTAACCATGTTGGCTCGTCCGCAAACTCACGCGTCGCAACAGTTCCATCTGTTAAGGAACTCCGCAGTGCGCATCGGCCTGCTCGCAGGCGGCGGACTGTCGTTGGCTTTTTCCGGTTGGATCTATCTTGCCAATCGTGTTCCGATTTTCGACCGCATTTCTATTGAACGCAATCTCGCGGCCGCAGCCATCTTGGGAGTGCTCGCATTTATCCCGGTGTTTAGTTTCTTCCGCGAACCCGCCAGCCTGCTCATCTCCAGCCTTATTGCCTGGAGCATTCTAACCGTCACCTACTGGACGCTGGGTTTGTTTTTCTCGGCTTTGCAGGAGTGGTACAGCACTTTCGAGGTTTTCACTCTCGGCGCCGTTTTGTATTTGATCGCCGCGACCGTTTCCTGGATCGGAAGGTGCATCTGGAAAGCACGTTCCGCGCACTTCGAACACCCTCACCATCGCGCCAGCTAATCGCTCCAGAAGTCCTGAGTCTTCCACAGGCCTGATCGATCTAATTTCCCAAACCTCGCCTTTAAAATTGTCCACGTTTGCGTGTTGCGCAATCCAGCGCATGCCCCTCAGGCGCAACTTCACGCGCATGTTGATTCCGGTAAACTACGCTGCGTGGGATCTCCCGGCTGCGACCCTTTTTGTGGCGGTATCAAGTGCTGCCCGCGGCACCAATTTCCCATGCGGATATCCGCGGGAATTTAAAACTGGGGTCTGGACGTTGAATTTTGTATTTCTTGATCTGAATATCATTCTAGCCATGGCCGCTGCCGCTGTAGCCGGCATAGCGATGATCGGCTACGCGTTTTCTCGTTCTGCGGAAAGTCCCGAAGTTACGGAGCGCAAGCGCCGCCTGCATCTGAACCACATCGGCCGTATCGCTGAGGGCCAGATCGTGGAATTCGCCGAGCATCCTCCCGAGCCCTCAGCGAAACCAAAAACATTGTTTGGCTTCGGCGCTCAACCCCTGCCCGACAATCAATTGCGTCAGCTCGTTTCTTACAGTTACGCGATTTCTGGCGTCACCTATCAGACGGCTCAGGATATTACCGGTCTCGAAGGCCAGATCCGTTTCGAACGATTGGTGGCAGGGCAACCCGCCAGCGTCAAGTACGATCCCTCAAATCCCAGCGATTCCATTCTGGTCGCGGACGACTGGTCCGGTCTGCGCTGACAACGCGCGCTCAACATACAATACAAATGTTGCAATTTTGTCGCTCGCTGCTTATCCCGACAGCTTCAAACCAGCCACTTGAGTTATTCTTGTTTGCGTGATTTCTTACGCCCATCTCCTGTTATGAAAATGATTTTTGCTTCCATTTTCACCACCATCCTGATCGTGGCCATGAGTCTTGGCGCCATGTTCATCTTGGTGCAAACCACCATTTACGTCACCGCCATTCAATCCACCGCGCAGCGCGCCGTGGCCATCGCAGCGGAACTGCTCCTCGGCGTTGTACTTCTTCTGGGTACCGTCTGGCTGGCCACCCATCTCGCGGTTCGCATTTTTGGCAAAAAAGATGATGCACTCGCGGGAGGCCCGCTTGTCTGAAAAGAAAAAGACACTCTCCGCTTCCACCTCGAATCATCACGATCGCATGGAGGAGTTGCGCAAGTTATCCGCGGAAGCCGAAGCTGGCGGCGGCATCGAGCGCCGCGAGAAGGAACACAAAGCCGGCAAGCTTACTGCCCGCGAACGCATCCACCTGCTGCTTGATGAAAATAGTTTTGAGGAGCTGGACAAGTTTGTCCGCCACAATTGCGTCGACTTCGGAATGGAATCTCAGCGCCCGCCCGGAGATGGCTTTGTCACTGGATTTGGGCGCATTGACGGGCGCCTCGCTTACGTTTTCGCGCAGGATTTCACTGTTTTCGGCGGCTCGCTCTCCGAGGCCAACGCGCGAAAAATTTGCAAAATAATGGATCTAGCCATGCGTGCAGGCGCTCCGCTCATCGGACTGAATGATTCCGGCGGCGCGCGCATTCAGGAAGGTGTGGCCTCGCTCGCGGGTTACGCAGATATTTTTCTGCGCAACACTTTGGCCAGTGGAGTGATCCCGCAGATCAGCGCCATCATGGGCCCGTGCGCCGGCGGCGCCGTATATTCCCCCGCCATCACCGATTTTATTTTCATGACCCGCGAAACTTCGTACATGTTCGTCACCGGTCCCGATGTAATCAAAACCGTCACCCACGAAGAAGTCACCAAGCAGGAACTTGGCGGCGCGATGACGCACAACGAAAAAAGTGGCGTCGCGCACTTTATCGCCCGCGATGACGCGGATTGCCTGGCCATGATCCGCGAGTTGATGAGTTTCTTGCCTTCCAATAATCTCGAGGACCCGCCGCGCCGTGCCACCTTCGATAGCCCCACCCGTCGCGACGAATCGCTGAATACTTTGGTGCCTGACGATCCTCAGCAGCCTTACGACATTAAAGACGCGATTCACGCGATCGTGGACGACGGCTATTTTTTTGAGGTGCACGAACATTTCGCCAGGAATCTCGTCGTAGGCTTTGCCCGGTTGGATGGCCGCCCCGCGGGTTTCATCGCCAATCAGCCTTCGTTTCTCGCCGGCGTACTCGATATCAGCGCCTCCGTAAAGGGCGCGCGCTTTGTGCGCTTCTGCGACGCCTTCAACATTCCGCTCATTACTTTCGAAGACGTGCCCGGTTTTCTACCCGGCACGCAGCAGGAATTTGGCGGCATCATTCGCCACGGCGCCAAGCTTTTATTCGCATTTGCCGAAGCTACCGTTCCAAAAATCACCGTGATTACCCGTAAAGCCTACGGCGGAGCGTACTGCGTGATGGCCAGCAAACACCTGCGCACCGACGCGAACTTCGCGTGGCCTACCGCTGAAATCGCGGTGATGGGTCCTGACAGCGCCGTGAACATCGTCTATAAACGCGAATTGGATAAAGTGTCGGAATCAAACCGCGAGGTATTGCGCCAGGAAAAAATTGAGGAATTCCGGGAGCGCTTTGCCAACCCGTTTGTGGCCGCCGAGCGCGGCTACATCGATGCCGTCATCGAGCCCGCCGACACCAGGACCCGCATCATCACCGCTTTGCGAGCGCTGGAAAATAAGCGCGATATAAATCCCCGCAAAAAACACGGCAACATCCCGCTGTAATTAAATCCGTTTTGTAGGTGGCGGCTTCCGATTCAGAAACCGTTTTGTAGGTCGCGGCTTTAGCCGCGACCTAAATCAACCACCCACACGCCTTTACTTAAGAAGGTATTCCTCTAAAAACTCCACCGTCGTATAAAACTGAAAATCCTGATTCTGCTTCTTGCGAAAACCGTGCCCCTCATCTTTCGCCATCAAATACCACACCGGCGTCCCCTGCTTTTTCAACGCGCCAACGATCTGTTCTGATTCTGTCACCGGCACGCGCGGATCGTTTTTACCCGCCACGACCAGCATGGGCTTCTTGATTTTCTCGATGTTATTCATGGGCGCAATTTTTTCGAGGAAGTCGTGCATCTTCGGATCGCGCTCATCGCCGTATTCCACACGGCGTAAATCCCGCCGATAGCCTTCGGTATGCTCCAAAAACGTAACCAGATTGGACATTCCCACCACGTCCACCGAGCACCGTATACGGTCGCTATAAAAAGTGGAAACCGCCAGCGTCATGTGCCCGCCGTAGCTGCCGCCCGTCACCGCAATTTTCTCAGCATCCAGATCCGGCCTGGTGCCCACCCAATCAAACAGCGCGACGATATCCTTGTACGTGTCCTCACGCTTGAATCCGTTATCCAGCAGCGAAAAAGTCTTCCCATATCCCGTCGACCCTCTCACGTTCGGATAAATCAAGGCAATGCCCAGCTCGTTCAAAAAATAATTTGCGCGCCCCAGAAAAATCGGCTGCGACTGCCCCTCCGGCCCGCCATGAATCACCACCAGCACCGGTCTTTTCCCGGTAAACTTAGCGGCCGGTTTGTACAAAAATCCGGAAATCATTTTTCCATCGAAGCTTTTCCAGTGCACCAGCTCCGCCGCGGGAAACGCATCCGTCTTGACCGCCGCTTCACTCACCGTCCAGCGCTCCAGCTTGCCGTCCGTCACATCCAGCGAATAGCAATCTCCCGCGCCTTGAGCATTCGTAAGCGAAAAGGCCAAATCATGCCCATCGCGATGCCAGCGCAGTTCCTGCATCACCCCAGCAGGCAGTTTTGGCAGTTTCATTTCTTTCTGCGTCGCCGTATCCATCACGTGCAAAACACTGAGCCCCTCTTCATTCGTGACAAAAGCCAGCCGCTTTCCGTCGTGTGAAATGTCCAAAAACTCCACATCCCAGGGAATGTCGCTAGTCAAAAATTTCGGATTCTTACCGGACAGTTCCAGAAGCGCCAGCCGCTGAAACTCCGAGCCCTCATCCGTGGTCACATAAATTCCTTTGCCATCTTTGCTGAATCGCGCCGACGCGTAGGAAACTTTCTCCTTCGTGTCGTGAGGCGTTATGGCTGTTTTCTCTCCAGTCGCGGTGTTCACCAGCCACAAGTATGTTTCGTTGATGGAAATTTCTTCTTGCAGCAAAATATTTCTGTCGTCGGGAGACCAGTCGATAGGTTGCCACCCGCCGCCTTTCAGTTGCGTCAACAAATGATCGCTCTTCGGCTCCGCCGGATTCATCACCCATAAATCCGTATCTTGCCCGGTCCGCCTGGTGGAAACATAAGCAATCTGGTCACCGCCGGAAGACCACGACCCCAGCAAATTCCGTGATTTGCCATCCGTCAGCAGCGTCACATTTGCGGTATCCATATCGTAGCGATAGAGCTGATACCATTCCCCGCCGCCAATATCTTTCATAAAAACAAAATAGTCACCCCCGTTCGGGTGGAAACGCGCCTCCGCTATTGAATCGGGATAAAACGTTAATTGCTGCCGCTCCCCTCCGGGCATTTTCACCAGATGAACTTGCGGCGTTTCTGCAAAACGCGTGCGAATCAGCATCTCGCGCCGCGTAGGATGCCAATCCGCAACCACCGCAAAACGATAAGATCCGTAGCGCCCCGCCGTCTCCGCTAGCGAAGCCGGAATGTTGGGCACGCCATCGACCACCAGATTCTCCGCGGGAGCGATAACCGCTTCCTGCGCGCGTCCCGCCGCAATCCCAACGAATAGAACGGCGGCCAACATGGTCAAAATTCGCTTGCTCACCCCAGCCTCCTTGAATTACCCACCTGCCTCGAAACGATTGGACACCTTACCCCAATGCCGGCCGTTGGCCAAGCGCATCGCGTGTTAAAATTTCGCCGAACCGAACCATCGCCAGCAATGTTCAGAAAAATTCTGATTGCCAATCGCGGAGAGATTGCCGTGCGCATCCTGCGCGCTTGCCGGGAGCTGGGCATCCGCTCTGCCGTGGTCTTCAGCGAAGTCGATCGTAAATCTCTACATGTCCGGCTGGCCGATGAAGCTTACCCGATAGGTCCCGCGCCGTCCGGCGAAAGTTATCTGCGCATCGATAAGTTGATGGACGTTGCGCGCCGCGCGGGCTGCGACGCTTTGCATCCCGGTTACGGCTTCCTCGCGGAAAATCCCGCGCTCCCTCGCGCGTGCGCGGACGCCGGCGTCACTTTCATAGGTCCGTCCGCGGAAGCCATGGAAGCCTTGGGTTCCAAAACCGCCGGACGCCAACTCGCGCGACGCTCCGATGTGCCCAGCGTTCCCGGCACAAACGATCCCATTGAAACTCTTCAGCAGGCTCAAGCATTAATCGAAAACATGGGCTTGCCCATTCTGCTTAAAGCCGTCGCCGGTGGCGGCGGAAAAGGGATGCGCGTTGTAAACCGACTCAGCGATCTGGCGGCCGCCTTTCGCGATGCCTCCTCTGAAGCCCAGAACAGTTTTGGCGACGGGCGCGTTTATCTTGAAAAATATTTGCTCAAGCCGCGCCACGTGGAAATTCAAATTCTCGCCGATTCTCACGGCCGTGTCGTTTCGCTCGGCGAACGGGAATGCTCCGTGCAGCGCCGCCATCAAAAAGTCATTGAAGAAGCTCCTTCGCCGATCATGACTCCCGAGCTGCGCAAAAAAATGGGCGACGCTGCGGTGCGCCTCGCGCGTGCCGGCGGTTACACCAACGCAGGCACAGTGGAGTTTCTCGTCGATGCCGATCTCGATTTTTATTTTCTGGAAGTAAACACTCGCTTGCAGGTCGAGCACCCCGTCACCGAACAGGTCACCGGACTGGACCTCGTCAAATTGCAAATTGCCATCGCCGCCGGACATCGCCTGCCATTCGCGTGGGAAACCATCACTCCGCGCGGTCACGCCATGGAAGTTCGTCTATACGCCGAAGACCCGGAAAATAATTTCTTTCCTTCGCCAGGAAAGATCCTTGCTCGCCACGCACCCAGCGGCCCCGGCATTCGCCTCGACGAAGGCGTCTACGAAGGCTGGACCGTTCCGAACGATTACGATCCATTGCTCAGCAAGCTGATCGCCTGGGGCAACAGCCGTGAAGAAACCATCGCGCGTCTCCGCCGTTCTCTCGAGGAGTACACCGTTACCGGCATCAAAACCAACGCCGCGTTGTTCCGCCGCATTCTTGCCGAGCCCGATTTTGTTCGCGGCGAAATCCACACCACCTGGCTCGATGAATTGCTGCTGCGCAAACACCATGCGACTTCGGTCGCGCAAAGCAGCGAAGACGCTGCCGCCATCGGCGCTGCAGTTTGGCAGGCCATGCAAAATGCAGCCGCATCGCCGACGCCATCTTCAGCCACTGACGAAGAAGCGCCTTCGCGATGGAAGCGTGGGGCGCGCAAGCAACAAGTGGACCGCACGCCATGAAATTCGAAGTGCAACTAGCGTCCTCGACAGGAACCAGAAATCACACCGTTGACCTCGAACGCTCCGGCGACCAGTGGCGCATCATCCTCGATGGTGAGCCGGTTGACGCGGACGTGGCGGAGATCGCTCCGAACACCCTCTCAATTCTCATTCGCGGCGAATCGCACGAAATTCGCGTCGCGCGCTCCCCCGGCGGCCTGCTAAACATTCAAACTGGCCTTCGCGAATTTACCGCCGAGGTCACCGACCAGCGTTCCTGGCGCGGCCGCCGTGCCAGTCATGTAGAAGTCGAAGGACGCCAGCAGATCACTGCGCCCATGGCCGGCAAGGTGGTGCGCTTGCTGGTGCAATCCGGCGAAAAAGTCGAAGTAGGACAGGGCCTTCTGGTCGTCGAAGCCATGAAAATGCAAAACGAAATTCGCTCCACTAAATCAGGCACCGTCGAGCGCCTTCTCGTGCTCGAGGGCCAACCCGTCAACGCGGGCGAAACACTAGCGTGGATTAGTTAAACCAACCGCCGCTTCTTGGCCGACGGCCTCTGCAGTAGTTCGGTGGCGCCACGCGAACATCCGCGTCAACCGCCGCCGCGTGTACGCTCCCCCAACCAATTTCCCAAACCATCCCAACGGGAACTCATACTCCACGCGATCTTCCAGCCAGCTTTTGTCTTGCCCATCGGGGATGAACAGGTGCGTATGTTCCCAGCGCCGGAACGGCCCGGCGATCATCACGTCGCGAAACATACGTCCCGGTTCGCAAGCAGTGTGCTCCGCCGTCCAGGTTTGCAACAACGGGCCGGCGCGCAGCCGAATCTTCACCCGCGATCCGGGCTGTTCTATCGAGCCCGTGCGTTCAATGACGCGCGCATTTTCCCACGGAGGAGTGAGCCGCGTGAGTGCGTCAGGCTTGGCGTGCCAGGCATAAACAACATCCGCCGACGCGGGCATTTGGCTGCGATAAATAAACAGTTCGCTCACAAGGTGATAAGCATGATAACCGCATCTGGATTGCACACACGGAAACGTAATCAGCGCCGTGATAGTTTCGCAGCACCGTGGCTCGAGCGTTCCAACGCATCGGACTGCAGGAAGTTTTTCGCCGCGGCATCGTTTTTCAAGTACGCGTCCCAGAAAGCCAGTGAAGCGGAATTGGTATACCCCAGAATTGCCGCAGCATGCGAAGAGCGCGCGGAGTTTGCAGTTTCTGCGGTGATGAACGACATGTGACTCGCGCCTTGAATGAACACTTCATATTTATCGCCCGGTTGGCTGCGCTCGAATGGAATTTTGTGCCACGCTGCGTTTGCCTGCGGCCCCAAATTGTCAAGCGAGCCGGTTATGCTCATAAACGGCACTGAAACATTGCTGAACGAGTGCGCCGTCAGCCCGAACTGTCCCGGCCCCTGCGGCGAGAGACAAAGAATTGCCTTTGCGCGAGGATCGGAAAAATTTTCACCGGCATGCCCGGGAAGATCGACCAGCGCTCCACCGATCGCTTCCGCCGTGTAAGCACCCATGGAGTGGCCCGCTACACCTACGCGGCTGGTATCGATTTTTCCGTTGAGCCCCGCGACGCGTTTCTGCAAATCAGCCAGCGAATCCAGAACGAAAGAAATATCCCGCGGGCGGCTTTCCCAGAGAGCAGGATTTTTCAGCGCTTCGCGGACCGCTTGCGGGAAGCGCGCGTTCTCGTCGCCACTGCTCCACCGCTGTGCCACGGAATCGTCGTGGATGGGCTGAAGCGTGATGTAGCCGTAAGTTGCCCAATGCCGTGTCAGCGATTCGCAGCAATTGTCCGACCCACCGGCGCCATGGGAAAAAACAATAGCCGGATATTTCCCCGCAATCACCGGGTAGAAGATTCGAACGCGCACATCCTTGTTACGCTTCTCGTCATGGAGCGCCAGGCCCGCAACTTCGTTTACCGCCAAAGGCCCGCTTTCCAGCTTGTAGCCCTCTGGCGTTTCGTCGGACAACGCTGGCAGCGAGGGAGGCGAGGATGCCTTAACGGAAGGACGCGGCGTGGTGGCGACGGCCGATGGCCCGGCAGAATTCGGTAGCGAGAATCCCGTGCTGCCGGACTGCCAGGTCATGACCAGGGCCGTAACAATACTCAACACGGAAATTATTACGATATTGGTGATCAGCGTTTTGCGGCGGCGGCTCCGCGGAGGTTCGCCCCGTTTTGAGCCGGCATTTTTCTTCAGCGCTCTGAATTTTGGCATGCTTGCTTGAAGCACCTATGTACTTCACTTTTCAAAACCGAGATCGCCAGCAAAGTTGCGTGGCTTACGGCGAGGGAACTGCCTCGCCAAGCGCGAACTAAAACTATAGGCCGAAGCCTCACGCGCCAAGGAACGCACGCAAGAACTCAATTTTTCGCTGGGGGGACAGGGTGGACGGGATTTCCTGCAGCCAATGCGAGTATAGCAGGGCTGCGTGCAAAGAATGCCCCTCGCGCAGCCACGCCACCTAAAAGGTTAGCGTCGCCTGTGTCGCTGCCGCGTATTTAGTAGGATGACTTGTTCACAATAACGGAGCATCGTCTTCGCGACGATACCGAGTCCTTGACATTTAATGACAGCACGCTATCGTGCGTCTGGCGTGGAACAGGAGAACAAGCGTGATACGCAGCACAATTCGACTATTTCTCATGGCATGCATGGCTGTGGCGCAGGCTTACGGACAATCGCAGAAGCCTGAAAGCAAGGTGCCCGAAACAAAAACGTCTGAAACGAGGACGGTGGTGCTAAAGGCGGCCAGGCTATTCGACGGCAAGAGCAATTCTTTGGTCACTCCCGGCCTGGTGCTTGTGACCGGAGGAAAAATTTCCGCCGCCGGCGCGAATGCCACCGTGCCCGCCGGAGCAGAAGTAATCGATTTCGGAGATGCGACACTCTTGCCCGGATTTATCGATGCGCACACGCACCTGACCGCGATGTACACCACCGACTATAAGCAGGCCGCGCTGGACAGACTGCAAAAAACGATTGCCGAGCGCACCCTGGATTCCGTCGCCAACGCCAAAGTTACACTGATGGCCGGATTTACGACCGTGCGCGATGTCGGCTCGCGTGACTTCATGGATGTCGGGCTGCGCAATGCCATTCGCAATGGCGAAGTGCCGGGGCCACGCATGCTGGTCTCTGTGCATGCAATCGGAGCTACCGGCGGCCACTGCGACGAAACGGGCTACCGCCCCGGCGCGTTTGGAAATGAAACCGGACCGGAGCAAGGTGTGGCTAATGGCCCGGACCAGGTGCGCTACGCGGTGCGCCTGGCGCACAAATACGGCGCTGACATTATTAAAACCTGCGCCTCGGGTGGGGTACTTTCCCTGGCCGACGATGTGGACACCCCACAACTCACGCAAGAGGAATTGAACGCGCTGATCGATGAGGCCCACGCGCTGAAAAGAAAGGTAGCTGCCCACGCCCATGGAGCGGAAGCGGCCAAGCGCGCCATTCGCGCAGGCGTGGATTCCATCGAGCACGGCTCTTTCCTCGATGATGAAGCCCTGGACATGATGAAGCGGCACGGCACCTACTACGTGCCCACGTTGATGGCCTTGCAGGGATTGTCGGAACAGATGCAGTCCGGCATGTATATTCCGCCCGCGTTCCGCGCGAAAACCGAGCAGGCCGCGGCCTCTTTGCATAAAACATTCCAGAAGGCTCTCGCTAAGAACATTAAAATTGGCCTGGGCACCGATGCGGCAGTCTATCCGCACGGCCGCAATGCCGAAGAGTTTCATCAGATGGTGGATCTGGGTATGAAGCCGGTCGACGCGTTGCGAGCTGGAACGTCGGTTGACGCCGAGTTGCTGGGACTGGCTGACAAAATCGGTTCCCTCGAACCCGGCAAGTCGGCTGACATCGTTGTTGTCCCCGGTAATCCGCTGCAGGATATTCGCCAGACGGAACATGTGCTCTTTGTAATGAAAGAAGGCGTGATTTATAAGAATGACCGCTCAGAAGCACACTGACGTAATCGCGTCTCGTATACTCTGTTTATCTCCAGTGCTTTCACAGACGAATCCATGAATCTCGCATGACAGTTTCTTCCGCAGAGACTAGCGCTGCAAATTTAACCGTAAATGCCCAGCGTGTTTGGCTATTTGCAATATTGCTTTCGCTGGCCACCGCGCTAGTAATTATTTCCCCGTTTTTTTGGAAGGGAAACGCTTCCGGTCACGACTTTTCATTTCACGTGGCCTCCTGGATGGATGCGGCAGCTCAATGGCGTGACGGAATCCTGTTCCCACGATGGACAGCCGCAGCGAATCACGGATTCGGCGAGCCGCGGTTTATTTTCTATCCCCCAATTTCCTGGATGTTCGGCGCGGCGCTCGGCTTATTGGCGCCGTGGATTTTCGTGCCGGCCGTGTTCATCGTTTTAACGCAAACCCTGGCGGGATTGTGCGCCTTTGCACTCGGGAGGCGTTTATTCCCGCCACGTGGTGCGCTGGTGTGCGTGGTTTGTTATGCGGCAAATCCCTATGCGCTGCTCATCGTGTACATGCGCAGTGATTTCGCGGAGCAACTCGCTCTCGCCTTTTTTCCGCTACTATTTTTGGCCGCCGCGGAAGTAGCAGGCCTGCTGGACTCGCCACTTCGCTCAGCCCGCCGTTCCATCGTATTTCTGGCGATTACATTTGCACTGGTTTGGCTGACCAACGCGCCCGCCGGCGTGACCGCCAGCTATAGCCTGGCCATGCTCTTTGCGTGGACAGCAGTAACCAAAAAATCCTGGCGGCCGTTATTGCACGGCGCCGCAGGGCTGGCGTTAGGCTTTGGCCTAGCAACTTTTTATCTGCTGCCCGCCGCGTACGAACAACGCTGGGTGAACATTTCCCTGGCACTGGCGTCCGGTTTGCAACCGTCACAGAATTTTTTATACGCCGTGATTGCCGATGCGGAACACAATGCTTTCAATCGCATCGCATCCCACGCTGCAGTCCTGATGATGGTATTGACCGCCGGTTTTGCCGCGTTGAGTTTCCCACGAGACCGTTCAACCACCGGGACACTCACAAAAAGTTTCTGGAGCGCTTTGGTCGCGCTTTCGGTGATGGCCGCATTTCTGATGATGCGCGTAAGCAATATTTTCTGGATCGCACTTCCCAAGCTGCGCTTCCTGCAATTTCCATGGCGCTGGATGTCCATTTTGGCCATTCCGTTTGCGTGTTTCATCTCCGTCGCGATAGTTCACAAACGCATGCGCGGCTATCGGCCGGCATCGTTGATCGCTGCGCTGCTGGCTATCCTGGCATGCACGGCGACCTATATGGTGCGGCGCACCTGGTGGGACTCCGAAGACGTTCCAGTTCTATTGGAAGCCCTGCAAAACGATCAAGGTTTTGAAGGCGTGGACGAGTACGACCCGCAAGGAGACGACCACTCTTTGTTGCCAGAGAAGTCAGAGAGGGTAACCGTTTCACGGCCGACTCTAGAAGCAGAAGCGGGAACGGAAGCGGCACCCGCTTCCGATGCCGACGTTACAGTAAAAAGCTGGACTGCTGAGCGAAAAGAAGTCCGCATCAACACGCGCGAACCTGCAGTCTTGAAGCTGCGGCTTCTGGACTACCCCGCATGGCGCGTGAATGTAAATGGAGCCGAAGTAGTTCCAGAGCAAACCGGAGAAACCGCTCAGATCACCGTGGCGCTGCCCGCTGGAACATCAAACGTGACGGCGCGTTTCATTCGAACACCAGATCGCACCATTGGAGCAGCAATCAGCGCTGCCAGCATTTTAATCGCGTTGCTGCTTTTCACGACGCGCCGCCCGACAGCCAGATCACCACTAGCCTAGCGACCGACTAACGGCGATCCACAGTCGGATGCCGGACATCCTGCCCCTGCACGATGTAAATCACGTCTTCAGCAATGTTGGTAGCGTGATCCCCAATCCGTTCCAGATTCTTCGCTACCAGGATCAGTTCAAACGCTGGGAACACCACGCTGGAGTCCCCCATCATGTACGTCAGCAATTCGCGAAAAATCTGGTCACGAAAATTATCGACCTGGTCATCACTGGCCAAAACCTTTTGTGCCAGCTCAACATCCCGGCGCACCACCGCGTTCAGCGCGTTGCGCACCATCTCCTCAACCAGCTCGCTCATGCGCGGCAAATCGACATACGGCTTCACCCGCGGGTGACGCAAAATCCGCAACGAACCTTGCGCGATATTCACTCCCTGATCCCCAATGCGCTCCAGATCGTTGTTAATCCGCGAAACCGCCAGCACAAACCGCAAATCCACGGCCATCAACTGGTGCAACGCCAGCAACTGCACGACGCGGTCGTCCACTTCAATCTGCAATTCATTAATGGCGTCTTCTTCGGCGAGCACCCGATTCGCGAGCTGCTCATCGGAATCCAGCACCGAATGCACCGCCTGGTGCACCGCGCGCTCGGCGAGGCTGCCCATCCAGAGCAGTCGCTCTTTCAGATCGTTCAAATCTCGTTCGAAATGGCGTTCCATGCGTCCTCTCGAGCAAAACTATAATACTTCACGCTGCAGTGCAGTTCAGTTCTAAATCTCAGCCGAAGCGCCCGGTTATGTACGCTTCCGTTCGCGCATCGCTCGGCGTAGTGAAGAGCTGCGGGGTCGGACTGAATTCAATCAGTTGCCCCGAAAGCAGAAACGCCGTGAAGTCGCTGACGCGCGCCGCTTGTTGCATATTATGCGTGACAATCACGATGGTGCAGAGATCCCTCAATTGCACCAGCAGTTCTTCGATTTTCGCCGTGCTAATGGGATCCAGCGCCGAACAAGGCTCATCCAGCAACAGCACCTCTGGCTCAACCGCCAGCGCGCGCGCAATGCACAGCCGCTGTTGCTGCCCGCCGGAAAGCTCATACGCCGACTTATGCAGCTGATCCTTCACTTCGTCCCACAGCGCCGCATGGCGAAGACTCTTCTCCACCGCGTCGTGGATAGATCCTTTGACGCCATTGATGCGCAGCCCGTAAGCCACATTATCAAAGATCGATTTTGGAAATGGATTGGGGCGTTGGAATACCATGCCCACCCGGCGTCGTAGCGCTGTCACATCCTGCGCGAGAATATTTTGATTATCGATCAGAATTTCGCCTTCGAGCCTGGCGCTGCGCACCGTCTCGTGCATGCGATTCAAAGTGCGGAGCAACGTCGATTTGCCGCAGCCAGAAGGACCAATCAGCGAAGTCAGTTTGTTCGAAGCGATATTCAGGCTGATGTCGAACAACACCTGCTTGGGGCCGTAGTAAAAATTGACCTTCGAGATGGTCATGCGCATGACCAACGGCGCTTGTGGTTCGCGACCCGTTGGAGCTGACACCGGTGGTGTAATTTTTACGGACACTGCCGACCTCACAGAAGCCATGATTAGGTCCTTCGAACGCCTACGCCCCGGGAGAGAATGACCCGCGCGACAATATTAATAATCAGGATCAAGCCAAGCAGTACAAGGCCCGCAGCCCAAGCCTGGCGATGCCAATCGTCATACGGCGCGATGGCATACGTAAAAATCATTACCGGCAGTGACGCCGTAGGCTGATCCCAGCCGGGACTCCAGAAGCGATTCCCGAATGCCGTGAACAGCAGCGGCGCGGTTTCGCCGGCTACCCGCGCAAAGGCCAGCAAAATGGCGGTCAGTATTCCGCGATAGGCTGCCGGAACCACTACAGATGCGATCGTTTTCCACCGGCTTGCGCCCAACGCCATGGCGCCTTCGCGCAAGGCACGCGGCACGGCGCGCAAGAATTCTTCGGTGCTCCGCAAAGTGATCGGAATCATCATCAGCCCCAGCGCAAAGCCGCCGGCCAGTGTCGAGAAATGTTTAAACGGCAGTACCACCAGGCTGTACGCAAAAATCCCGATTACGATCGACGGCACGCCGTTCAACAAATCCGCGGCATAGCGCACCACAAAAGCGACCGTACCACCGCTGAATTCCGCTAGATAAATCGCGCCGAAAAAGCCGATTGGAACTCCCAGCAGAGTAGCGAGCAACAGAAGTTTGGCGCTTCCCACGATCGCGTTGGCCATGCCGCCGCCAACCTCGCCCACCGGCGCCGGCAGTTTGGTAAAGAAATTCCAGCTAACAGACGTTCCGCCGTGGTAAACGAGGTAACCGAGGATAAAAAACAAAACTGCCACCGCAACCAGGGCGCACAGCCCCGTCATCGTCAGCATGAAGTGGCTGACAAATTTGCGCCATCGCAGACGGTTGCTCATGCTTGCCCCATTTCGCTGCCGCGCTGCGAAGTAACGACGATGAGCAGGCGCGCCAGGCCGTTCAAGAGAAATGTAAGCAGGAACAGAACCAACCCAAGCTCAATCAGCGATTGCAAATAAAGATCACCGGTAGCTTCCGTGAACTCATTAGCGATGACTGCCGCGATGGAATATCCCGGCGAGAACAACGACGCGCTGATCGTGGGCGTGTTGCCAATCACCATGGTCACCGCCATGGTTTCTCCCAGCGCACGGGCCAACGCCAGAAAGATCGAACCCATAATTCCGGTGCGCGCGAAGGGCAATACAACTTTCCAGGTGGATTCCCAACGCGTGGCCCCCAGTGCCAGCGCCGCTTCGCGCTGATCACGTGGCACGGAGATCAATACTTCGCGCGAAACGGAAATGATGTAAGGGATCACCATAATCGCCAGAACGATCCCCGCGGTAAGAAAGCCCACGCCATACGCTGGGCCTTGGAAAAATGGAAGAAAACCGAGAGAGCTCTTGAGCGCCGGCTGAATATATTGCCGCATCACCGGGATAACGACAAAAACCCCCAGCAAACCATAAATCACACTGGGTACCGCCGCCAGCAGATCGATAAAAAACTGCAGCGTGTCGGAGACCCGCGCGGGAGCCAGTTCAGCCAAAAAAATCGCTGCGCCAATCCCCAACGGCACGGCGATCAGCAGCGCAACTCCGGCGGTCACCAGCGTTCCATAAATAAACGGTAGCGCGCCGAACTTGTCAAAAATCGGATCCCAAACGGAAGTAACAAAAAATCCAAATCCAAATTTATGCCGCGGCAAATACGACTCTCGCCACAATTCATAAACCAGCAGCAAAGTAATGAGCACCACCGAGCCCGCGAAAATAAACGTTATAAGCCGTGCGATCTCGTCGCCGTCGCGCAGCCGGCTGAGGAACGAACGCGAGCCCGTGAAGGGGCCCGCGCTCGGAACGGTTGTAGTCGCCATCACTACCTTCAATCGTAGTTACTGAATGCTGTTACTGGATGTTGTTCAGGGCTTTCGTTTCTTTGACGACCACTTCCTTCGGTAGCTTCGCGTAGGAAAGTGCCTCCGTCTCATTCTGTCCGTCAGTCAGCGCCCATTTGAGGAAACCCTTGAGAGCGTCGCGCTTGGATCCCTCGGAAAACTTGGACGGAATTAGCAGCCACGTAAAACTCGAAATGGGGTACGCGGTTTTCCCCGGAGCATCGGTAATGGAAACGCGGAAATCATCCGGCATATTTTTCGCCGTGCCCGCAGCAGCAGCCGTTACGCCTGCGAGATCAGCCTTGATGAATGCACCGGACGAATTCTTGACCTTGCCATAGGGCATCTTGTTCTGTATCGCGTAGATGAGCTCAACGTAGCCAAACGCATTCGGCGTTTGCTTGATCAGACCAGCAACGCCTTCGTTGCCTTTGCCGCCCAGCCCCACCGGCCAGTTCACCGAAGTGCCTTTGCCCACTTTGTTTTTCCATTCATCGCTGACCTTCGACAGGTAGTCCGTCCAGATATAAGTCGTGCCGCTGCCGTCCGAGCGGTGCACTACCACGATGTCGCTTCCAGGAAGATTCACTCCCTTGTTCGCGCCCGCGATGAGCGGGTCATTCCACTTGGTGACCTTACCCAGGAAAATCGCCGCGATCGCTTCGGGAGTGAAGTTCAGCTCCCCACTCACACCGGAAATATTGTAAGTAGGCACATCGGCGCCCAGAACGGTCGGAAAGTGCAGGATCGGAAAGCCGTGCTTATCCTGAAATGTTTTTAGCTGTTCATCACTCATGGGGCCGTCAGAAGCGCCAAAATCTACCGTGCCTTCGGTAACCTGTTTGATGCCCCCGCCCGAGCCGATGGACTGGTAATTAATCTGAAGATCGGGGTTTTTCTTGTGATATTCATCGAACCATTTTGAATACATCGGATACGGAAACGTAGCGCCGGCGCCATTGATGGAAAGCGCGCCCTGGGCCACGCCGATTGCGACGAGCGCAAGAACAGCGAAGACTAGTGATGCGAGTCGCTTCATACGTTTTTTTTCTCCAGACGTCCGGGGTGAGATACGAGCATGTCAGTGTGGCTGGCTAGTGTTACAGGATTGTTACAACCACAGTCTTAGTCTCTTAAAATCGATAGGTGTCTGTAACTGTAAGCTATAAATGGACTTAACGGTATCCGGAGCTGGCGAGGCTGACTTCCCTATTCAAAACGCGAGGGCGCAGTTTAGGAAAATCAGTTCAGGCATCTATTGACCGCTCGTAGACTTCCTACTATTGTTCGGAGAAGGCGAAAAAGTGAGCTTGGTTCTCGAATTCGGTCTGAAGCGTCGGCTAACAGTGTTTGTGTGCTTAGCACTCGCCATCTTGTTTTTGTACAACCCCTACCCTACGCTTGACGCCTCTTCCTCAGGGCAGCTCAACGTTCAGCATAGCTTGAGCTATCGCGCCACTGTAGGTTCCTCCGAGCTGCAGCATTTTAGTCCGCCTGATGCGCGTAAGATTTTCGCAACACCCATCACAGTTGCAGCGACCTGGCTTGAATCCCCTATAAATTTTCTTGTGGGGCAAGCCGCCGAAGTTTCTACGCACCACCTCTGCGCTTATCAATTAGTGTGCGCCGATTTGTGGTTTCGGCCCCCTCCGGCAAATTAGTCCACGATTTTTAACATTCTCACGGGTGGTAGCTGTTAGATAGAGCGGTGTCTTTAGCCTTTTCGAATCGTCGAAATTGGCCTGGCACGATTCCCATTGGCGGACTCGAAGGATTTTCTGAATGACCAAAAAAAAGATGTGGATAGTGCTCGGCATCCTGGCGGTCGTGTTTTTGCTTGCCTGGCGATGGATGGGCCGAACTCCTAGCGAAGCCGACGACCCCAATCATCCTGAAAGCGGCGTCAACATGCCTGAAGCCGCGGTCGTACGGGTCGAACGACGCCCACTGGGCAACACTCTAACCATCGCAGGCGAGTTCAAGCCCTTCCAGGACGTGGAAGTACACGCCAAAGTCGCCGGTTACATTCGCAATATCAATGTCGATGTGGGCGATCACGTAAAAGAAGGTCAAGTGCTTGCGGTGTTGGAGGTTCCCGAGCTGGCCGCAGAGCTTTCCGGCGCAGATGCCGCGGTACGCCGCTCCGAAGAAGAAATTCGCCGCGCACAAAGCGACGTCAACCGCGCGCAATCTGCTCACGCCGCCGCGCACTCCGGTTACGCGCGGTTGAAACAAGCCTCTGATGCGCGAAGTGGTCTTGTGGCCCAGCAGGAAATTGACGACTCACAAGCCAAGGACCTGGAGGCCGAGGCCCAGGTAGCCAGTGCCGAAGCGCAACTTTCCGCCGCGCGTCAACAGCTCGAAGTGGCACAAGCAAATCAAAAGCAGTACAACGCGCTGGCCAACTATTCGCGCATCACCGCACCATTCGCGGGCGTCATCACCGCGCGGCTGGCCGATACCGGCGCGCTGATTCAGGGAGGTACGTCCGCGAGCAGCGGTGCTGGACCCGTCGTGCGCCTGGCGGAAGTGTCGAAGCTCAGACTCGTCCTGCCGGTTCCTGAATCAGCAGCTGCACAGATTCATCTTGGTGATCCGGTCAAAGCGCGTATACAAGCGCTGAATCAGGATTTCCAGGGTAAGGTTTCGCGTTTCGCGGATTCTTTAGATCGGCAAACGCGCACCATGGAAACCGAAGTCGATTTTGCCAACAAGGACGGGCGTCTGATTCCTGGAATGTACGCCGAAGCCACCTTGTCGCTGGCAAAAAACGCCAACGAACTTTGCGTTCCGCTGGAAGCCGTGGCACGAAATAACAACGAAGCCACGGTATTGACGGTGAACAAAAACAACGAGATCGAAGAGCGGAAAATTAAACTGGGTTTCGAAGGCGAGGCCTACGTGCAAGTTCTAGCCGGCGTGGCGGAGGGTGATCGGGTGGTCATTGGTGGCCGCAGCCAATTCCATCCAGGACAGAAAGTGCAACCGAAAGATGTCAGCGGCCAACGCACGGAGACAGCCGCCTAATGTCCCGATTCGCAATTAAATATCCCTATCTGATTATTGTTCTGTGCTTGATGATCGCCATCATCGGCACAACCACTGTGGCGCGCATGCCTGTGGACCTGTTTCCGCCCATCAGAATTCCAGTGGTGGTGGTTGCTACGTTTTTTAGCGGCATGCCGCCGGAACAAATAGAAAGCGACATCACCGGCCCGTTCGAAAGATTTTTTACTTTGGCTAGCGGCGTCGATCACATTGAATCGCGCTCCCTGCCCGGGGTGAGCCTGATTAAAATATACTTTCAAGCCGGCATGGACCCCGCCGCGGCAGCCGGCTCCATTTCCAACCTGGCCATGGCTGATCTTCGCAGGCTTCCTCCCGGAACATTGCCGCCCGTAGTTCTGCAATTCGATGCCTCCAGCCTCCCGGTTTGCCTGATTACCCTAAAGGGAGAAGGTCTTAACGAAACGCAGTTGCGCGACCTTGGCCAGTACGACGTTCGCAACCAGGTTGCCAATGTTCCCGGCGCATCTGTCCCGCAACCCTTCGGCGGACGTTACCGGCAAATTATGGTGTACGTGGATCCACTAAAACTGCAGGCCAACCAGCTAAGCGTCATGGATGTGGTTCGCGCTGTGAACAACAGCAATTTGATACTGCCGGCTGGCGATGTGCGCATCGGCAATCTGGATTACAACCTGTATACCAACAGCCAGCTGCCTTCTACCAAAGAAATCAATAGCGTGCCATTAAAAACGCTGTCCGGCGCTTCCGTTATGGTGGCCGACGTGGGCTCCGCGCAGGACGCGCAGCAAATTCAAACCAACGTCGTGCGTATCGACGGCCAGAAATCCGTTTACTTGCCCGTCCTGAAGCAAGGTGGCGACACCAATACCATCGCGGTCGTCAACGGCATCAAGGGAGCGGTCAAGACCTTGACGGACATCCCCAAGAGTCTCAAAACTGCCGTTGTCTTCGATCAATCGCTCTTCGTAAAAAAAGCCATCGAGAACCTGCTGCATGAAGGCGGAATCGGCATCGTGCTGACCGCCGTTATGATTCTCTTATTTCTCGGCAGCATGCGCGCCACCATTGCGGTCATGCTTTCGATTCCCTTATCTGCCCTTGCGGCCTTCATGGCCATCTCAGCTGGCGGAGGAACGGTCAACACCATGGTGCTGGGGGGACTGGCACTGGCCTTCTCGCGCTTGATCGATAACTCCGTAGTGGTGCTCGAAAATATTTTCCGCCATTTGGAAATGGGAGAAGATCCCTTGACTGCGGCGGAATTGGGCGGAAAGGAAGTCGCCATGCCGGTGCTGGCCGCCACCTTCACCACCATGATCGTGTTTTTCCCGGTCACGTTCCTGAGCGGCGTCAGCCAATTCCTTTTCACCGCTTTAGCATTGGCCGTAGTGCTGTCTCTCGCCGCCTCCTACATCGTGGCAATGACGGTCGTACCCCTCTATTGCGCAAAGCTGATGAAGCGCCATGAAGCGGACGAAGAAATACACGGTGATAAAGCTTCCGCGTTCGGCCGCATCGTAGAGAAATTCAATTTTTATTTCGAGAGGATGCTCGGCAAGTATGACCGCACGCTGGCGTTATCCCTGGCTCGTCCGGTGGCGACGGTGGTAGGTCTGATGGGCGTCTTTGTCTTGAGCCTCGCGCTTTATCCTTTGCTGGGTGTGTCCTTCTTCCCGCGCACCGATCCCGGACAATTTGTAATTAATTTGAAAGCGCCTCCCGGCCTCCGCATTGAACTAACTGAAAAATATGTAGCGAAAATTGAAGATGAGATCCGCGCTATCGTTCCGCGTGATGAAATGGGAATGATTGTTTCGAATATCGGCATCACCCCGGACTTCTCAGCCATGTACACCAGCAATTCCGGCCAAAATACAGCCTTCATTCAAGTCAGCCTGAAAGAGGACCACAAGGTTGGCAGTTACGAGTACATGGACCGCGTGCGCAAGCGTCTGGCTCAGGATATCCCCGAAGTCGCGACCTATTTTCAGTCTGGTGGATTGGTTGATGCCGTGCTCAATTTTGGCTTGCCTGCTCCCGTGGACGTGCAAGTCAGCGGCTCAGATCTGGAGAAGACGGACCAGACCGCTTTGGCTCTGGCTGCCAAGATTCGCGGAATCAAGGGCGTAAACGACCTCCTGATTCCGCAGGATCTCGATTACCCCGCCATGCGTTTGGACGTCGACCGTGAACGCGCCAGCATGTTGGGACTGGATCAGAAAGAAGTCGTGGACAACGTGATCACCGCCTTGAACTCCAACGGCATGATCGCTCCCAGTTACTGGGTAGACCCGCGCAGCGGAAATGATTACCTGTTGACCGTGCAATACCGCGAAAACCAAATCAAGTCTCTCAACGATCTGAAACAGATTCCGCTGCGCTCTCCGGATGGAAAAAATTCAACGCCTCTGGATTCCGTGGTGAAGCTCACACCCATCGAATCTCCCACGGAAGTGGATCACTACCAGCTTCGCCGGGTAATTGATTTGTATGTCGCGCCGGCGACGGAAAACCTCGGAGGGGTAACCAAGGGAATTCAGAAAGTTTTGAAAGACGCGCACTTGCCTGAGGGCGTGCATGTCGATCTCCGTGGATCCGTTCAAGGCATGAATCAATCCTTTACGAGTTTCGGATTTGGATTGATTCTTTCGGTGGTCTTGGTCTTCCTGATTCTCGTGGCCCAATTTCAATCGTTTATTGATCCGTTTGTGATTTTGCTGGCGATTCCTCCGGGAATTACCGGCGTCATTGTTCTCTTATTGGCCACCGGCACGACCCTCAACGTCATGTCACTGATGGGCGTAGTAATGATGGTGGGCATCGTGGTGTCCAACAGTATTTTGATCGTGGAATTCACGCGCACCTTGCGAGAGCAAGGGAAGCCGCTGCGTGAGGCCGTGGGCATGGCGTGTCGCGTGCGCCTGCGGCCCATCCTGATGACCTCGCTCGCTACCATCTTGGGATTGATTCCCATGGCGCTCAAGCTCGGCACCGGCTCCGAAGCCTATGCGCCGCTGGCGCGCGCGATAATCGGCGGGCTACTCGTTTCCGTGGTAGTGACTGTTTACCTGGTTCCAGCCGCGTACATTCTGGCGCACCGTAACGACAAACACATTCCGGAAGAGAGTATCGCGTGAGAAGCCGCTTATACGTCCCCTTCGCCATTGCAATTCTGGGCTGCGTCAGCGCCCAAGCACAAACACCACCGGCTAACCCCACTCCGCAAGCCCCACCATCGCAACAATCCGGCCCAATTCGGTCGCAAGCCGCCAACTCCTTGGCGGCCCATGCCACCGGTCCGACCTTGACGTTGAAGGAAGCCGAGGATCTTGCGATAAAAAGGAATCCGCAAATCACCATAGGAAGGCTGCAGGCACTGGTCTCACTACAAAACGTGCGTGAGTCGCGTTCAGCCCTGATGCCCAACGCTTATCTCAGCGTCACAGCAGCGGACGCCCACGCCGGCAGCCGCATCACCGCGGGAGCATTAAACAATCCGATCATTTTCCCGCGCGCGGCTTCGGGCGTAACGGTCAGCCAGTTGATCACCGATTTCGGGCGCACTAACAACCTTCTTGCAAGTTCCCAATACCAAGCCAAGGCCGAGGACATGTTGGCTCAAGCCACCACAGCCCAGATCGTTCTGGCGGTCGACCAGGCGTTTTTTAACGCCCTGGAAACCAAAGCGTTGGTGACCGTGGCGCAGGAAACCGTAACCACTCGCCAGACTTTCGTGGACAAAATTCAGGCCCTGACCAACGCAAAACTGAAGTCGGACATCGATTTGAGCTTCGCCAACGTCGATCTAGCGCGCGGCCGGCTGTTGCTCCTAGAGGCCATCAACAATTACGAGGCCTCACTGAATTCCCTATCCGCCATTCTTGGTTTTCAGGACCAGCAAAATTTTCAACCGGTGGAGGACATCAAGCAAACCGCTCCGCCGGCGCCCGATGTAAACCCATTAGTCATGCAAGCTTTGCAACAGCGTCCTGAAGTGCAGGCCTTGACCGACCAGGTGGCTGCCGCGGAAAAATTTGCCACCGCCGAGCATGACTTGAAAAAACCAACCATCAGCGCCCTCGCCGCCGCCGGAGTGACCCCGGTACGCAGCGGCCAGCCGCTAACCAACTGGTACGGCGCAGCCGGCGTGAATATCAATCTTCCGCTATTTAACGGTTTCCTGTTTGACGCGCGCGCCAAAGGAGCGGATTTACAAACGGAAGCAAATCGCCAGCGCCTGTCCGACGAAAGGAATAACATTGCCCGGGATGTTCGTAACGCCTGGCAAGACACCAATCGTGCCTACGAACGCCTTTCGGTCACCAGGCAGCTCCGCGAACAGGCCAACCTGGCCTTTGACCTGGCACAATCCCGCTACAACTTGGGGCTCAGCTCCATCGTGGAATTCAGCCAAGCCGCTTTGCAAAAGACCGAGGCGGACATCGAGAGCACCGACGCCCAATACCAATATCGCTTGACGCAAATTGTGCTCGCCTTTACCATGGCCGGACCGAAATAACCTGTTTCTTGGTGCAGAAGGTTAGAGGCCCGTCACTTGGACGCTACGAAAATGGATTCTTGGCTCCGCCAAGGATACGTGGTTCCCGTGCATCAACAGTCCCCTATCGGTTTGTTCGCCTGCTGTTGAACCCACCCATAATTTTCGTAACTCCCATTCCCACTGCGGTTTAAATCGAAGCGTTGCCGGTGTGTTACAGGATATTCACATCGGATTCACGCAACCGTAAGACGGAGCCTTTACCGTTCAGGGCCACGCGACAGATTACTCCGGTACATCTTGAATTTTAGATCTAAAAGAGAGAGGCAATGAAAAAATTGGCAGCACTAACACTATCCCTATTCCTCACGTCGGGAACAGCATTCGCTGATTCACCGAAGGACGCCGAGTCGACCCCAGCCAAGAACCCACCATCGGAGAAAGCCAAGGAAGCCAATAAGTCCGATAAGTCGGATTCGGCCATTGCAGCTGAGATTGAAGAGTTGCGCCAAACTCTGCAATCGCAACAGGAACAATTGCAATTGCTGAAAGAAGAGCTCGCCAAGCGCGATCGCCAGATTGACGAAGCTCGCGAAGCAGCTGCGGCGGCAACTTCGCGTGCCAATGAAGCCAGCGTCAAGGCTAGCGAAGCGGTCGCGACCAGCAGTGCGTCAAGAAGTGCGTCAGCAACCGTCAGCAGCAATGCCGTTGCCAGCAGTTCCGCCGACCCGGTCGTCGCCCAGCAAGCCTATGATCCTAACGATCCGAAGTCTAAGCCGATGGAAGACGGTCCGGGGGCCATACGGTATAAGGGTGTCGCTCTGACGCCAGGAGGCTTCCTGGCGGCCGAAACGATTTATCGCAACCGCGCCACGGGAGGGGATATCGCCACGCCGTTCACCGGCATTCCTTTCACAGCCGGCGATCTTGCGCACGTCAGTGAAAATAATTTCTCTGGCCGCCAGAGCCGCGCCTCGCTGTTAGCGGAAACAAAAATAGGCTCTGTCAAGGGAACCGGCTATTACGAAGCGGACTTCCTCGGTGCCGGCACTACTTCCAACAACCGCCAGACCAACAGCTACGTGTTTCGCCAACGCCAAGTGTGGGCGCAAGCCGCCTTCGACAACGGCTTCATCCTCACCGGCGGCCAGATGTGGAGTTTAGCGACCGAAACCAAGAAGGGCATGCTCAATCGCCAGGAAGACCTGCCGCAGATGATTGATCCCAATTACGTCGTGGGCTTCACCTGGGCCCGTCAATTCGGATTCCGTGTGGTAAAGGATTTCGGCAACAAATTTGCCTTGGGATTCTCCATTGAAGGCCCGCAGGCCACCATTGGAGGTCGCGGGTTCTCCAGCGTCACAACCATCAACTCTGCCGCTGCGCCGGCCGTGATCCAGACCACCGGTGCCACCAACGCTACCACCGGGAATTTTTTCATCAACGCTCCTGGCGCTGGCGCCGGTCTCTATAACGCATTTGATTCCACCGGCTATACCGTCAATAAGGCTCCTGACTTGATCTT
>Ga0185299_10000671_pt1 | contig 83945 bp, 76 predicted proteins | sample PaiPotPPA55metaG_FD_128002 | JGI IMG/M metagenome (GOLD analysis project Ga0185299, IMG submission 128002) | Iron sulfur acid spring bacterial and archeal communities from Banff, Canada, to study Microbial Dark Matter (Phase II) - Paint Pots PPA... ...
TTCGGGTGTGAGCTTCAATTCAGTCATGACGGCCTCCCTGAAAGAAAAAGGCGGGAGCAATTTCCAGGACTCGCCGCCCAAAGCCTGGAGGCTACCATTTTTCCACCCATTTTGCAGCTGCCTACCCGCTCAAGAGGCCTTTGCCAAAATCAAGAAGTGAGCCTAGCCGCCTGACAACCGCACTTCAATGAGGCTTGTCTCGCCGCCGGAAATAGCCTCTGCAACCGCTTTCGCAAAGGCCGTTTCGGAATCCACCTGCCACGAGCGCACACCGAACGCCTTCGCAAACAGTTGGAAGTCCGGATTCTTGAGATCGACGCCGAGAAAGCGGCCTTCATAACGCCGCTGCTGAATTGCCTTGATCAGCGTCAGGCTGCCGTCGTTAATAAGAATGACAATAACCGGCAGCTTTTCCTGCACCGCGCTGGCCAATTCCATGCCACTCATGAGAAAGCAGCCATCTCCAGCGACTGCCACCACCGTGCGCTCCGGCATGGCCGCCTTGGCGCCGATTGCAGCAGGTAGGCCGTAGCCCATGGCGACGTAACCGGCGGGGTGCAGAAAAGTCCTGGGCTCATAAACTGGAAAATCGGACAGCATCAGGTAGCTCAGCCGGGTTATGTCGGCAGCGACGATGGCGTCGCGCGGCAAGGCGCGGCGCAACGGCGTAAGCAGATCCAGTCCGCCGAGCTTCGGCGGCTCGCGGCGGGCAATTTTCGTCCAGGGCGGCCGGCGCGTCGCCGGCAACTGGTCGAGTAGCAAGCGCAGCGCCTCACGCGCATCGGCCTGCACGCCGATCTTCACGGGATAATGCCGGCCCAATTCCTCCGGATCGATGTCGATTTGCGCCAGCGAAGGCGGCGGCTTCAAAGTCCAGGTGCCGGTACAGGCCTGGCTGAAACGACAGCCGATGGCCAGCAGGCCGTCCGCCTCTGCAAATAAGGGGGACATGAAAGGGCCCATGTTACTTAAATCGGACGTTGCCTGATGCCACGGCAGCCCCGCCAGAAGGCGATGATCCCCAGGAAACGCCGACTTGCCGCCCAGCGAATGAAACACGGGCGCGCTAAGTCGCTCGGCGAGCTGCACCAGCAAAGGACCCGCCTCGGCAAGCACTGCGCCGCCGCCAACTAACAGCAGCGGCCGCTTCCATCTGCCCATTAGCTCAGCAAGCGCGTCTATGTTCTTGGAACGCGGTAGACGCGTTTCGGTGTCGGGCGGCAGGGCCAGCCGCTCACCGGATTGCTCGGCGCGCAAAACGTCGAGCGGCACTTCAAAGATGGCGGGACCGGGCCGGCCATTCTGAAGGGCGGCAAATATGCGGTCCAGCTCGGGAGCGATGGTCTGCACGCTATCGGCGCGCACCTGACGCTTGGTGAACGTGGCGCAGACTTTCAATTGCTCGTTCTCATGGTAATAACCGCTGCGCAGGCTGCAGCCCGCCGCCGGAATCTGGCCACTGAGCAACAGCACCGGGATGGAATCGGTGAAAGAGGTGGCCAGCGGCGTGGCCGCGTTGAGCACGCCGGGGCCGCACACCGCCAGGCAAACGCCCGGCCGGCCGGTTACGCGCGCGTAGCCGTCCGCCATGAAAGCGGCCGCCTGCTCATCGCGCGCCAGGACATGGCGAATCGCCGGCTCGCGGTAGAGGGCGTCATAGATGGGCGTAATTTGTCCGCCAGGATAGCCGAAGATGTGCCGCACGCCGTGATCGCGCAGGCGGCGGACAAGAATGTCGGCGCCGGTGCGGGGGTTTTCTGAACCAGCCATTATTTTTCTCGCATTACTTGGTTTGCGTTCGCACCTGCTCGAACACGAAAACGCCTTTCTTGTTCGACACCACAATATCCGGCAGCTTGTCGCCGTTGAAGTCATCGACCACGAACTGGGTGCCGATGCCGGAGTCGTTGTCAATCTCGTGCGGGATGAACGTGGTGACGCCGTCCTTGCTCCGCTTCGCCTCGAACCAGTAAAGCACTGCGGGATCGTTAGGGGCGATGTCGCCCTTCGGGCCGTGTGCCCACCAGCGCTTGCCCGTCACCAGGTCCTTCAGCCCATCGCCATTCATGTCGACGAGGTGAAGGGCGTGGCTTTGGGAAAACAGCTTCGGAAATAAATCGTGCTTCAAAAAGGATAGTTCGCCGTTTTCGCCGGGTCGCTGCTGGTACCACCAGATGCCGTAATTATGGGCCGAGCTGGAGATGATGTCGGGTTTACCGTCGCCGTCCAGGTCGCTGACGACCATATCGGCGCAGGCGTCGCCGAGATTGGCGGGATGGAATTTCCAGGGCTTGCCGTCGTCTTTCTCCGGCTGCTCCCACCAGCCGGCCGTGGTGATGACATCGGCCCGGCCATCGTCGTTGACGTCGCCGACACCGAGGCCGTGTGAAAAGCGATTGGTGCCGGGAATCACATGGCCGGGAGAGCTGGGCTCGCTGATCGGATGCATCTCCCAGGGCTTTGTGGGATCCTTGCCGGGAGTGAACCAGGCCATCTGGCCTTCGTTGTCCTTCTTTTCCGGCTGCCACCCCATGATAAGCACCTTCTTGCCGGTGCCGAACAGATCGGCATAAAGAGGGGTCTCGTTGCAGGCGCTATGCCAGATTTCATGCTCTTTCCAGTGCCCGGCTTCACCCTTCGGGTTCTCATACCAGTGGCACGGCTTTCCCGGGAACGGGATAACAATCAGGTCAGGCCAGCCGTCGCCGTTGATGTCTTCGGCCCAGCAGGCGAAGCATTCGCTGTAGGTATGCGCGCCGTCGCCGTAGCTGCCGGGCTTGCGAATCTCGTGCATCTTCCAATCGGGCGCTTCGTACCAAACGTCGCCCACCAGGATATCCATCTTGCCGTCGCGGTTGACGTCGGCAATGGCAACGCCTTCGGAGCGGAAGACCTTATCGACAACCGTTTTCTTCCAGTGCAGAACCGAAGCCGACGTATCGGCATCCACGGGTCGGGTCGCGGCCACGCCCATCACCAACAAAATGGGAACAGCCAAAAGGATCTTAGCGTGCATGCTTTCTCCTCACTCGAACAGCAAGCGATCGTTCAGGGATGATTATCGGACATGGAGTCTCAAGCCGCAACTACTTCTCAATACCTTCGTGATTCCAGCTCTGGTAGATCAGGAACTTGCTCCCGCGTTTCTGTGACCTATGTTTCAGGCAGCACAGGAAACACGCGCTCCCTTAGCGCGCCCCGAAGGAGTAAGCCCTTCATGCAGGCCACACTCACCCACGTCAGTGGCTCCTCGTCCGCTGAGCCGGAAGGCGGCATAGAACTCTCCATCGTCATGCCGTGCCTCAACGAAGCGCGCACGGTTGGTCGCTGTGTGGATCTCGCCCTGGAATCGCTCCAGCACATGGGCATTCACGGGGAGGTTGTGGTCGCCGACAACGGCAGCACGGACGGGTCGCAGGAGATTGCTGTGCGCCACGGCGCGCGGGTCATCGCGGTGCAACGGCGCGGTTACGGCAGCGCCCTTCAGGCCGGGATCGCGGCGGCCCACGGCAAATATGTCGTCATGGGCGACGCCGATGATTCCTATGACTTCGGCAGGCTCGAGCCGTTCGTGGAAAAACTGCGCAGCGGGCACGACCTGGTCATGGGCAATCGCTTCCAGGGCGGCATTCAGCCCGGCGCCATGCCCTGGCTGCACCGTTACATCGGCAATCCGGTCCTGAGCGGCATTCTCAACCTCTTCTTCCATAGCCCCATCCGCGACGCCCACTGCGGGCTGCGCGCCTTCCGGAAAGATGCCTATGACCGGCTTGGCTTGACCACCACCGGGATGGAATTCGCCAGCGAGATGGTCGTCAAGGCATGCCTGCAGCGTCAGAAAATCGCCGAGGTGCCGACCATCCTGCGGCCCGACGGCCGGGACCGGCCGCCGCACCTGCGCAGTTTTCGGGACGGCTGGCGGCATCTGCGTTTCATGCTCCTGCATTGCCCGCTTTGGCTTTACCTTATCCCCGCCCTGTTTTTGCTCGGCGGCGGCGCGGCGCTCATGGCCTGGCTGACGCCGGGGCCGCGTGTCCTTGGCGGCGTGATCCTGGACGTGCATACCATGCTTTTTGGCGCGCTCGCCGTGCTGCTCGGTTACCAGGTCCTTTGGTACTGGGCGTGTGCGCGGTTTTTCGGTAACGCCAGCGGTATGCTCCCGGCACAAACCTGGTCCGAACGCTTCACGGAATATTTCTCCCTCGAACGCGGACTGGTCATTGGCCTGATTCTGCTCGCTTGCGGCTTCGCGTTAAATATCTGGCTGGCAACCCAATGGTACGGCAGTTATCTCGGACTGCCGGAAGTGCCGACGTCGCTGCGCCTCGCTCTGTGGGGACTTACCAGCATGGTCCTGGGGGCGCAGACAATCTTCAGCAGCTTCTTGCTGAGCATGCTGCGGCTGGCCGACAGACAAGAATAGGCGGGCAGACTCCTGGTTCCCAGGCTCTGCCTGGGAACCCACTGCCTCGGAGGCTCTGCCTCACGAGGCGGAGCCTCCGGCACAGTGCGTTCCCAGGCAGAGCCTGGGAACGAGAAGAGCCATGCGCACACAAGCCATTACCATGACAAAACGTTTCGCCAAATGGCAGTGGCCGAACTTGTTCAGCATCTTTCTGATCATTCTCCTCCTGACCAACTACTTTGCTCCTTTCGCCGATTTGGATTTCACCTGGCAGATCCGCACCGGCGAACAGATTGTAAAGACTGGCAACTTCCGGCCGGTCGAGTCATTTACCTACACCCTGGCCGGGCAGGCGGTGCCCGAATTCGAAGGGCTGTATGAGGCGATTCTCTGGGCGGTCTGGTCCGTATTCGGTTTCGGCGGCCTCAAGTTGCTCAAGACTCTTGCGGTGTTCGTCCCGCTGCTCTTGCTGGGTCTGCGCTTGCAAAGAGAAGGGGTGCGTTGGCGGGGGATTGCCCTGGCGCTACTGACGGCCATATGCGTGCTAAGTCCCGGCTGGAACCTGCGCCCGCTTTATTGCACGACCATCGGCTTGCTCGTCGTTTCCGGTTGGCTGCACGACCATTGCCACGGCCGCCGGCCGCTGTCCTGGTGGCTGCCGCCGGTCATGTGCCTGTGGGCCAACTTACACCCGGGCGTCATCACAGGCCAGGGACTGCTCCTGGGCGCCATCGGCTGGGAATGGCTCAATTGCCGGCTGAAAATCAACGTGCCGCTGGACCGCCGCGCTTGCTGGAGGCTTACCTTGATTGGCGGCGTCGGTCTGGCTGCCACGTTTGTCAGTCCGGCTCCCATACAACGGCTGCACTATCCTTTCCGTCCCGAAGTCAGCCACTCGATCCAACGCATCTTCATCGAGATGCAGCCGGCTTACGTCTTCTTGTTCCGCGCGCCTTTCTTGATCTGGATTGCCTATATCCTGGCGGGCTGCGCTCTTCTTACGGTCGTGCTGCGCTTTCGGCAGTATCGCCTGTGGGAGGTTGCCTTGCTCCTGGGCGTGGCCGGCCTGGCGAACCTGGCCGTGCGCAGTCTGCAAGATTGGGTCTATATCACCTTGGCCCTTGTCGTGCCCCATCTGGCCGCTTTGCTGGGCGCGCTGGCCGAACAGCGCAAGGACTGGCGTGCCACCAGCCCGTTCGCCTTCATGATGGCGAGCCGGGTTCTGCGCCTGGACAGTTCGGTCAAGCGGATGTTCCATAGCCCCTTCATGCGCTTGCAGGGCTCCTGGCTGGCCGCCGCGTTTGCTGTAATGGCATTGGTTTCTTTGACTCCTGCGTGGTCGCGGCGCATGCCGATGCGCGATTCCTCGGAGTGGCCCGTCGCCGCACTGGACTGGATCGAAAGCCAGGGATTGCACGGCCGTTTCTTCGGGCCGCCCGATTACGGCTCCTACGTTTGTTGGCGGCTGCGCGAGCAGGCGCGCAGCTATGTTGATACGCGGGGCTTCTTCTTCCCTGCCGAATTGATTGAAGACAGCCAATACTTGCCGCAGATGTCGGTCGACTGGCAGCCGCGCATGGATCGGGTGCTTTCCTACGGCACCGATTATTTCCTGCTGGAAACGTGGGGCGCGCGCGGACGACTATGGCAAGCGCTGCAGCCCCATGCCGGTAAGCCCCTTTACCAGGATGAGCGAACCGTCTTGCTGAGCGCGGAGCAGGTGCGCCAGGCCGTAACGCTCCGGACGGCAGCAGCCGGGCAGAAGCAATCTTCGCCTGCCACGCCACGCGCGAACCTGGTTGAACACGCCGGCACGGCTCGCTAAGATGAGCCGCATGCGTCACGTTCTCTCCGCACTTGTGCAAAATCAGCCGGGCGTGCTGGCTCACATTTCCGGCATGCTGGCTTCGCGCGGCTTCAATATCGACAGCCTGGCGGTCGGCGAGACGGAGGTCGCGGATCTGTCGCGCATGACGTTCGTGGTCCGCGGCGACGATGCCGAGCTGGAACAGGTCCGCAAGCAACTCGACAAGATCGTCACGGTCGTCAAGGTTCAGGACATCAGCGGCGAGGACTTCGTCGAACGCGACCTGATGATCATCAAGGTCAAATCCGCGCCGCAACAGCGCATGGAGATCAGCCTCCTCGTCGAGATGTTTCGCGGCCGTGTCGTTGACATCAGCGCGGAGAACATCATGGTCGAGATCTCCGGCCAGGAGCGCAAGATCGAGGCCTTCATCGAGTTGATGCGCCCTTACGGGATTATTGAACTGGCGCGTACAGGTCGCATTGCGCTCGTGCGCGGCATGCCCGGCGCGGGAGACGTTCTATGAGCACTCCTTCGTCCACAATTCCCTCCGCCACCCGGCCGGTGTCTCCCGAGTTGACTGCCATTCTCCGGGCGCTGCAGCCGGGCCAACGTATCCGCATCACCCAGACGGTCCGCGTCGGCATGAAGCAATGGACGGCAGTGGTGACGGGGGCTTTCCGCAACATGAACTACCTGGCGACCGGGCTGGCGACGGATCGGGTTCCTGAAGATGACATTGTCGTTGTCTGCGTGCACTTCACCAAGGACAACGGCGAGCTAAGCAGCGTCACCCTGGACGAGCACAGCAAGGTCGAACCCGCTTGAGCTGTGGGACACGATTCCGATCGTGTCGGGGCCTGAAGACACGATTGGAATCGTGTCCCACGGCTACCTCTGCCGCCACACGGATGCCACTTCCATGCCCAGGCGCACGACCGCCGGACGAATCTCTTCAAAGAAGCGCGTGGAATCCATCGGGTAGCCGGCAGTCGCCTTGAGCCCGGGAACTTGCGTCTGCCAGAAGCGGTTGAATTCCAGCATCAACACTTCACGTACATACTTGCTCACCATGGAAGCCAGCGCGACACAGAAGTGCTCGCCATCGGCGCGCGGCTGGATGGTCAGGTGAATGTCTTCGCCATAGCCCAGCACGTGATAGAGGCTGCGTTCCATGTGTTCTTCGCGGACCACGACCAGGCCGTCCGGAAAGGCCTGTTGCAGCATCGCGGCGTAGTTGTTTCTGCCGCCGTGCTTATCGATGAAGAAGAATTGACTCTCCGCCGGCGTGCACGCTTCCCGGCAATGGCAGAGCAGTTCCCGTAAACCCTCGCCGAGCACTGCCCCCTTGCTTCCCCAGTGATCGACCAGCTCGTTGAAACGGCTGGGACAAACGACCACGCTGCGAACAATCTGCCATTGCACGTCGTTCTTTTGACAGGAGCACTGGAAACGGCCGGCCCCGTCCCGGATTCTTTCCGGATCGGCGATGAGCGGCAGCAAGCCATCGCCCCTGTACCAGGATTCCCGTCGGACCTGAGGGTGGTGGCTGGGACAAAGTTGATCGAGAAGACCGGCCGAAGATAACCCCGCAAGGGCGCGCCAGGCAGAGAGCGCGGCGATGACGCCGGTCTCCAGCTCGCCCAGCCCGCGTGCGGGGCTGTAAACGACTTTGGAATCTTCGATGAGCAGCCGGTCGTCCTCTTTCCAGGCTTGCCGGCGCACCGCCTGGCGCAGCACGCGCCAGAGATTTTCGCCGACCAGCGCTTCCGGGACGCGGCAGGCCACGGCCGTCATGACGAGCGGGCCGAGATTCGGGCCGTAGCCGGCCTCATCGATGCCGATAATCCATGGCATAAGGAATCATTCCTGTTGGGGCGGTTGCTCCCTGGTAATTCAGCGTGTTATCTTAGCGAGTTGTGGCTCGCGTGGTATCCGCCCAGGTCTTCTCCGAGGATGGCACCCATGTTGCAAGACAATATCTTCCAAAAGATCATCGACCGCAAGATCCCGGCCAACATTGTTTACGAAGACGACCGCTGTCTCGCCTTCCGGGACACCAATCCCCAGGCGCCGGTCCATGTGCTCATCATCCCGCGAAAAGTGATTCGGACGCACGCGGACATCACCGACGCCGACCGCGATCTTCTAGGTCACCTGCACCTGGTCGCGGCCAGGCTGGCCGGCCAGCTCGGTATTGCTGACGGCTACCGGCTGGTGCTCAATTGCAAGGAGGCCGCCGGACAAACCGTGCCGCATTTGCACCTGCACTTGCTTGGCGGGCGACCCATGGGCTGGCCGCCTGGTTGAGCTTCGTCTTGTCGCAACGCCGAGAAGCGCTTACACTTAGTACTGACTTGCCTCTCCCATCTCGAGGTCGTGACAATGTCCCGAAAAGCTCCGAAAACCGCAGTCGTGGCCTTCAAGGTCGAAGAGGAACTGGCCGAGTTCCTGAATAAGCTGCCGAATAAGAGCGCCTTCATCCGCAAAGCCATCGCCGCACAATTGGGCATGGCCTGTCCCTTGTGTAACGGCAAGGGCACGGTGCCGCGCGGCGTGCACGATCATTTTGCTCCCCTGCTCAGCAAGTTGAACCGCAGTCATTGCGAAGGCTGCGGCGATGAATTGCCGCTGCCCCGCGATCCGGGGGACCTGGCGCCGGATGACCATGAACGCCTGGAGCAGTTTTTCCACGGCGGCCCTCTCTACTGTGATCCCTGCTTTGATAAAGCCGAGACCTGCGACGATTGCGGCTGGCATATCGCCTCCGAGCGCGTCGCCGAACACCATCGCCAGGCACATACCGACTAAACAGCCAATTCCGATTGAGGGAGCAATCCTGTCCCTTTATCCGGATCGTCTCCATCCTCTTCAACTATGAGCCTGCCTCTCGACACGCTCCGCCAGGAACTTGCCTCGCCGTTGGCCCATCCCGACGCCACGGAATTGCAAAGGATGGGTGAGGAAGCCTTGCACTGGCTGATACAGCATTTCGCCACGTTGCCCGAGCAATCGATTGGCCAAACCGGCTCACGCCACGAATTGGAGGCCATGCTGCGCGAGCCACTGCCGGAGCTGGGCCGCGCTTTTACAGAGGTGATCAGGGAATTCTCGGAAAAGGTGGCGCCTTATTCCTTTCGTGTGAACCACCCCCGCTTCTTCGCCTTCATCCCCAGCGCGCCGAACTATGTGTCCGTGTTCGTGGAACTCCTTTGCGCCGGCACGAATTTCTTTGCCGGCGTGTGGCTGGAGGCCGCAGGCCCAACGCAAGTGGAATTGGTCGTCCTGGATTGGTTCAAGGAGCTTCTAGGCTATCCGGCGGAGGCCGGCGGCATTCTTACGGGCGGGGGATCGGAGGCGAACCTGACCGCGCTGGTTGTGGCCCGCGAGCCGCTTGCTCTGGAGCAGCGGGCGCGCTCGGTGATTTATCTCACCGAACAGCGTCACTGGTCGATTGATCGCGCGGCCAGGATCATGGGCTTGAGAGCCGAGCAAATGCGTCCGGTCCAGGCCGATGACCAATTCCGGCTGCAACCGGCGGTCTTGCATGAGGCAATACAGATGGATCGCAAGGAAGGTCTATATCCCTGGGCGGTCGTGGCCAATGCGGGCGCGACCAACACGGGGGCTGTTGACCCCCTGGACGCGCTCGCCGACCTTTGCAGCGCAGAGCGGCTCTGGCTGCATGTAGACGCCGCTTATGGTTGGCCCGCCGTGCTGATTCCGGCGGAAAGCGCAACGCTGGCAGGGATCGGCCGCGCAGACTCTATCACGCTTGATCCCCATAAGTGGTTCGGCCAGCCTTTTGAAGCGGGCTGCGTGCTGGTAAGAAACGGCCGGCAGCTCACCCAGACCTTCGCCATGCGTCCCGAATACATGCAGGACGTCGAGCCCGCGGAGGAGGAGGTAAACTTCGCCGACCGGGGCATCGCCTTGACGCGCCGCTTCCGCGCACTCAAGATCTGGTTTTCGGTCAAGGTCCTGGGACTCGGCTGGTTCCGGCAACTCATCGGCCGTTGCTGCCGGCTGGCCGACTTCGCGCAAGCCTTGCTGGAACAAGCGGGGCCGTTTGAAATTCTCTGCTCCCGCCGGCTGAGTATTGTTTGCTTTCGCTATGTTCCGGCTGAATTCCCGGCGAAGAATGAACACGCCGAGCACCTCCTCGACCGTTTGAACCTGGCCATTGTCGAAGGAGTTCGCGCTTCGGGACGTGCGTTTCTTTCCTCAACGCGGCTTGACGGGCGTGTGGCGTTACGGCTTTGTTTCGTAAACTGGCGAACCACCGCCGCGGACGTTGAGGAGGTCATCGCGCTTGTGAAGGCGACGGGTGAGCAAGCCGCCCGCAACATTTCTCTTTGAACCAGCGCTTGTCATGCGCGGTCTGCCGCGGGATAATCCGAATGCGATGCCGCGCTAGTACAGCCACGGGAGAAGCCATGCGCGAACAACTTCTGTACCTTCAGTCTCTGGGTCTTTCACAAGTGGATTGGTCTTCGATCTTGTTTCTGATTGTGGCCGGCACTCTGTATGTGGTCGCGCCGCCGCTGGGCTATGTGAGCAGCAAGCGACGCATGCTGGCGGCCTCGATGTGGGCCATGATCGGCAAATTGGCCATCGCCATCTTTCGCCAGTGCCTGTTCAGCCTGGAGGCGCTCGGTGGTCCGGCAGCCGGCAACAACTGGAACGTGATGCCCGTGCCGGCGCCGACGGCCGCGCGCGGCAGTGGGCTATTCGGCGCCTTCGACGAATTGTTGCCCGTACTGCTCACGCTGGCGGAAACGGTGGCCTTTCTCGCCGCCATAATCCTGTTCGTCTTCGGGATTCAAAGACTGGTCCGTCGTGAACCCGTACCAATGCAGCCGCCCGCTACCGAGCGCCCGGGCTCGATTTGAAGCACTTTTGTGTGGCCGGGGCTGGAGTCTTCGGAAGCCCCGGCGGAAGCGTTCCAAGCGTCAGGGTTCTTGGCGGGGCTTCCGAAGACTCCAGCCCCGGCCACACGTTAGGGTCTTTTTCCAACCTGCACGTCAATGAATTGCCGCCTAAAGCTGGTCCAGCCAAAAGTGGAAGCCGCTATAGTATTTCTGGTGCTGCCAGAACTCATAGCGCCAGTGCGGTTCGTGGAACGGCGGATAGGCCATGTAGGCCGGCGCCGGCCGGTACGGGGCCCCGACGGGTTCAGGCCACTGCGGGCCCATGCTGGGCCAGTAGTTGTGAGGGAAATAATAATAGGGATAGTGGTAGAATCGATTGGGATCGAGGCCCTGGGCGTGCACCGGCGTCGCAGCAGTCCAGCACACCAGCCCCACGATTCCCGCAAGCAGAGTGGGAAGCCAACGTTGTAACATCATCCGCCCTCCTGGCAGCCCGCGGAAAGGGACGGCCCCTTTGGCGAGCTATGTTCATTGGGGATCCATGCCGTCTGAAGTGTACTCGATGTTCCTGCCGCGCGCCGGGCAGCGCGGTTGCGCCGCTCTCAAAAAAGATGCTGGACTTGCGCGGCTATGTGGGCTGGCTAAACTTTTCGGGATATTCTCATGAGTGAGCATGCGCTCTATGACGATCCTCTGGTGACGCGCTACGCCAGCCGCGAAATGGCGGAGCTCTGGGGAGCGCAGCGCAAGTTCAGCACCTGGCGGCGGCTGTGGGTGGCCCTGGCTGAGGCCGAACACGAACTCGGACTCGTGCACGACGACGGTACGAAACCGCGCATCACCCCGTCTCAACTCGCCGACCTGCGCCGCCACGTGGACGACATCGACTTTGCCCGCGCGGCTGTCCTGGAAAAACAACTCCGCCATGACGTCATGGCGCATATCCGCACCTATGGAGAAGCCTGCCCTTCGGCGCAGGACATCATCCATCTCGGCGCGACCAGCTGTTATGTCACCGATAACACCGATCTGCTCCTCATGCGCGAAGCGCTGCAGCTGGTCCGCGACCGCCTGGTGGGGGTCATCGAGGCGCTGGCGCGCTTCGCCTACCAATGGCGGAACATGGCCACGCTCGGCTTTACGCACTTTCAACCGGCACAGCTTACGACGGTCGGCAAGCGGGCCTGCCTGTGGTGCTATGACTTCGTCATGGATCTGCACGAGATCGAGCACCGCCTGCAAACGCTGCGCTTTCGCGGTGCCAAGGGGACGACCGGCACGCAGGCCAGTTTCCTGGCCCTGTTTCACGGCGACCACGACAAGGTGAAGCAACTCGACCGGCTCGTGGCGCGTAAAATGGGCTTCGCGGAGGTCTTTCCCGTGACCGGGCAAACCTACACGCGCAAGCTGGACAGCCAGATCGTCGATGTCCTCTCGGGTGTGGGCCAGTCCGCGCACAAGTATGGCACCGATCTGCGTCTGCTGGCCCACCGGCAGGAGATCGACGAGCCCTTCGAGGCAGAACAGGTCGGCTCCTCGGCGATGGCTTACAAGCGCAATCCGATGCGCGCGGAACGGATGTGCAGCCTGGCCAGGTTCGTGAGCGCCCTGGCTGTCAACACGGCGCAAACCGCCGCGACGCAATGGCTCGAGCGGACGCTCGACGACAGCGCCAGTCGCCGCCTGACCTTACCGCAGGCGTTCCTGGGTACGGATGCGGTGCTGCGCCTGGCCCTTAATATCTCCGGGGGACTGGTTGTCAACAAGGAGGTAATTGCTCGAAATGTGGAGCGGGCGCTACCGTACATGGCCACCGAGAACATCCTCATGGCAGCCGTGGCCCAGGGCGGCGATCGCCAGGTCCTGCACGAGAAGATCAGACAGCACAGCCATGCCGTAACTGCCGCGCTCAAAGGCGGCGCCGACGAGAACGATTTACTCGAGCGCCTGCGTGCCGATGCCGCCTTTGCGCGCGTGAACTTTGAGGAAGTGCTGGAGGTCAGAAACTTCGTCGGCCGTGCTCCGCAGCAGGTTGAGGAATTCCTGGAGCAGGAGATTGCGCCGATCCGCAAACAGTACGGTCATCTCCTGCAACAGTCCGCCAAGGTGACCGTGTAATGCGCCCGGTCAGCAATTCAGCACTTTGACGGAGGTCAGCCGGCCCTGTCCTCCGATCTTCGCAATTGCGGCCAGGCGCTGCGCTTCATCGAATACGGCGCTTTCCTGTCCCGGCTTCAGATTGCCTGGAACGTCCGTGGCTGTGACTGGCTGCCCCTGGCGCAGGCGCGCCAGCTCCCCGGCGGACAACACCAGGCGCGGCAACTCGGCCACGGCAGCTTCCAGCGGCAGCAGACGCGTGCAAGCGATGGTCCTGTCTATTTCCAGTGACAGCGCGTTCGTGACATTAAACGGTCCGATCCGTATACGCCGCAGCGCCGCGACATAGGCTCCGCAACCGAGCTGCTCTCCCAGGTCGCGCGCCAACGAGCGCATATACGTGCCTTTGCCGCAGCGCACGCCCAACCCCAGCGACGGATAAGCGTAAGAGAGCACATCAATGGCATAGATGGTGACTTTGCGCGGCTTCAAATCGACTTCCCGCCCGCGGCGCGCGAGATCATAGGCCCGCCGGCCGGCTACCCGGGCCGCGGAATAGACGGGCGGCACCTGCTCCGTCTCGCCAAGGAAGCCCTGAAGATAACGTTCGATCGCGCTTCTATCCGGGGGTTCTCCCATCTGGCTCTCCATGGCGACGACTCCGTCCGCGTCGTCCGTATCGCTTCGCGCTCCGAGCCGGATACGAATTTCATAAACCTTTTCCATGCGCTGCACGTATTCGGTAAGCCGCGTGGCGGCGCCCACGCAGAGCACGAGCACTCCGGTCGCGAGCGGATCGAGCGTCCCGGTGTGGCCGATGCGCGTGCGCGGCGGGAACCAGGGCTGGACACGATCCACCACGTCGCGAGAGGTCACTCCGCCCGGTTTGTCGATCACCAGCAGTCCGTGCAACGCTGCCGTCATCTGCTTCCTCTTCCCGTAGCATGCCGTGGCGGTATACTTCAGCCGCTTGACTCCCGGTATTCTAGCGACAGCTCCCGCGCGCCCGCGGTTCGGTCCGTCTATCTCTGGGGATGACAGCTAGTGGTCGAGACAGACACTTGCGTTATTTTCAACTCCACCGCGGGCCGCGGCCGCGGCCGCCGGCGCATGGAAAGCCTCCGGCATTATCTGGGCAAACGCGCCGAGTTCTGGCCGACCCGGGCGCCCGGGGATGCCCAGGAGCTCGCCCACAAAGCGGCGACCAATGGCTTCGCCGTTGTGGGCGCAGCGGGAGGGGACGGCACCGTTCACGAAGTCGCCAATGGGATCTTGCGCGCTATGCGTCCGGATGTGACTCTCGCCGTCTACCCGACTGGTTCCGCTAATGACTATGCCCACACACTGGACCTGGGCCCAGAGTGGTGGCTTCGCTCGGGCCAGACTCCCGGCATCCGAACTGTCGATGCCGGCATGGTCCGCTCCGATACCGGCCGCCAGCGCTATTTTGTGAACGGCCTCGGCCTTGGTTTTAACGGCGCCATCACGATGGAATCACGACGCATCCATTGGCTCCAGGGGGTGCCGCTCTACGGACTGGCGATGCTGCGCGTGCTTTGTTTCCGCTTCCGGACGCCTGTCATGTCCATCAGCATCGACGGCAACCTCCGGCGAGCGGCGACTCTTGCTCTCACCCTGGCAATTGGCCGTCGCGAAGGTAACTTCGTCGTTGCCCCGGGTGCGGTCGTGGATGACGGTCTCTTCGATTTCCTGCACGCCGGCGGCCTGAGTCGCTGGCAGGTCGTGTCGCGGATTCCAGGGCTGATTAGCGGAAAACTACGGCTCGAACACCCTCTGATCTGGAGCGGCCGCTGCCGGCAAGCTGCCGTGCACGCGGAAACGCCGCTGATCGTTCATGTCGACGGGGAAATGTTCAGCGAGCCCAAAGACAAAGTGCACGCGCTGGAAGTCGGGATTCTGCCCGGGGCTCTCCGCGTGCAGACTCCCAGTTACCCAGCACAAACATCTTTGCCTGCATTTCGTGCGCCTCCCTTTCTTCGTGCAACTCCGGATAAAGGTCAAATTCCCGGTAACCGATAAAAGGGAGAAGACCCGAATAGCCTTCCTAGCTTAGGCGCCCGGAGGGAAGAACACATGAGCCGGAACAGCTTGCCTGCCTTGCGTACTTTCGCGCGCGCCTTGCACTCCTGGCTCCGTGGTTGCGTTCTTGGTTTTGCTTGCCTGATGACGGGGTGCGCCGAATTTCGCCTCGGCTATCCTGACATGGCACCCGCGCGGATCGTGCGCGCATCCGGCGACAGGCTTACGGTTCTGCCCGCGCCCGAGACTGTGCAACCGGCCGCGCCCGCTATCAAGCCTGCATCGGCAGGGCATAGTCTGGCGATCAACCTGGACACCGTGTTCCGTCTGGCGGAGGATCAGAATTCGCAGGTCGCGCTGGCGCGGGCCAAGGTCGACGAAGCCTGGGCCGCGAAAAGCATTGCCGACAAGAGCTGGCTGCCTAGCCTGAATGTCGGCGTCTCCTATTTCCGGCATGAGGGCGGCATTTCGAATGAGAACGGCACCATCACCCGTTCCAGCTTTAGCTCACTCTTCGGCGGGCTGGAAATCAACAGCAAGCTGGATCTGAAAGAGGCGGTCTATCTGAAGGTCAACGCCGAGCGGCAAACCTGGCAACAGCGCGGCGAGCTGCGACGCATCACGAGTGAGACGCTTCTGGATGCGGCTTCCACCTATATCGATCTGCTCAGCGCGCACACGGGGGAAGCTATCGCTTTGGCACAGTTGCGTGACCTGGAGGATCTACTCGGCCGCGCGCAAAAGCTGGCCGATCCAAACAAGGGCGAACCGGGCGCCCGCATTGAAGCCGTGCGCATCGGCGTGCAGCAACGCGCCTGGCTGTTGCGGATCGAGCAATTGCGCGAACAGGGGCGGCGCGCCTCGGTCAAGCTCGCTTACTTGCTGGGCGTGGACCCGGACCTGACCTTGATCCCCGTCGATGAAAAGCTGGTCCCCATGGACCTGGTTGATCCAAGCGTCCCGGTCCATGACCGCGTCGCTCAGGCGTTGCAAAACGGCCCTGGCGTCCAGGAGCTGGAAGGACTGCTGGCGCTTATTCAGCGCAGCATCGAGCAAGCCAAGGGGCCTGGCAAATACCTGCCCGTCTTCGAAATGCGCATGATCGAGGGGGGCTTCGGCACCGGGCCGGGCGACCAGCAGACCTGGGACAACCGCTTCGACCTCGGTCTGCAAGCACGCTGGAATCTGATGGAACTGGTGACGGCCGGCGACCGCCAGCGCCTGGTGCAGGCCAAGACCGAGCAGGCGCATCTGGCCTACCAGGACCTGCGCGGCAAGTTGACGGCCGGCGTGCAGGAGGCCCTGGAAGCGATCGTGAGCGGCAGGAAGCAGATACGCTTTGCCCAGGAAGAGGTGCAAGAGGCCCGCCAGGCTTACGACCTCAGCGAGAAGCGGCAGCAAAACTTTGTCCAGGGCAGCACGTACAGCGAAGTGCTGCTCAGCCTGGAGTCCGTCGCCCTGGCTCAGGCGGGCTATCTCGGTAGCATTCGCGATTACGACAAGGCGCAGCTTCGACTGCTGCTTTTGCTCGGCAGCCCGGCGACGGGCAATGGCAATTGCTCTAATGGGGGCGTTAGGCAACAATAGAAAGAGGGCTGGGGAGGGGTACGGAAGTAGTCGGTGCCCAGCACTCAGTACCCAGTACCCAGTACCCAGTACCCAGTACTCAGTACTCGGTTACTTCGCAGAACAACAGCCAGGCTGTAGTTTTTCATTCCAATGCGAGCGCATCTTCGGATAGTCTCCGGCTCCCTGCGTGGCCGCAAGCTGGGCTACACGGTTCATCCCGGTCTGCGGCCGATACCGGACATGGTGCGTCAAGCACTTTTCAACATCCTGCGCGACGATATCCCGGATCGGCCTTTTCTGGATCTTTTCGCGGGCACGGGCGTGGTTGGTTTTGAAGCCCTGAGCCGAGGCGCTCTGATGGTGGAGTTTGTGGAGCGCGACTTCCACGCCGCCAACGAAATCGCCAAATCCTTGAAGGAGTTCGGCGTCGCGGACCGGGGCCGGCTGCACCGCGCCGACGTCTACCGCTGGGTCGAGCGCTGGCAGGCGCCGGCCGAACCTGTTACCATCTTTCTGGGTCCTCCCTTTCCGGACCTCGAGCACCGGCCGGAGGCGCTGGTGCAGGCCATCGTCGAGCTACAGCAGAAGGCGGCGGTTGGATCCGTGCTCGTCGTGCAGAGCGAGAAGAGTTTCGTCGCTGAGCACCTGGCCAACGGCCAGCCGTGGGACGTGCGCCGCTATAGCCGCAACCAGTTGGCCCTGTGGCGAAAACCTATTGTCCTGTCATGACCGAACGCGAGTTTGCCATCAGCGTTGTTCGCCGCCTGCGCGAAGCGGGCCACGAGGCCCTGTGGGCCGGCGGCTGCGTGCGCGACGAGCTTTTGGGCCTTGTCCCCGGCGATTACGATGTCGCCACGGATGCCAGGCCTGAGGAAGTGTCCGGCCTGTTTCGCCGAACCGTGGCCGTCGGCGTCAGTTTTGGCGTGGTCAATGTCCTGGGTCCGCGCAGCGACGGGGAGACTCTCCAGGTGGAGGTCGCCACTTTCCGTTCCGACGCGGGTTACAGCGACGGCCGCCATCCCGACTCGGTCCATTTCACTTCGGCCCGCGAAGACGCGCTGCGGCGGGATTTCACCATCAACGGTATGTTCTTCGATCCGTTGGAGAACAAGCTCATCGATTATGTCGGCGGCCAGGCGGACCTGAAGCAGAAGATTCTGCGCGCGATCGGCGCTCCGGCCGTGCGTTTTGCCGAGGACAAGCTGCGCATGCTCCGCGCCGTGCGCATTGCCACGCGGTTCGATTTCGCCATTGAACCGGCGACGGCGGCGGCGCTTGCCGCAATGGCCAGGCAAATCCTGGTCGTGAGCGCGGAGCGGATCGCCGAGGAACTGCGGAAACTGCTGCTGTCTCCGCACCGGGCCCGCGGCGTCAACTTGCTCCTGGAGCTTGGCCTGGCCCGGGCCATCTTGCCGGAATTACTCCCCATGAAAGGCCTGCCCCAGGGGCCGCCGCACGAGCCGAACGGCGACCTGTGGGACCATGTGCTGCGCGTGCTGGAGCTTCTAGGTCCGAGCGTCTCCTTTCCCCTGGCGCTGGCGGCTCTGCTGCATGATGTCGGCAAGCCGCGCACCGTCGGGCGCACGCCGGATCGCTACACCTTCTATAGCCACGAGCACGTCGGCCGGCGGCTGGCAGAGGAAATTGCCGAGCGCCTGAAGCTTTCCAACGCCGAGCGCGAGCGCATCGGCTGGCTGGTGGAAAAGCACCAGTTCCTGTGCGAAGCCCGGCAGATGCGCGTGAGCAAGCTCAAGCAGACACTGGCTCATCCCGGCATTCGCGACTTGCTGGCCCTGCACCGCGCTGACGCACTCGCCAGCGGCCGCTCCACCGACCAGGTCGAATACTGCGAACATCTGCTGTCCCGCTGGACGCGGGCGGATCTGGATCCCGTCCCGGTTTTTACCGGCGACGACTTGAGGGAGCTTGGCCTGGAACCCGGCCCCATTTACAAGCGCCTGCTGGAAGCAGTCCGCGAAGCCCAGCTCGAGGGCGCCGTGAAGACAAAGGCACAGGCGCTGGAGCTGGTTCGGCGCTTGCTGGAAGAAGAAGATTCCCACGGGTTGCCTTGACAACCGCATAGCGAGCCTGCAAACTCTAACCTGATTCGCAGCCTCATTCCCAGCAAATGTTTACAGTTGCAGACAGGGCCCCAACCAGCCTGAATGGGTCGCACTGCGGGAGAAGTTATGCTTGGCCAACTCGTCGTGATCGCGGGCCCGGATAAGGGACGCAGTTTTGCCCTGACGGACGGACAGACCATTGTCATCGGCCGGGGAGAAAAGACCGAGACCAAACTGAAGGACCCGCAGGTGTCGCGCGTTCACTGCCAGGTCCAGGTACATGACGGCCGGGCCTTGCTGGTTGACGCCGGCAGCACGGCGGGCACGCTCATCAATAGCAAGCGCGTCAAGGAGCAGGACCTCCGGGCCGGCGACGTGATTCACATCGGCGGCACGCAGATCCAGTATCAGATCGAAGCAACACCGGAAGCCAGCACAGTCGTGGTCAGCTCACACACGCCACGACCCCCGGCCGAACGCAGCGGCCAGCTTGCCGAGTTAGTGGGACAGACCCTGGCTCATTTCCGGATCGACAGCATCATTGCCCGCGGCCAATCGGGGATGGTCTTCAAGGCTCAGGATTCGCGCGAACACCGAGCCGTGGCGCTCAAGGTGCTCTGGCCGGAATTCTCCAAGAACGAAGAAGAAATGCAGCGCTTCGTGCGCGCCATGAAGACGGTGCTGCCGTTGCGGCATCCCAACCTGGTGGCGCTGTATGGCGCCGGCAAGTCCGGCAACTATTGCTGGATTGCCATGGAATTTGTCGAGGGCGAAAGTCTCACCCAGGTAATTCAGCGCATCGGCACCGCCGGCATGCTCGACTGGCGGAACGCGCTGCGCGTCGCGATTCACCTGGGCCGTGCGCTGCAGTTCGCGGAAGAGAATCAGGTTCTGCACCGCAATATCAAGCCTTCCAACATCCTCATCCAGCACAGCGACAAGCTGACCAAACTCGGCGACCTGATGCTGGCGAAGGCCCTGGAAGGGACCCTGGCGGAGCAGATTACGCGTCCGGGCGAATTGATTGGCGACATTGCCTACATGTCGCCGGAACGGACGCGCGGCAGCACAGCGCAGGTGGACTGCCGCTCCGACATCTACAGTCTAGGGGCGACCGTCTATGCCCTGCTCACCGGCCGGCCGCCCTTTGATGCCGGCTCTTTGCCGGAAACCATCATGAAGATTCGCCAGGCCGACCCGGTGCAGCCGAAGAAGTATCAACTCTCCATCCCCGATCTGTTCGAAGGCATGGTGCTCAAGATGCTGGCCAAGCGCCCCGATGATCGTTTCCAGAATGCCAAGGGTATGTTGGCCGAGCTGGAACGGGTTGCCAAGTTCCAGGGGCTGGCAGTCTGAATCTGCCATCCGCGACCTGGCGAAAACGCTACCGCTTTTTCAGTTCCCAGTTCTGCACATCCGTGAAGATCAAGAGCGGATCGATGTCCGGGGGCAAGGTCAGCGTGCTGTGATACGCCAGGTGGGTGTCGAGCTGCCATAGCGGAATGAACGGCATCTGCTCGTAGACCCGGTAGTGAATGTCGTGCGTATAGCTCTTCACCATGCTGAAGTCGCGATGCGCCATGGTCTTGCGAAAGAAGGTGGAAAGCTGATCGTCGTTCACGTAGCGCAGAAAATTGCGCCCGCCCGGCACGGCAGCCGCGGGATCGAAGAGCGGCCAGATCCAGTAGGCCTCATCCGGATAATCCCAGGAGTAGTAAGCCAAATCGTAATTGTTGTCTTGCTCCACTTCCCGGTGGAGCTGGCGGCGCGGGCGCGGCGTCGGCGTCAGCGTGATGCCAACTTCTTGAACCTGTTTTTGCATCAATTCGCACGCTTGTTTGACGGCCGGATCGTCGTCCGGATAGAGCAGCGTCAGTGTCGGCAGCACCGGCCGTTCCTGCTTGACGCTCTCGGCGGCCGCCCGGGCCTTGGGCAAATCAAATGGGTCCGCCGGAATACTCTGATTGCACGCCCAGGAAGTGCGCGGATATGGTCCGTTCAATGAGCGGTGGAAATCGGCATGGCCGTCGCGAAAAACCTCATTGAGGATTTTCTCCCGGTCGATGGCGTGGGCGATGGCTCGCCGCAGCGACTGACTTTGCAGAGCGATCTTGTTGTGGTTCACGGCCAGGAAGTAAATCCGGCGATTGCGCAGCGGCGGCTTGACGGTCACATTGGGCAAGGGGGCCACGACCCGGAGCCGCCGCGTCGGCAGGTCCAGAAGCAATTGCATCTGGCCTTCGCGGAAGTCCGCGGCGGGATCGCGGGAAAGCACGAAGTGAATTTCGCGAATGCGCGGCAGGCCGCTCTTGCCTTCACGATCTGCGTAATAGGGATTCGCCACGAAGACAACCTCCTCGCCTGGCTTGCTCCTGTCCTTGTCCCATTTGAACGGCCCGCTGCCGATGGGAGACTTGGCAAAGTTGCCGACTTCTGAAGCCGTGAGCGACGCGGGCAAGATCTTGAAGTCCATGAAGGAAAGCGGGTCCAGGAAACCCTGGCGCATGATCAGGTCGATCTGGAAGTTGTCCCTCTCGACGCGGGCGCCTTTGCCGTGGTCCATGAACTCCGCCCACTCGGGGACGTAGCCGGGCCACTTCGGATCGCACAGGAGCCCCACGGTCCTTTGCACGTCCGACGCCGTGACCGGCTGCCCGTCCGACCAGAAGGCATTGTGCACAATCTGAAAGCGCCGGCCCAGCGGCACTAACCGCGGCATGTCGCCGACCAGTTGGGTCTCATAGCGCTGGCCGGACACTGGGCTGCACGTGAGCTTGACGAGGCTCTCGTACAGAAGTTCTACGGCCTGCCTGTCTGAATCGGTGACAGCCAGTCCAGGGACTAGGTTTTGCGGCAGCTCATGGACACCGACGTACAAAACGGGGTACTTGTTGCTTAGCTGCAGAATGCGATCGTGCAGCCCCGGGAGGTGAAAGATTCCTTCGGCAGTTTGCAGCTTGACAATCGCTGCCTTGGTGTCGTCCTTGGCCAGTTTCTCGCCTTCCTCCCATATGGCTTGGGCCCTGGTGCGCAGGGATTGCCGGACTGTATCGATTTCCTTGCTATCGGGAAAATCCTTCTCGAGGAGCAGCAGGCGAATGCGCGCCTGGTTAAAGTCTTGACCCTCAATCGCCTGATCGGCGCTGGCGGAGAGCAACTGGGCGACCTGGACCCGCACTTCCTTATCCTTCGGATATTTCTCCATCAGGCTCCTGGCCATATCGAAGGCGGCGATCCAGTTCTTGGCATTGGTAAGAGCACGCAACTGGCCAAGCTGAACCGATTGCAACCGGTCGTTGAGCGCCTTGACGACTTCTTCCCAGCCGTCGGCTTCGCGCAAGCCGCGCAGGCGTGCCGACTCGTGAAAACGAATCACTGCCGCGAGGACTTTTTCGGCTTCCTGAAGCATTTCCATGCGCGACAGATGTTTCTTGCTGGTCTCTGGCTCGCGCTCCAGGCCGCTGGCAAGGAAATCGTTGACCTTGGTCAGCGTCACATGCTCGTAAGAATCCACACGCAACAGGCTGAGGCGGCCGATTTTGTAATCCTTGCCCCGTCTCCAGTCGTCCGTGAAAATATGCAGCGTAAGGAGTCCCTTGAATTGCGTTTCCGGCGTAATGTGCTTCGCAATCGGCTCAACCAGGAAAATGCCTTCCTTGGCCGTGACCACGTCATGGGGCTTCTGCAAACTTTTGAACAGCTCCCGCACGGCGGGGTTCTTGGCGTTTTTTGCCTCCCGTTCCAGGTCGCTGGCCGCCGCGTCCGCGCCCTTGTCGGCGGCCTGTTTGTCTTCATCCTCGTCGCCGACGCGGATGAGCGGCTTACGTTTGCCCTTGATCGGCTCTTCCTCTTCCTCCTTGGGCGGTTTCCGGGTCGCCTGCTTCGCGCTCTTCGGCTCTTCCTCCTCTTCCTTTCGGGGAGTCGACCTGGTCCTGTCCTGGGCCGGCACGGCGCTGCCAACCCAGGCGATGATGAACAGCGCGAGCAGCAATAATCCGAAGCTGGCGATCAGCCGCATGGCCGGACGATTTTGGCATGTTTCAGACATGATCTCTTCCTGACATGAGGCGAACGATTTCGTTGCAAGGTGCTGTTGATTATAACAACAAGTCTAGCCGTTGTTTAGCCGCGACCCGCCAGGGGAGCGCGGCGAGTACCGGTACCGGAGTACTGAGTACCGAGTACTGGGTACCGAGTACTGGGTACCGAGTACTGGGTACTGGTACTCGCCGCGCTCCCCTAACACGGGTCGCGGCTAAACGACCGGCACACAGTACTTTCGTGCGAACCTCCGGCCCGCGCGGCGTCTCACTGCAATTGACACGGTTTGACCGCGGACTAGAATCCACTAACTCACCGGGACATACGCACTTGCAGTCTTCTTCACCAGGAAAGTCACACGCCGTGCCAGAACCGCCAGATGTCTTCGAAGCCAGCCGCAGCGACAAACTGCGCCGAATAGAGCAACTGGGGGTAGACCCCTGGGGCGGCAGGTTCGACGGCCATCAACCGATTGCTTCTATCCGCGACCTGCCGCACGATCAGACTCCAGGCCCGCGCGTCCGCGCCGCCGGCCGCATTGTCCTGCGCCGCGCCATGGGCAAGGCGCACTTCCTGCACCTGCAAGATTGGACGGGACGCATTCAGGTGATGCTGGGCCAGAAGCAGGTGGGCGATACCGGTTGGGGCATCGCCCAGGAGCTGGACCTCGGCGATCTTCTGGGCGTCGACGGCACTCTGGGATTGACGCGTACCGGTGAATTGACGATCTTTGCCGATGCCGTGCACTTTCTTGGCAAGTCCCTGCTGCCGCATCCGGATAAGTGGAGCGGCATGCAGGAGGTCGAGTTTCGGCTCAGGCACCGCTATCTCGATCTGATTTACAGTCCGGAAGTGCTCGAGCGCGCCCAGCAGCGCATCAAGATTGTCCGCTGTATCCGTAACTATCTCGACCAGGAAGGCTACCAGGAGGTCGAGACACCCACGCTGCAAGCCATTGCTGGCGGCGCCGCGGCCCGGCCGTTTGTCACGCATCACAATGCTCTCGACATTGACCTGTATCTGCGCATTGCCCTGGAACTTTACCTGAAGCGTTTGCTGGTGGGCGGCATCGAGAAGGTCTACGAGATCGGCCGGGTTTTCCGCAATGAAGGCATCAGCCCCAAGCACAACCCGGAATTCACCATGCTGGAGCTGTACCAGGCGTACGGCAACTACGAAACCATGATGGCCCTTACCGAAGGGCTTATCGTTAGCTGCGTTGAAACACTCGGCCGGGGCATGAAGCTGCCTTATGGAGACTCGACCGTCGATTTCACACCGCCCTGGCAACGGGCTACTTACGCAGAATTATTTGAGAAGCACGTCGGCGTGTCCCTGCAAGACACGGCCGCAGTAACTCGCGTCGCCGAACAGAAGGGCTTTTCGACCGCAGGCAAGCATCCCGATGTGGTCGTGCATCACCTGTTCGAGGAATTGGTGGAGGGCGAATTGACCGGCCCGGTCTTCGTGCACGATTACCCGGCTTCGCTATGCCCACTGACCAAGCGCAAGCGCGGCAACGCGTCCGTGGCGGAGCGCTTCGAGCTATATATCCAGGGCATGGAACTGGCCAACGCCTACACGGAGCTGAATGACCCGGTCATGCAAGAGGTCACGTTCCGCCAGCAATTGGCTGGACTGCCGCCGGAGGATTCGATGGCCCGGATGGATGAGGATTTCGTGCGCGCTCTGCGCTACGGCATGCCGCCCGCCGGCGGCCTGGGCATCGGCATCGATCGCCTGGTGATGCTGCTGACCAATACGCAGACGATTCGCGATGTCATCCTCTTCCCCTTGCTGCGTCCGGAGAAGAAGTAAGCGGAGGATCAAGGACGATGTACAAGCTTCTGCTGTGCTGGCGCTATCTGCTCACGCGCCGTCTGGCCATGGCCTGCATCATCAGCGTGATGCTGGGCGTGGCCACGCTTATTGTCGTCAACAGCGTCATGAGCGGCTTCAGCACCAAATTGAAGGAGCGCTTGCACGGCCTCATTTCCGACATCAGCCTGGATTGCGACAACTTCGACGGCTTCTACGATCCCGAAGAGAAGATGCAGCGCATCCTGCACTCGCCCATTGGCCACAAGATCGAGGCCATGACGCCGGTGATTGAGATTCTCGGCTTGCTGTCGATCAGCTACGAAGGCCAGCAATTGCAGCCGCGCACGGTGCACATCATTGGCATCAACGCCGAGTCGCGGGCCCGCATGGGCAGCTTCGCGGAATTTCTAACGGACCCTCGCAACAAGCAGCACCCGAGCTTCGAGCTTTCTTCGGAGGCGAAACGCTGGCACGATCAGCATTGGACGCCGCTGCAGAATGCCCCTTTCGAGCAGGTGCAAGGCCCGGCTGGAGCGCTGCCGCCCCCTATCATGCCGGGGCAGGAGCAGAAAGCGCAGGCCGGCATCATTATTGGGGATGCAATCGGCAACGTTCGGATTCGCCGTTCCGACACGAACAAACCCGAAATAATCCCGCTTTTGCAGCGCGGTGATGAGGTGCTGCTGTACACGATCAGCGGGCAAAAATTTAACGCCGTCTTCGACAGCGTCGTGGTGGCGGATTTCATCAAAACTGAGATGAGCGAGTACGACTCCAGTTACGTCTTCGTCCCGCTCGACTGGCTGCAGCAACTCCGCACCATGCAGAACCGGGCGACCAGCCTGCAGATCAAGCTCAAGGACTATAACGATCACAAGGACGTCCTCGATGCGCTGAGCGCGATGTTTCCCAAGGAGTTGAACTACCGCGTGCAAACCTGGGAAGACAAGCAGGGTCCGTTGCTGGCGGCCATTGCCATTGAGAAGGGTATTTTGAACATCCTTCTGTTCTTGATCATCGGCGTCGCCGGCTTCGGCATCCTGGCAATCTTCGCCATGATCGTCGTCGAGAAGACGCGCGACATCGGCGTCCTCAAGGCCCTCGGCGCCTCCAACGGCGGCGTCATGAAGATCTTCCTGGGCTATGGTTTTCTGCTGGGAGTCGTGGGCGCCGTGCTCGGCAGCATCCTGGGGCTGGAAATCACCACGCACATTAACGGCATTGAAAAGGTCCTTGCCAGTCTCACGGGCCATGAGATCTTCGACCGCAGCGTGTACTATTTCAATGAGATTCCGACCGATATTCAGGTGCTCAGCGTAGCCCTGGTAAACGCCGGCGCCGTCGCGATTGCGGTGATTTTCAGCGTAGTGCCCGCGCTCAAGGCCGCCATGCTTCACCCGGTGCGCGCCTTGCGCTACGAATAACCTGTTTAGCCGCGACCCGTCAGGGGAGCGCGGCCGGCATCGGACTGGATCGCGCTCCCCTGACGGGTCGCGGCTAAACGTCGGCTAGACGAACAGACAATCCTGTCCCGCAGTGGAGACCCTCGCCATGATGGATTCAGCGCCGATTTTGACCGCCACGAACCTGCACAAGACCTACCGCCGCGATGCGGTGAAAGTGCCGGTGCTGCAGGGGCTCGATCTGGAGGTTTATCCAGGCGAGTTCCTCAGCATTGTCGGCGCCTCCGGGTCGGGCAAGAGCACGCTCCTTCATCTTCTGGGCACGATCGATGCCCCGGATGAGGGGGAAATCTGGCTGGACAGAACGCGCATCGACCATTTACCGGCCGAGCGCCGGGACTGGCTGCGCAATCGGGAGTTCGGCTTCATCTTTCAGTTCTACCATCTGCTTCCGGAGCTGAATACGCTGGAAAATGTGCTGGTGCCCCAGATGATTGCCCATTCCGTCTTCGATTGGCTGCGTAAGAAGTCCGCTCTGAAGCAGCAGGGACGGGAGCTGCTGGAGAAGGTCGGGCTGGGCCATCGCCTCAAGCATCGGCCGCGCGAGCTGTCGGGAGGCGAGATGCAGCGCGCCGCCATCGCGCGGGCGCTGATCAACCAGCCGCGCGTCTTGCTGGCCGATGAGCCGACCGGAAACCTCGACGCCGCCACCGGCAGCGACATCGTGCGCCTGCTGCGCGACTTGAACCGCCAGGATGGCCTGACTATCATCATGGTGACGCACAACCTCGACATCGCCGCCGGCACCGATCGCGTGGTACGGCTTGTTGCGGGCCAGGTAGAAAGCCCATGTGAAGCAGCCTGAAAATCCTGACCTATGTTTTAGTGAAGAGTTTTCTTCCACTTCGGACAGCTGGGAGTTTCAATCATGCCAACGGACGTCGTGACTGCGAAAAAGCCCACCCCCCAAGGCAGCCGTGTCGAAGGCGACCACACGACGCCCAAGATCTACATCAACGGCAAATACTACGACAAGCCCGATGCCAAGATCAGCGTCTACGATCACGGCTTGCTCTACGGCGACGGCGTATTCGAGGGCATTCGCGTCTATGCGGGAAAGGTCTTCCGCCTGGAACAGCATGTGGAGCGGCTTTATGACAGCGCCCGGAGCATCAAGCTCGAAATCCCCCTGAGCCGCGAGCAGATGAGCAAAGCCGTCACCGACAGCGTGGCGCTCAATAAGAAGCACGACGGCTACATCCGGCTCATCGTCACGCGCGGGGCCGGCTACCTCGGCCTCGACCCGCGCAAGGCGACCAACCCCCAGATCATCATCATCGTCGACGACATCAGCATGTATCCGCCCGAGTTGTACGAGAACGGCCTGGAGATCGCCACGGTCAGCACCATCCGCAACCATCCGAACGCCGTGAACCCGCGCATCAAGTCGCTCAACTATCTCAACAACATTCTGGCCCAGATTGAAGCGGTGCAGGCGGGCTGCTTTGAGGCGCTCATGCTCAATCACAAGGGCGAGATCGCGGAATGCACGGGGGACAATATCTTTCTCGTCAAGCATGGCACGCTGAAAACCCCGCCGCCTGATGCCGGCATCCTTGAGGGAATCACGCGCGGCGCCGTCATGGAGCTGGCCAGAGCGGCCAACATCGCTGTCCTCGAATGCGCTTTGACGCGGCATGATGTCTTCACTGCGGACGAATGCTTCTTGACAGGAACCGCCGCGGAGGTCGTCCCGGTCGCGAAGTGCGACGGCAGGACCATCGCCGCCGGCAAACCCGGTCCCATCACCAAGCTTCTCCGCGAGCGCTTCTACCAATTGGCCCGCGGCTCGTAGGTCAGGATTCCGATCCTGAGCGCCTGTGTAGTTGGTCAGGATCAGAATCCTGACCTACGGAGGCAGCCATGATCGAGCTCAAGCGCATCCTCGTCCCCTCCGACTTCAGCAAGTTCTCCCAGGTGGCGATCACTTACGCGGCGGCGCTGTCGGAAAAGTTCGGGGCCGAGCTATTCTTGCTGCACGTCGTCCAGGACCTTACTGTATTCTTTCCCGAGGCTGTCGAAGCCGCGCCGGCCGTGGCCCTGCCTGCGGACCAGTTCCTGGCCGCGGCGCGGTCCGCCATGGAACGCAGCGCCCGCGATAGCTGCTTGCAGAAGCTCGCCGTCCATCAGGAGGTCCGTGTCGGCACGCCCTTCTATGAAATTGTGCGCTATGCCCGGGAGATGAAGATCGATTTGATCGTTATGGGCACGCACGGCCACACCGGGCTCGTGCATGTGCTGCTAGGAAGTGTGACCGAGAAAGTGGTCCGCAAGGCGCCCTGTCCCGTTCTGACCGTGCGGCACCCCGAACACGAGTTCGTACACCCGTAGGGCAGGTTTTCAACCTGCCTTTCCCCCGGCCTGTCAAGGGGCCCGACTACTTTGTTCGCGGCGGCAGCGGGTCGCCATTAGCATCCCGATCGATTTCGCGCAGCAGCGCTTCCGCGGCAGCATGCGCATTTGCTTCCGACACCTGTTCCGCCGTCAGGGCAGGTTTCGGCCGATCCTCCGGCACTGCTACCGGCACGGGCTTCGGCTTCGGCTTCGGCTCCTCCCATAGTCTGGGCAGGCTTTCGCAGCCAACGGCAGACCAGGTTGCGATCAGCAGAAAACTAAACGCACGCTTCATCGATTGACCTCCCTGTCCGAGGCGCGGCTGGGGTTGCCGTCGGCAACCGTATGAGCCGTCGATTCCGGAGCGCGTGTTTTCGGGTACACGGCATCAAGATTCCTGTCCAGGGCCATGGCATCCATTGCTAATCCGCCATTGCCGCCCAGATAAGATGTCCGCTGCGCGTACGTGGTGCGCGCCCGCTCGTCCAGGACCTCAGCGCGGCGGAACAATTCCCCGTCATTGGTCCGCAGGGCGATTTCCTTGAGTTTGTCGCACACTTCCAGCCGGCGCATCAGGGTCGCTTCCTCGCGGGCGCGCTCCGAGGCGGCCTCATGGGCCGGGTTCTTCGGCGCCGGCTTCTCCACCGGCTTCCGGGCCGTCTGTTTCTTTGCTTTGGCCGCCGGCTTGGCCGCTTCCGGCCTGGGCTGAGTGTTGGTCTCCATGCCCGCGAAATAGTGACTCCAGCGAATGGCCGGCCTTGGCGGAGGCTTTGCCTGACTGGTGTCGTCGTCGTCATCGTCCTTGGCCCGGGCGTTTGACGCCGCCAGGCCGGCACACAAGACGGTGGTTAACCCCCACGCCCACAGTTTGCGCATGGTTACCTCCCAGACCCCCAATGGTCCGCCGGCCGGCCCTTTCCCGGCCGATCCAAGCACACTTCTGGATGAACTTTGCGAAGGACGGGCCTATGCCATAAGAAAAACATCTTGTCCAGGCGAACTTACCGGCGGGGGCGATGTGGAACCAGAAAACGGCAAACATGTCGCCCGCGATTGCCCCTTGTGCAAGAGCCGCTCGACCCCTATCATCTTGCCCAACTTGTTCTTTCGGCCAGGAGCGCTGTTTTCGTATGCATTTGACACCCCAGGAACGCGATAAACTGTTGATTTTCGTCGCCGCAGAACTGGCCCGCGCTCGTCGGGCGCGCGGCTTGAAGTTGAACTATCCCGAATCCGTCGCGCTCATCACCAGCCACTTGCTCGAACTGGCCCGTGACGGCAAGAGCGTTGCGGAGATCATGAACGCCGGCCGCGCTGTTTTGACGCGTGCGGATGTCATGGCGGGTGTCGCAGAAATGGTCGGCGAAGTGCAGGTTGAGGCGACTTTTCCCGACGGCACCAAACTCATCACCGTGCACCAGCCCATTGTGTGAGGACCACGGCCATGGTTCCCGGCGAATACTTCTTTGACGGCGCTGACCTGGAGCTGAACGCCGGACGGCGCACGCACACACTGCAAATCAACAATACCGGCGACCGGCCTGTGCAGATCGGCTCGCATTTTCATTTCTTTGAAGTGAATCGGGCGCTGGTCTTCGACCGCGAGGCAGCCTACGGCATGCGCCTCGATTTACCGGCAGGCACCGCGGTTCGCATCGAGCCGGGCGAGATCAAGACCGTCCGGCTTGTGGAAATGAGCGGCCGGCGCCAGGTCTACGGCGGCAGTGGCCTTGTCGATGGCGCGCTTGATGATCCAGCGACGAAACAACGCAGCCTCGAGTGCATGCGCAAAGCAGGTTTCGGCAATACCTCGGCGGGGGAGAGCTCATGAGTGTCAAACTTTCTCGTTCGGCTTACGCCGGCCACTACGGGCCGACCACGGGGGATCGCATTCGCCTCGCCGACACGGCCCTGCTGATCGAGGTGGAGAAGGACTTCACGGTGTACGGCGAGGAAGCACAGTTCGGCGGCGGCAAAGTCATTCGCGACTGCCAGGGGCAGTCGCCGCTTCCCGATCCGCTGACGGAGCCGCCGCTTGACGTCGTCATAACCAACGCGGTCATCCTTGACCACTGGGGCATCGTCAAGGGGGACATCGGCATTCGCGGCGGCCGTATCGTCGGCATCGGCAAGGCGGGCAATCCGCTCATTCAGCCCGGCGTCGATCCGAAGCTGGTGATCGGACCCGGCACCGAAGTGATTGCGGGCGAGAACTTGATTGCCACCGCAGGCGGCATCGACAGCCACGTCCACTTCATTTGCCCGCAGTTGTGCGAGACGGCGCTGGCCAGCGGACTCACCACGCTTCTCGGCGGCGGCACGGGACCGGCAACCGGCACCAACGCCACCACCTGCACGCCAGGCGCCTGGAATCTAGAACGGATGCTGCAGGCGGCGGAGGCGTTTCCCATCAACCTCGGCTTCCTCGGCAAGGGTAACAGCAGCTTGCCTCGGCCGCTCGAAGAGCAGATTCGCGCCGGCGCCTGCGGCCTGAAGCTGCACGAAGATTGGGGCACCACGCCTGCCGCGATCGATTGCTGCCTGAGTGTCGCGGACCGCTACGACGTGCAGGTCGCCATTCATACGGATACGCTCAATGAATCGGGCTTTGTCGAGGATACGATTGCGGCGATCAAGGGCCGGACCATCCACACCTACCACACGGAAGGCGCCGGCGGCGGCCACGCCCCGGATATCATTCGCATGGCGAGCTTGCCTTACGTCCTGCCTTCGAGCACCAATCCGACACGGCCGTTCACGGTCAACACGATTGACGAACATCTGGATATGCTCATGGTCTGTCACCATCTGTCGCGGACCGTGCCAGAGGACGTGGCCTTTGCGGAGAGCCGGATTCGTGCCGAAACCATTGCCGCCGAGGACATCCTGCACGACCGCGGCGCCTTGAGCATGCTCAGCTCCGACGCGCAGGCGATGGGCCGCATCGGCGAGGTCATCATTCGTACCTGGCAAACGGCCCACAAGATGAAAGTGCAATTCGGCCCGCTGGCTGAAGATACGGTCCGCAATGACAACAACCGCGCCAAACGCTATGTCGCCAAGTACACGATCTGCCCGGCCATCACGCACGGCATCTCCCATCAGGTCGGCAGTCTGGAGCCAGGCAAGTGGGCCGACCTGGTGTTGTGGAAACCCGCGTTCTTCGGCGTGAAACCGGAGCTGGTCCTGAAGGGCGGCATGATCGCCTTCGCCCAGATGGGCGACGCCAACGCCAGCATCCCCACGCCGCAGCCCGTCTACGCGCGGCCCATGTTCGCCGCCTACGGCCGCGCTGCCTCGCTTTGCAGCCTGACCTTCATCTCGAAGGTGTCGCTTGATGAGCAGGTTCCCCAGCGCTACGGCCTGGAGCGGCCGGTCGTCGCCGTGGAGCGCTGCCGGGCTATCCGCAAGGCCGACCTGCCGAATAACACGGCGACTCCTAACATCCGTGTTGATCCGGATACTTATCGCGTCTGGGCGGACGGAGAACTGTTGACCTGCGAGCCGGCGCCGGTGCTGCCGATGGCGCAGCGGTACTTCCTGTTCTAGAGGTTGACATGCGGAAATATCACGGTGTAATGGAGCGGAGGTGAAGCATGACTACCTACGAAGAACTCCTGGACCGCGATCTCGACTGGGCGTTGAGGGAGGGAAGCATGCACTTTGAAGAAAAGAACGCGGTTCACAAGGCCTTGCACAAAATTACGAAACGGTTGGAAGAACTAGGCGTTCCTTACGCACTTGTGGGCGCCATGGCAATGTTCTTCCACGGCTATCGCCGGTTTACAGATGACGTCGATATCCTCCTGACCCGCGATGGACTCAGAATCGTTCATGAAAGGCTAGACGGGCTTGGATACCTTCCGCCATTTCAAGGAAGCAAGCATCTGCGAGATACGGAACTAGGAGTGAAGATCGAGTTTCTGGTCGCGGGAGACTTCCCAGGTGACGGTAAGCCCAAGCCAGTGGCATTTCCAAATCCCGATGAGGCCAGTGTGCGGATTGAGGGCATTTCCTGTCTGCGGCTCCCGGACCTCGTGAACTTGAAGCTTGCTTCCGGGATGACGAACGCGGGCCGGCTTGACGATCTGGGTGATGTCCAAAGGATGATACGCGTGCTTAACTTGCCCTCCGAGTTTGTCCATCAACTAGATCCGTTTGTGCAGCCAAAATATACAGAACTGTGGAACGCTGTTCAGAATAATCCCCGGGAGCCCTAGGGACTGGGCTTGCCAAGCGGCTCGCACGTATTCCCGGTCTTTGATGAATCTGCATCTCCTTCAATTAGGCGACTCCGCACTTCCCATTGGCGGCTACAGCCATTCCTGGGGCCTCGAGGCAGCCATTGAACAAGGAATCGTCCGGGACGCGCAAAGTCTCGAACAGTGGGTGCGCCATTGGCTCCGCGATATGGTCGGGCCGTTCGAAGGCGTTCTGGTTGCTGCCGCCTACCGTGCGGCGCAATCGGCCGATTGGCCGAAGGTCGTCTGCTGTAATGACCTGCTTCGTGCTGGACTTGCCCCTCCGACTCTGCGACACGCCAGCCGCGACATGGGCGAACAGCTTTTGCAGCTTGCCGAGGCCTGGCCACGGGCCCGTGACGCCGCTGCAGCGTTACGGAGAACGATGGCGAACGGGGACGAAGCCGGCGAATGGCATCATGCCATCGTATTTGGTACATTGGCCGCTGCGGCGGGAAGCTCCGCGTCCGAGGCGGTTGCCGTTTATCTGCATCAGGCTGCTCTGGGATGCATCAGCGCCGGGGTGCGGGCCATTCCCATTGGTCATACACACGGCCAGCAGATCCTGGCGGCATTGCACGACGAGCTCGCCACGCTGGCCGACGAACTTGCCACAAGGGAGCTAGAGACAACCGGCAGCTTTGCTCCTGCTTACGAGGTGTTGTGCCATGCACAAGCCAATTTATACACGCGCATTTTCCGATCTTGATCCGGCATGCTACGGCCCCGTAATTCGGCATCACGATCATTCCCACACGGCAAAGGGAAGCGGGCCTTACTCCGGACCGCGTCGCCGCGTGTTCACCTTCGGAGTGGGTGGACCGGTCGGCTCGGGAAAAACCGCGCTGGTGGAACGGCTGTGCCGCGAGTTCTGGCCGGCCTATGACCTCGCCGTTATTACCAACGATATCTACACGCGCGAAGACGCCGAGTTTCTCGCCCGGCGGGACGCCTTGCCGCTCGAGCGCATCCTAGGTGTAGAGACCGGGGGCTGCCCGCACAGCGCCATCCGCGAAGACGCCAGCATCAACCTGGCGGCCATCGCCGATTTCGAGAAGAAGTTTCCCAAACTGCAGACCGTTATTGTTGAATCGGGCGGCGACAATCTGGCGGCGACGTTTTCTCCGGAACTGGCCGATCGCACGATTTATGTGATTGACGTCGCCGAGGGCGATAAGATCCCGCGCAAGGGCGGCCCCGGCATCACGCGCAGCGATTTGCTCGTCATCAATAAGATCGACCTGGCGCCGCACGTTGGCGCGGATTTAGAGGTGATGCGCCGCGACAGCTTGCGCATGCGCGGCGAGAGGCCGTTTCTCCTGATCAGCCTGCGCACGGGAGCAGGCGTGGAAAGCCTGCTGCAATGGGTGCGCCAGCAACTCGAATCACGGCTGCGGATTTCCTGACCCCGCCGGAGTTCCGCGCCTGGAAACTGGCCGCGAACCCCGCCGGCCGAATCGGCGGCGTGCGCATTCAGCTGAGCGGGGATGGATCTCAAACGCGCCTGACCGAGGTCTATCAACAAGTCCCTCTTCGCCTGCTGCCACCCTTTCAGGTCGATGCCGCTGAACCTGCCTTGCTTTATTTGCTCAACCCCACCGCCGGGCTCATGGACGGCGATGGTCAACTCGTTTCGGTTTCAGCCGGTGCGGGTTCCCGGGCCGTGATCACCGGGCAATCGGCGACGCGGCTTCACCCGTGTCCGAACGGCTTCGCCACGCAGCAGTGGAATATTACCGTCGATGCCGGCGCAGTGCTGGTCCTTTTGCCAGGGCCGGCGATCCCGTTTCAAGGCAGCCGCTATTATCAGCGTGCCAGCATAGAACTGGCTGAGGGCGCAGCCCTCGTCTGGGCCGACATCTGGTTCGCAGGCCGCTACGCGCGCCAGCATGATTCCGAGCAGTTTCAATTCGCCACACTGATTCAGGAGTTAAGCGTTCATCGCCAGGGCCGCTTGATCTTCCGGGACCGGTTCTGCTGGAACGGGCCCTGGGACATGGAAACCGCGGCATGGCATTTCGGCGGCAGGCCGGCTTGCGGCAGCGTCTTTGTGTCCGCCATGCTTGACCAGGCACTTCAGGCACTGCAGCCCGTCTGCCGCTCCGCAAGCTTTGCCACCGCCTCAGGCGACACCTGTCTCCGCTTCTGTGGCGACTCCGAGACGGTGACCGCCAGCGCTGTAGGCGCGGCCATGCAAGCGGCTGCCATTTTGGTCGGTGGCAAGCAAGGAGGCCCCTGGTTACTTAGCTCAAATGGCCTTGGACCTAACCATTGGTTCTCGAAAGCGTCAAGTCTCCCCGATTAAACGGTTAATTGGATTGCACTGCGCGGCGACACACGCACGGGTCCCAAAAAGGGATGCGACCATCGTTAACCGTCTTCTTGCACAATCTTCATGCACGTTCTGCTAGTCCCTGCGACAGGCGACGCTGAGCTTTCGGCGGGCCGGCCGGCAATTGCTCGCCTTAAGGCGTGTGCTAATAAGGCCTTATGTGCCGCGTGGAAAGCAATAGACTGCCTGGCACAGCACTTGCCGTCCAACGAGCAAACCTGAATTTGCCTCTCCCCGATGTCGGTGCGCGCTAGCAGCCATGCCTCACCTGGAGGGAACAGCCGTGAAACGCTTGCTCATGCCCTTGGTGCTTGTTTGCTTTTTCACCTTATTAACCAATAGCCTCGTGGCTGCAGACGAACCCAACGCCGCCGCAAAGGACGCCCCCAAGCTCGATAGCGGAGATACGGCGTGGATGCTCGTCTCGACGGGCCTCGTGCTCCTGATGGTGCCCGGCCTGGCGCTCTTCTATGGCGGGATGGTTCGTCGAAAGAATGTGCTGGGAACCATGATGCACAGCATGGTCGCCCTGGCGATCATCGGCATTCAGTGGCTGCTGTTCGGCTACTCGCTGGCCTTCGGCGACTCCCTGGGCGGCTTCATCGGCTGGAAAGCGACCTATCTGGGGCTACAGGGAGTGCATTCCAGCGACGTCTTCCCGAACACGCATATTCCGGTCCTGGTGCACTGCATGTACCAGGGCATGTTCGCCATCATCACGCCTGCCCTCATCAGCGGCGCCTTCGCGGAGCGGATTCGCTTTGGTCCCTATTGCCTGTTCATTTTGCTCTGGGCAACGTTGGTCTATGATCCCCTGGCGCACTGGGTATGGGCGGTCAATGACAAGGGCGACCCGGCCGGCTGGCTCGGCAAGATGGGAGCGCTGGATTTTGCCGGCGGCACGGTCGTGCACATCGCGGCCGGCCTTTCCGGTCTGGCGGCCATCCTGGTGTTGCGCAAACGGATTGGCTATCCCGAACATGCCATTCATCCCAATAGCATGGTGCTGACCCTTCTCGGCGCGGGCTTGCTGTGGTTCGGCTGGTTCGGCTTTAACGGCGGCAGTGCCTTGGGCAGCAGTGGGCTGGCCGCCGCTGCCTTGACGGCTTCCCAGGTGGCGGCCGCGGCCGCGGCACTGAGCTGGATGGTGGCCGAGTGGATCCACCGCGGCAAGCCGACCGCGCTCGGCTTTGCCTCGGGGCTCGTGGCCGGCCTGGTTGCGGTGACGCCGGCATCCGGCTTTGTGACTCCGCTCGGCGCCCTGGTCATTGGAATACTGGCAGGCGTTATTTGCTATGTGGCCGTCTGCCTCAAGCCGTTCTGCAAATATGACGACTCGCTGGACGCCTTTGGCGTGCACGGCGTTGGCGGCTTCTTGGGGGCTCTGCTTACAGGAATTCTCGTCGCGCCTGAGTTTTACAAGGATGGTTCGGGGAGCGAGCTGACCAAGACCACGGCTGAACTTCCTCGCGTGCTGATCCAATTCCTGGCGGCGACCGTTGCCGTTGTGGTAGCGTTTGTCGTGACGTTTTTGCTGGTCAAGATTATCGATGGCGTCTGGGGCTTCTGTCTCGATCCCAGGTCCGAATCGGAGGGCCTGGATCGAAGCGAACACGGCGAGGTCGGCTTCGATCTTGGGCCGGCGCTCGAACTGGCGGCGGAGCGGGCCCCGCAAGAGCCTCGGGCGGCGCGCGTGCCACCGGACGGCCAGAAGCGTTTCACCGTGGTCGTACAGGGGGCCAAGAACGGCGAGCTGATCCACGCCTGGTCGGACCTCTGCCAGGCCGGCCCCAAGCCGCCGTCGCCGGAGTTCCGCGCGGTTTATCCTTATGTCACCACCGTGCAAGGAAATCGCTTCCGTTTCCGTGGCGGTGATCCTACGTTCATGAGGCAAAACCTCGAACGGCTTCTTCAGGATAACCTGACCGGCTTCGCGATTCGGGCGCATGTGGAGAGCTAATTCATGAAAATGATCGTCGCGATCATCCGTCCCGACAAGTTGGAAGCCGTGCAGACGGCCCTCAATGAGCGGGACGTTTACCTGATGACCGTATCCGACGTGCGCGGCTGCGGCCGGCAGCGCGGCTACACGGAGGTCTACCGCGGCTCGGAGTTTCAGGTGCGTCTCCTGCCCAAGCTCAAGCTGGAAATTGCCGTCAACGAGGCCTTCGTGGAAGCCGCCGTCGAGGCCATTGTTCATGCGGCCCGAACGGGGGAGACAGGGCAAATCGGCGATGGTAAGATCTTCGTGCTGCCGCTCGAGGATTGCATCCGCATTCGCACGGGCGAACGGGGCGGCGATGCCATCGGTCCGTGATCCGTGGAAAGGATTCTCCCCGTGCCCTCTCTCCAGCTCTTGGCTATCTTCTTCCTGTTAACGACAAATCTGCCAGCTCCAGCACCAGATGATGCCAGGCCGGACACCAACAAACGCGTTAAGGTTGCCAAAGAGGGCCTTCGCCAGGAGTTACTCAAGCGAACCCAGGAAGATCAGGACGCGCGCAAGAGGCTGATTGAATTAAACAGCCGGCGCCGCGCCGAAAATGACAAGGCGCTGGCCGAATCCGCCGAATTCAAGAGTCTGCGCGACATCGATCGCAAGAACACGGCCTGGCTGAAGATGGTGGTGACCGCGCACGGTTGGCCCGGAAAATCCGCCGTCGGAGAGGATGGCGCCCAGGCCGCCTGGCTGCTGGTGCAGCACGCCGACCACGATCGGGACTTCCAGAAACAGTGTCTCAAACTGATCCAGGCAGCTTTCAAAAAGGGCGAGGTCACCGGGCAGCAAGTCGCTTATCTGACCGACCGTGTGCTCGTGGCCGACAAGCGCAACCAACTTTACGGCACGCAGTTCCAGGTGAAGGACGGGGAGCTGGTTCCTTTTCCAATCGAGGACGAGGCCAACGTGGATAAACGCCGCAAGGAGATTGGCCTATCCTCGCTTGCCGAGTACAAGAAGGTTCTCGAAAAGACCTACAACGTCAGCAAGCCCGACAAGAAATGACATGGCCGCGCTCGCGGGCAAGACAGCCCTGGTGACGGGTGCTTCCGCCGGAATCGGCCGGGCCATCGCCTGGGCTCTGGCGGAAGCGGGTGCGGATGTCGCCGTCAATTTCCTCACCTACCCAAAGGAAGCTCACGAACTAGCTGCGGAGATTGGGCGCCTCGGCCGCCGTGCGCCGCTCTTCTGCGTTGATGTCGCCGATCAGGATGCCGTCGCAGCGATGGTTGCCTCGACCGTCCAGCAGCTTGGCCGGCTGGACATTTATGTCAGCAATGCCGCCTATAGCGACGAAGATCTCTTCTATCAGGCCGACATGGCCGGCTTTCGCCGGACCATCGACGTCACCATGTGGGGCGCATTCTACGGCCTGCGGGCGGCGGCCAGGCAAATGATCGCACAAGGACAGCGTGGCAACATCGTCATCATCAGCTCGGTGCATGCCTTGGAAGCGATTCCTACCAGCATGGCCTACAACATGGCCAAAGCCGCCATCGACCAGATGGCACGCACGGCGGCGCTGGAGCTGGCGCCGCAGCGCATTCGCGTGAACATCGTCTATCCTGGTTGGACCGATACGCCCGGCGAGCGCAAGTATTTTTCGGAGGAAACGCTTCGACGTGCCGGAGCCGCGCTTCCCTGTGGCCGGCTGGCACGCGCGGATGAGATCGCTCGCGGCGTCCTCTTTCTCGTTGACCCCGCCTCGGAATATGTCACGGGGAGTACCCTCTGCATCGACGGCGGCACACAGTTGCCCTACTGGTCGCACCAGGGCCGCGGTCAGTTTTGAAAGCTCGCCAGCACCGCCGCTCTCGGTTAAGATGATGCCCAGGCGATCCATCCTTTAACTGAGAGACAAATCATGCGAGCGGCGCGCGTCTCCTGGGTCTTACTGTGCCCCGTTCTACTGATCGCGCAGAGTGCGCTTTGGGCCTTCGAGGACAAGAAACCGCCGGACAAACCAGCGCGCTATGAGACGCGCGAAGACCACGACCCGGAAGGCATTGGCAAGTTCTACATGGGCCGCGAGATCGCCCAGGTCATGGGCCATCTGGCGGCGGACTGGCTGGAGCGACCCGAACGGGAAAGGGAAGAGCAGCCCAACAAGCTCCTGGACGCCCTCAAACTCAAGGAAGACGACGTGGTCGCGGACATCGGCGCGGGCAGCGGCTACCTCACGTTCCGCATCGCCAGGCGGCTGGGCAAGGGCAAAGTCCTGGCCGTGGATATTCAGCCGGAGATGCTCGACATCATCCGCAAGCGGATGAAAGAGAAAAAGATCGCCAATGTGGAGCCGGTTCAGGGCACGGAGACCGATCCCAAGTTGCCTGCCAATTCCATGGACTTAATCCTCATGGTCGACGTCTATCACGAGTTTTCCTTCCCATTCGAGATGACCGAGGCCATGGTCCGGTCGCTGAAGACCGGCGGCAGGATTGTCTTCGTGGAATATCGCAAGGAAGATCCCAAGGTCTATATCAAGCTCGTGCACAAGATGTATGAGAAACAGGTCATCAAGGAAATGGAGCCGCACCCGCTGCGCTGGCTCAAGACGCTCGACGTCTTGCCGAGCCAGCACATCATCATCTTCGAAAAGGTCGACAAGAAAACCGACGGCTCAAAATCGAAATGACTTTTATGTGGGGGCAAGTTCTCAACTTGCCCATCGGCTATCACCAGCGCCCGCCGTGGTAACCGAAGCCGACACCCACGGCAACCGGCGGTGGTGGCTCGACGACATACACCGGCGCCGGTGCCGCCGAGTAAACGCGGCGCGGATAGCGATTGACCGTGGCGAGCATCTCCTGGATGACCACATCGCTGACGCCGTTCTGCTTGAGCCAGATGGTATCGGTCGAGGATAGTTGAAAGACCGAGCCGGACGTGCGAATCTGCTCGATGATGAGGGCATCGCTGACATGCGCCTGGGCCAACTGGGCGACATCCGTAATACCGAGAGGGCCGCGCGGCGGGTTATTCGCCGCTGCGATGGCGGCGGTTTTCTGCTCGGATTTATCAATCGCGTTGCCAACCAGGCCGCCGGACACGGCGCCGACGGCCCCGCCAATCAGGGCCCCAGCTCCCGCATGTCCCGTAGCGCTGCCGATGACCGCACCCGTGCCCGCGCCAATGAGGCCGCCCGCGCCCGCGCCTTTTTCCGTGTTGTTCATCGTGCTGCAGCCGCACGCCAGCAAAGCCGGGATGAGGACTGCGCCGCCGATCAAACGCATGTGCAGCATGGGATGACTCCTGCTGAGATTGGCTCCGGCCCCGCGCAGAGCGCGCTCCAGGGACGGCTGCGTGCAATATGGGCCGGGAATATGCTTGATCGTTTATATTTCGTCAAGATCAGCCGGACGACTTCATGTGCAGACGGCCAATTCTCCAAAACACCCAGCAATCGCGGACTGCTGTCTCGAACCTACCCCATGGACAGGCTGTCTTACAACAGAGCGGGCAGGCAAATGGTGAGGAATCGGGCGGGGCAAGCTGGCAAATCCAGGTTATTCGTTTCGTCTTCGCTGGACGACAAGGGTGATTCATCCCCCGCACACAGGATTTCCATAAAAAGTCCGTAGGTCCGGATGCCGATCCTGACCCCTTACGATCAGCACCAGAATCCTGACCTACGAGCGAAGAGGAAGGGCATCATACCGGTGGATAACGCGCCGATCATCTCGCACCAGCATGCCGGTCTCACCATCGAAGGTTACTCCCGTGCCGCCGTGCAAACCTACTGGCGCATTCCGGAGCTGAAAATCGGCTTTGATCTGGGCGCCCAGCCGTGGGACTTCATGGGCACGCCGACCTGGTTTATCACGCATACGCACCTCGATCACGTCGCCGCCTTGCCGGTCTACGTGGCCCGCCGGCGAATGATGCGCATGGAACCGCCGACGTTATATGTTCCCGCGGAAGCGGTGGAGGATGTGCGGCGTCTGCTGCTCATCATGCAGCGTCTGGACCGCGGCCGCATGATCTGCCAGTTGAACGGCATCAAGCCCGGAGACGAGATTGAACTGTCGCGCGAACTGGTGATCACTGCATTCCCGACAGCGCACACGATTCCTTCCCTCGGTTTTGTCGTCTGGGACCGCCGCTACAAACTCAAGGAGGAATATCTGGGGCTGCCCGGCGAGCAGATCCGCGATCTCCGTATGGCCGGAACGCCGGTGACGCGCGAGGTGCGCACGCCGCTGGTTGCCTACACCGGCGACACCAGTCCGGCCGGACTCGACAACTACCCGCCGGTATACGAGGCCAAAATCCTGATCACGGAGGTCAGCTTCATCCGGCCCAACCACCGCCGCGAGAAGATTCACAAGTTCGGGCACATGCACCTTGATGACGTCGTGGAGAGAGCGGATCGTTTCCATAACGAGTTGATCATATTCTCTCACTTCAGCACACGCTATCATCCGCAGGAAATCCGCCGCTTCATTGACGGCAAGCTGCCGCCGCAACTGGTCGAGCGCGTGAAACTGTGGCTTTGACGGCCGTTTGCCTGGGCAACAGCGGCATGCTAGGCTTTGTTTCATGCTCTGCCGAATGTCGCTTGCCGCCGATTTTCTGCAATGGGGAACCTGGATAATCCCTTTTGTCGGCCTCGGCTTCGCAGGACTTACCTTGCTTATGGGTAAACGGTTCTTCGGTGCAAACACCAAATCGGTGTCCGCTCCGGCTCTTCAACAGCAGCCCCAGCCCACCGGGGACCCCTTTGATACCGGCAGCGCCGATGAGCGGCGGCAGGCTTTTCGACGCGGCAACAGGCTCATCAAGGTCATCGTCTCCGCCCCGGCGATTCCGGAGCCCTTCATTGGCTGGGTCACCGATCGCTCGGTGCGCGGCCTGGGGCTGCTCGTCGATAGGAAAATTCCCAAGGGGGCCATTCTCAGTTTGCGCACCACCAATGCTGCCGATGACACGCCGGCCGTTGAAATCCGTGTGCAATGGTGTCGCAGTGACGATGGGCAGTGGGAAGTAGGTTGTGTCTTCGCGCGCTCGCCGGCCTGGAGCACCCTTATGCTCTTTGGTTAGCCGTCCGAGCCCGGCAAAGCAGAAGAATCGGTTACGGCCGCCTCTTGCAAGGCAAGGACCTTCCGCCTAACAGCATGATGCCCTTCTCCCGTTTTTGGAAAACCTTCCGGCTCTAACCGCTCGGCTGTCCGCAACAGCTTTATGAGCGCCGCCGCCAAAACCAGGTACGCCCAGACATAGGCGCCGTAGATCTCCGCCTTCTTGGCCACTTCGTCGAGGCCGCGCAAACCGGGCGTGCTGGTCAAAAGCATCATGCCGCTGACTACAACCAGGCTGGCTATCAAATACGCGCGTAGGAACGGCCCGGGCCGGCACGTCGCCACATAATAGGTCAGCAAGGCGAACGGCAGCATCAGCGTCACGCAATGATGCTTCCAGGTCCGCTCACTGAAGAGCAGCATGCCGACCACGATCAGGCTGAATTCCGCCGCCAGGCGCCAGCCCTTCCGGGATTGAATCGGCATTCGGCACGACCACATCACCAGGGCGGCGAAGCCGAGCATGCAGGCTTTCACGAGCCATCCGGCCAGGCGTGGCTCCAGGCTAACGAAGTTGTGATATTCCGGATTTAAGCCAAGCGGGTCGTGTCCCGAAGGACTGTGCGTCGCCAGCCGGTAGACAAGCCCGGGCAGCGATTGATTCAGGTGGTCGCTGGTGACTGAGCCCTGGACCAGGAACGGCGCTACCATATTGCCGGTCCAGTGCTGCAGCAGCGTGATGTTCCGATCAAAGCCGAGCCGCCAGCCTGGGATAAGGATGAGAAAAAGCAACAGGCCTGCCGCGCAGCCGGCCAGGGTTTTCCACGCGCGCTTCCACAGGAAATAAGGCACGAAGAGCGCCGGCGTCACCTTGCAGGCCACTCCCAGGGCCAGCAGCGCGCCGGCCAGCCAATCCTTGCGCTGGTGAAAGGCGAACAGGGCGCCGGCAACCAGCAACAGGATGTAGAGATTCACGTTGCCGTGACTGAGGTCTCCGGTAATCGGCCGCAAGCTCAGGAGCACAGTGACGGCTTTGGCCCACGGTGGAAACGGCCGCTCGGGCGTCTCCACGAGGCGAAAGATCCAGGCCAGCGCCAGCAGCGTCATGGCCAGCTTCATGAAGAACCAGCACAAAGACCCGGCCAATGGCGGCAGCCGCATGAGCGGTTCAAGCAGCATCGCCATTATGGGCGGGTAGGGGAAGTTGTAAAGCTGGTAGATGTCTTCCGAGTCAAGATGCTGAAGCTGATCGCGCCAGCGCAGAAAGGCGGAACGGTTGCTGCGCTCGCCCGTGCCCATGGCCTTGAGGCAGTATTGCACGCTGAGGGCAAGGAAAAGGAGGCATAATCCGGCAATAAACCAGCGCTGCCAGGCCTCGCTCGAATTTCGCTGTACGATGGCTGTTTGCATGCCGCAAAGCATCCTTGCATGCGGAACGGGACCATGAAAATGAAAGCGAATTCCGTCGAGGAGAATCTAACAAGATCGGCAATTTGGATCAAGGTAGGTCAATATTGGTAGCACCAACCCGAAGCGCCAGCGTTGAAGTTACGCTCTTGAATGGTGGAATGCCAGGGCCTTGTGCCGTGGTCGGTTACGTTGGTTTCTACGCGAGGCGCTCTTGCTCTATGGGGATGCCACGGCCTCGTGCCGTGGTATTTCACGTTTGCTTCTGGCGAGCGATGTATAGCAGCCAGCGTGAGCGACCACGGCACAAGGCCGTGGCATCAAAGACAAAATATCGCGGTTGAGTAGATGCTACCGTAAGCACCACGGCACAAGGCCGTGGCATTGAGAATACCGGAGCGTGAGTGGTATGATTGAAAAGCGCAAGTTCAAAAAGCGCCAGCGAGGGCCTCGCTGGCGCTCTGGCGCTTCGGGTTGGTGTGCTGCGGAATCGCACGCTCTAACTTAGATCAGTTCCGTCACCGGCTGGCGCTCGTCCAGAAGATGCATCGGCCGGCCGCTGCCGTCGAGGAAACTGAGGGCCGGATCGATGCCGATGGTCTGGTAAAGGGTGCTCAAAACCTGTTGCACCGTGTAGCGTCGATCCCGGGGCTGTTCGCCGCGGGCGCTGGTAGCGCCGATGGCCTGTCCCATCTTCAATCCGCCGCCTGCAACCAGGGCCGACATGGCCGGCGACCAGTGGTCGCGGCCGGCGCCGCCGTTGATCTTGGGCGTGCGGCCGAACTCGCCCCACATCACGGTCACGACGTCGTTTTCCAGGCCGCGGTCGTGCAGGTCCTGAATCAAGTTGGCGATGCCGCGATCCAGTTGCGGAAGCTGGCGCTTCAAGCTGCGGAAGTTGTCGCCGTGCGTATCCCAGCTACCGATGCTCAGGGTTACGCAGCCGACACCCGCTTCAATGAGCCGCCTGGCCGTGAGAAATTGCTCGATCCCCTTGTAGCGGTCGCGCGAGCGCGGCTCCTCGTTGTTCAGATCGAGCGCCTTCCGCACCGCTCCCGAGGCCACCATGTCGAAGGCGCGCACGGTGAAGGCATCCAGGCCTTTCATGGTGCCGGTGGCGTCGATGTCGCGGCGCACGTCGTCGAAGTGAGCCAGCAGGTTCTTCCTATCCTCCAGGCGTGCGTCGCTCACTCCCTGGGCCAGGCGCAGATTCTGCAACCCCGGACCGGACGGCGTAAACGCCCGATGAGCCACGCCGAGATAGCCCGGCTCCAGCCCTCGAGACAACCCGCGCAGGCTGACAAAGGGCGGGATCTCCTCATGATCGACGCCGCGAAGCTTGGAGACCACAGCGCCAAACGACGGATGGTGGGCAGTCTGGTTGCGCGCCTCGCTGTAGCCGGTGGAGACCAGCGAATCGGAGTGTTCCTCTACCGAGACCAGCGAACGGATGACCGCCAGCTTGTCCCACATGGCGGCCTGCAGCGGGAAGTATTCGCTGATCTGCACGCCGGCCACATTCGTGGCGATGGGTTTGAATTCGCCGCGAAATTCCTTGGGGGCATCCGGCTTCATGTCATAGGTATCGATGTGCGACGGCCCGCCCGGCAAGTAAATCATGATGGCTGACTTGGGCCTCTGGGAGCCGGCCGTCGCCGCCCTGGAGCGCGTCCGCAACATTTCCGTCAATGTGAGTCCGGCGCCGAAGGCGCCGATCTTGAGGAAGCTGCGGCGTGTGATGCCGTCGCAAAGCCGTTGGCCGTTGCCCCAGAAGGTCAGCATGTCAAAGTCTCCTTTTCGCGCCGGTAAGGTTCCGTGCAAACCTACATCGATGCTACCCTGGCGCGCTGCGGAAGCAAACGAAAATCTTGCCTTCAGGCGTCCTTGATCAGCACCTGCGACCGCCTGCCGCTCTTATCGTAGCGTTCACGCCGGGAGGGCGGCAAGTCATCGGGCACGCCAAGCCGAAAGCCGCCCTTCTGCACGAAATAATTCACCGCCTGCGTGGACAGGCAGAACAGCCGGCCGACGCCGCGGCCCTTGGCCTGCGTCTCGGCGAACTGCACGAGCTTGGCGCCGATGCCCTGGTTTTCGTACTTCGGATCGACGCAGACGCAAGCTACCTCGGCCTTGCTCTCCTCGGGATAGACGTGCAACGCCAGGCAGGCCACCGGGCTGCGATCCACCTCGAAAATGAAGAAGTCCTCGATCTGCCGCTCGATTTCGGTGCGGGTGCGGCGCAGCAGTTCGTCGTTCTCGATTCCCGTTTGAATCAGCGCGTAAATCGAACGCACATCTTTCTTCTGCGCCTTGCGGATCGCCTGGTACTCGTTGGCGTGGACCAGCGTACCGATGCCCTCGTTCGAGAACACCTCGGCAAGCAAGCCTTCCTCGACCCGGCCGTCGATGATGTGCACGCGCGGCACGCCGTCGCGCGCGGCCCGCACGGCGTGTTGCAGCTTGGAAACGGTTTCGACGGACACCTCGTCGCGGCGCTTCTTGAGAATGGCATCGGCCTCCTCGATGGTCAGTTGCCGCAGCAACTCGCCGCCACAATAAATGCCCGCATGCACCGTGATGTAAATCAGCTTGACCGCGTGCAACGCCTTGGCCACTTCCACCGCCACGGCATCGGAGTTGAGCCGGTAGGTGTGCCCCTCGCCGTCACAGCCCAGGGGGGCAATGACCGGCACCACGTCGTGATCGAGCAGGGCCTGGAGCAAGGAGATGTCCACGCGCTCGACGCGGCCAGTGAACTGGTGATCGACGCCCTGCAGAATGCCGGCGGGATGAGCGACCAGGGCATTGCTGTAGGCGCCGCGCAGATCGTTGGCGGAAAGCCCTTCGAGAAGCTCGTGCGTCACCCGGTTGGCCGCGCTGACGGCGACTTGCAGGGTGGCGGCGTCGGTTATCCCCGTGCCGTCCACATTGGATGGCGTCAGGCCCGCTTGCTGCGCCAGCTTGTGGATCTGTTGCCCGGCCCCATGCACCAGGGCGACGGCGATACGCAGGCTGCGCAGCAGCGAAATGTCGAGCAGAATGTTGCCGAAGTTCTCATCCTCGACAACGGCCCCATCGACGGCAATAACGAAGACCTTGTCCCGGAAGCGCGGCACATAGCGCAAGATTTCGCGGAGATCAGTTAAGCGAAGCATGCCTTCTCCTGCAGCCTTTCATAAGAATGGTACTCGTTAGCGTCTCGCGCTTGGGCCTGTCCGTCAAGATGGCCCGCGCAGGGGAAAACAAAGCTGGGTTCCCTGCGCTCATGGGGAGCGGTTCTAAGGATTAGTAGGCTATCCTAATGCGGGATCAAGGGATATCCTGTTCGTTGGCACCAATCATCGTTCCACCGGGACAAGCCCGGCGGAGACGTTACTGCAAGATGGCGCAGGCTGAATTAGTCTAGGAACCCGGACATGGAGCTGATCCAGGAATTCCTCAAAGAATACTCGCATTACGGCTATCCGGTGCTGTTTTTCGGCGTGCTCCTGGAGAACGCCGGCATTCCGATCCCCGGCGAGACGGCGGTCCTGGTCGCCGGGTTCCTCTGCAGCCCCGCAGGAGGCAAACATTTCAACCTGTTCCTCGTTATCCTCGTCTCGCTGATCGCGGCAGTGATAGGTGACAACGTCGGCTTCTGGATCGGCGAACGCTGGGCCAGGCCCTGGCTGCAGCAAGGCCGCCGTTTTCTCTTCTTGACGCCAAGAACTTTGAAACTGGCGGAGAGCTATTTTGAGCGTTATGGCCTTTGGACCATCTTCTTTCAGCGTTTCATCACCGGCATCCGCGTGGTCGGGGCGATCGCCGCCGGCACGGCAGGCATGCACTGGCCGCGTTTCGTGCTCGCCAACGCGGCAGGCGCCCTGGCCTGGTCCGTAACCATGAGCCTGCTGGGGTATTTCTTCGGAGAGAGTCTCGATTTGCTGGAGACCTGGCTCGGCCGAACCGGCCGCATCCTCCTGGTTGCCGCGCTCGTGGTCATCGCCGCGGTGGTCATCGTGCGACGCTTTCGGAAAGCCACGCGTAGAATGGAGACAGAGCAATCCAGGTCGGAACCGCCGGCCCAACCGCCCGTAGCGCCGTCCGAAGGCTCGCCGCCGGCGTCGAGCCGTTGACGGTCACATAGAATCTAATGTCGGGATGTTTTTGTAAGGAGCGCGTCGCATGCCGGAGAAGGTGGTCATTATTGGTTCAGGTCCCGCGGGTTGGACCGCAGCAATCTATGCGGCACGGGCCAACCTGCAGCCGCTGGTCTTTGAGGGCATCGACCCCCTCGGGCAGCTCAATCTGACCACGGAAGTCGAAAATTTCCCCACCTGGCCCTACGTGGATTCTGCCGTGCTCGCGCAGTTCTCCCAATCAGCCTTGCCACCGGAACGCTACGAGCGTCTGGAGCATTACTACAAGGGTAAATATGCGCACCATGGCAAACGCTCCGCTTTTGGCCCCGAACAGATGGAATACGTCCGGCAGCAGGCGGCCAATTTCGGCACGCGCATTGTGACCGACGACATTGTCGCCGTTGACTTCAAGCGTTGGCCGTTCGTGCTGCGTTCGCAGGGTGAGCAGACGGTTGAAACACAGGCCGTCATCATTGCGACCGGCGCCCGCGCCAATTATCTCGGTCTTCCCTCCGAGGAGCGCTTCAAGAACAACGGCGTTTCCGGTTGCGCCGTCTGCGATGGCGCCTTGCAGCGTTATCGTGATAAGCCGGTGGTCGTCATCGGCGGCGGCGATTCGGCTATAGAAGAAGCCACCCATCTCTCCAAGTTCGGCAGCGTAGTCTATCTGGTGCATCGCCGCCGCCAGTTGCGTGCCAGCAAGATCATGCAGCAGCGTCTTTTCGCCAACCCGAAGGTCGTGCTGCTCGGCGACGCGGTTCTGGAGGAGGTCCTGGGCAACGACAAGGAGGGCGTCACCGGCGTGCGCCTGCATGGCGACGTGGGCGTGCGCGGCAAGGACGGCTCGTTCAGCGATTTCCGCGAGTGGATGAAGTTGCACAAGACCGCGAAGCTGGAATTGAAGGCCGCCGGCGTCTTCCTGGCCATCGGCCACACCCCCAACACCGACTTCCTCAAAGGCCAGGTCGAGCTGACCGAAGCCGGTTACGTGCGTTGGACAAAGCCGCAGCGCACCTACACGAGTGTGGAAGGCGTCTTCGCCGCCGGCGACGTCGCCGACGATTATTACCGCCAGGCCGTCACCGCCGCAGCCACCGGCTGCATGGCAGCCCTCGACGCGGAGCGCTGGCTGGCAGCGCGCGGGGAACTGTAGCGGAGAATAGAAGTTACCAAGAGCTCTTAGCGGAATTCGCTGAAAAAGGCGAAGATCATGGCAACAGAAACTTCCTTGCCGGCCTTGCTGCAAGATGTGCATGCCCTTTCCTGGAGGGACAAACTTCGTCTCCTTCAATTCTTGGCGGTGGAGCTGGCGCGAGAGGAAGGCGCCCCCACGCTGGCCGCTGACACCTCCTATTCGATCTGGACTCCGTACAATGCTTTCGATGCGGCAGCCGTCATGCTCCTCGAACTAGAAAAGGAGCCCGCATCACCATGATGCCGCAGGCTGAAGTTTATCCCTTCGCAATCAGTTTTTGAGGTGAAGCCCAAGTAGCTGTTAATCGAGCCCAGCCGAAAGCACCTAAAGAGGCTGTCGATTCGCGGACTGCTTCCTCTCTTCGCATCGGCGCAGCGCCGCGTCCCGCGTCGTTGACAAAAGGATGAGACGACTCTAAGAAAACAAGGGGTCAAGTAGAGGGCGTAGCTCAGTCGGTAGAGCAACGGACTTTTAATCCGTAGGTCCCGGGTTCGAGCCCCGGCGCCCTCAATCGCTTACCACGAAGCTCTGCGGTCCCGCTGTTCCCGCTAGAACTGGCAAGGCAAGGTAGCCCGAATAGAATCAATTCTCTGGAGATGCTCCATGACTCGTGCCTGTAGCTTCATGGTCCTTTGGACCCTGGCGGTGACGGGCTCGGCGTCTGTCGTCGCGGCCGAGCCGGGGGTGCGCACGTTGCCGATCGGCGCCGCCGCTCCTGATTTCAGGTTGCCTGGTGTCGACGGGCGCGAGTATTCGCTCAAAGACTTTGCGGGCGCGAAGTTACTTGTCATCGTCTTCACCTGCAACCATTGTCCGACCGCTCAGGCATATGAAGACCGGATCATCAAACTGCACGCCGACTACAAGAGCAAGGGCGTCGCCCTGGTGGCCATCAACCCGAACGATCCCAAGGCCGTGCGTCTTGACGAACTGGGCTATACCGACCTGGGCGACTCCTTTGAAGAGATGAAGATCCGGGCGAAAGCGAAGCAGTTCACCTTTCCTTACCTCCACGACGGCGAAACGCAGAAAACGGCTCGGGCTTACGGGGTGCAGGCCACGCCGCATGTGTTCATCTTCGACCAGGAGCGCAGGCTGCGCTACGTCGGGCGGATCGACGACGCCGAGGTCAAGGAGGTGAAGTCGCACGACGCCCGCAACGCCATTGCGGCGCTCCTGGCGGGGAAGCCGGTGCCGGTGGTGAAGACGCGCGTTTTCGGCTGCTCGACCAAGTGGGCCGACAAGCAGGAAGATGCCAGGCGCTCTCTGGAGAAGTGGGACCGGGAGCCCGTCAAGCTGGAGTCGATCGATGAGGAGAGCGTCGCCAAGCTGGCCAGGAACGACACGAAGAAGCTGCTTGTTGTAAACGTCTGGGCGACGTGGTGCGGACCGTGCGTCGCGGAACTGCCTGAATTCGTGACCATGAACCGAATGTACCGCGGACGACCGTTCCGGCTCGTCACCATCAGCCTGGACGATCCGGCGAAAAAGGAAGCGGCCTTGAAGGTGCTCATGGACAAGCATGTTGCGTGCACGAACTATGTCGCCGCGTTCAAGGAGCGCGACAAGTTCGCCGACCGGCTTGACAAGGAGTGGGAAGGGCCGCTGCCCTTTACCCTGGTCATCGCGCCGGGGGGCAAGGTGCTGTACCGCAAGACGGGGGCCATCGACGCGCTCGCGGTGAAGCGGGCGATCGTCGGATACCTGGGCCGGACGTATTGATCGGGTTACTGTTGCCTGCTCAACGCCCGTAATTGAACTAGCTGTTACGTCTCAAGCCGCGTAGACCACGCGTCCGCGCTTGAGGACACATCCGACGTGATTCACTCCGAAGTGATAGAAGAGTTGCCGGTAGTTGGGCACGTTGCAGATGATGATATCGGCCTGCTTGCCGACCTCCAGGGAGCCCAGGCGGTCCGCCCGGCCGACGGCGGCGGCCGCATTGAGCGTGAGCGCCGTCACCACCTCCGCGGGCAACATTCGCATTTGCGTGCAGGCCATGCTACCGACCAGGGGCAAGTTTTCCGTCGGACAGGTGCCGGGATTGCAGTCGCTGGCGACAGCCACTGCCAGACCACGTTCGATCATCTTGCGCGCCGGCGCGTAGTTCAAACCGAGAAAGAAGGCGGTGCCGGGCAGGAGTGTGGCGATAGTGCCTGATTTGGCCAGCGCATCTATTCCCGCCTCCGTGATGCACAGCAAATGGTCGGCACTCGTGGCGCCGTACCGCGCGGCAAGCTCCGCTCCGCCCAGGGCTGTCAACTCATCGGCGTGCAGCTTTAAGCGGAAACCCAGCTTCTGTGCTTGCGTGAAGATCGCTTCGGTTTCCTTAGCCGTAAACGCGCCCTGGTCGCAAAACACATCGCAGAACTCCGCCAGATGTCGATGGGCGATTTCAGGCAGCATGCGCTGGATCAGCAGATCGACGTATTCGCCGCGCTGGGCACGGAATTCGGGCGGCACGGCATGAGCGCCCAGGAACGTCGGGACTAATTCCCAGGGGCCCTCGTCGTTCAATTCGGCGATGACCTCCAGGCACTTGATCTCATCGGCGAATGACAGTCCGTAGCCGCTTTTTACCTCGACGGTGGTTACGCCAAATTTCAGAAGCCGTGCCAGCCGCTCAAGGGCGTGCACCTTCAAATGCTCCTTGGATGACTGACGTACCTCATGGACCGTTGCATTAATTCCGCCGCCGCTCGCGGCGATTTCTTGATACGTCCTACCTTGAAGGCGCTGTTCAAACTCTGCTTCCCTGGAACCGGCGAAGATGAGATGGGTATGGCTGTCAATGAAGCCGGGGAGCACGGTTTTCCCTGAAGCGTCGATGATCTCGGCGTTCCCTGCTGCCTGCGGCAGGAGTCCATCCGCCTTGCCTACCCAGGCGATGCGGCCATCCCTGATGCCGAGGGCTCCGTCTTCAATAATCGCCAGCTCCTGCATGGCAGGTCCGCGTTTTGCGGGTTCTTGACCCCGCGAAACGCACACCAGTTGAGCGGCGTGGCCGATGATGGTATCCATTCTGCCCTAGTAATTAAGACCAGGGATGTGCACGCCACGTTCTTCGGCACAGGCCGTTGCCTCTTCATAACCCGCGTCAACATGGCGAATGACCCCGGTAGCGGGATCGCTGGTCAGCACCATCTTGAGCCGGCGTTCCGCATCGGCACTGCCGTCGGCAACGACCACCATGCCGGCGTGCAGGCTGTAACCGATGCCGACACCGCCGCCGTGGTGCACGCTGACCCAGCCGGCGCCGCATGAAGTATTGATCAGCGCGTTCAAAATCGGCCAGTCGGCAATGGCATCGGAGCCGTCTTTCATCGCCTCGGTTTCGCGATTCGGCGAGGCGACTGAACCGGCGTCCAGATGATCGCGGCCAATGACAATGGGCGCTTGCAGTTCACCGCGCCGGACCATTTCGTTGAAGCGCAGACCGAGCCGGGCGCGCTCGCCGTAGCCGAGCCAGCAAATGCGCGCGGGCAATCCCTGGAACTGAACCTTTGCGCGCGCCAACCGAAGCCAGCGGGAGAGGGCTTCATCCTGCGGGAAACAGTCAAGCACCGCCTCGTCGGTTCGATAGATGTCGTCCGGATTACCCGATAGCGCGGCCCAGCGAAACGGGCCACGCCCTTCACAGAATAAAGGGCGAATATATTCCGGTACAAAGCCGGGAATGCGAAAGGCTTCCTGAACCCCGGCTGCCACCGCCTGGGCGCGAATGTTGTTGCCGTATTCGAACGTCACCGTGCCCCGTTTTTGCAAGTCGAGCATGGCCTGCACATGCCGGCCGATCGAGTGAAGGGCTCGTTGGATATATTCATCGGGATGATCGACCCGCAGCGCGTCAAGATCCTCAGCCGCCGACTTCTTGACGGGGACGTAGCCGTTGAGCGAGTCGTGGGCGGATGTTTGATCGGTGAGCACATCCGGAACGACGCCGCGCCGGGCCAGTTCTGGAATCACCTCGGCGGCATTGCCGGCCAGGCCGACGCTCAACGGCTGCCGCTTGTGTTTTGCCTCCAGTACCAGGCGAAGAGCGTCGTCAAGGCTGCTGCTCATGCGGTCGAGATAACCGGTGTTCAGCCGGCGCTCGATGCGTGCCGGGTTGACTTCGACTCCCAAAAAAGCCGCGCCGTTCATCGTCGCGGCCAGTGGCTGGGCGCCGCCCATGCCGCCAAGCCCCGCGCTGAGCAGCAGCCGGCCTGCCAGCGTTCCGCCAAAGTGGCGGCGGGCGCAAGCGGCGAAGGTTTCGTAAGTACCCTGCAAGATGCCCTGGCTACCGATGTAGATCCAGCTGCCGGCGGTCATCTGGCCGTACATGGTCAGACCCATTTGCTCCAGCCGGCGAAATTCTTCCCAGGTGGCCCACTTCGGCACGAGCAAGCTGTTGGCGATCAAGACGCGCGGGGCAAGCTCATGCGTGTGGATCACGCCCACCGGTTTGCCGGACTGCACCAGCAGCGTCTCATCGTTTTCCAGCTTGCGAAGCGTGGCGACGATGCGCTCGAACGCTTCCCAGCTTCGGGCAGCCTTGCCGGAGCCGCCGTAGACGACGAGGCGGTCTGGATCCTCGGCGACCTCCGGATCCAGGTTATTCATGAGCATGCGCAGGGCGGCTTCCTGGATCCAGCCCTTGCAAGTGCGCGTTGGACCGCGCGGCGCCTGAACGGGACGCTGACCGGCTTCGGGAAGTGCAGCCGTGGACATGACGCTTTTCTCCTACGTCTGCGGGAACTGAATCATGATAGCATTCTTCCGCGGCTGACCAATGACCCTTTGCAGGGGTAAACCGCTCGCGGCCTGTAAAGGAGCCGAAATTCCTTGCCTGAACAGGCACCTAACCGCTATCGTATTGGGGTCAGGCAAACTCGCAACTTTCCCTAACGCTTGTGAAGAGAACCATGGCTGCGGGCATTACGACGGCCTATCTGGTGGTTCGCCGGGACGACGGGTTCGGGGACGTTTTCGCCCTCGTGCCCGGCCAGCGCTTCACCCTGGGCCGGGCCAATACCAATCGCATCGTTCTCAAGGACGAGCAGTGCAGCCGCGAGCACGCGGAGGTTTACTTCGCGGATGGCCGCTGGTGCCTGCGCGATCTGAACAGTCTGAACGGCACGCGCATCAACAGCGAAACGCTCGACAGTGAATGGGAGCTGGCGCCCAACGACGAGATCAACCTCGGCCATACACGCCTGGTATTTGTTGAACAGATGGGCCAGTTGCCCGACATGCCGGCCCAGGCGACCGAAGCCGACGGCCTGGCCATCAAGAAGCGGCAGCGGCATACCCGCTTCCTGACACCCATTCCGCCGCTGCCCGCGGCCACGAGCGCGGAGCAGACCCCGCTGCCCAACGCCACCAGCAACCTCAATCGCCATCTGTCGCTGCTCTATCGGCTGGCGCTCGACATGGGCACGGCGGCGGATCAGGAAGAGCTCGTGGGCGTGGTGCTCGACGGACTGCTGGAGGCGACTCCCGCGGATGTAGGCGCCATTCTGGCGGTCAAGGAAGGACCAGAGCTCGAACTGCTGGCCCACCGGCACCGCGATCCCAAGGCGCAGTCGTACAATCGCGTCTCCGAATATGTCAGCCGCGAGGTGATGCAGAGCAAGGAGGCGGTGCTTGCGGAGAATGTGGCCGAAGACCGCCACCTGCGCATTCGCGACAGCCTGGCGGACATCGGCGCCACCAGCCTCATCTGTGCCCCGGTGATCTTTCGCCAGCAGGTGCTGGGGCTCATTCACCTCTATTGCACCGATCCGACCAAGACCCTGGATGCGGACGCTCTGGAATTCGCCATGGCCCTGGCCGGACACCTGGGCGCCGCCATGCATCAGCTCACGCGCCAGGAATCGCTCACGGCCGAAAACCGCTCCCTGCGTGACCAGTTGAGGGTCGAAAGCGAGCTGGTAGGCAACAGCGACGCCCTCAGGTCGATCGAGAGCCAGGTGGCACGCGTCGCCGATACCAATGCCACGGTGCTGATCCGCGGCGAGAGCGGTTCCGGCAAGGAGCTGGTCGCGCGGGCGATCCATTTCTCCAGCCCGCGCAAGGATGGCCCGTTCATTTGCCTGAATTGTGCGGCCTTGTCCGAAACCCTGCTCGAAAGCGAGCTATTCGGCCATGAGAAAGGCGCCTTCACCGGCGCCACCGACAAGAAGGTCGGCAAGTTCGAGTCAGCCGATCACGGCACCATCTTTCTCGACGAAATCGGCGAGATGAGCATCGGCACGCAGGCGAAGCTGCTGCGCGTCCTGGAAGGGCATCCGTTCGAGCGCGTCGGCGGCAGCACGCCGATCAAGGTGGACGTGCGCGTCGTCTCGGCAACGAACCAGCCATTGGAACAAGCCCTGCAGGATGGCCATTTCCGCCGCGATCTGTTCTTTCGCCTGCAGGTGGTGGAGATCCGCGTGCCGCCGCTGCGCGAACGGCGCAGCGACATACCGCTCCTGGCCGATCATTTCCTCAAGCGCTTCGTGCGCGAAACCGGCCGGCGCATCCGTGGCTTTACGCCGGCGGCCATCAAGAAGATGGAAGAGTACCACTGGCCGGGCAATGTCCGCGAGCTGCGCAACATGGTTGAACGCGCCGTCGCTCTCGGCACCGGCCCGACGCTCGACGCGGCCGATATCTGGCTCTCCTCATTGGAGGCGGGCGGCCCGGTGCCCTTGATGCGCGAGGCGCCCGTTTACAACCCCGTCTCGCTCGAGGAAATCGAGAAGGAGCATATCCTGCAGACGCTGGGGCACACCGACTGGAACAAGAGCCAGGCCGCCACCATTCTCAACATCGAGCGCTCGACGCTGGATCGGAAGATCAAGTCTTATGAGTTGAAGCGGTGAGCGCCGCTGGTCCGCCTCTGTTCCTTGCGCCTACAATAGAGATAGTTGACGCGGAACAGGATCCCCAAGGAGATATTTGGCTAATGGCAGGCAAGGTGCGACCGAGCAATCTTCGCGAGCTGCGCGACAGCGGATGGACTTCCCGGACAGTCAAGCAAGAGATGCGGGATAACTTTTTGCGGCTGCTGCAACAGGGTGACGAGATCTTCCCGGGCATCATCGGCTATGAAAACACGGTAATTCCGGAAATCAATCTGGCCCTGCTCGCCGGCCACGACATGCTTTTCCTGGGTGAAAAAGGCCAGGCGAAGAGCCGGCTGATGCGTTCGCTGGTGCGCTTTCTGGATGAGGAAATTCCCTACATCGCCGAGCCGCAGTCGCCCGTACATGACGATCCCCTGCGGCCGATCTCGAGGGTCTGCAAGCGGCTGGTCGCGGACAGGCCGGAGCAAGAGATCCCCATTGCCTGGTGGCCGCGCAAGGAGCGTTACGCCGAGCGCCTGTCGCCCGGGACCAAGTTCGCCGACATCATCGGCGAGATCGACCCGGCCAAGCTGGCCGGCGGCACGAGCATGTCTGCCGAGGAAGCGCTCCATTTCGGCCTGATTCCACGCCTGCACCGCGGCATTTTCGCCATGAACGAGATCCCGGAGCTGGATGAGCTGGTCCAGGTGGGGCTGTTCAATATCCTCGAAGAGCGCGACGTGCAGATCCGCGGCTACCCGGTGCAGTTCGATATTGACGTCCTCATCCTCTTCTCGGCCAACCCCGCCACCTACAATCGCAGCGGCAAGGTCATTCCTCAGCTCAAGGACCGCATCGGCTCGTTGATCCAGACGCACTATCCGCTGGACCGGTCCGTCGGCATCGAGATCATGGAGCAGGAGGCGTGCGTCGACCTAGGCGGCGACTACCCCGTGTTGGTGCCCTACTTCATGAAGGAAATCATCGAGCAGATCAGCATTGCCGCGCGCAAGTCGAAATACGTGGATCAGCACTCCGGCGTCAGCGCTCGTTTTAGCATCGCCAACTACCGCACCATGGTGGCCAGCGCCCGCCAGCGCGGCGTGCGCCTGGGGGAGAAGCCGGCGGTGCCGCGCATCAGCGATCTGGGACACCTAATTTCCTCATCCATGGGCAAGCTCGAACTCGACATGATGGGCAGCCATCAGATGTCGGAGCGGCAAGTGCTCGAAGCCATCCAGGCCGAGGCCGTGAGCACGGTCTTTGACGAATACGTGGATAAGCATGGGCTGGCGGAGATCGTCGAAGTCTTCGGCAAAGGAGTCAAGATCGAAGTCGGTGATATGCTTCCCTCGGAACAGTACGCCGAGCGGCTCAAACGCGTGCCGCGTGCCTGGGAGAAGGCCTTCGAGGTGAACCCCAGCGAGAGTGCCGCTGTCAGGGCCTCCTGCATGGAGTTCGTACTGGCCGGCCTTTACGCCACCGACCGTATCTCGCGTTCCCAGCACCATGGCAGGATTACTTATGAATTCAAATGACCGCGACGCCCACGCAGCCCCTGAGGGAAGACCGGCTTCTTGCGCGCCGGGCGGCATCATCCATACGTACCAGAAGTACGACCCCGTCCATTGCCCCAGCCCGACGGCGCCGCCGCCCGATCTGGTTTCGCCGGCATTCGAGCACCTGCTCTTTTACGGCAACACGCGCCGGCTGACTCCCGAGGAGCTGGCACGCGCGGTTCACCTCGATCCCCGCGAGATCAAGGGGTTGGGTCCGAGCCTGGGCGCCCTCATGGAAATCCTGCGCGAACGCAAACGCAAGATCCTGGCCACCTACGAAACCGATCGTGTCCAGTTTGAAGCGCACAAGCAATTCCACAACCTGGCCGCGGAGACGCCGCCGCCCGGTAAGCTGGCCAAGCGGTTCGCCGAGGCGGTCCGGGAGGAGCAACTGCGCGACCTGGAACATCTCTTTTATGCCAGCGGCGGCGATCAAAGTCCTTTTGCCCGCCAGATCATGCGCCTCGTCGGCAGGCTTGCCGACAAGTACCAGGTCGATGAGCTGGCCGCCCGCTACGAATTCACGGGCCGGACGGTGCTGACCATCCCCGAGGCCCTGGAGATCAAGCAGGAACTGGAGACCATCGACCGCTTGCTCAAGCAGCTTGAAGAGGCGATGAAAACGGCGCAGATCGGCGTCATCGACCTCGAGGAGCTGGCCCAGTTCGCCGAGCCCGGCGACCTGGAACAGCTGAGCGCCCTGCAGCAGCAGATTGAAAACTACATGCGTGAGCTGGCCGAGCAGCAAGGGATAGAGGAAGGCAAGCAAGGTTTCCAGCTAAGCCCCAAGGCGTATCGGCTGTTTCAATCCAGGCTATTGACCCAGATCTTCAGTGTCTTGCAAGCTTCGCGCTCCGGGAGGCACCAGGGACCGATAGTGGGCGAAGGCGCCACCGAGATGCAGCAGACAAAACCCTACGAGTTCGGCGATTCCGTGGCGAACATGGACATCCCCGCCTCAATGGTCAACGCCATGCTCCGCAACGGTCCCACCTTGCCGGTGCGCATGAAGCCGGAGGATATCGAGATCCATCGCACGCGCAATAATCCCAAGTGCGCGACCGCCGTCGTCCTGGACATGAGCGGTTCCATGGGACATGGCGCCGAATACGTGAACGTGAAGCGCATGGGCCTGGCCCTTGATGGGCTGATTCATAGCGAATATCCGGGCGATTTTCTGCAATTCATCGAGATGTACACGTTCGCCAAGCCGCGGCACATCGCGGAGATCCCGGGGCTCATGCCCAAGCCGGTCACCATTCACAACTCCTACGTGAGCCTGAAGGTGGACATGAGCAAACCGGATGTCAGCGAGTTGCTGGTGCCGCCGCACTTCACGAATATCCAGCACGGTTTGCAGTTGGCGCGGCAATTCCTGTCGGTGCAGGACACGATGAACCGCCAGATCATCCTGATCACCGACGGCATGCCGACGGCGCACTTCGAAGGCAAGATCCTCTACCTGCTCTACCCGCCCAGCCGCATGACGGAGTCGGCGACCATGCGCGAAGCCCAGCTCTGCGCCCGCGAAGGCATCACCATCAACATCTTTCTGCTGTCAACCTGGAGCCAGACCGAAGACGACGTGCACTTCGCCTACCGCATGGCCGAATCAACGCGCGGCCGGGTCTTCTTTACGGCGGGGAGAGATCTGGACCGCTATGTGGTCTGGGATTATCTTACGCGCCGCAAGCAGATTATTTCTTGACGAGTGACGAGTGACGAGTGACAAGCCAGCCCGCTCGTCACTTGTCACTCGTCACTCGTCACTTCTCCAGCTATGCCAGCGAGAAGTATTCGTCCGAGCCGCCGATGACCATGACGACCAGCTCTTCGGGGATGTTATGCTGCATGGCATTCACGAAGGCGATCTGGGCGCCCGGGTCGGGCGAGCGGGCCAGGAGCTGTTTGTAGTAGCCGGCGATGATGAGACGCTGCGCCTCCTGCAGCGAGAAGTAGATATCGACCATCTGCGTGCGCGGCACGCCGATGTTGAGAAGTCCCAGTTCATTGGCCTTGGTCGTGGAATCCGCCGTATGCCCCACGGCGTCGTTGGCCAGGGCGTCCAGGAAAGTGCTGTTGCTGCTGCTGCCGCGCGTTTGGAAGTATTCCGGCGAGACGGTAATGACCTCGCGCAACTGGATCATGGAGCCGCCGTGCTCCAGGAAGAGCACGGAGCTGTTGAGTCCATCCTGATCGGCGACGCGGTTCAGGAGCGCCGCATAGAGCTTCTCCACCTGGCTGATGCGCGCTTCCACGCTGGTTTCGATGGCCAGGGTGACCTGGGAGCGGTTGACCAGGTTGTTATTCAGAATCGTGGAGAAATAGTTCAGGCCGCCGCCGTCGGGAGTGCGGTTGAGAATGTCCCGATACAGGTCGGTGACAAAAACCTCATTGGTCGGGACCGCAATCGTGGCGGTGGTGGAGGCCGTGGCGGTGCTGCCGGGAACGTCGTTGACGGGCTTGCTGTCGTTGATAGTCACATTGATGGGCAGGGAACCTTGCGTGTTGTAGGTATGGCTGCCCTGGACCGAGAAGGAGCCCGCAGTGGACCCCGCGACGATGGTCCCGGCCGTGGTCTGGCCGTCGCCCCAGTTAATGGTGGCATTGAAATCTGCGATCGTGGCTTTGGTGTTGGCGTCCGTGAAGTTGGCGACGGTGACGTTGGTCAGCGCCCCGCCCTGGCTTGCGCTGACCGGCACGCCGCTGGCCGATAGGGCCGCGTCGGCGACAGTGGCCTGCGTAGAGATGTTGGCCGTGGCGCCAAGCTTGTCCGTGACGGATACCTTGACGGTGAAGAAGCCGGCCTCGCGATAGCCGCTTGGCTTCGTCGCCGTGATGGTGTAGACGCCGTTGGCTCCCTTGCTGATAGTGGCCGTCGTCAGCGGCGCCGGGGGAACGTTTCTATCGCCTTCGCCCCAGTTGACGGTCGCGGTAAAGTCGGCTGCCGTCGAAGTGGTGTCGGCATCGGTAAACGTGCCGACCACGACGCTGGTTACGGCCGCGCCTTCGGTGGCGTTGAAGGGGGCCGGCGTCCCGGTGAGAGCCTGGTCGCCGACGCCGATGGTGATGTTCTGCGTATCAAACGGATCGGTCCCCGGCTCATTACGGCTAGTGGCATTGGGATCCTTGACTCCGATCTTGAGGTGAATCGGTCCGCTGAAGCCGGTATTCGGCGTCACCTTCACCGTAGCCGAGTTGTTGCTAACAGGAGTAACAGTTATGGTCGCATTGGTCGCGCCATTATCGTTTTCCAGGGCCTCAAAGGTCAATTGATCGCTTTCGAGATCAGTACCAGTCACGGTGAACGTGAGCGGCGTGTTAATGGGAGTAACCTGGTCGGACACTGGTCCGAGGATCGGCGGATCGTTCTGCGTGTCCGCCACGCCGTGCACCGTGAATGTCTGCGTGGAAGTTGAAGTTCCTTCGGTTGCTGTGACGGTGATAGTGGCGGTACCTGTGAAACCGGCCGAGGCGCCCAGCGTTACAACTCCGTCGGTCGGATCCGGCACGAACTCGGCGCTGGTAATCGTGACGGGGGTAAGTGGCTTGCTGTTCGCATCTACCGGAGCCGCGGCGATGGCGTTGAGGACATTGAAACCCTCGACCAATTGTCCGAAGATGGCATGATTGAAATCGAGGGCGCGCTGCGCCCCGATCGTGACGAAGAACTGCGAGCCGTTCGTGTCCTTGCCCGAATTAGCCAAAGCCAGTTGGCCACTGCCGCTGAAAATGGCGTTGGAATTGAATTCGTCGTCGAAGCTGAATCCGGGTCCGCCGGTGCCGTTGCCGGCCGGGTCGCCACCCTGGATCACAAAGCCGGAAACGACCCGATGGAAGGTCAGGCCGTTGTAGAAATCGCTTTTGATTAGATCGCCAATCGTGTTGACGGTCTGCGGCGTTAAGTCGTTGAACAATTCGAAGACCATGTCGCCGAAATTAGCGACCGAGATCTTCACGAACGAATTGCCCGTATGCAGTTGATGGGTGACATTCGCGTCACTGCTCGTGATGGTATAAGTCACCGCGCCGCCGTCGCTGGTGGTGCTTGCCAGCGGCACGATCAGCGTCTTGCCCGAGGGGATCGTTTGATTGCTGATCGGACTCAGGGTCACGGACAAAAGTGTCCGCTCTTCGAGCCCTTCTACCGTCGGCCGATAACCAGCGCGCTCGAAGCTTTTCCCACGAACGACACTGCGACGACGAAACCAATTACGCATGGCAATTCCTGTATGTTGGAGCATAGACTTTATGATCCTCACGGTAGCGCGCTGGGCGCGTACCAAGAACCGCGCTTCGCCAACGCAGGCAACGGGTGCTAGTTGATAAGAACGGCGTTCCGCGCGATTTTTTTCAACAAATAACGCGCCAACCTGGCGTATTTGCCGGTTGCGCGGCCGCAAGTCCTTCTGAATGCGCGGAAAGCTTAACGCAATCCGCCCATCTTACCAGAGGATGCCGCAGCTTGCACCTTTTACTTCATTAAAGACGAATGAGGGGATGTCTTTGGTTTGATAACTAACCGGTCAATGGCTTCGAGGCGGGGCACCAGACCCTGGTTATTGGCAATTTGAATGGCCAGACCTGGGCGCGCATTGGTTTCCAGAAGCATCGGGCCCTGGACTTCGTCCACGATAATATCGACGCCGATATAGCCCAGACCAACTGCGTCCGCAACCCGGCGCGACATGTCGAGCACCTGCTGCCAATGAGGGACCAGCAAACCAAGCAATGAGACCCCGGTGTCGGGATGGTGGCGGATCACGCGATTGTGCTGAACGGCATGCCCCGTGCGGCCGCTGTCCAGTTCCACGCCGACACCGATGCCACCCTGGTGCAAATTGGCGCGGCCGTTGGAGGCCCTAGTCGGCAAGCGCAGCATCGCCATGGCAGGCGCGCCTCGGTAAACGATGACGCGAATGTCGGGGATTCCTTTATAAGAGACCGGCGCGAAATCGGCGTGGAGGCGGACGCGTTGCTGGACCAGGGCGCGATCCGGCCGCCCCGCCAGCGAATACATACCGGAGAGAATGTCGGAGAGATGCTGCCGCAGTTGCTCGACGGTCAAAGGTTCGCCATTGTGGCGGATATAACCGTTTGCCGCCCGCGCCAGCACGACCAGCACGCCGCGGCCGGCTGAGCCGCGACTAGGCTTGATCACAAAATCATCCTTGCCGGCAAGAATCTCCGGCAGCCGCCCCAGCAGGGAATGGAAGGAGATTTCCGCGTAGATTTCCGGCGACGGCACGCCGATGCGCCGGCACAGGTCGCGCATGCGCACCTTGTCGTCCACGACCGGAAAATTCGCCCGCGGATTGTAATCCAGAATATAGGCCGCATTGCGCCGGTTCATGCCCAGGATTCCAAGTTTCTTGAGCCGGCGCGATGCCTTCAGCAGCCATTGCATGAGCTTCTCCCAGGGAGTCGGTAGTGGGTGCATTTCGCGTTTGTGTGCCGCTCGAGTCGTTTAACCCGGAGCCAGCGGCGACGGCGGCGCTGGCAGCGCCCGTCGTCGCCGCTGGCTCCGGGTTAAACAACCAGCCTTGCAATTCCGGTATCCACCCGTCAGTAGCCAGCAGCTACTGACTACTGGCTACTGACTACTGGCTCATCAAGAAAATCCCTGAAGCGAAACAACTCCGAAAGCCGGTAGCCGGTATAGCGGCCAATGAGAAGCTGGCCGGCCATGATCAGGCCAAGCGTTTCCGGATAGCGAAACATGTGCCGCACCAGGGCATGGAGGCTGAGCACCAGGCTAATGCTTGCCGCAATGATGAGCGTCCCCAGCAGCGTCTTGAAGGACGAGGAAGCGCCGTCCTCGGTTTCCAGGGTCCAGAAGCGTTCAATCATGCCGGTGAGAATGACCATCGGGAAAAGCGAGATGTATTTCGTGGCCGGCAAGTCGTTGAGGTTGGCGGCCACGATGGCCGAGATCAGCAGGATCACGACGAGACTCAACATGATCGATTTACGCGGCACCTGGAGCAGATGGAAGTGATCGAGCGCCTTGCGCATCAGCCAGCCGGCGAGAACGATGGACAGGAACACGAGGATGCCCGGCAAGCTGCCCAGGTCGCGAAACGCCAGACCAACCAGCGCGGGCGCAAATGTGCCGAAACTTTCCAGGCCGATAACATTTCGATAAATGCACACCATCATGGCCGCGATCGGCAGCAACAACAGAAATTCGACCAGTCTTTGTTCAGCAGGCGGCAGCGCGAACAGGGAAAGCCGATTGACGAGGTGGCGCAAGGTCGAGTCGTTGCCGCCGCCCTGGCCGGCATCCACCTCCGGTTTCTCCACCAGGAACGCATAACTGACGTCGCGGATCTCCCGGCCCCGCACGAGCGGCACATCGCCGAACTCGAAGACCACATAAGAGGCCGGCACGCGGCCGAGATGGTGGTAGAACGGACATAGCGACTGCCAGTGGTGATTGACCCAGGCCTCGACCCAGGTGTGGGCGTTTTGCTCATGACCTTGTTTGAGAGCGAGGCCGGTGACCAGCCGGGCGGGAATGCCGCGGTTGCGGCACAGGGCCACGAGCAGCCGGCTTTTGGCGTCGGCGTTGCCGCTGCCATTCCGCAGGCAGTCCAGGGCGGTCAGGGCGGGGCCGGTGGTGTGCGGCTCGTTGGCAATCTCCTGGGCGACATATTGATAGAGCGCCTTCATCCGGTCCGGCGGTTCGTCGAGACCGGCGGTCAACTGGTGCGCGAGCGACGTGATCTCCGCATGGCTGCTCTCCACGCGCGGCTCGCTGTCCAGGAGCGTGCCCGGTTCCGGGGCAGCGTAGAGCGCGCGGGCCATGCGCGACATGGACGCCGTGGGAGAGTGAAAGTCCACGGAGCAATAGAACTGGTACAGGGCGCGAAACGGACCGCGCGCGCTGCCGGCCCGCGCCGACCAGAGCACATGATGGCGTTCGGGATGCTTGGCGTCCGGCGGCTTCGGCAGCAGCTCGCTGCTGCGGCAGTCCTCTTTCCAGATATGCTGCCGGCCAAAGTCAAGCGGCAGCCCGGTGATCAGTCTGGCGTCGCTTCCCGTAGTCTTGCCCTGGATAAGGAAACTCACTTTCCAGGTCCCGGGGCCGAGCGGCACCTTTACTTGGTCGCCGAAAAGCCGGTAGCGGCCAATCATCAGGCCGATGGAAACAAGACTCAACAGCGCGGCCGTGACCACGCAGAGTGTCGTCCTTGACATATGGGGCGTGTCTCCTTCGCTGTCCGTCGTTCCGGTCGACGACGCAGTCCGTAATCGTCGCGACCTGTTGGGCCAGGTGCCGCCGATATGAGGCACGAGAGCGGCGATTATGGCATGAAGGCGGTGCAATTTGCTAGGGGATGTTGCTCGCGCCGTTACAGTCTTCGTAATCCACGCAGTTCGCGGTCGTTCTCCAAAACGACATTCCTGGCAGCTGCCTACAGAGGATGGGCGAGAAGCAGTGACAATCCGTTTTTCTTTGCGTTCACGGTGTTTTTCCCCCGAACTTCCTCTTGCACCTATTCGCAGCAACTTTGTACAGTAAAAATGTTACAGGCATTCTCGCTCATTCGGTCGTGGTTAACCGTGGAAAGGAGTTCCGTGGAAGGATCACCCGCCGTTTTGCCAACTCTCCGTCGCCTGTCGGCCAACGGTTCCCACCATCGTAACGGTCACGAACCTCTCCTCTTCACCGCGTTGGAGCGAACCCGGCGTTGCCTGCTCGATCGCCAAGCCGCGGACGGCCACTGGGTCGGCGAACTGCAGGGCGACACGATCCTGGAGTCCGAATACATCTTGCTCATGGCGTTCCTGGGCCGCGAGCGCGACCAGCGCGTGGCCAAGGCTGCCCGTTATCTGCTCACGCAGCAAATGTCCGAGGGCGGTTGGAACAACTATCCCGACGGGCCTGCCGATCTGAGCGTTTCCGTCAAGGCCTACTTCGCGCTGAAGCTCGCCGGTCACGATCCGGAAGCTGCTTACATGCGCCAGGCCTGTGAGGTTATCCGCGCCCTGGGCGGAGCCGCGCGCTGCAACAGCTTCACCCAGTTCTACCTGGCCCTGCTGGGGCAGTTTCCCTACGCCAATTGCCCGGCTGTGCCGCCGGAGATGATGCTGCTGCCGCGCTGGGCCTACTTCAATATCTACGCGATGTCGAGCTGGACGCGCACGATCGTGATTCCGCTCAGCATCTTTTACGCGCACAAACCGAGCCGCCCGCTGCCGCCGGAACTGGGCATTCGCGAACTTTTTTTGGAGCCGCCCGAGACGCCGCGCTGGCCCCATCCGCCGACGCAACGCTGGCTGAGCTGGACGAACCTCTTCCTGGTCCTCGATCAGGTCCTCAAGCTGCTTGGTCCCGGCCAGGGCCGCGTTAAATGGGGGTTGCCGGCCGACGACGACAGGGATCCCGAGGGAACCAATCGGGTCTTCCCGTTCCGCTTTCAACTGTCTCCCCTGGGCTGGCTGCGGGCCGTCTCGTTGAAGAAAGCCCACGCCTGGCTGCTCCAGCACTTTCAAGATAGCGACGGCGTCGGCGCCATCTACCCACCGATTATCTACACGATTATCAGCCTGCACTGCCTGGGCTATGCCGATGATTCTCCGGAAATGCAATGGGCCTTGAAACAACTCGATAATCTGATGATCGAGGAAGAAGAGACCTTGCGCATCCAGCCGTGCTTTTCACCGGTCTGGGACACGGCTCTGACGCTGATCGCTCTCGCGGATGCCGGCGTGTCCGGGCGCGATGAGGCTGTTCAGAATGCCGCTCATTGGCTTTTTGAGCGCGAGGTCAGGCAGCCGGGCGACTGGAGCAAAATGAATCCCGGGCTGGAGCCCGCCGGCTGGTTCTTTGAGTACCGCAACGGCTTTTACCCGGACGTGGATGACACCGCCATGGTGCTGACGGCACTGGCCAAAACCGGACAGGCCTCTCATCCACGCGGACGGCCGGCTGCGGAGCGCGGCTTGCGCTGGCTCCTGGGCATGCAGAACCGCGACGGCGGCTGGGCGGCTTTCGACCGGGACAACGACCATGAAGTGCTCACCCGGGTTCCGTTCGCCGACCACAATGCCATGCTCGATCCAAGCTGCCCGGACATTACGGCCCGCGTGCTTGAGGCCCTGGGCTATTACGGCTACAGCACCGAGCACCCGCAAGTGGCCCGCGCCCTCGAGTTCCTGCAGTCGCGCCAGGAAGACAGCGGCGCCTGGCTGGGCCGATGGGGTGTCAATTACATTTACGGAAGCTGGCAGGTGCTGACCGGTTTGCGCAGCATCGGCTTTGACATGCACCATCCCATGGTTCGCAAGGCCGTCCGCTGGTTGAAGCAGGTCCAGCAGCCGGGCGGCTCCTGGGGCGAAACCTGCCGCAGCTATGACGATCCGTCGCTGGCCGGCCAGGGCACACCGACCGCCTCGCAGACCGCCTGGGCGCTGCTCGCCTTGCTGGCGGCGGGAGAAGCTCACAGCGAGGCGGTCCGCGCAGGCATCGACTATTTGTTGCTAACCCAGCAGACCGACGGCACCTGGCATGAGGACCACTTCACCGGGACCGGATTCCCCAAGGTGTTTTATTTGAAGTACCACATGTATTCCATCTACTTCCCCCTCATGGCCCTGGCCCGCTATGCCGCCGCCGTCGGTCTACCGCTGCAGGCCATCAAGCAGAGAGTGGGGCATGGGAAGTTGGAGAACGAGAATTTGGTGGATGCGGACGGCGAGATGGCAAGTACTGAGTACCGAGTACTGAGTACTAAGTACCGAGTACCGAGTACTGAGTACTAAGTACCGAGTACTGGGTACTGAGTACTGGGTACTGGGTACTGGGTACTGAGTACTGAGTGCTGGGTACTGAGTACTCGGTACTGGGCACTGCGAACTCCGCACTCTGTCCTCATCCCCTTTGAAAGGACCCAAGCCATGCGTTTCCCCCTGACTCTCGCGACCAGCATGGCGACTTATATCGCCAAGAAAAAGATCTCCGGTGAGAAGCGTTTCCCGCTGGTGCTCATGCTGGAGCCGCTGCACGCCTGTAACCTGACCTGCACGGGCTGCGGGCGCATTCGGGAATACTCGGAGAGCATCAAGGAAAAACTGACGGTCGAGGAATGCCTGGATTCCGTGGACGAATGCGGCGCCCCCATCGTCAGTATCTGCGGCGGCGAGCCGATGATCTATCCCGAGATCGGCCGGCTGGTTCACGACATCCTCAAACGCCGCAAGCATATTTACCTGTGCACCAACGGCATGTTCATCCAGAAACGGCTGCACGAGTTCAAGCCGACCAGCCGCTTCTTCTTCAACGTCCACCTGGACGGGCTCGAGGAGACGCACGATCTGGCCGTGGAAAGAAAGGGCGTGTTCCGCGCCGCCGTGGAAGGCATCAAGGCGGCCAAGAAAGCAGGCTTCCTCGTCTGCACGAATACGACGGTTTACAAGGAAACCGACATCGACGAGATCGATGAGCTCTACGCTTTCCTGACCAAGCTCGGTGTGGACGGCTTCATGCTCTCCCCGGCCTACGGCTACACGGCCGTGCAGGAGACCAATCCCGAGGGCGCGGCACAGATCTTTCTGACGCGCGACGACATTCGCGCCAAGTTCCATGAGGCCGAAAAGCTTCTCAAGAAATATCGCATGGCTTCCTCGCCAATCTACCTGGAGTTTTTGAGCGGCAAACGCGAACTCACCTGCACGGCCTGGGGCAATCCGACGCGCAACGTCAAGGGCTGGAAGGGTCCTTGCTACCTCATCACCGACGAGCACCACGCCACCTTCCGCGGCCTCATGGACGACACGGACTGGAACAGCTATGGTTACGGCAAGGACCCCCGTTGCGAACATTGCATGGTCCATTGCGGCTACGAACCTTCCGCCGCCCTCGGCGTCAACAAGAAGCTTGGCGATAGTCTGAAGATGTTAATGTGGCAACTGACGTAAAGGCATGCGAAAAAGGTGTCAGGACCCGTTTCGCCTCGTTGCAGCGGGCCTTTGTGGCTAGGCACTAAGGCGAAACGGGTCCTGACACCTTTTTCGCATGCTTTTTCGCATGACATGTTAAGTGACCGACCTCTCCTTCACCGATCCCTGCATCCTCTTCGCCTTGCGCCGCGAGTCGCAACCTTTCCTGAGAGAATTTCATCCTCAGCAGCGCTTTCCGGGCGCGCCCTGCTGGGCACGGTTTTGCGGGCCGGCCTGGCTGACGGTCCTGGTCCTGGAAACGGGCATTGGCCAGGCGCGCACGGAAGCTGCGCTCAACTGGCTGTTGAGCAAGCCGGTGCTGGGCAATGTGCCCTATCAACCGCGCGTCATCCTTTCTGCCGGTTTCGCCGGGGCGTTGCAGGACGGCGTCAAGATCGGAGATGTAGTCCTGGCCACGGAGATAGGCGACCTGAACGGCAAGCGCTGGCCGGTTACATGGCCGGCGGAATTGCCGGCGGGCGAATGGCGTCCGCCACTGCAGCGCGGCCGGGTCGTTACGTCTGGGAAACTGGTCAGCAACGCCGACATCAAGGAAGCGCTCGGCAAACAGTTCAAGGCGCTGGCCGTGGACATGGAATCGGCCTCGGTGGCCAGGCTTTGTGCCAAGCGCGACGTGCCCTTCGGCTGTCTGCGCGCGATTTCCGATGAAGTCACGTCCGCCCTTTCTCCTCAGCTGGTTTCGCTACTTTCCGGCGGACGCGTTTCAGCGCTGAAGCTTGCCGCAACACTTTTGCGCTGGCCAGGCCTGGCGCCCGAACTGGTGAAACTGCGCAAACAAACGCGCTTTGCCGCGGAACAGCTCGGCAAAGCCCTCGGCGAGCTCTTGACGCTTACGCTTCCCTTCGGCGCAGAGTTGTAAGCGCGTGGCGGCGGCTATTAAGGAGGTCGCTCTGCGGTTTTCTTGGCGGGACTTGCGATCTGTTAGACGATTCTTGCGGGCGTCCGGCTTCGGCCCCCGCCGGGGCCAAGAAGGTTCAGCTAGGCAGCAATTCCTTCACTGCGTCGCGCTCTTCCAAAAGCTCTTGCAGAGTCTTCTGGAACTTCTCCTGTCCAAAGGCATCCAGTTTCACGCCCTGCACGACGCTCAGATTGCCCTTGCCGTCGCTACGGCATGGGTAGCTGAACACCAATCCCGCCGGCACGCTGTACTCGCCTTTGGAGACGACGGCGGCACTCACCCAATCGTGCGTGGGCGTCGCCTGCAGCAAGCTTTTCACATGATCCAACGCACCGTTCGCGGCGGACAGCGCCGAGCTGGAGCCACGCGCCTTGATCACGGCAGCGCCGCGGTTCTGGCACTGCGGGACGAAGGTGTTTTCCAGCCAGTTGCGGTCCTTGATCACCTCGGTGGCGGGCGTCCCCTTGATCTTCGCATTGGTGAAGTCCGGGTATTGGGTATTGCTGTGATTGCCCCAGATGGTGACCTGCGTAACGTCCTCGTTGGCGACGCCGGCTTTCTTGGCCAGGGCGTTGCGGGCGCGGTTGTGATCGAGACGGGTCATGGCGGTCCAGCGTTCCTGCGAAATGTCCCGGCCATTGTGGTACGCCACGAGACAGTTGGTGTTGCAAGGGTTGCCGACTACCAGGATGCGCACGTCCTTGGCGGCGTTGGCGGCCAGTGCCTTACCCTGGCCGACGAAAATCTTGCCGTTGATACCGAGCAGGTCTTTTCGCTCCATGCCCTGCTTGCGCGGAAACGAGCCGACCAGCAGCGCCCAGTTGCAATCCTTGAAAGCCTTGTTTGGGTCATCGGTGACCAGGATGTCTTGCAAGGTCGCAAAGCTGCAATCATCCAACTCCATGGCGACACCTTCCAGCGCCGGCATGGCGGGCGTTATCTCCAGGAGCTGCAGGACGATTTTTTTGTTCGCTCCGAAAACTTCTCCCGAGGCCAGGCGGCCGAGCATGGCGTATGCCACTTGCCCTGCCGCGCCCGTGACTGCCACGCGAATTACATCTGCCATCGCTGCTCTCTCCCGGTGAAATCGACTCTCGACCCAGGGCGACAAATGCCATACGCTATAAATTACTGAGCGAAAGTTAGACCGGCTAATTTATCTCGCCTGCCGATGCCGGGCAGGCGGATGGAAGGAGTTTGCACGATGGCAGTCCGAGTTGGCATCAACGGTTTCGGCCGCATCGGCCGTTTGGTTTTCCGGGCCCTGGTCGAGCAGGGTTTGCTGGGCCGCAGTCTCGACGTGGTGGCACTCAATGATATTGTCCCCGCCGATAACCTCGCGTATTTGCTGAAATACGACTCGACGCAGGGCCGGTTTGGCGGCAGCGTCGTCAGCGAGAAGTCGGCGCCGTCCGTGGCCGATGACGACACGCTCATCGTCAATGGTCACAAGATCAAATGCCTGTCGGTGAAGGAAGGCCCGGCTGCGCTTCCCTGGAAGCAACTGGGCGTGGAGTATGTTATTGAATCGACCGGGCTCTTCACTGAGGCGGAGAAGGCGCAGGGCCACCTGAACGCCGGCGCCCGCAAGGTGATCATCTCCGCGCCGGCTAAGGGGGAGGACATCACGATCGTGATGGGCGTCAACCACGAAAAGTATAACCCGTCGAAGCACCACATCATCTCCAACGCAAGCTGCACGACGAACTGCCTCGCCCCAGTGGTCCACGTCCTGTTGAAAGAAGGCTTCGGCATCGACGAGGGCCTCATGACGACGGTCCACAGCTACACGGCAACACAAAAGACCGTCGACGGTCCGTCGCGGAAAGACTGGAAGGGGGGCAGAGCCGCTGCGATCAACATCATTCCTTCCACGACTGGGGCAGCCAAGGCGGTTGGCCTGGCCATTCCCGAGGTGAAAGGCAAGCTCACCGGCATGTCGCTCCGCATTCCAACCGCGACGGTTTCGGTGGTGGATCTGACAGTCCGCACCGTGAAGGAGACCAGCTACAAGGAGATCTGTGCGGCGATGAAGCGCGCCAGCGAAACGTACCTGAAGGGCTACCTGGGCTACACGACCGACGAGGTCGTCTCCAGCGATTTCATCCACGACGGCCATTCGAGCATCTTCGACGCGGGCTCCGGCATCGAGCTCAACAGCCGGTTCTTCAAATTGATTAGCTGGTACGACAACGAGTGGGGCTACTCCAACCGCTGCGTGGATCTGCTGAGATACATGATTAGCCGAAGCAGCTAAGGAGGGCGGCATGGCCAAGAAGACACTGGACGATCTTCCCGATCTGCGCGGCAAGCGTGTGCTGGTGCGGGTCGATTTCAATGTGCCGCTGGATGCCGCCGGCCATATCACCAACGACCGCCGCATCCGCGCCGCGCTGCCGACCTTGAAGCAGGTCCTGGACGCGGGCGGCAGCGTCATTCTCATGACACACCTGGGACGGCCCAAAGGGGATGCCAAGAAAGATGCATCCCTCAAGCTTGACCGCGTGGCCGAGCGTCTCTCCGAACTTCTCGGGCGACCCACGCAAAAGATGGACGAGGTAGTCGGCCCCAGGGTAGAGGCAGCCGCCAAGGTAGCCGGAAAGGTTTTGCTACTCGAAAACCTTCGTTTCCAGCCGGGCGAGCAAGCCGGCGATACGACATTCGCGGACCAGCTTGCTCGTCTGGCCGATGTCTACGTGAACGACGCCTTCGGCACCTGCCATCGCCCCGACGCCTCGATGGTTGCCGTGCCCGCCGCCATGCAGGGCAAGCCGCGCGTGGTCGGCAAGTTGGTGGCAAGAGAATTGGAGGTCCTCGATCAGTTGCTGTCGTCGCCCAAACGCCCGTTCGTGGCCATTCTGGGTGGCGCCAAGGTCTCGGACAAGATCGGTTTCATCAAGTGCCTGCTCAAACGCGTGGACCGAGTCCTGGTCGGCGGCGCCATGACGTACACGTTCATGAAGGCTCAGGGCAAAGGTATCGGCAACTCAAGGGCGGAGGCGGACAAGCTGGGCGTTGCGGCCGAGCTATTAAGGCTTGGGCAAGACAAGATTCTGTTGCCGGTGGATCATCGGGTCGTTGAACGGCTGGACGCGGTGGATACCCGCGTGGTGGAGGGCGCCATCCCGGACGGCTGGATCGGCGTGGACATCGGTCCAAAGACAATCGAGCGCTATCGCAAGGAGATTAGTGAGGCGAAGACCGTGGTCTGGAATGGTCCCCTCGGCAAGTACGAGGACAAGCCGTTCAGCCAGGGCACGCGGAGCATCGCGGAAGCCCTGGCGGCAGCGCAGGCGGTTACGGTGGTCGGCGGCGGTGAGACCGCCGAGGCGGTCGAGGCCTTCAATCTGGCGGAAAAAATGACCCACGTCTCCACGGGCGGCGGCGCATTCCTGGAATATATGGAAGGCACGCCGTTGCCGGCTTTGGCACAAATCGACGAGCGCAAGAGCCCTTGACGCCTACGGTTCCGACGGGTGTGATAGGGGCTTATGGCCAAGAATAGACCCGACGACGCCACTGAGCCGGCCGGCCGCCGCAAGCGCGGCGTTCCGGAAGGCTTGTGGATACGCTGCCCGCAGTGCAAGGCGACCATCTTCCGCAAGGAGGCCGAGAGCCGTTTCAACGTCTGTCCGGAGTGCAATTATCACTTTTATCTGCCGGCGCGCGAGCGCATCAACCAGCTGCTCGACCAGGATAGCTTTGAGGAGTGGTTCACCGACCTGCGGCCGCGGGACCCGTTGGGCTTCAAGGACCGCGTTCCCTATGCCGAACGGCTCAAGGCGGAACAAGCCAAGACCGGGATGCTCGACGCGGCCGTGGTCGGCCGCGGCTATATCCGCGGCCGGCCGGTGGTGTTCGGCGTGACCGACTTTGCTTTCATGGCCGGCAGCATGGGTTCCGTGGTTGGCGAAAAGCTGACGCGTGCCGTGGAGGCGGCAACGCAGCTGCAGCTGCCGTTGATCTTTGTCAGCGGCTCGGGCGGCGGGGCGCGCATGCAGGAGGGCATTCTTTCGCTCATGCAAATGGCCAAGGTATCAGCGGCCCTGGCACGCTATGATAAGGCGAACGGTTTGTATATCTCCATTCTGACCAACCCGACCATGGGCGGCGTGGCTGCCAGTTTCGCCTCGCAGGGCGATCTGACTCTGGCTGAGCCCGGGGCGCTGATCGGCTTTGCGGGCCGGCGCACCATCTGGAATACGGTGCGCCTGGAATTGCCGGAAGGCTTTCAAACCAGCGAGTTCCTGTTGCGGCACGGCCTTGTCGACCGCATCGTGCACCGCAAGGACTTGCGGACGGAAGTGGCGCGCATTATCGACTATTGCGAGCGTTAATAAGAGGGGCCTGGCCCGTGGCACTGTTCGACTTCTTCTCAAAAAAGCCCAAAAGCAACCTGCCCATTGTGGACATCAAGAAGCGCTTCGAGTTGGTGGGCCGCATGGGTCAGGGGAGCATGTCCAAGGTATGGCGCGCCCGCGATAAACAAATCGGCCGCACCGTGTGCCTGAAAGTCCTGGACAAGGAAAAGACCGCCCGTTTTGACGCACGCTTTCCCGGACTTAAAAAGCCCACCGAGGGAGAGGTGCTCATGTCTCTCCATCATCCCAACATTGTGCAAACCTTCGATCTCGGCATCAGTCCCCAGGGCGAACAATTCCTGGTCATGGAGCTGATCGAGGGCTCGGGGCTCAACTTCTACATCGAGACGCAGAGTCCGGGGTTGAAGGGCAAGCGCGTGGATTTCTTGTGTCAGCTTGCCGAGGGCGTACAGCACATCCACGATCAAAAGTACCTGCATCGCGACATCTGCCCGCGCAATACCATGATCACGCAGGAAGGCGTGGTCAAGATCATCGATTTCGGCCTGACCATTCCCTATACAAAGGATTTTTGCAAGCCGGGCAACCGCACCGGCACACCGAACTATCTGGCCCCGGAGTTGATCAAGCGCACGACCACCGACCATCGCGTCGATCTCTTCGCCCTGGGCGTCACGGCTTTCGAGATGATCACCGGCAGGCTGCCCTGGGAGAAGGCGCAGTCGATGGAGACCCTGCTCAGCCACATGAACCGCGAAGGCAAGGACCCGCGTGACTTCAGACCGGAGCTGGACGAGAAAATGGTCGCCGTGCTGAAAAAGGCGATTCGGCGGGATCCTGCCGAACGCTTTCAGACAGCCGCGGCGCTGCGCGATTCCCTCAAATCCTTGCCCAAGCAGGATTATTGATGCGCTTCGTAGGACGGATTGCCAATCCGTCCCACGGGTTCCGTGGCCCACGCCGCCAGCAACAGCGCTGCGGTCTCCACGCGGAGGACGCGCGGCCCAAGGCCGGCGACTTGCCAGCCGTGCCGGCGAGCGATGTCAACTTCTTCTTCCGTAAAGCCGCCCTCCGGGCCAACAGCGATGGCCATGTCCGATCGCGGCAACTCCCTGGCCGGTGCGCCTGCATGTGCCATGCTCCTGAAGGCGGGCAGCGCGGTCTGCGCGCAGTAGTCGGCCCAGGCAGAGACAGGCGCGATCTGCATCAATACGTTCCGGCCGCACTGTTTGCTGGCCTCGATGACGTAACGCTCGAGTTTCTCCAATTTACCCTGGCCTGGATGGATGACAGTCCGTTCTGTTACAAGCGGCACGAAGCTGGTCGCTCCCAGCTCCGTGAGCTTTTCGATCAAGAACTGCGTGCGGCCTCCCCGCGGAAGCGGAGCGGCGACCTCCAGCTTGAAGGGAAGCTCGGCCGGGATGGTTTCAACGCCGGCGATTTGTAGGTCGATATGTTTGCGTCCAACCGCGAGAACCTGAGCGGGGTACTGGCGGCCGTCGCCGTTAAAGAGGCAAACCTGGTCGCCGGGGCGAAGCCGGCAAACTGTAGCCAGATGGTGAGCCTCGGCGCCCTGGAGCTGGATCGGCCCGGGCGCCAGTGGACAGTTGGTGTAAAATCGTTCCGACATCCTTGTTACAATAGCGGCTCGCCGCACTTGGGCATGTTCGTCGGTCGGGATTCTGGTCCGGACCGGGCAATAGTCAGGATAGCAATCCTGACCTACGGGGGAACAGGAGGCGAACCGTCATGTCCACGCCGGAGCGACCGGTTCTTCCGGACCATCCTACCAAGCAGCAGCTCGACGAACTGGACGCGCTCATGGCGAGGATGCTGGCGCTGCCCGTGAACCCGCCCGAAGAACCGTTGTCGCCGCCCAAGCACATGGCCCCGGCGCTCCCCAAGGCAGAGAGCGGCGAATCGGTGTCGCCGGCTCAGCCGGAAGCAGCAAGGGGATCCGGGGTGGAAGAGAAGATTCCCCGAACGCCCGTTTTTCAAAACATCATCGTGGCGAGCCCCGGCGTGTCAAAAATCACGGACGACATTTGGCCGGGGCCGGTGCTCTCGCCTCCGTTTGCAGCGGACTATCCTACTCGGGAGCCGACAACTGCGGTATCGGCGGAAAGGCAAACGGGTGCTGCCATTTCCAGCCCTCGGCTCACGGGTCCAGAGTTTCGCACTCCGCCTGACAGGCACACAAATGTTCTCGTTCCGGCGCGGCTTTCTTTCTGGCTGCGGCCCGTGGTCGAGTGCAATCGTGTCTATGACTCGGTCACCGCGAAGCTGGGGCGGCCGGGCGCGTGGTTGCGCGACACGCGCGGCAGGATGTTCCTGGGCGTGACAGGCATCGCGCTGCTCACGGCGGCCGTCGCCTGGGTTCTGATCGATAGCTGGGGTTGGACCTGGTAGCAGCGCTCCGCTAAAATGACAGGCAGCCGTGAACGAAATGCTTACATGGGCTGTGGAACGGCTCAAGATCGGTGGAAAATAATGCGCGACAACCTTCCCGCTCCGCAAACCTTCTCGCCCTGGGCCGGCTTTTTGAGCCTGCTCGTGCCCGGATTGGGACAAATCTATCAAGGTCGGCTAGGCAAAGGTGTGCTTTTCCTGGTTTGCCTGTACGGCCTGTTCTTTTACGGCATGGCGCTGGGGAGTTGGAAAAACGTATTTCTGCCCGACACCGCCTCGCGCGGCGGTTCGAGCAATCCCTGGGGGCTGCCGGTGCCGGCGGCCAATCTCTACAACCGCCTGCAATACGCCGGGCAATTCTGGATCGGCCTGGCGGCCTGGCCGGCTCTGTGGCAATACATCAATTACGATGAGCATCAGGATGCCGGGCCCATCTTTGGAACCTTTCAGCGGACACCGGGGGAGGACGAGCTGAATCGCCTGCAGCGCGAAGGTGACAAGACCTGGGACCTGGGCTGGGTGTACACGGTGATTGCGGGCGTGCTCAACATCCTGGTGATATACGACGCTTTCGCCGGGCCGGCCTTCCTGGAGGGAGAGGAACGGCAGCACTTGCCCCAGGAGGCCGTCACCGCATGAACGCCGCACCGCTTTGGGCCGCGATCCCGTTTTACTGGCATCTGCCGATCATGATCGTGGTTATCAGCCTGGTCTACAGCGCCACGCGCTTTGAGCGCTGGAAGAATATTCTGTCTGAGGCGGTCCGCTGGGGACTGCGGATGAGCGCATTCCTGGTCGGCATTGGGGTTGTGCTGTTCCTTCTCTCTCTTTTCATTTAGGCGGGGTCCTGTCTCCTCACCCGGATAGGCTGCGACGCGATGACCGGCGAAGCCCGCACTCCTGAAGCTTCCGGCGTGCCGCGCCCGGCCAATGTCTCTGGAACCACCCCGGCGGAGACGCCCGAATTTCGCTGGCAAGCCCTTTTCCAACGCGCCCGTGAGCCGGTGTTCGTGCTCAATCGCCGCCGCCGTTTCCTCTTTGTGAATCGTTCCTGGGAAACGCTGACCAGCATAAGCCTGGCCGAAGCGCGCGGCCTGGCGTGTGTTCGGCGCGGGCCGTTGCCGCAGGATCCCTGGGACGTTGTGGTGCGCTCGCTCTGCTGTCCACCACCGGAAGTACTCAAGGGAGAAACCGGCAAGAGCCGCCGGCTGGTCCCCGGAACGAGTGCCCGGGCGCGCTGGTGGGATGTGGAGTTCCTTCCTTTTCACGACGACCAGGGCCTCCTTTGCATCGTCGGCAAGATTACGGTCGTGCCCCAGGGACAGCCGGCGGCTGCAGTACCGCTGCCCGAGAAGCTGATGGCCCTGCGCGAGGGAAGAAGGCAGCGGTACTCTCTGGCACAACTCGCCAGCAATGTGCCGGCCTATCAACGGATTGCCGACCAGGTCCGCCTGGCCGGCCAGGCGCGGGTTGCCGTGTTGATCCTTGGCGAGCCCGGCACCGGCAAGGCAACGGTCGCGCGCACCATTCATGAGCACGGCTCTTCACCGGGTAGGTTCATGGCGCTGGATTGCAGGCGGCTGCCGGCGCCGGCGCTGGCCGCGCTCCTGGTCGGCAAGGAAGAGATAGGCAGCGGGACGTTATCTGGCGGAACCTGCTACCTGAAAGAACCGCAGCGTTTGCCGCGCGATGTGCAAGTGCGGCTTTGCGACGCGCTCAGGGGCTCGGCTGAATCGGCACAGCCGCGCATCATCGCAGGCATGAGCGCATCACCGGCCGACGAGGTCAAGGCCGGTCGCCTCGTCGAGGAGCTGCATGCGGTGCTGAGCACGCTGGTGATGGCGCTCCCTGCCTTGCGAGAGCGCCAGGCAGATCTGGGCTATCTCGTGGAGCAGTTTCTCAAACGCGCCTACGAGGATCACCCGGTCAAAGGGCTGACGGAAAAGGCCTGGGACATTATGCGCGCCTACGCATGGCCGGGAAACTTACGTGAGCTATTCGCGGTCCTGCAGTTTGGCTGCCTCAAGACCGACCGAGATCTTATTGATGCCGAACACTTGCCGGCGCCGCTGCGTCTGAGCGTGCGCCTGGCGGAAACCGCCGGCGCCGAAGCAGCCAAGGCTTTGCCGTTGGATCGGTTACTCGAGGAGGCGGAGCGGCGTTTAATCCGGCTCGCCCTGCGCCGCGCCAAGGGCAATCGCAGCCGGGCCGCGGAGCTTCTGGAAATATGGCGGCCGCGTTTACTGCGGCGCATGGAAGCGCTTGGGATCACCGAACCGTAGGGCAGGTTTGTAACCTGCCGTCCTGCTGCTGCCGGGCAGGCTCGAAACTGTGAGACAAGAAATGCGCTATCCGCAGCTCCTCATTTATGAAAGCGACGGCCGGCTAGCCGAGCTGTTCCGCCGCCAGTGCGCCCAGGAGAAGACACGCCGGTTTGCGTTGCGCGAGCCACGCGGCCAGGAGTCGTGCTTGAGGCTGCTGCGCCGGGGCGGGCCGAGTGTCCTCGTTTTGAAGGCCGGCAAGGACCTGGTGCGCGAAATGACGCTCCTCGAGCGCGTGACCTGGCTGTGTCCGGAAGCGGCGGTCATTGTCGTCGGCGATGCGGAAAACACGGTACTGGCGGAAGTGGCCTGGGAGCTGGGCGCGAGGTTCGTTTTGTTTCCGCCGTTGCCACGCGAATGGTTGACGGCAATTGTGGACGGATTTCTAACGCGGCACGACTGGGGCGCCGAGCAGCCAACGTCGGCTGAACCGGGCGCTGAGATTCTCATTCCAGGCGATACGAAAGCGGACTAGTGGTTCGTGCACCAGACATGGCTGAGCTGCCATTACTCGACGACGCATTGTGCATCGCCTGCGGCGATTGTGTGCTGCTATGCCCCGCCGATTGCCTGGAAATGGCGGGAGCGGTTCCCTGGCTGCCTCGGCCGGACGATTGTGTTTCCTGTGGACTGTGTGCCGCGGTGTGTCCGACCAATGCCATCAAAATGGCTCTTCCCGAGCCGGCTTGAACAGGCAACAAAAAAAGCCCACGGAAGGTTCCGTGGGCTTCGAGACTTTGTGGGCCGGCAGTCAGCGCCTGGCGCTTGTTTGCGTGGTCACGACACGTTGCAGATCGGGGAACGAAGTCTCGATGACTTCGCCCGCGCGTAGCAGCACCTGCTTGGTCTGTGTGTGCTTCTGGCCGTCGACCATCAACTCTGCGCGCAGGATGTAATAGTAGGTGGCCCCCTGTTCAAGAGACGGCGTCTTGAATTCGCGATGGGCCGATGCACTTTTCATGAGCTGGTCGTCGACATAGAGGGCGGCATCGGCAGGCAGCTCGATGATCAGCCGCGCCTCGGTGCCCGTACCGCTCTTCTTTTCTGGCATTTTCCCCGGTGCGCCTGGCGCGCCGGCGGGCGGAGGAATCCGCTCACCCGCGGGCGGCGGCGGGCCATACGCCGGCGTCCGCGGAGCATAGGGGCTGCCGCCATTGCCCCAGGACCCGTTGCAACCGCCGCCATAGCAGCCGCCATAGTATCCGGCGTACGAGGTGTAGCAACCGTAGCAGCCATAGCAGGCGCCATAACCACCATAGCCGCCCCAGGAGCCGCGGCAACCGTTGCAGCCATAGCAACCGTAACAGCCATAGCCACCGTAACAACCGTGGCATCCGGAACAGCCATAGCAGCCGTGACAACCCCAGCAACCGTGACAGCCGTGGCAGCTAAACAGACCAAAACACGTGGCAGGGGTGTTTGTTCCGGCTGTCAAAGCTGCCATAAGAACCACACTGTACATACCCGTTTTCCTCCACAAAAATGGGAAATCCAAAGACCCCGAGTTGGCAACCCCGTTGATGGACTTTGCCGATTTCTTCAAGCCGACCGTTCAGGGTAAATAGTAAAATTGGGCAATCTGGATGTCAAAGGTATTTCGCGGAAAACCGAAAAAGTGAACCCAAACCCGGCCGCTAAAATCCAATCCAGTGTCAATGGCTTGTCACTCCCAGGTGACCCTGCCGATTGTGGAGCTGATCCCAAACGGATACGCAGTACCGGTTTGTGCTTGAACCGGCCGTGATTTTGTGAGCCGCGCGAGTTTCCCTACTTCTCATTCGCCATCGACTGGAAGTGCCGGAAATACTCAATGCTGGCGATGATAAACCACCAGCTGGCCATCAAAATCGCGACGAGATAGGTCCACGGATTAGGGATGAAGAAGAGCAGCAGGCCGGCCACACCGCTGGCCAGTGCCATCAGTTGGATCAAGGACACGGCTGTTACCGGGGTCAATCCTAGAGCCACCAGGCGGTGCGACAGGTGCTGCTTGTCGGCTTGGAACGGGCTCTTGCCTTGCCATAAGCGCAAGGTCACGACCGTGGCAAGGTCATAGCAAGGCACAGCCAGAATACAGAGTGGCACAGCCCAGGTCGGCGATAAAGGTTCGCCCGCATAGATGCGCTGTAACGAAGCGAGGCCGAGAAAAAAACCCAGGAATGTGCTCCCCGCGTCCCCCATGAAGATCCGCGCCGGGGAACAGTTGAACCATAGAAAGCCGGACAGTGCACCCATCAGCATCAGGAAAGGCAGCGCCGCCAGCGCTTCCTGGGCACCAATGCTCGGAATAACCAGGCTTGCGGCGAACATCCCCGCGGCGATCAATGCCACCCCCGCGGACAGCGCGTCCATGTTGTCGAGCATGTTGAACGCGTTCACCAGGCCGGCAATCCAGAGCACGCTCAGCCCCCGGATAAGCCAGGGCACATCCGCAGGCCAGAGGATGACGACCACGCCGGCTGCCAACATCTGCACTCCCAGGCGGAGCTGCCAGGGCAACGGGCGCAGATCATCGAGGAGGCCGAGCAGCACAATCACGAACCCTGCGCCAAGCGCGGTGATTAGCTCACGTTGCAGGACAGACGGAAACAGGCACGCGGCAGCGACCAGGGCGGCATAGATCGCCAGGCCGCCGCCGCGCGGCGTAGGCTGCCTATGGACCTTGCGCGCGCCGGGATGATCGACGAGCCCAAGGCGGGGCGCCAGGCGGATAAGCAACCACGTCAGCAGCCAGGAGATTGCGAAAGCAACCAGGAAACCGGAGCCGAGCGCCGTCACCCCCCGGTTCCTTTCTCCGGCCGGCCTTTCTCGGCCATCAGCCGGCGGCGATAGAATTCGCGCGCTTCCTTCATGAAGGCCAGGACACAGGACTGGCGATAGTCGGCGTAGGTCCACGGCCAGGCCAAGAATTCACCTCCTTCGAAGCGCAAGGTAGTTTCGGCGTAAATGCCTTCGCGAAGATAAATGCGGTGCGCCTGGTCCTTGGTTGTCGCCAGCATGAACTTGCCCAGCGTCAGGATGCCGGGGTCCATGTTGAGAGGACGTTCCTCGGGATGAAGTTTACCAGTGGCATAGGTCTGTTCCAGGGCGTTGGTCTGAACCTTGATTTCCGCCAGATCATCCGGAACAACCAGTTTTTCAAAGACGAGGAAGCACTTCTTGAGTTGCGGCCCCATGGTCGAGGCATAGTAATTGGTCTGGTTGAAATCGTAAAGCAAGCTGCAAAATGCGACCGGGCCGAAGAGAGGCTCCAGAACTGCGCAAGTGTCGCTCAGCAACGGAACATGCCGGCTAAATGCCGCCACCACAAGGAGCACGGGGTCGGGAAGACGAGCCAGCGCCATAGCGACACGACAAAGGCTAGGTAGGACGGATTTCAATCCGTCCTGCTCTCCTGCTCTGTAAGAGGTCAGGACGGATTGAAATCCGTCCTACTGACGAACTTTATGCTGCTTGAGGAGGTCATCCAGCCAGGCGCGATCTTCATCATTCAGCGCCACCGCCGGATCGCGCTGGTAATCGATCTTCGCCGAAAAGCCGCCCTGGTCGTAACTGCGCGTGAAAGCCGTATGCAGATCGACGACCATGTCTCTGTCGTCGCTGGCCAACGGCAAACGAAACCGCGGCAGCCGTTTTTGCAGCGTTGCCGTGTAGATTTCAAAGCGGTCCGGTTGTGTCGAGCGCGTGACCGTGACGGCATAGTCCCAATCGGGCAGGCCTTCGCGCGAGTACTCGAGCATGGGCTGGCCCTGGATGACCAGGTCGATCTCCACCAGGCTGGCCCCCCCGCCGCGGCCCTCGCGGCGTTTCTCCAGGTAGGCGTCTCGGCCGCAATCGGTGCGCTTGTTTGACGGGCTGACCACATCCACCATGGTCACCAGGCGGCCGTCGCTGCGCTGGCGAATTTCAATGTATTCCTCGTGGTGCTCTTCGCGGATGATCGAGGTGAACAGCGCCTGTTCCGTGACATAATGGCGTTGTGAGACGCGGGCCCGGTACTTGTCCACCAGGCCGGGCAGCAGGATCTGGTAAAGACAGGTCACAAGCTGGTGGTGGAACGACGGCCACAACTGGTCGGTTTCCACATACGGATCCATTCCGGGAAATGGACTTGGCATTGCGAGAGTCTCCCTTGTTCCCAGGAACCCATCCGGCCAAGGGTGAAGCCCGTCCCCTTAACCAGCTAGGCTCCAAGACGTAAGCGCGCCGCGCCGGGTTCGGACCGCGGCACCGATTGCGTCCCCACCGATCTGCAAGGCTTGATAGCGTTATACCGTTTTCTAGGGCTCTGCTTCAAGGGCTTCGGTCAACTTAGAGGCATAATTCGCTCGATCGGGTCCATCGGCTCCCAGAATTGGTCGCAACGAGATCCCCGGCGCAGGAAGCCTCGAGCCTGTACGACGCCGGGTCCGTGGCGTGGATAAGCGCGCAGATGGAATTCCGTCGGCCGCGGCCCGCCTGCCTCCAGCCAGGCGCGATAGAGGTCGCAGGCCAGGTCATGCGCGCTGTCGCCGTTAACTTGCCACTGGCCTGATCCAAACCAGCAGATAGAGCCGAGATCATTGATGCCGTATTCCGCTTCGCCGCCGGCGCCGCTGCGCTGCTGGACTTCCAGCCCCCGAACCAGCCCAAAAAACACCAGGGCCTGAACAAATTCCAACCAGTTGCCGTGAATGCGCCGCCGCTCGAACCAGCCGGCCCACGGCGCCGGCACCGTCCGCAATTCCGGGGATTGCGGCCAGGGGCATTCCCCCGGCTCTCCTGCTTCACCCTCGGCATGCAAGGGCATGAAATAGGCGGCCCGAGTAAGCCGTCCCCTGAATTCTCCCTTCGTCACCGTGCCGCGCACCACAAAGGCCAACCCAGGCGCCAACACCAGGGGCGCCAGCAACAGTCCGCCTTCGGCCAATTGCTCGAGCCAGGCCGGCTCCAGATCGGGGGTCGCGGCCGTGACCATGATCCGGTCGTAGGGCGCCGCCTCCGCATAGCCTTCCCGGCCGTCCGCGTGGCGAAAATCCACGCGGCGGTCGGCAAAGGAACGCAGATGCTCCCAGGCCTCCAGCAGGATATCCCGATCGACGTCCACGCTTGTAATGGCGGCGGGGGCAGCCAGCAAAGCAAGCAGCGCCGCGTTATAGCCGGTGCCGGAGCCCACTTCCAGGGTCCGCAACCCCGCATGGAGCTGGAGGTCTTCCAGCATCTGGGCCATCAGCGAAGGCTGGCTGGAAGAACTGGTCGGCACACCCGGTCCCGCCCGGTCTGCGGGGCTGACGTGCGTGATAAGAGCACGGTCGGAATAGATCAGGCGCAGTTGCTCCGCGCCGGGCTCCAGCAGCGGAATTTCACGCCAGCGCTCGCGTTTGCGCTGATATTGAAAGATGCGGTCGAGAAAGCGGTGCCGGGGCGTGGCCCGAAAAGCCGCGATCAGCGGCCGCGACCAGAGATCGCCTTCCGCAATGAGCCGATCCACCATTTGCTGGTTGGCTTCATCTGCAGTTGTCAGCATGAAGAGGATCCCTGTGAGCGGTGATGCGGCTCTGGTGAAGCTTAGCAGCCAGTCGGCTGCGCGCGATCTTCCCAATCCTCACCACTCCACCCCCCGGGGTCGAGCATCCCGGGCCTGTCGGGAAAAATTCTTGACGGCCTGAAAGTTGCCTTATAGTGATGATAAGGCGAATTCCGAGACGAAACAATGAGTCCTGATGCGAGGCGGGTAGGCGTCATTTTCGTGGGTACTTTTCTAGGCGGCGATCGCCCAGAATGCATCCCACTGGCTGGCATCGCTGCGATACAGGGCTCTGAGGTGAGCCACGGCATCTGATCCTTCTTCGCCCCAGC
>Ga0185299_10000672_pt1 | contig 83934 bp, 67 predicted proteins | sample PaiPotPPA55metaG_FD_128002 | JGI IMG/M metagenome (GOLD analysis project Ga0185299, IMG submission 128002) | Iron sulfur acid spring bacterial and archeal communities from Banff, Canada, to study Microbial Dark Matter (Phase II) - Paint Pots PPA... ...
GCTGCGCTAGAAGCTTCCCTGACTTTTGGTACTTGATCATCACGGTGCTCGTCCCTCGCACCGTGTCGATCAAGCCAAGAGCCAGTCATAGGTCTCTTGTCGTCTGATCGCAGTCCAAACGAAGCAAAACCTTAAGAAAATACTTTTTAGCGCCGTGGCCTTGACAAGTTCGGCTTCATAGAAGCCCTGGGCTATTCTGTTAAGCCATTTCATGGCTATGACGTTCAACCATTCCAGGCGTTCGCGGTCGTTTTCCGACTTCGCTCCGTTGGATAGGCCGCTCGCTCTGTCCGTTCCCGGCGTTCCCGGCGCTCCCGCTCGTTCCCGGCGTTGTCCTGGTCAGGTTACTCATCATTCCATTGCCGTTTGAGCTGTTGTTTGGCCGCATCTTTCTCGTCATCCAACCGGTTGATGCGGTCTTCGAGAACACTCTTCTTATATTTCCATTGCTCTTTTACCTCACCCGAACTGTGATCGACCCAGTAGTCGATGTACTTCTTCTGCTGTTTCATCGCGTTTTTCTTCGCGTCCCATTGAGCATCGAACTTTCGGTAGGCTTCGTCTCTCGCGTGCTCCCAATCCTGTTTGCTCCGATAGACGGGGCTCGGCGATTTAGGCCGGGGTGTAGAGGTCGGTTTGGGTGTCGTAGACGGAGCAGGTGTTGCTGAAGGAGTCGCCTGAATCGTTGCCCCTGACTGGCCTGAAAAGACAGTATTAGTCGGATTGGGTGGAGCTCCATCCTGATTCGCCGGGGTCTCCACCGGGCTTGCCCGTGGAACCTGCTGCTCAGAATTGTTAGCCGGACTAGCCACCGTTTCGGCCGGCGCCGCTCCCCCGAAAGTAAATTCGAGCACCACGCGTTTCCCGGCCTGAATATCAGCGGCGCGTACCTGGTCGGGCCGGCCTTCAACTTTCACCACTACAGATTGTTTGCTCGGCGGTAAGATTCCTTCGATCGGCGGCTTCCCGAGATCGACTCCCCCAATCACCACATCGGCATCGGGGCGATCGCAGGTGACCGATAGCAAGCCGTAGGTGTGTTTGAATTCAACCACCGTATTACCGCTTGGATCCGGAACCAGACGCTGGGTAATCGGCGCCAACGACCCGATTTTCGAGGTCAACTCGATCTGTGCCAACGGCAGGTTAACGGTTAACGGCGTCTGACCGAGGGCGGTTCCGGCAAAATAAATGGTAGCACCTGCCGGGTCGCTCTTCAGCGCAACGCTCGTTCCTTGGTAAGTGTGCTGGATATTGACGGATGCACCTTGGGCCAGATCAACATCCTCGGTGACTTCCGGCCAGCCAGGTCGCCGAAGAGTTACTCGATACTTACCAGTCGGCATGTTGTCGACGGTTAGAGGCGTTATCCCGGAAGTAGTTTTCTGGTCGGCGCCAGTGATTTCAAAAGGGACGCCCGGCGGGTTGGTCTTTACTACAAATTGTCCATTGTCCCGGGCGAGCGCGACCAAACCAAGGTTATTGATGGTGCCATCTGAGATGGTAACCGCGACCACCTTGCTGGCGTAACCGGGGGACCGCAGCTCGAGAGCTTGCTGACCAACCGGCAAGTGGAACCCGGTCAACGGAGTCGTACCGATCGTTTGGCCGTTCCAAAGCACAGAAGCTCCCGTGGGTTTGGTATCAAAAGTAACAAACCCTTCGTTGCTGACTTGCTTCGGCACGGGCACCTCTCGATTCAAGAAGAAACTGACAGTAACCACCGTTGCTAGTGCCCCTAACCCAAACAGAACAATAGCGATGGTGATGACGCGGAGCAGCCAGGGCGAAGCCACCGCTCGCGGCTCCTCTTCTACAGGTTCTGGAACATCCGGTTCCGGCATTGCCTCCGTGGGCGACGGTTCAGTCTTAGCGAAAGCAGCCGGAGGCATGGGCCGGAGGGCGGCAGATTCAGCCCGCTCAAGCGCGGTCAGAAACTCAAGCGCTGAAGGAAATCGGGTCGGCTCAACTACGCCTGGCCGCAAAACCGCATTGCCAGCTTCGGAAAGCGCAGGCACCGGCGCAAACCGGGCTAAAGCGCCGGTCGCAGATTCTCCGTAGCGCGAGACTCCCCCCAATAGTTCATAGATTAATTGGGCCAGCGGTTGCACCGGGTTTTTGACCGGCCCGGATACCATCGATGGCTGAACCATGGTTTCGGTTGGTTCGGGCAACCTGGCTGCCTGAACGCCGGCTGTCGCCAAGGAGTCGATCTTTACGACAAATGGAGACCAGGTTTCGACGGGCGCCTTTCGCAAAGCGTCTAAATCTTCGTTAGGATGAGTCGGTTCGATCTTCACGTCCCCGACGCCAACCGCGCCATGCAACAGGTCGCGTTCGGCCAGGAAATCAAACAGCTTGGCTAACGGTTCCACTAGTCGAATGGTTTCCGGCCAACGCAACTCGCCGCGAGAACGCAACAGGTCCAGGAGAGTGAATCCTCTGGCCCACTCGCTGACCAAGAGTAGACCGCGGTCCGTCGATTCAAGCCCGTAGACAGCCGTTAGATTAGGATGATGGATGTTACGCAGCTTACCGACCTCGGTGCGAAATTCTTCCGTTTGCTGGGTGTCGAGAGGAGTCAAGCCGGCTAATGGCTTAAGCGCCACCAGGCGGTTGGTCTGTAGGTCCTTGGCTTTAAACAGCGACGGGAGCAGCCGCTCCAGGATTTCGTAGCGACCCGCAATTACTTCGCCAGTGGTGTAGACACGTGAGCCTCCGTTAACCACCTTGGCGCTGGGATCAATTCTAACCGGCGCGCCAGATAACTCTTTGCTTTCCGCATCGGCCAGGATGTCATCGAGGCTCTGCTTGAGCTCGACCGGAGTTTGAAATCTATCTCCCGGCTTCTTGGCCAGCATCCGCCGCAGTAGATCCGCCAGCTTGGGGCTAAACGAGAGCAGCACATCCGTCGGCAATTCTGATCCTAAATGCTGATGGATCACACTGGCCATCGATCCTTCATAGGGTGGCCGGCCGACAAGCATGTACCAAAGGGTCGCTCCCAGAGAATAGATGTCAGAACGGGCATCGGTTTCCCGCTCCTCCAGTTGCTCCGGGCTAGCGAAATGGGGAGTACCAACGAAACCGCCCAACGTAACCGTCACCGATTTCTCCAACGACGGCTCAAACGACTTAGCCAGACCGAAGTCGATCACTTTGACTAAGAGATGGTCATCCGCTTCGTTGACCAACATGATGTTGGACGGCTTGATGTCCCGATGAACCAATTTCTGCCGCTCGGCTGCAATCAGGGCGCGAACAACTTGGCCGGTGATCTGTAAAGCCAGCTCCGGACGAAAAGTGCCTTCCCGCCGTATGCGGCTCTCGACGGTCTCGCCGTCAACGTATTCCATGACGTAGAAGTAACCGTCTGCGGAACTGCCGAGATGAAACACGGTGGCAACGTTTGGATGCCGAAGTTGAGCTGCCGCCCGGGCTTCACGAACGAAACGTTGGCGAGCAGTATCGCTCGAAAGGAATTGAGGATTGATTACTTTAAGCGCGACATCACACCGCAGATTGGTGTCAAACGCCTTATAGGTGACTCCCATGGCGCCTCTTCCCAATTCCCATGGGCTCCCATCGGGATGACTCAGCACCTGGAAGTGCTCGAACTTCTGGCCTTCAGACATCGGCAGCAACACTAAACTCAGCCATTATCTTCGCAAATGCCGGTAACTCGGTAGGGATGAGCTCCCGCTCATCCTCGGTAGGGCGAGGCTCCAAAATCATCTATTCTTTTCGCAGGGCGCCTGATGATTTTGGACCCTGAATTGAATTGCCCCGAGAAGCACGCCGAGCCGCGGATCCACGCAATGCCAACGGCTCGGCGTGCGTGCCTACTTTTGCAATGATTTCGGTGGCAAAAACTTGTTCCTCCGCGAAGCAACTAAGGCGGTTCGGGAGCCTCGCCCTACCTCGGGATGAGCAGGAGCTCATCCCTAAAACGACTATTCCGGCTTATCGATAATCAGCCGGTTCGGATCCGTCGCATTCTGATCTCGGAAAATTCGGGGAGGATTACCGGAAATCGGTTGGTACCCTGTCAAAACGAATTCCGGATAAAATCGATTTGAGGCCGGCTCGTACACGATCTGCCCGGAAAAATAGCCTTTTAACCGGTACTCGATATTGTTGTCGGAACCGATCGCATTCGCGGCGCGGTCAGGGGCTAACGCTTTTTGTTCGTTCACCATCACCAGCTGCGCCGCGCTCCAAGGTTGCTGTGGCTTCCGCACATAACCCCAGAAGAAATAGTTTCGGCGATACAAACGCCTCCCGATAAAGTAATCGCCGGGTTGTTCCGCAGCGATACTCTGCGCTAACACCGTTTGTTGAGCAGCCCACTGATCATCAACGCACCCGGCCAGAAAAAAAATAGCCAAAACGGCTAGCGCAATAGAAACACGACTCATGTTGGTCCTAGTGCATATTCCACCAAACTGCCAACCGGCAAATCAATTGCCGCGAGCTTGGTGTTTTATCCGGTCCAAAAGCTCCGGTTTTTCTTGCAGAGCCGAGACCAAAGCCTCGATGGCGCGCAATGTCTGGGGGCTGATATGGTGTTCCATTCCTTCGACATCGTGATAGATAACTTCCTCATCGATCCCGAGCATCCTTAAAAAGTCGGTTAACAACTGATGACGCTGCATGATGTTCCGAGCCAGCGTCTCCCCTGCCGTCGTCAGCACAAGACCCCGATATTTCTCGTATTTGAGCAGACCTTCCGAGTCGAGCCGCTGCACCATATTCGTCACGCTGGCTTGAGAAATCTTGAGCCCAAGAGCGATATCGGCGACGCGGGCATACCCTTTCGTATTGATTAAGTCCAGGATTTGCTCGAGGTAATCCTCAACCGTCGAGGACCTCGCAACCGGGGCCGAATTTTCGGGCATACTGAGCGATTATGCTCTCGAGCGGCACGGCTTGCAAGCGAGGGGTGCGTTGGGGGCGTGTCGGCGTGGGGCTGCATCAGCGGCGCTGCGACCAAATGGGACCTATGCGACTCATGGGACTAATAGGACCTGACTCATAGGTCGCATGAGTCCCATAAGCCCCCTTTGCGAGCGCGATCCAATACTTCTCCGCTCCGAAAAGTTGAGCCAACACCACAGCGCGTCCCTCGCCGACACGCCGTCACGCTTCTACGCCGACGCCACCAAGGCGGCATTTACTTGCTGGTTGAAGCCGACGCTGGTGATCAAGATCTCGTTTCCGCGGATCTCAGTGACCTCCCGGGTGACGGTCTGTAACCGGTCACCGGTGTGTAAAGTGGGGGGAAGTTTTTGTTGGGTAAGGGCAAATTTCGCTAACACCAACTGCAGCAAAGCACTGGCCCCAAGAGAATCTCCAATGGCCGGTTTGTGGGCATAAACCGGTACGGTTCCCAATGCCGAGCGGAACACGGTTTCTTCTGCTCTGTCCGCAAAAGTACCATTCGCACTACAGAGAATCCCTGCGGGCTTCTGTTTGTCACACGCCTCCGCCACCACCTTTGCAAGTACGTCCGGAGCTTCTCTCTGGGAAAAAAACGGCAGACCTGCGCTAGTCGATAGAAGACGCAGCGAACCGGAACGACTTAAGACCACCGAGGCTGCGCTCTCGGCTAAGATCGTTCCCTGCTTGGCGCCAAACACTGGGAACCAGGTTCGGTTGCTGGCCATGCGCCACGCGGCGAATCCGTCCGCTAATACCCAATCGGCTTCCTCGACCCCGACCACGACACAAAACGGCAGAGCCGGATCCAACGCTAGAAGCTGAGAAGCGAAATGAAGGGCGGACAACCCCACGGATGAGTCTCCCACCAAGGTATAGTCCCGGCCATTGATCTTCAGCAGAGCGGCGAGATGGCTGGCGGGAGCATTGTAGACCGTTTCCGGGAAGAGGAGCGGGCTGGCGACATTTGCGCCCTCGGTGATCACCTCGTGATAGAAACGCCGAGTATAAACCACTCCGCCACAAGCAATTGCGAATACAACCGCCCCCTGGCTCGCCTCGTCCGACGAGATCCCGGCGTCGGCTAATGCAGCTAACCCAGCCGTGACGCCAAGCAACGAGATCTCGCCCGAACGCCGCAACCGAGGTTGCCGGCCAGCCGTGGCGGTAAACTTGGGCGGTACTGCACTATAATAGTAGGATCGATCGCCGAAGCCCTTCGGTAATGGTTGCCGCATCGCCTCTGTCCCGCGAAGCAGCTCGTCCCAGGTTTGCTCGGCAGTAGCCGCTAAAGGGGTAACCGCTCCAACTCCTTGAACGAAAAAACTCATGCTGCCTGTAAAATCAGGGTCGCATTCGCGCCTCCGAACCCAAAAGAGTTGGACGCCACTCGCCGGACCTTGGCGGATTCTTCCCGATTGCCGACCACACGAAAGCTCCAATTAGGCTCTGGTTGCCTGAAGTTAATATTAGGGGGCAGAAACTGATGCATAATCGCTAAAAGGCTGAAAACAGCTTCGATGGCGCCGGCGCCTCCTAAAGCATGGCCCATCATTGATTTCGTCGAACTAATGGGCACACCGGGCATTAGTTCCGAAATCGCGATTCCCTCAGTAGCATCATTGAAGACCGTTGCGGTCCCATGCGCGTTCACGTAATCAATGGAGGTCGGATCCAAGCCGGCGTCCGCCAGGGCTCGTTCCATAGCCAGCTTCGGGCCGATTCCGGAAGGGTCCGGTTGGGTCAGATGATAGTTATCGGTGGAAATGCCGTATCCCACAATCTCAGCCAAAGCGCTCGCTTGCCGCACGGCGGCGGCGTGTTCAGACTCGAGCACCAGAACAGCCGCTCCTTCTCCAAGTACTAGCCCGTCACGATCTCGATCAAACGGCCGGATCTTCTCCGGAGTCGCTGCCTGAAGCGAATCGAATCCCGTAAACACCAACTCAGATAACGGGTCGTAACCTCCGCAAATAACCGATTCATAAAGTCCGGCCCGAACCAACTGAAAAGCGTGACCGACGGCATTGGTACCGGACGCGCACGCATTGGAAATAATTTGCGAAGGAATTCGCCAACCGAATTTCTCCTGCACATCCAAAACCGGCTTCTGAGCCATATAATTCGCCACCGCGCGAGCTGCGCCAGCCCGGGGCCTGGATTCGATCAGAGACCGGTAGAAACGTTCTCCGTTGAACATCCCGCCGCTGGAAGTCGAGATAACCATCAATTGCGGAACGACGTGCCCGGCTGTTCTTATGGCCTCACGGGTAGCCTGAAGCATCATTAAGGAGCTGCGATCAAGCCGCTGGTTCTTCCGCGTCATCGGCTCTTTCAGCCACTCATTCGGGACCTGCCCGGCCGTCCGGCATCGCGTTTTGGAGACATCGAAAGCGGTAACCGGAGAGACACAGTCTACTCCATTTCGCAGGCTGTTCAGATTCTCGGCGTTGTCCCCTCCCAACGGAGACACAATCCCGAACCCGGTGATTAAAACGCGCTGCACTTTCGAATTCGGAGACATTTAATCCAACTGGCTTAGTGGTACACCACACTGCGAACGCAGACAACGCCGGGAACGCCGGGAGCGCCGGGAACGCCGAGAGCGCCGTGAACGACCACGAAAGCGACAGGCCAGGGATTCTGCCCCATCAGTCGCATAGAGCTTGTCGCGCCGTAGGCTTGGCGGAGGCGGATCCCATCTGTGGCCGCACCCCTGGTGTCGCTTGTCGTCGGCGTTCCCGGCGTTCCCGGCGTTCCCGGCGTTCCCGGCGTTCCCGGCGTTCCCAGCGTTGTCACGCCTTCCCTTTGACGTGGTTTCGCCAGGAGACTACCGTTTTACTATGCCTCCCAGCGCGAGCGAATCGCCGCGATATCCCATTCAACGTTTTTGTTGGATGATGGCGAATGCCGCACGCTTGAAATGCCCAACCTGCGGACGGAGGCCTATTTTTATCCCTTGGCACCAGGTCAGAGGTCTTCGGGATTGGTTTATGCCTTTAGATGGCTGCCCTGATTGCGGTTATCCGTTCGAGCGCGAGCCAGGTTACTTTTTGCTCTCAATCTTCGCGATTAATTACGGCGCCGGCGCTTTGATCGGACTAGTCCTTTATTTGATTTTTGATTTCTGGATCAAATTTCCCATCTGGCTAACTCTGGTCTTGGCCATCACGCCGATGCCGATTTTCAATCTTTGGTTCGCCCGCCATTCGAAAGCCTTTTTCATCGCCTTTGATCTGTTCTTTGATCCTCACCGCCGGGATGACGGCGATGGCGATCAGCCGGCCGAGATACCTAGCCCGAAACGGCCTAGGCTCGACCCCGTAAAACACTAAAGCGGTTTGGTAATGTCCGGTCCCAAATCGACGTCGCCTCGGTCGTCGCACAAATTTTTTTGAATCTCCATAAACTTTGGTATTGACGGCCACTTGACTGATTTCATATACCGCGGATCAATCGCGTGGTACCAGGCCCAAAGGACGTGGTCTGCTCTTGGCGCGGGATAGACGTGCATTGAAGGAAATTAAATAAAGCTCAGCAATCAGTCTATCACTTCGGCTCAAAGGACAGCAGGACGCCAACTCTGGCTGAAGAAGTATGGCTAACGGTTACATATGCAAGGAGTCTGCCCATCCTACGGCGTTGGTCTAAATGTCAGTCCGTCTCTAGTTCTTCCGGATCCATATCCCTAGCTCTAGTCAGGAAATTCGGCAATTAGGATTCGGATCAGGTTAGTACGACCTAACGGTTGGCGCTGAGAGTTATTCCCGGCGCGACGGGTGAGGTGTCTCGCCCAAAAACGACTGAGCCGATTCAGATTCTGCCTCGGGGACGCTATGGCGAAATGCGGGGCAGGCAGGTGGGGTGTCTCTTCATGAGATTAGCTAACCCCCTGATACCAGACCCATCATAACATCTAACTATTCTTGTTATGCAGCTTGGCAGTTTTACTAACTGTCCTGGCACTGAACTGGATCACCGGTGTTATATCTCAAGCCAGACTCAGTCCGCGGAACCTCTTTTTATTTGGGTTGGCGGGCGTTGTCGCTGTCCGGTTAACCTGCCGACCTAACGTTTAGCTAACCTCTCCTACCATTTCGAAAAAAAGTTAACAATTTGAATAATTGCCCTTGAATTAACCATTCACCAACTATACAAACCAGATCGTTCCGGCCATACCTGAGGAAGCGCAGAAATGTCTTTCTGAATTTCTTCCCTCTGCTCTCGGACGCCCGGAATTCCTCATTAACTCATATGCAAGGTCTACTCAAAAACTCGGGCCGAAATTGGTCGGCCCATTCAGTTGAAGGCGCCGGCAGCCGGCGCCGATTGGGAAATATGGCGCTCGGCGGAATTGTTTCTGCCTCGCTCCTCTTTACGTCCAGCGCGATGTTTGGCGCGATGACGACCATCGAGCTGTGTCCATTAGTTGCGAAATCCACCTTGGTTTCCGCAGTGGAAGCAAGCAAGACCATCAGTGTGGTGTTGGCGCTGCCGTCTTCAGACCCGGCGGGTTTGAAGGCCTTCGTCGACCACGTGTCCACACCAGGTGATCCGCTCTATCGGCAGTTCATCACTCCGCAGGAGTTCTCGACCCGGTTCGGCGCCAATGCGTCTGACTATGAATTCCTTAAGACTTGGGCAGGGTCTAATAACCTGACCATCTCCCAGGAATCAGTCGGCCGCACCATTCTGACCGTACGCGGCAGCGTGGCAACGCTGAATCGGCTCTTCAAAACCGAGATCAACAATTATAAGACCAGCGACGGAACCGTGTTTTATTCGGCCGGCGTCAAGCCGACCATCCCAGCTGAGATCGGTTCGAAGGTGGTCGCGGTTGTTGGACTGACTTCGGGCGCACCGAATGCCGCTTTAGCCAAAGTTGGCAAGGTGCTCGGTGAACACCCGGCAGCCAACTCTGCGCTTAAGCCAGCGGGCGTGACCAATGCCCTGGGAACCGGCCCCGGCGGAACCTATGGTCCACAAGACCTGCAGACCGCTTACTCGATACCAACCAACTTTGGCAAGTTAGAGAAAGGCCAAACCCTGGGTATCTTCGAGCAAGGCTATTACAACCCGGCCGACGTTGCGTTCTACGAAAGCTATTTCAAGACCGGGTCAAGCGTGAAACAGACTGCGATTTCGGTCAATGGTTCCCCGGTTATCATCGAGCCGGCGATCGAGCTGGAGGCCTGTCTCGACGTTGACATGATCATCGCCATGAACCCGAAGGTGGCTAAAGTCCTAGTGTACATCGACGATTACCAATACGATCCGTTCGATGTTGCTATCACGGATGCTTTCACCCGGATCGCGGATGACAATAGCGTATCGGTTGTCAGCGCCTCCTACGGACAAGACGAAGGCTTCTTCATTGCGGATGGTGAAGAAGTAGCCTTGGACACCGCCTTACAACAATGCGCGGCCCAGGGCATTACGGTGTTGGCCAGCTCCGGCGACGACGGTGCCTTTGGCAATTATTACAACTACCCCTACAACGTCTCCAACCCGGCTACCGATCCCTACATCACGGGCGTTGGCGGCACCCAACTGTTGACCACCGTAGGAGAGGAATATTTGTTGGAGAACGCCTGGAACGAATTCCCGTACTACGGGGCAACCGGTGGCGGTATCAGCACCTACTGGGCACAACCAGCCTATCAAAACATTCCCTATACCGGTTACACTGCCGGTAACGGTGGATCTACTACCATGCGGAACGTCCCGGACGTGGCCGCCGACGCCGCTGTAACCACCGGCGTAGCGGTCTATGTCAGCAGTCAAGGCGGCTGGAACCAAGTCGGTGGCACCAGCGTTGCCAGCCCTCTCTGGGCCGGTTACCTGAGTAACATCAATGCCGCTCTGAACTGGACCGGTCTGGGTCGCCTCGGGTTCTTCAATCCGACCTTGTACACTGTTGGGGTTAACCAGTTCGCTAACCCATCCAGCTACATGTATGACATCGTGAATGGGTCTAACGGCTACATTCCATTCGGTGGCCCTGGTTTCTCTAACGGTTTTGGTTATAGCAACACGACCGGTAACGGGTCGATCTGGGGCGGTGGCTTTGGCTTACAGCTTCTGCTCGGTGGGAAGCAGGCGGGGACCCCTCCCGGCTCGCTCATTGCCGGGCTTAAAGGAGCACCGACATCGACCAGCGCAACCGTCACCTGGACCAAACCGACCGGCTCGCCGACGGGTTACGCGATTGGCCTGTATCACGCCGGGGCGCTGTTCAACATTGCGATAGCCTATGTCGCAAAACCGCCTACGACGGCGATGACGTTCACTAACTTGATTCCCAATACGAGCTATAACGTCTTCATCTGGGGCTTCAACGCCAGCGGTGCACCGGTGAACCCTGGGTTCACCAGCTTCGCGACCGCTCCTTAAGCGGTCGTGAGCCGTTGTAATTAGCAAAACGACAAGTATAACTCCGGCAACCTCGAGATTCTTCGGGGTTGCCGGTTTTTTTGATGAGAGTGTGTGTCAACCCAAGAGCGGGCATACTCAGCGGCTGAGAACATGACGGGCCGCCGCGGCAGTTGCGGCAAAAAAGATTCAATGCGATAGCCTCGCATGCAGTCCCTTTTGGCTATTTTACAGCTCGCCGCGGTGGAGGTGAATGCCTGGAAGATCATTGGCTGGACCGGAAACCTGATCTTTGGTCTTCGCTTTTTTTGGCAATGGATCGCTTCAGAAAGAGCAAAGAAAAGCATTATTCCCCCCGGTTTTTGGGAGATTAGCCTGTTGGGCAGCATGATCTACACAAGCTATTTCATCTTTTATCGCCATGATTCGGTTGGGATCATTTCCAACCTTTTGCCTCTCCCTCTCTACGCAAGGAACGTTTTCCTCCACTGGCGAGAAACGGTTAGCCTCAAGAAAGCGCAAGATCCTACCAAAGATGCTGATTCGTTCGTGGAATAAGGACCACGAATTGATCCGCCTCCGCCGAGCCTACGGCGCGACCGGCTGCGAATAAGGATTCCACCGCGAATAGACACGAATAGACACGAATGGACACGAATAAAGATTCGACTGCAGATGGGCGCGGATCACGGTTTGTCTATCTCTGTCCATATGCGGGTAGAACGCTTTTCGTTTTCATTCGCGTGAATTCGCGTCCATTCGCGGTTAAGATCTAGTTTGGGGTGTTTCTCTATGATTTATTTGGATAACAACGCAACGACGGCCATCGATCCAAAGGTGCTGGACGCGATGCTGCCATACTTAAAGGAGCAATACGGGAATCCATCGAGCGCTTATTCATTCGGTAAGAAAGTCGCTCGAGCGATCGATCATGCACGTGAGCAGGTCGCTTCCTTGATTCATTGCGATCCGGCCGAGATCCTTTTCACCAGTTGCGGCACCGAGTCAGACAATAGCGCCATCCAATCCGCCCTTCTGATTGATCGGGATCGCAAACATATTGTAACCAGCAAAGTCGAGCACAGCGCGATCCTTAAGCACGCCGAGGCACTGGCTCGCAGGGGCTACGAAATTTCTTGGCTGGAGGTTGATGACCATGGCCGGCTAGATCTGTCCGCGCTGGAGCAAGCCATCCGACCCGATACGGCCATCGTTTCGCTGATGTGGGCTAACAACGAAACCGGGGTACTGTTTCCGATCGAAGAAATCGCTGCGATTTGCCAGCGCAAACAGACGATTTTTCATACCGACGCAGTGCAAGCGGTCGGTAAAGTGCCGATCGATCTTCAGAGCGGCGCCATTCAATTTTTATCTCTATCGGGGCATAAAATACACGCTCCGAAAGGTGTCGGGGTCCTTTACGTGAACCGGCGCACCCGGTTTAATCCGTTCTTAATCGGGGGCAGCCAAGAAGAGAAGCGCCGCGGGGGCACTCACAACACAGCGTCGATTATCGGACTTGGCCAGGCGGCAGAACTGGCTGCGGAACATCTCACGGAAGAAACTACCCGCGTCAGAAACTTGCGAGACCAGTTTGAACACGAAGTCAGGGAGCGGATCTCCGGCGTCCAGATCAATGGCGACCCCGAACACCGGCTGCCTAATACAGCAAATCTAACCATTGAAGGAGCGGATTCAGAGGGGTTACTGATGTTGCTGGACCAGAAGGGCGTCTGTTGCTCGGCTGGTTCCGCTTGCACAGCCGGCTCGCTCGAAGCGTCTCATGTGCTACGGGCTATGGGTTTCTCGACCGAGCGTGCTCGAGCGAGCCTTCGTTTTTCCTTTGGGCGGTTCAATAAGGAGGAGGAAGTCTTGGCAGCAGTCGGGATTCTGGCGACCGCCGTGGAAAAGGTTCGAGGGGCTAATCGTGGGGTGTTGGTGGCATGAAGGTAGAGGCTCGCGCCTTCGCCGAGCGACTCAACTGAACGTGCCGAAGTTCTGCGCCGCACCTGAGGCCGCAAGCAAAACGGGGCGGTGACGGTTACAACTGTGCGGAAGGAGCCTGCGGCGAGCGGAGCGGTGGCCGAATCTGACCAAGGCAACTGGTGCAGCTGTGGGCTCTAACAAGTGTTCCGCTAAATAATGGTTGCATCGCAAAGCGCGCCTATGATAACACCGCGCCTTTCGGCGCGCTGGCGATCAAGGAATGTCCTGGCGATTTTCCCCCTCCACCGTCTCAGCCACCGGATCATTTTTCTGGAGCTTACATGCAAGGTCTACTCAAAAATCTCAGTTTTCTGACCAATCCCAATGGAGGCGCCTTTAGCCGGCGCCACTTTCACGGTACAGCAGTTGGTGGAATCGCCGCTGCCTTTCTCCTCGTCACATCTAGCGCCCTGTTTGCGGAACTGACAACCGTCGAACTATCGCCGCTGGTTTATCAATCCACGCTGGTTGCCCCGCTCGAGAATAGCAAACAGATCAGTGTGTTACTGGCGCTACCGTCATCGGACCCAGCCGGTTTGGCGGGTTTTGTTAAGCAGGTCTCCAACCCGGGTGATCCGCTTTATCATCAATACCTGACGCCGCAACAGTTCGCGGAAAAATTCGGCGGCAACGCAGCGGACTATACCACCCTGAAAAATTGGGCAGCCGCTAGCGGGTTAGTAGTGTCACAAGAGTCTGTCGGCCGCATCAATCTGACTCTCCGAGGAAGCGTATCGCAAATTCAAACTATCTTTAAGACCCAGCTCAACACCTACCGTACACCGAGTGGGGAAACATTTTATTCGGCGAGCATGAAGCCGACGGTGCCGGCAGAAATCTCGTCGAAGATTTCCGGTCTTATCGGTCTCACCGAAAGCAGACAGCTTACGCCTTTGGTCAAGGTGGCTAAGACCTTGGGAGAAGAGCCGCAAGTAAGATCTGACAAAATGAGACCCGACTCAGGTGGCACCGGCCCGGGCGGCACCTACAATGCGAAGGATCTGCGCACGGTCTACAGTATTCCCGATTACGGAAAGTATAACCAGAATACCGTGATGGCGGTATTCGAGCAGGGGTACTACAATCCCAAGGATACCGAAAAGTATTTCAGTACAAACGGTCTACCCAACGTCAAACAAACCCCGATCTCGGTAAATAAATCCCCGGTGGTGAATGAACCCGGGGTCGAGGTCGAGGCGTGTCTGGACGTTGATATGATCGTGGGTGTAAATCCGGATGTCTCGGAAGTGTTGGTATACGTCGATGATTATCATTACGACTCGTTCCAGGTCGCCATCGTCGATGCCATAACTCAAGTGGCCAGCGATGCCAAAGCGCAAATCCTAAGCATCTCGTACGGCCAGGATGAGGGTCTTCAGGGTAAGTCGACTTTAGACTCGGAAAATGCTGCCCTGCAACAATGCGCATCGGAAGGGATTACGGTATTTGCCAGCTCCGGCGATAACGGAGCTTATGGGAACGGCTTTAACTATCCCTATAATGTTTCTGACCCGAGCTCGGAGCCTTTGGTTACCGGGGTGGGAGGTACGACCCTGTTCACCGGCCCAGGCCAACTGTGGGAAAATGAAAACGCCTGGGATGAGTTAAACAACAACTCTGGCGCCACCGGCGGTGGCATCAGCTCTTACTGGCCGTTACCTGATTGGCAAAACACCACCGTCGGCGGAACCGCTTACGTGACTGCTAACGGCGGATCCGCTACTTACCGGAACGTGCCGGATGTAGCCGCAGTGGGTGACCCGCTAACCGGGGTCGGTGTGTACGTTAAGGACCAAGGCGGATGGCTACAAATCGGTGGAACCAGCGTCTCCTCACCAATCTGGGCAGGCTACCTGAGCACGATCAATGCGGCGTTCAGCCACTTCAATCTGGGTAAGATCGGGTTCTTTAACCCGGTTTTTTACGCTGTAGGAACCGTCGATTTCGGCGTTGGGCAGCCGGTTGCCTATTGCCGCGATATTGTTCAAGGTCAAAATGGACTGATTGGATCCCCTAATCCCGGTTATTTCAACGGCCTCGGCTATAGTAATACTACCGGTAACGGAACTATCTGGGGACAGGGGTTGGCGGCTCAGCTCATGACCGGACAACATCAACCTGGATCGCCTCCCGGCGCCACTTACGGCTTTAACGTGAAAATCAACGGCACGACCGCCGCGTTTAGTTGGTATCGTTCCCAGGGCGCGGCAGGATATGTCGTCGGTGTTTATCATCGTGACATTTTCGGCAACCCTCTCCCAACGGCCTACCTCACCAAGGTGAACAACCTGACCGTCACCCTGCCTCCGGTGCCTGCAGACTTGTACGGCGACCACTACTACGCTTTTCTTTGGTCCTTTAATGCAAGCGGAGAATACTCCGAAACTACCGTCCTGAACTTTAATACTAAGTAACTATTACGGTTCAAAAAAAGCGCCGTTGCAGTCGCTACACGACAAATAGGTCCATGAGCTCGGCTACCGGTGTGTCCTGAAGTCGCAGCGGGTCCGCGAAGAGAGCCAGGACGCGACTGGAGTTTTTCTCAGAGATTTTGCTTCGCAAGCTTCTTTCGAATTTCTCGAACAACAACGGTTCCCCCTCTTTTCTCCGGCGCGGGTGGCCAATAGGGTATTCCACGGCCACTTTTTCGCTGGAGGAACCGTCTTGGAAGAAGACTTGGACAGAGTTGCCGATGGAGCGCTTTTCTGGATCCAGATAATCTTTACTGAACTGTGAGTTCTCGATTACTTCCATCTTCTCCCTGAGAACGTCGATCCGCGGATCGGTCGCAGCCGAATCTTCGTAGTCCTCGGCAGTCAGACGGCCCCGAATTAATGGAACGGCCACCATATATTGGATGCAATGATCCCGATCGGCCGGGTTGTTTAAAGGGCCGGCCTTATCGATGATCCGTTTTCCCGATTCTTGGGTTTCAATCACCACTTTAGAAATTTCGTCTAGGCGATCTTTAGTCTGAACGAAAAGCTGCAGAGCTGCTTCGACCGCAGTTTGCGCATGGAATTCCGCGGGAAAGGCGATCTTAAACAGAACGTGACGAATAACGTGGGAACCCAAGGGTTGAGCCAACTGGATCGGGTGACCCCCGAATAGGACATCTTGAAATCCCCAACGAGGGGCGGTCAACGCGCTGGGATAACCCATTTCGCCGCGGAGGGCTTGCAGGCCGTGAAAAACGGCTCGTGAAGTGGCATCACCGGCAGCCCAACTCTTTCTGGAACCCGTGTTTGGCGAGTGGCGGTAGGTGCGTAGGGCTCCGCCGTCGATAAAAGCGTTAGATAAAGCGTTAATAATGTCCGCCCGAGAACCGCCTAACAACCTGGCAATTACCGCGGTTGAAGCAACGCGAACGAGAAGGACGTGATCGAGCCCTGCCCGGTTGAAGCTATGGGAAAGGGCCAGCACCCCTTGGATTTCATAAGCTTGAACCGCTGCTTTCAACACCTGACGCACCGTTAACGGGTCGGACTTCGATTTACTTTGCCGGCATAAATAATCAGCGACTGCGAGAATGCCCCCAAAATTATCGGATGGATGGCCCCATTCCGCGGCTAGCCAAGTATCATTGAAATCCAGCCAGCGGATCATGGCGCCAATATTGAAAGCTGCTCGTACCGGCTCGAGCTCGTAGGAGGTACCGGGAACACGAGCGCCACCGGATAAAGTCGCTCCCGGAACCATCGGTCCCAACAGTTTCGTGCAGGCCGGATAGGACAGGGCTTGCAATGCGCAGCCAAGACTGTCCATCAAACAGAGTTGCGCCACCGATTCTGCCTCGGCATCAACCGGTGAGTCGTTCAGGACATAATCCGCGAGTTGTTGAAGGAGCGTGTCCGCAGAGGGTCGGGTCGAAGTAGGGTTCATCTGAGTCCCCAAAATTAGTCCGCAGTTTAAAGGGTTACCACAAGTGAAGAGAGGGTATCATCCGCAGATTACGCAGAACCTGTCGCGCCGTAGGCCTTGCGGAGGCGGATTACACAGATTTCGATTTTGGGTCGGATCGCCACATTGGGGTCGGCGCGGACTTTGTAGCAGGGTCAGGCCTGTCCCGTGGGGACTAATCCCGAAGGGATGACAGGACTCAGCCCGGGGTTTTAACCCCGGGTTGCCCGGGGTTTTAACCCCGGGTATATGTCCATAAAACGATCTGCCCCAACAACGGGGCGGTAGAGCCGGTATTCGTTAACCAAACGGCGAACGAAATATCGAAACGATTCATCCGCCGCCCCTTTAGCATCCTCAACCCCGCGGACGCAGGGTGCAATTCGGACTTGGCGCAGTACTCCTACACTCCAATACTCCATCACTCCGCGTTGCCGGATTCGAGGACGAGGACGAGGACGAGGACGAAGCGCCTTGTGAGGGCGGGTCTATGATGTGGACGTACCCGGGATTAAAACCCCGGGCTTAGTCCTGTCATCCCTTCGGGATAAAGTCCGACAGCCCCCTTAGGGACGAAATGATGATGCAATTCATTGCCTAGATCTTCCAATCCGCAGTATTATGCCAACCCCAAAACCGAAATCTGCGTAATCCGCCTCCGCAAGGCCTACGGCGCGACAGGTTCCGTGTATTCTGCGGATGAACAAAATCTGCGGATCGTCAGCGCTTTTCGATCGGAACGAACGAGCGCGCCTCGGGGCCGATATACTCCGCATTAGGCCGAATCAGTTTATTATTTGCGCGCTGTTCCTGGATATGAGCAGACCATCCTGCCGTTCGGGCCATTACAAATATCGGCGTGAAATGAGCAGTCGGAATATCAAGAAAATGGTACGCGCTTGCACTGGAGAAATCGACGTTAGGGAACAAGTTTTTTTCCTCCCTCACCACCACTTCGATCTCGTCCGAGACCTCGAAAAGGTAACCGTCCGGCGCTGCCGGCGATAATCGCTGGGACCACTCTTTGACAATCATGTGGCGAGGATCGCTGTGCTTATAGACAGCATGTCCAAAACCCATGATTTTCTGCTTATTGGCCAGCATTTCGAGCACGGCGGCCCGCGCTTCTTTCCGAGTCTTAAATCTTTGGATCAGCGCCATCGCCGCTTCATTAGCGCCGCCATGCAATGGACCTCGCAACGTGCCGATACCAGCCGTAATGCACGAGTAGAAGTCTGACAGCGTGGCGGCACAGACGCGGCAGGCGAACGTGGAGGCGTTGAACTCGTGTTCTGCGTACAGGATGAGAGAAACATCGAGTGCTCGCCGCGAGATTTCACTCGGTGCATCGCCGTGCAACAGAGTTAGATAATGTCCGGCTAAGGAATTGGCATCATCATCGGTAGTAATTCGTTCGCCTCTCCGAGAAAAATGATGCCAGTAAGCGAGCGCGGAAGGAAACACGGAAAGAAGGCGTTCCGCAATATCCTTTTGCATGGAAAAACTGGACTCAGGTTCAAGTGCTCCGAGAAACGAACAAGCGGACCGCAGCACATCCATCGGGTGTGCGTCCGCCGGGATCAATTCGAGTACTTTCCGGAGCGCATCCGGAAGCTGGCGTTTCTGTTTGAGTCTGAGTCGAAATGCATCCAGCTCCGGTTGGGTCGGTAGAGCGCCCTGAATCAGCAAATAGGCGACCTCCTCAAACGAGGCTTGGGCAGCCAACTCTTCAATAGGATAACCGCGATAAGTTAAGCCGACTCCCTCCTTCCCAACGGTGGCGATTTCGGTTGAACCAACGGTTTGCCCACGCAAACCGGTAGCGACGGGGGGAACGTTTGCAGTGCTCATGCTTCTCGTTTTTCGCTAATCTTTAGAGAATGAATCTAGCTTAGATTCATACTCGTGGTAGTTCAGGATCTCGTAGAGATGCTCTCGAGTTTGCATCGCGCTCACCACCGATTTCTGGGTACCGGTTTGGCGGATGGCTCCATAGACGCTCTCAGCTGCCGCCGCCATCGCCCGGAAAACGCTTAATGGATACAGCACGATACGAACCCCGGCCGCCCGCATTTCCTCGAGCGAAAAGAGCGGCGTTTTGCCAAACTCCGTCAGGTTCGCTAACACGGGCACCTGCAGACGATGGGTAAACAACCGATAGTCTTCGAGGCTGGTGACGGCTTCTGCGAATATCGCGTCAGCACCAGCCTCGGCGTACCTCTCACAGCGTTCGAGAGCGGCATTTACTCCTTCGCCAGCAATGGCATCGGTACGAGCCATCAGGAGAAACGAAGGATCGACCCTGGCTTCACTCGCCGCTTTGATCCGGTCGACCATCTCCTGTGTCTCTACCACCTCCTTGTTGGGACGATGGCCGCAACGTTTGGCTTGAACTTGGTCTTCGAGATGACATCCGGCAGCGCCGGCTCGCCCTAGGTCTCGCACCGCCCGTGCGATATTAAAAGCGTTGCCCCACCCCGTATCCGCATCAACCATCAGCGGCAAATCAGTAGCTCCGGTTATCCTACGAACGTCTTCTAAGACGTCGTTCAGATTGGTCATCCCGAGATCTGGTAAACCAAACGAAGCATTGGCTACCCCCGCACCGGAAAGATAGATAGCTCGAAACCCAGCTCGCTCAGCCAGCAGCGCACAAAAGGCGTTGATAGCGCCCACCATCTGCAATGGCATTTCCTCCTCAATGGCAGTTCGCAAGCGGGCACCGGGCAAACTTTGGGAGAGGTGATTAGTGAGAGGTGAGGGGTTAGAGGGGTTGGTCACCTTCAGTCATTTAACCCGCGAGCAATAGGAGTTCAAGGCTTTGGAGGGGAGCCAGACTTCGCCTAGTCGTCTAGACTCCCAGAGGCTACGTCGGGCAAGCCGCTTTGGCGCGTACTCCACTACCTAGCTATATTCCACTCAGCGCTCAATTTAGCCCGGACCCAAATCAGTAGGTTATGCCCGGGAGCCGCCTGCTAAGGTTCTTTCGGACGCATCACGAACCGCGAGGAATATCGCGAGATCGTACGGCACGTGCCAAAGGGGCTTGCTTGACGTAGCCTCTGGGAGTCTAGAGGACTAGGCGAAGTCTGGCTCCCCTCCAAAACCTTGAACTCCAACAGCGCTATAGTTTAGAACTGAGACATAGCATCCTATGGCCCAAATTGGTAAGTGCTCAAATCGCGTCGGCTGTACTCTCGCTTATACGGGTCAAGAGATCCGCTTCGAAGGTTCACCCGTTTGTCCGGAATGCGGACAACCTCTGACCGAAATCGCCAAGCCAAGAAAAAGCAGCAAGCTCTGGCTGTTGATCCTGATTCCGATCCTATTTCTAGCGATTGCCGCCGTCGGATTTTACGCCGTAGAACGATATCTGGTTGCCTCTGATAGTACAAAAGCGACTCCGACGGCAACGCCCCAGGCTTCTGCGACCCAGACCCAGAACGACGGAAAGATGGTCGAGGGCAAGAGCCAAATCCCAGCCGATGTGCTGAATAAGGCCAACAATCAATCGGCAACCCCGCAGCCGACGGTCTCCGCTTCTGCGCCTACCCCCAGCGCAAGTCCTTCCCCGGTCATCCAGCAATCGCCCCCCGGCCCGACCGAAAGCCCAGCGCCGACCAGCGGGGGACAACCACCACACCCTGAGGCTTCACCGGCTGAGGGCAAGACTCCGCCGGGGCCCGATTCCAGTCCCGAGAATCCTCGCCACGAAAATGCGAGTCCACAGAAGTCGCCGCCGGGCGGAGGGGGGGACGATTCCGGACAAACGGTTGATACTAAACCAAAGGAACTCTCTTCAGCGGAGATAGAAGCCACCAAACAGGATGTGTTGAAGAGAATCAACGCGTTGCCGAAGATGAGCGAATCGGAGAAATCCAAACTCTCCGACAAAGTCGAGACCGCTCGTTACATGCAACGCGTCGGGGTCGTTTACTTTGACAAGGGCAGCAATCAGCTATCGAAGATTTCGATTGAGAAACTCGTCTCCCTCTTTAAAGCGCCCGAGATTGTCGAGAAGATGAGCGACCCGACGCTGGTGTTTATCGTCGCCGGTTATGCGGACCGAGGTGGAGATCCGCGAGGAAACCTTAAGCTGTCCGATGAGCGCGCCCAGGCGGTAACCAACGCCATGTCAGACAACGCCGGGGTGATTAACCTTGTCCGCACCGTGGGCATGGGAGGAACGGATTTGCTGAGCAGCAGACGGGCCGACCAAAATCGAGCGGTCGAGATTTGGGCGGTAATCCCCTAAGCCTGAGCGGCCGGAAAATGCGCATGCATTTACCGGCCGCTCAGGCTATGGCAAAAATGATCCGGCTACGCCCGGATCATTTCTGCTCACTTTTCGGCCTGGATCGGTGTTTAGCCTAGCTCCAAGCAGAATACTCGGCGCCAGCCGGGCATTCTGCTCATAGCCAGCATTTCTAAAAAATGCACAGGCATTTTTTAGAAATGCTGGCTAGCGGGGTAATAGCCGGAGTCCGATGCGTAGAGCATCGAACTCGACATGATGCCGAACCTTATCCAAAGGGCGACGTTCGCCTTTGGGCAGCGTCACCCCGTCCAATCGAAGGGGCCTACCGACGTTCCGGGGTGTCAGAATAAACCACGCCCCTTGTTCCACTCCCAGGAGCGCGTGACGCGCCTCCAGGCCGGGAATCTGCTTGAACACTTCCGAGGCCAAGTCCGAAGCCGAGCCGATGATAGCTCCATCCCGGCACACGAACGTTTTGCCGTCTACAACGAGCTCCAAACGAGCGTTCTTTGGCGCCGGCGGACGAAAATCGCCTTTTGATCCAAAATCGACCGAGCTTGTGTGCCCGCCTGCGCCCGGAGAGGACATTTAAGCATCGTAAACCTTTTCCAGACCGCTGCCAATAGAGAAGCGCGGAACGAAGCCTGGTGGGGCGAGGCTCCCGTTCGGTCTCGCCCGCTTCTCAGGAACTCCGATGTCCAAGGAAGGGTTTGGTGTTTTAGACCAATGTGCCGCCGAGCCGGGTCTATCGTGCGGCGGCAGTCCAGCGAGCTCGAATGGCAATATCTTTCCGTTCGGCGTGCCACTCTCCGGAAGAGGTCATAGCAGACGTTGGGCCACGGCTCGGCAGCTTTTCGGCACTGGCTACGATAGATTCGATAACTCGACCGCCAGGCGAACCTTTTGCAGCCGACCGGAAGCCTCGCCCTACCAACAGAGTTCAACCGGTAAATTGGTGCGATTGCGGACCGTCATCGCTACAAATATTGGTTAATTTGTGACCGATCACGGTTTTTGCCTCTATTTCCTATGATTGTACCGGTTTCCTCGGTGTAACTGCCGTCTTAAATTTCATTCAGGTTCCGAAGAAAACGTTGATCTTTTCGATGAAAGACAGTATTCCGGGAACAGTGAACCTTCTCTGAGCCTTTCGTAAGATCGGCAAACTTTTCAGAGAAACTACCCCCCAGTTAACTATGAAATCGTTATATTCCCTTGCTCGCCGAACCCCGCTATCAGCGTTGACTACTTTAGCGGCACTCGGGCTGATCAATACGTCTAGTTTCGCCGCAGATAAGAAGTTAGTCGTTGGCTTCTCCCAGGTCGGCGCCGAAAGCGGCTGGCGAACCGCTAATACCGAATCCATCAAGTCTGAAGCCGCTAAACGCGGTATCGACCTGCGTTTTTCGGACGCGCAACAGAAAGAGGAAAACCAAATCAAAGCGATCCGGTCCTTTATCGCCCAAGGGGTGGATGTGATTGCTTTCTCGCCAGTGGTTGAAACTGGTTTTGAACCTGTTTTGCAAGAAGCCAAGAAAGCGGGCATCCCGGTCGTATTGTCCGACCGCGCGGTAAAGGTTTCAGACGATTCTTTGTATAAGTGCTTCCTCGGCTCGGATTTCATTGAGGAAGGCAAGAGAGCCGCCAATGAAGTCGTAAAGCTGACCGGCGGCAAAGCGGGAGTCGCGGAATTGGTGGGAACCGTAGGATCAGCTCCGGCCATCGACCGGGCGAAAGGTTTCCGGGAAGTCATCGCTAGCAACCCGGATATCAAGATCATCATGTCGCAAAGCGGCGACTTTACTCGAGCCAAAGGTAAAGAAGTAATGGAAGCGTTTTTGAAGGCGCCGAATGCGAAAGAAATCACCGTGCTTTATGCTCATAACGATGATATGGCCTTAGGCGCCATCCAGGCGATGGAAGAAGCCGGACTTAAGCCGGGTCAAGATATCAAGATTGTCTCTATCGATGGCGTACGCGGCGCGTTTGAGGCGATGAAGGATGGCAAATTGAACGTTACGGTTGAGTGCAATCCATTACTTGGTCCGCAACTCTTTGACATCATCGAGAAGGTAGTCAAAGGCGAGTCCGTACCCACCCGGGTCGTAACCCAAGAAGGTGTGTACGAACAGGCCCAGGCCGCCGAAGAACTTCCCAAAAGGCAGTACTAAGAGGGTAAACCTTAGGCTCCGACCGGGCGCTCGCAACGAAGGGCTGAGCGCCCGGACGCGCTTCGCGTGAGACGTGAAAAGTGAGAGGTGAGAGGTAGACAGATTTACCAATCACTCTGAAGAACAACCTTTCACCTTTCACCTCCGCCGTGCCTACGCCCTTATTAGAGATCACCGGCCTCAGCAAAAGTTTCCCGGGGGTTACGGCATTGGATGCAGTCGACCTGGTCGTTCATCCCGGAGAAATTCATGGTCTCATGGGAGAGAACGGCGCCGGCAAGAGTACGTTGATTAAAGTCTTGACCGGAGTTTTCGCTCGAGAAGCCGGCGTGACCCGTTTGTCCGGGCAGGTGGTGGCGCCGAATTCCCCTCGGGAGGCGGAAGCGCTGGGAATCAGCACCGTTTATCAAGAGGTGAATCTCATTCCCCATTTATCCGTGGCGGAGAATATCTGCATCGGACGCCAACCGATGCTTCTAGGAACGATCCGCTGGGGGGCAATCGTTAAACGAGCACGCGCAGCGTTGGCCAGATTAGACCTGTCCCTGGATGTTAATCGGCAACTCTCATCCTATTCGATTGCCGTTCAGCAGATGGTAGCGATCGCGCGAGCACTCGATATTTCCGCTAAGCTCCTGATCTTGGACGAACCAACCTCAAGTCTCGACAAGAGCGAAGTCGAAGAGCTGTTTAAGAAACTTCGGATCCTTCGTCAGGACGGCCTGGGCATCATTTTCATCACTCATTTTCTGGATCAGGTTTACGAGATCACTGATGCAATCACGGTCTTACGAAACGGTAGCCGGGTAGGTTGTTTTGCCACTAAGGAGCTGCCACGAATTAACCTGGTCGCCCATATGATTGGTAAGACGCTGAGACAGACGGAGGCTCTCGAACAAACCCGGGCGAGTACAGCAACCATCCGCTCGGAGGCGCCGATGCTCGAAGCGCGAGCATTAGGGAAAAAGGGCTCGATTCAACCCCTGGATCTCGACATCCGTCCCGGAGAAGTCGTCGGACTAGCAGGATTGCTTGGCTCCGGACGGACCGAAACCGCTCGTCTGCTGTTCGGCGTTGACCACCCGGACCAAGGCACCATCCGGATTAACGGCCACGCCATCAAGTTTCGGTCACCTCGTAGCGCAATCCGCTATCGTATCGCCCTGACTCCGGAGGACCGGAAACTTGCCGGGATCATCCCTAACTTGACCATTCGAGAAAACATTATGCTGGCGCTACAGGCCAGCCGGGGCAGCTGGCGCCGGTTATCGTTGGCGGAGCAAGAGAAGCTTGCCGACAAGTTTATTCAGTCGTTGGCGATCAAAACGCCGAGCCGAGAACAGCTCGTCCGGAATCTCAGCGGCGGAAACCAGCAAAAGGTGTTGTTAGCCCGTTGGCTGGCTACGGAGCCGAAATTGTTCATTTTGGATGAGCCAACCCGCGGGATTGACGTGGGAGCAAAGGCGGAGATCGAAAAATTGATCCAGTCCCTGAGACAAGATGGACTGGCAGTCCTTTTCATCAGTTCTGAACTGGAAGAAGTCGTGCGGCAAAGCCAGCGAGTTGTGGTCTTGCGCGACCGCCGAAAAGTTGATGAATTGACAGAGGGAGCGATTTCCGAGGAAGCTATCATGGCGTCCATCGCAAGTCACAGCATGGAACGACCGGAGGCATGATCGACTGGCTATCTGACCTGGTTTTTTGGATCCTCTTTGCCGCCATTCTTTTCTCGCTACGCCGGCAACGAATTTTTTGGACGGTCGGCGCATTGGCTCTCCTTCTGCTTTTCAACCAGTTTTTCACCCCGGGCTTTTTTCACCTGCAGGTGTTGGACGGTCATCTTTACGGCTCACGAATCGACGTTCTAAATCAAGGGGCCAAGGTGATGCTGCTATCTCTCGGGATGGTTCTCGTCATTGCCACCGGCGGGGTTGATCTGTCGGTTGGCGCCGTGATGGCAATCGCGGCGGCCGTTTCCTCGCGACTGCTCGTTACTCAACATCAGCCCGCAGGCATCGCCATTGCAGTTGCCCTTGGAATCTCCGTTTTGGCTGGCGCCTGGAACGGTTTGTTAGTGGCTGGGTTCGGCATTCAACCCATTGTGGCGACCCTCGTGTTAATGGTGGCCGGACGCGGTATCGCGCAATTGATCACCGAAGGGCAGATCATCAACTTTCTCGACCCAACCATGGTCTATCTGGGAAACGGCCATCTTTTTGGCCTGCCTTTTACCCTGACTTTGGTGGTGGTGATGTTGGTGCTTACCTATTTCTTAGTCCGGCGAACGGCGTTGGGTCTTTTTATCGAGTCTGTCGGCGACAATGACGAGGCCAGCCGATATTCCGGCATTAATGCGAAACAGGTTAAGTTCCTGGTCTATACGTTCTCCGGGCTGTGCGCCGGCCTCGCCGGATTAGTGGCATGTTCAAATATCAAGAGTGCCGATGCTAATAATATCGGCCTCTATTTGGAGTTGGATGCGATCTTAGCCGTCGTTGTCGGAGGTACTTCGCTGCAAGGAGGACGTTTTTATCTGGTGGGTGCGGTCATCGGCGGTTTGTTCATTCAAACGCTCACTACCACGTTCTACGCCAAAAATGTCAGCTCCGATATCGCGCCGGTGCCCAAAGCACTGGTGATTATCGCGGTTTGCCTGCTCCAAAGCGAAGTGTTTCGAACGCGGCTTGCCCAGATCCTTCGCCCCTTAGAAAAGCTATTCAAACCGCTTAGCTCCTGGCTACCCCGCAATCAGCCAAACGTAGCACGCCATGATTCGCCTAAACCCTAAATACATTCCGCTTTTGGCGACGGCGGTGGTGCTCGTGGCGGTGTTCACAACTGGTTCACTGCTTTACAATAATTTTGGGACACCGCGTGTATTCGTGAATTTGTTAAACGACAACGCCTTTGTGGGCGTCGCGGCGGTCGGCGAATCGTTTGTGATTTTATCCGGGGGCATCGATCTTTCGGTGGGCTCGATGGTTGCGTTTGTCGGGATTCTCATCGCCAGGCTGCTGCAGGCCGGTTGTGACCCTTTCCTGGCGATGGGGATTGCGCTCTGCGCTGGTATCTTCGCGGGCGCAATTATGGGAAGCCTGATTCATTTTTTCGAGATGCCCCCGTTTCTGGTAACACTTGCCGGCCTGTTTTGTCTGCGCGGGCTTGGGTTTGTTATTTACCCGGAATCGATCGGTATCGACCACCCGTTCTACGGCGAAGTGGTGCCGCAGCTATCGATTTTAGTGGCTCCCAAAGCGGTGTTGCCATTTACGGCAATGTGTTTTCTGGCCTCAGTTCTGATCGGTACTTTTATCTCTAGTTTTACGCGCTTCGGACGGAACGTTTATGCGATCGGATCGAATGAAAACTCCGCCCGCTTAATGGGACTGCCCGTCGGTCGAACGAAGATCTTCACCTATGCTCTGGCCGGTTTCTTTTCGGCGTTTGGAGGAGTAGTAGCAACCTTCTACATGCAGTCAGGTAACCCAGCCTCTTTCGTCGGGCTGGAGTTGGATGCGATCGCTTCAGTCGTCATCGGCGGCACTCTACTCACCGGCGGTGTCGGGTTTATTCCCGGAACGCTAATGGGAGTCCTGATCCTCGGCCTTATCCAAACTTTGATCAATTTCAACGGCACGCTGAATAGCTGGTGGACCAAGATTGTGGTCGGCGTGTTATTGCTGATTTTTATCGTTCTGCAGAAGCTGATCTCGAGAAGAGCTGTGGCGCAGTTGTAGGGGCGTTGGTAGGGCGAGGCTCCGGAATGGACTCAATCTTTTCGCGAAGCGTTTTCGCGCGCATAGCCGGTTTCGTGCTTACGCCTGAAAGCTGCCGAGCTGTTGGTTATATCGTATGCCACCTGTTCGATGAGATCTGTGTTTTTTTGCATATTCGATCTGGGTTAGTGAAAACGAAGAGCGATACACGTGACAGACCGCCCTCGGCGGTGTTTGCGGCGTAACAGCGATTTGAGGCGGCACAGGCGAGTCTTTCCTGACGGATCAGCGAACTTGCGGGAGCCTCGCCCTACCAATCCCCCCGCCCTTTCTCTCGACATTTCCACGCAATCGGTCGATCAATAGCATCCTTTTCTTATGAACTACCGCATCATCGGAACGACTCTGCCGGTACTCGAAATGCAATTGAACCCCGGCGAAAGCGTATATGCAGTTTCGGGCGAGCTCTCATGGATGAACAGCGCGATCACCATGAATACGACCACTCAATTTGGTGGTGGCGGCGGGTTGTTCGGCGCACTGAAACGGATGGCCGGAGGCGGTTCTTTATTTATGACTGATTATCGGGCCGAGGGTGGAGAAGGTCTTTTGGCCTTCGCGACTCGAGTACCGGGCAGTATCCTGTTTCTTGAGATCAGTCCGACCGAGACTTACCTGATTCACCGGCACGGTTTTCTCTGTGCTACCCACGGCGTTGAATTGAACGTCGGGTTCCAGCAAACTCTCGGGGCAGGTATTTTCGGTGGGGACGGGTTTTTGTTGCAAAAGGTGCACGGAACAGGGCACGCCTGGATTGAATTGGATGGTGAAGTCGTTACCTACGATCTAAAGCCCGGCGAGACCTTGCGAGTGCATCCGGGTCATGTGGGGATGTTCCAGGAATCGGTGAGCTTTCAAATCACCCGCGTGCCCGGCATAAAAAACATGCTATTCGGCGGCGATGGAATCTTTCTGGCGGCGCTCACCGGACCTGGCCGAATTTGGCTGCAATCCCTACCCTTGTCGAATCTGGCACACGCTCTTCAGCCTTACCTAGCGAAAACGGTCGAGCGAGTCGAAGACGCCGGCGCTGGCGCCGTAATCGGCTCGGTGATACGAGGGTTGACCAAGGGAGGCTAGCGCGCGGCGCGCCTTGCTATTTGCTGTTTCCTACCCTATTTCTTACCAGCCTCCCGCGTGTACCAAAAATGAATGTAATAGCAAGAATCACGCGAACCCGCCATCTGTTCGCGTAGTGGCCGTGTCTAAAGTCCAATCTGCAGAAATCACCTAAGCACACGGCTGTGCAGAAGCGATCTGTGGAAGGGACAAAGACCACTAAATTTGAAACACCTACGTTTTGAACTACATGCGAATCATCCCTATTCGACCGCTTAAGGTCACGGAAAACACCGCTACTGCCTCGATCGTCGCGATTGGGCTAACGATCTCGCTGATCCCACTCGCGCTCGTCATTTTATTGTTTGCTTTAGTTTATCCGGGTCTGCAGACAGACTCTCAAATAGCTAAGAATGCAGTTAAGACTGTAGAAGCTGCGGCGCACGGAGACGTCGTCTCGACGGTGGTACTCAGTTCGGCAGATCTACCCATCGATTACATTGTTCAGGGTGGAAAATTTAAGTCACAGCGCTGGGCGTTCGTCTTCGGAGAATTTCACCACAAGAAACCCCTGCAAGTTTTTTACCTGAAAGGTCAGCCGGAAATTGCCACCACGAACTGGGCCATCGACGCCCTGGCATTGAGGTGGGGCACATTCTGGACCTTCGTTGTCATATTTTCCTTCGGCGTATTACTGGTTTGGGCGCTTACGACGGTGGCAATCCATCACGCCAAAAGTCTGCGCCGAACCGCTTCAAAGCCGGCGGCAATCGAAGCCGCTATTTTGTCGGGCAATCAGAAAAAAAACAACCGGTACTGGAATTACTCCTGGGAGTTACCAAACGGCAAAACCCGTAAGAATCTGGTTGCCTGGTCACCGGACAGAAAACCGTATTTCACGACGCCAGCGGAAGACCGGGCATTGGCCATCGTATGCGGGAACGGTCTGGCCCACTTGGTTGATGCCGAAGGCCGGCCGTTCGATCTCGGCGTCTCCGAACTAGAGGCAATTGCCAAAGAGCTTCGGTCTGCTTGAGAGACGCACCGAGCACGCTTGAGGCGCTTCGTCCTCGTCCTCGTCCTCGAATCCGGCCGCGCGGAGTGAGGGAGTATTGCGCCAAGTCCGAATTGCGCCCCGTGTCCGCGGGTTTTGGAGGTGTTGAAGGGGCTACAGATCACGGTCCGAAATTCCGTTGGTCCATATCCGCCTAAGCAAGGCCAATCTACCGCCCCTTCGGAGCAGGTCATTTGTTTTGATCGTCACCCTGGGGTTAAAACCCCAGGCTTAGTCCTAAGTCCCTTCGGGACAACAAACGGTTGGGAACCTGTCCACGAATTCGAAATCAAATCATTCCACGAGCACGAACCGAAACCGCAAACAGCTAACTGTTAGCGGCTAACCGTTGATTTGTGAGCGATGCAGGCTAAGGAAGAACATGTCAGAAATCGGACTGATCCAGATGCGCTGCTCGTTGGACCCAAGTGAGAACTTGGAGAACGGAATCGCTCTGATCCGTGAGGCGGCAGCGCGAGGGGCCCAGATCATTTGCCTGCCGGAACTATTTAAAACGGTCTACTTCTGCCAAGAGGAAAACCATAAGTATTTCCAATTTGCTGAACCGATACCCGGGCCAACTACGGAACGCTTGTCAGCACTGGCCAAAGAGTTGCAGGTCGTGGTGGTCGCCTCGCTATTCGAGAAACGAGCCGCGGGACTTTACCATAACACGGCGGCAGTGATTGACGCCGACGGAACCCTTCTGGGGATTTATCGAAAGATGCACATCCCGGATGATCCGCTCTTCTATGAAAAATTTTACTTTACGCCGGGCGATCTCGGATTTCGTTCTTGGCAGACCCGGTACGCCCGCGTTGGGGTGTTGGTGTGTTGGGACCAATGGTATCCCGAAGCAGCCCGTCTCACGGCTTTACGCGGCGCCGAAATTATCTTTTATCCAACAGCGATTGGTTGGCACCCGTCAGAGAAATCGGAGTTCGGCGAACGCCAGCATTCTTCTTGGGAAACGGTGCAACGCGGGCACGCCATTGCTAATGGCTGTTACGTTGCGGTTCCTAACCGGGTTGGCCATGAGGCGCCAGCCGGCGGCGACGGTATAGAGTTCTGGGGAAGAAGCTTCATAGCCGATCCGGCCGGGCAGATACTGGCCAGGGCAGACGACGAGAAGCCGGAAGTCCTGTTGGTAAGCATCGATCCGAAAGCGCTGGATACACAGCGCACGCATTGGCCTTTTTTGCGCGACCGCCGGATCGACGCCTATGGGGAATTAACTAAACGATTCATCGACTGAGCCCGCATTTCGATAAATGCGCATGCATTTATCCGAAATGCAGGCTATGGGCAGCAAAATCATCCCGTGTCCGTGGGACAATTGTGCTGCCAGCTCAATTAGGGGAACAATTTCGAAAATGACTGATTTTACTGCCAACTCACCTGCTTCATTAGGATACAGAATGCCTCCAGAGTGGGCGCCTCACGAAGCAACTTGGCTCTCCTGGCCTAGACGCGACACGATTAGCTTCCCGCACGCTTATGAAGAGGTGATTCCGGCGTTTGCGCATATGATCGACGCCTTACGCGATTCCGAAAAAGTCAGGATTAACGTGATGGATGTCGATCACGAGAACGAGGTGCGATTCTTTTTGAAAGACATCGACATTTCTCATGTCGAATTTTTCATTATACCTACCAATGAACCTTGGTGTCGCGATCACGGACCGATTTTTGTCAAGCGCGAGACGAATCCTCGCCTAGCGGTAATCGACTGGAACTACAATGCTTGGGGCGGAAAATATCCGCCGTTCGATCTCGATGAAGTTGTTCCCACCAAGGTCGCGGAACGGTTTAAACTTCCGGTTTATTATCCCGGGCTGGTGCTTGAGGGCGGTTCCATCGACGTCAATGGCGCGGGAGCGGTTCTCTCAACCACGCAGTGCCTGCTGAATCCAAACCGGAATCCCGGCCGTTCTCAGGAGCAAATTGAACAAGCACTTCGCGATTATCTCGGTGTCTCCCAGATTCTGTGGCTGACAGAGGGAATTGAAGGCGATGATACCGACGGCCACATCGACAATTTAGCCCGGTTTGTCGCTCCGAACGTGGTGGCCACCGTTGTGGAGACGGATGAAAACGATGTTAACTACGCGCCGCTCCAGGAAAACCTTTCGCTACTAAAAAAGATGCGTTTGGCCGATGGATCCAAGCTGGACATCATCCGCCTCCCGATGCCGCCAAGAATCGAACGGGAAGATCGGCGCTTACCTGCCAGCTACGCGAACTTTTACATCGGAAATCGGGTGGTCTTAGTGCCCTCTTTCGACGCGCCTAGTGACAAAAAAGTGGTCACCATCTTGAAAAAGAGTTTTCCAGATAGAGAAATCGTACCGATCGATTGCCGAAATCTGGTTTGGGGGTTAGGGGCGTTCCATTGTTTGACCCAGCAGCAACCGACGGCGACTTGAGACGTATCGGCGTGGGCATGCTGGAGCTAGGCAAGCGGACACGCTATGCACTGTTGGGTGGCGCGAATGGGATCCGCCTTCTCCCGCGGCCGCGGGACTACGGCGCGACGGGCCCTATGCGACTTATGGGGTTTGCTAAGCAAAATGCTTCGGCGCAAGCCGGAGCATTTTGCTCATAGCCAGCATGACTCACAAATGCCTGCGCATTTGTGAGTCATGCTGGCTGGAATATCTCGTCGTAGATCGTCCCGTAGCCGACTTTGGTAACGGGGCCCGAGAGCACGATCGAGAACTGGTCTCCGATGGCTATCTTGAGTTCGCCACCGGGCATTTGTACTCGGACGTTCGGGCCGCAAAAACCGAGTCGTCGCGCAACCGCCGCAGCAGCCGAAGCACTACTGCCGGAAGCTAGGGTATAACCCGCTCCACGCTCCCAAATCTCCACTTGGATGGTACCCTGATCGATCACCTTTACGAACTGCACGTTGGTCCGATTCGGAAACAAGGTATGCCGTTCGAGCTTAGGGCCGAGACGCCTAGCCAAGTCGGCATCGACTTGATCACGCAAGATCACGCAGTGCGGATTTCCGATAGTCGCAGCTGAGAATTTCAGACTTTCACCATCGACGTCCAAGGCCTCCTGGAGCACTTCTCGACGTTCTCCCGTCACCGGAATCACATCACTCCAGAAATTTACAGTGCCCATCTCTACTTCGATCTCATGCCGAGGATCCCGCACCCGGCAACGGACGATTCCGCCGGGAGTTTCCAATAAAAATGGTTCGTTCCCAACTGAGCCGCGTTCCCACAGATGCCGGCAAAAGATGCGGATTCCATTCCCACTTTTTTCAGCTTCTGATCCGTCCGGGTTAAAAATCCGCAGCCCGGCCAGGGCGGACTTAGATGGTAAAGGACCAAATAGAATGCCGTCCGATCCGATGCCAAAGTTACGATCACAAATGGTGCGGACCCGTTCGGGACTTTGCATGAGGTCCATCTCGTCAATTACAAGATAGTCGTTTCCTAAACCGTGGTATTTGCTAAAGCGCATAGCCTACATTTGTCAGAGATGCGCCCGCATTTCTGACAAATGCAGGCTTCGGCAACGAGATTGTCCGGCTACGCCGAACAATCCCGTTGCTGTTCCTAAGAGAGGGGTTTTGAGCCGAATCGATGGTTTCATTTCAACCCCAGCCAGAAGCGGCGGATTGGTTCGGCGAAAGCCGTACCAATCTGTCGCCATAGCCGGATGGGTCGCAAATGCATGCGCATTTGTGATCCATCCGGCTAACGGTGCGCTAAGCGATAGAACAGAATTCCTCCCAGCGTTAAATAGATGAAGTTCGGCAACCAAACGAGGAGCTCCGGATGCAGGCTGGCATTGCTCTTCACATTATCGGCCACCACGATGAAGATAAAGTAGGTGAAGGCAATGCCGATACTAATGCCGATACCGATCGACGTTTCACGCCGTTGGGCCGAGATAGCGAGAGGGATCCCGACCAAGACAAAGGTAATTACCGCCATGGAATTTGAAAACCGTTTGCTTAACTCGGTGCGCAGGATAGTCAGCTGCTTGCCTTGCTTTTGATCCATGGCCTCCTGCAAATGACTAAGGGTTAGCTCGGTCGGTCGTTGATTGCTGTGCGCTTTGTTGATCAGCTCCTGCAATGAAATCGGGAAGACGCCCTCCTGCACACTGATCCCATAGTGCATCAGGCGCAGATCGTTAACATCGGACTCATCCCGGTCTTCGTAGCGAGCATCGTAAATTCTAAGTAGGATTCGTTGATTGTCTTTGTCTACCTCCAACGTCCCCCGCTTGGCATAAATAACTCGGACCGGGACCTGCTGAGCATTCATCTCGTAGATATGCAGGTCTTCCAGCGTGGTGCCGTTCTTACGACCCACGTAAATTTTCCGGTTGGGAAATGCATCGATGATTTCGTCGGTCCCGAATAACGCCAGCGGCTCAGTTGAGGCCAGGTTAAAGGCCAACTCTTTGAAACGTCGCTCGCATTCCGGCGCTACGTAAAGGTTGATCCAGAGACAAAGCCCGAGACAGCCCAACGTGATTAAAAATACCGGAGTACAAATCCGAACGATACTGACACCATTGGCGCGTAGAGCCACGAGCTCGTTCTCGGAAGAGAGCTTACCAAACACGAGCAAGACCGCCAGCAACGCACCCCACGGAATCGAATAGATCATGGAAAATGGGAGCAGATCGCCGATAAAGGAAAGGATATAACTCCAGGGCAAACCATGGGTCATCAATAGCTCGAGGAGCTGTCGCATGGCGTTAGCGACCACTAGCATCAAGCTGAGCATGCAGACCGTCCAAATCAGCGTCGTGAGAATCTGACTGCTGACGTATCGATCTAAAATTTTAACCACACGTGCAGAATAAGTTGCGATCGCCGTAGACATTGTCAATTCTGCCTACGGGCGGCCAATACTTGTATTCTTTGGTCCACGGCGCCGGGAAAGCCGCAGATTCTCTGCTGTAACTGCGGCCCCACGGTTCAGTCGCCAAATCTTGGGCGGTGTGCGGAGCTCTTTTCAGCGCGTTATCCTCTTTATCCGCTTCCCCGGTTTCAATCGCCCGGATCTCGCCGAAAATCGATATCATCGCGTCGCAGAATCGATCGAGCTCCGCTCTCGATTCGCTCTCGGTAGGCTCGATCATGAGAGTGCCAGGAACCGGCCAAGACATGGTGGGCGCATGGAATCCGTAATCCATCAGGCGTTTAGCAACATCTTCCACTTCGATCCCGGCAGATTTCTTGAATTGCCTCAGGTCAACAATACACTCGTGGGCAACTCGGCCCGATTTACCTTTGTACAAGACGGGAAAATATTCCTGAAGCCGGGCGGCAATGTAGTTCGCGCTGGCAATGGCAACTTTGGTGGCTTGCGTAAGACCGGCATCTCCCATGAGGGCAATGTAAGCCCAAGAAATACAAAGGATCCCGGCGCTCCCAAATGGAGCGGCCGATACCGGACCGATCCCGTTCTCGTTCGTTCCCGCTCGTTCTCGCTCGCTCCCGCTGGTTAACAAAGGATGTGTGGGCAGAAAAGGAGCCAGATGGGATTTAACCCCAATCGGACCGACACCAGGACCGCCGCCCCCGTGCGGGATACAAAATGTCTTGTGAAGGTTAAGATGACAAACGTCCGCTCCTAGATCTGCGGGCCGGCAGAGGCCGACGAGGGCGTTCAAGTTCGCTCCGTCCATATAGACTTGGCCACCGTACCGATGGACAATGGCGCAAAGGTCGATAATGCCCTCTTCAAATACCCCGTGGGTCGATGGGTAGGTCACCATTATCGCGCCAAGTTCACCTTGATGGAGTTTCGCTTTCTTTTCAAGGTCCGTTAGATCGATGTTTCCACCCGCATCGCACAGAACGGGTACCACCTGAAATCCGGCCATTGCGGCCGAGGCGGGATTAGTTCCATGAGCCGAGGTCGGGATTAAACACACATTTCGGTTTTTCTCCCCTCGCCGCTCGTGATAACGCCGAATGGCCAGCAACCCGGCATACTCGCCTTGCGACCCGGCGTTTGGCTGTACGGTGACGGCTGCAAACCCGGTGATCTTGGCCAGCCAATCTTCCAGACCGGTGATGAGCTGGCGATAACCCATAGTTTGTTCCCGCGGCGCAAACGGATGGATTTGACTGAATCCCGGCCAGGTAACTGGCAACATTTCCACCGCCGCGTTCAGCTTCATGGTGCAAGAGCCGAGAGGAATCATCGAGGTAGTCAATGACAGATCCCGATTCTCCAGCCGTTTCAAGTAGCGCATCAGTTCGGTCTCCGTGTGATAGGAGTTGAAAACCGCCTGCTGCAGAAAAGCCGATTGTCGTTGAAAAACTTCAGGGATCGCCTCGATCTCTGACTTGAAAAATTGGTCCCAAGAGAGTCTCTGTTCCGGGTCAAACAATTTGGCGAGGGCTTGCAAGTCTGCGGCAGATACCGTCTCGTCGAGCGAGATCCCGATCCAGCCATCTGGATAAAAACGGAAGTTCACTTTCTGCTTGGCTGCTTCCGCCAGGATTTTTTCCGCCGCCGTTCCCAAATGCACTTTGATCGTGTCGAAACGGACTCCGTCGACCACCTGGTAGTTGAGCGCGGCTAACCAAGCGGCCAGCAATTCTGCCTTTCGTCGAACCTCGGCAGCGATCGCCTTGAGCCCCTCGGGCCCATGGTAAACCGCGTAGGTCGCAGCGATGACAGCTAATAAAACCTGCGCCGTGCAAATGTTACTGGTCGCTTTGTCTCGCCGGATATGCTGCTCGCGGGTTTGCAGTGAGAGTCGATAGGCGGGGCGTCCAGACGAATCTCTGGAAACGCCGACCAAACGTCCGGGCATGTGCCGCTTAAACTCGTCTCTGGTCGCAAAGAAAGCGGCATGCGGGCCTCCGAAACCTATGGGAACGCCAAACCTTTGTGAAGAACCCACACAAACGTCGGCATTGAATTCGCCTGGAGGGACGAGGAGAGTCAGGCCCAGAAGATCGGCCGCGACGACTACCAGACTGCCGGCGGCATGAGCTGCTTCCACAAAAGCTCGATAATCATCCACTATTCCGTCGGTGTTAGGGTATTGGACGAGCGCACCGCAAAACTGCTGCGTCCAGTCGATGCTCTCCGGTAGCGCGACTACTACGTCGATGCCCAGCGCCTCGGCTCTCGTCCGAACGACGGCGATCGTTTGCGGATGGCAATTGCTGGCAACAAAAAAACGATGGCGGTCCTCCTGCTTGGTCACAGCGAAACAGAGCGCCATGGCCTCAGCAGCGGCGGTGGCTTCATCCAGCAACGAGGCGTTCGCGATCTCCAACCCCGTGAGATCGACAATCATGGTTTGGAAATTCAACAACGCTTCCAACCGTCCTTGGGCGATCTCCGCTTGGTACGGTGTGTAGGCGGTGTACCACCCCGGATTCTCCAAGATATTTCGCTGGATCGCCGGCGGGGTTACTGTGGGGCAATATCCGAGACCAATATAGGACTGGCTCACCACGTTCGAATCCGCCAACGACCGGAGATGTCGCAGAACCTCGGCTTCACTGAGAGGCTCCGGCAGGCCAAGGGCGCCCTTAAATCGAATCTTTTCCGGCACGACCTCATCGATGAGGGCATCCAGGCTTTCGGCCCCTAGTGCGTTTACCAAGCTTTCTAACTCGCTGTCGGTCAAACCGATATGACGGCGGCTAAAGGACGGCAACGATGTTACCGGGATCTCATGAACGGTTCCGTGTGATGGCATTCGGCGAAAAACGATAAGTTCAACTGCTGATCAAAATTGTGAGTCCCAATTGGGCCTGTTTAGTGAAAAAACAGATATTGCATTCACTTTGGACGTTTCGCAAACCCATCTATGTTCCCGGCCATGGCTGCGACTCCATCTGAACTCCAACGAACGCCGCTTTACGGGGAACACCTCAAGTTGCGGGCTAAGCTGATCGCCTTTGGCGGTTGGGAAATGCCAGTCTTTTACACCAGTATCTTAGAGGAACACCAGGCTGTCCGCCAGCAGGCCGGCATATTCGATATTTCTCACATGGGCGAAGTCGAAATCTCGGGCCCGAACGCTCCCGGCTGGCTCAATTCAATGCTGACGAATAACCTCGCTCGCCTCGAGATCGGCGAAGGGCAATACACGTTGATGTTGAATGATCAGGGGGGGGTAATTGATGACCTGATCGTCTATCGCCGGTCTGAGACTGGTTATTTCCTCGTGGTTAACGCCGCCAAGATTGCTGAAGACGTTTCTTGGCTCCAGAACCATCAGGCCGAAGGGGTCTCGGTGTCGGACCAGAGCCACTTGTTCTCGGCGGTGGCAGTACAAGGGCCGAACGCGGCCAAGGTATTTCAGCCGATCGGAGAACTTCCGTCGCGGAATCACATCGCCAAGTTCGCCTTGGGCCGGGTGCCGATGTTGGTGGCTCGAACCGGTTACACAGGCGAAGACGGATTTGAAGCGTTTTTTCCGGCCGAAACCTCGGCCGAGATTTGGTCCACTTTTCTGGAGTTTGGCCAAACCGAAGGCTTAAAGCCATGTGGCTTGGGCGCTCGCGATACCCTGAGGCTGGAAGCCTGTTATCCTTTGAATGGCTCCGATTTAACTCCGGAAACATCTCCTTTGGAGGCCGGGCTGGGATTCTTTGTTGATTTGAAGAAAGACAGCTTTGTTGGCCAGGAAGCGCTGTTACACCAAGCTGATGCCGGGCTCACCCGGCGCTTGGTGGCCGTCAAGCTGGCGCCTAAATCGCCTCCGCCTCGCCCCCACTACCCGATTTCAGCGGAGTCGTCTGTGATTGGCGAGCTGACCAGCGGCACCCAATCACCCACCCTGGGCGTTGGGATCGGATTAGGGTACGTGAAGCTCCCTTTCACGAAACCGGGGCAGCCCATCGAGATCGATGTGCGCGGCCGCAAATTTCCCGCGACTGTACAGAAAAAACCGCTATACAAGAGAAATGTTAGTGCCTGAGGACTTAAAATATGCCGAGACCCACGAGTGGGTTCGGATCGATAAAACGATTGGTACTGTCGGGATTACAGATCATGCTCAAGCTGAGCTGACCGACATTGTCTACGTGGAGTTACCCCAGGTCGGCGCTAAGGTGACGGCAAAGAAGCCGGCCGCGGTAGTTGAATCGGTCAAAGCAGCGAGTGACATTTACTCCCCGGTCTCCGGTGAAGTGACAGAAATCAATAGTGATCTGGAAAGCAATCCCGGGCTCGTTAACACCGGGCCTTACACTGAGGGCTGGCTATTTAAGGTACGACTGGAAGAAGGAGCGGACCTGTCCGAGCTAAAAGACGCCGCCGCGTACAGCGCTCAGATCGGGCAGTAAAATTCAGAATGACAAATTGCAAATAACAGATGACAGATTGTCGCGCAGCAAGTTGGTGAGCCGGTCAGGACCGTCGCTAAGCCGGTCAGGATCGTCGCTACGAACTAGTGACGTTCCCATTTGTCATCTGCCCGCCAGACGAAGCCTCCTGGAGTTTCAGACGACGGGGCGAAGTATGGTCATTTGTCATCCGCCGCCGCTTCGCTTTGGCGCGACAGGTCTGTTATTCTAATAATCTATGTCTTGGCTGAATTGGTTGGAGAACAGGGTCGGCTTTCTCGCAATCCCACGGCTGATCCCCGCGATTGCGTTGTTGAACCTCTTTGTCTACATCCTGTTTCAATTCCAACCCGAATACGTCAGTTTTCTCACCCTTCAACCTGCGCTCGTTCTACAGGGAGAGGTTTGGCGGCTGGTCTCTTACATCTTCATACCGCAATACTTTTTGGGCGGCGGTTCAATTCTGCAGTCCGTTTTCTTTCTGCTGTACGTCTGGTTCATGATCTGGGTCGGAAACTCGCTGGAACAAGCCTGGGGCGCATTTCGTTTAACGCTTTACTACGTGCTGGGAATGGCGGGCGTCACCATCGCTGCGTTCATGCTGAGCGCCGATCCAACTGCCGGGAGTATCTTGCCGCTCTACATTAATCTTTCTTTGTTCTTCGCGTTCGCGACGGTTTTCCCGAACGTGCAAATCTACGTGTTTTTTATTATCCCGCTTAAGGTCAAGTGGGTTGCTTTGATTTTTCTGGTTCCGTACCTCCTGGTTTTTCTGAGCTCGTCGCTGCTCGGTAAGATCGCCATTGTAATTTCACTTCTCAATTACGTTCTCTTCTTTGCGCCGATGGCGATTTCGAATGCACGGCACAATCGCGATGTTCAAAAACGCCGTCTTAAGTTCGCAGCCGGTTCCGTACCGGTAGATGAGCCGCTCCATCGCTGCGCTATCTGCAAACGGTCAGAACGAGATGACCCGGAACTAGAATTCCGCGTCGCCCGCGACGGCGAAGAATATTGCGTGGAGCATCTGCCGAAACCGGTGGGAAAGACTTAGAGCGTTTGGCGTTTGGCGTTTGGCGAAGTCGGGTTTTCGCCCCACCGCGCATCCCCAACGCGACAACAGCAAACGGCTAACGGCTAACCCCACGGCTAACCCCTAACCCTTAAAAAATTCTTGGAATTCGCGGAACTTGGCCAAGGCTTGGCCGGAGTCGACTATTTGAGCGGCGGCATGTAGACCTTTCTCCATTCGTGGGGCTAGACCTGCAATCACCAAACCGGCTGCAGCATTCATCAAAACAAAGTCCCGTTTTGCTCCCCGTTCCGTTCCGGCAAGGATCTCCGTAAGGCTTTTAGCATTTTGCTCGACATCACCTCCCCGTAATTCGTGCAGGCTCGGAATTCGTGTGCCGAGTTGATCAGGGAACAGGTGAAAATAGTTGAACGCCGACTCTTTCACTTCGTGCACTGCCGTTTCGCCCAGGGTCGAGATCTCGTCCATCCCAGAGCCATTAGGCACCTCGCCGTGGACGACCCAGGCGCGTTTCCGCCCTAACCTGGCCAAAGCGAGTGCATATTTTTCGAGGATCGTGGGAGAGAAGACTCCAATCAGCTGATATTCGGGCCGTAACGGGTTCAGCAGGGGTCCGAGTAGATTAAAAACGGTCGCTATTCCCTGTTCGGCGAGCTTTTTCCGAGCATTGGCTACCGCGCCGAAGGCCGGGTGAAATAATGGAGCGAACAAAAACCCAACTCCGGTTTGCTCCAGTGCGGCAATCATTCTTTCCGGAGAATTGGTCACCGGTATCCCCAGCTTCTCCAGAACATCGGCCCCTCCAGAGCGCGACGTGATCGCCCGATTCCCGTGTTTCGCCACCACGGCGCCGCCTGCTGCCACTATAAACGCGGCGGTGGTAGACACATTGATCAGCTCCAAACGGTCACCGCCGGTCCCACAAAGATCGATGCTAGGTTTTCCCTGAAGATTCGCTGTCGGCCGCACCGCTAAGTTGAGAAACGCCTCGGCAAAATAGCCTACTTCTTCGCCGCTTTCTCCCTTGTCTCTCAGGGCAGCGAGAAACTCCGTTTTCTCTTCATCCGGAAACTGGAGGTCAGCCAGGAGATTAGCAGCAGTCCGGACCTCACTTGGAGTAAGATTGATGCCCGCCCGCAGTTGTTCGATCAATTCCTTCAAGGCAGGTCAAAGTAGGCGGTTCGCTCGAAGATTCTTTTTACAGAAGGAAACGAAGGTAACGAAGGAAAACCGAACGCCAGATTGTCTGATCTCTTTACTCATCTGAATCTTTCGTTTCCTGGTTAACCCCGGTTAAAAAGAGCGGTAGGCTTTTACCCAAGCACATCCGCGAGCATACTAAGAGAAAGCTTTGATTTGTCTAGAAGCATGACTGAGCCTATCTCCCAAACGCCGACAACGCCGGCAATGCCAGGAACGAGCGAAAACGCCGGCTTGTCCGACGAAGCGGCTCGACTGAGTTCGCCGAAGTTTTCCCTAGTTTCAGACGACAGAGCGAAGTCGGAGGACGATCGCAAAACCGCCTTGGTGATTGGGTGCGGTTATCTCGGGGCGCAACTGCTCAGGGAGCTCACGGGGATGGGTTGGCAGGCTACCGGCATCACGCTCTCTGAGTCATCCGCAGAGATCCTCAGGAACCAGGGGTTGCAAGTTGCTGCAGCAGATCTGCGTACATCCGACTACCAATTACTGACCAAGAACAATCCGGCAGTGATTATTCATTGCGCCAGTTCGGGCAGAGGTGGGCCGGCCGCTTACCGCGAGATTTTTCTGGAAACAACCAAGCGGTTTATCAGAGAAACGAGCTGCCAACATTTGATTTTCACCAGCTCTACCTCCGTGTACGCGCAAACCGATGGATCCGCTGTCGCAGAGACGGCTCCGGCCGAGCCAGAAAGGGAAACCGGAAAGATTCTGATAGAGACGGAAGAAATCGTGTTAGCGCATCAAGGGACAGTCCTCCGTTTAGGAGGGATCTACGGCCCAGGCCGCTGTATTCCGTTAGAAAAACTCCTTTCCGGGGAGGCAGCGATTGAGGGCAGCGGAGAGAGGATAATGAATTCCATCCATCGGACTGATGCAGTTTCGGCCTTTTGCTTGGCTATCAGGCAGAATTTAATTGGGACCTTCAACGTGGTAGACGATACCCCGGTGACTCAGCTCGAATGGTATCAGTGGGTCTGCGCTCAACTCGGGCGATCTCTCCCACCGTTTATCCCGCGAGATTTGAACCGCAAACGGGGCTGGACCAGCAAACGGGTCAGCAATGGGAAACTACACGCCACGGGATGGGCGCCGAAGTACCCGAGTTTTCGGGAAGGAGTTGCGGAGTTGCTCAACGACCGGGAGACATGATGTCGAGCAGTGATTTGCCGTCTCTGATCCGGTGGGGCCGCATTGCACGTCGTTCCCTCTCGCTCACGCTCGTTTCCTTCCCGGCACGATCGCCAGCACCAAAAGACCGCCCAGCAAAACTGCCGCACCGATCCCATAAAACGCATAGTCCGCCTTTTTGGTCCAATCGCTGACAGCACCAATAAGTGTCGGACCAAAAAAACCGGCGAGACCACCGAGGGAGTTGATCCAAGCTATCCCGGCCGCCGCGCTAGTGCCGGCTAACATGTCGGCCGGGATCGGCCAAAAGATGGGAAACAAGGATAGTACACCGACGGAAGATATGGTTACGCCGGCCATGGTTGACCAAGTGTTCTGACTGGACGCACCCGTAATCAGTAGACCGGCACAACCCAGGATCGACCCGAAGAAATAGTGCCACCGCCGTTCGTTTGCTCGATCCGAGCTGCGCCCGAAAATCACCATGGCTACCGCTGCGAATCCGTAAGGAATCGCTGACAAAAGCCCAACGGCGAGAGGATCGCTCACTCCGGTATTCTTGATGATTTGAGGCAACCAAAAGCCAATCCCGTAGAGGCCGAGTGAATTGCAGAAATAGATGACAGCAAGGACCAACAACTTCGGCTCCACCAGCAGCCGCAACAGTGGCATCCTATTTTTAACCGCATTCTCGGCGTCGATATTTGCCTCGAGCATTCGCTTTTCGGCTTCGGTCAGCCAACGGGCCGATCGAATTCCATTGGGCAGGAAAAACGGCACGCAAACCCCGATGACGAGCGCCGGCAAAGCTTCCACCAAAAAAAGCATTTGCCAGCCTCTCAAACCCACGAACCCGGAGAATTGGTGCAGGATCCAGCCCGAGAGCGGATTGCCGATCACTCCGGTAACCGCGACTGCGGTCATGAACCAGGCGACAATCTGGGCCCGCCAAGTGGACGGGAACCAGTAAGTTAAATAGAGGATAATCCCAGGGAAAAAACCAGCCTCAGCGAACCCAAGCAGGAACCGCAGGGCATAGAACCCGGCTGCAGATTTCACGAATAGAGTTGCCCCGGATATAATACCCCAGGTGATCATGATGCGGGCGATCCAAAGACGCGCGCCGATCTTTTCCAGCAGCAAATTACTCGGCACCTCAAAGAGCAAATAGCCGAAGAAAAAAATGCCGGAAGCAAAGCCGTAAACCGAGTCGCTAAGACCGAGATCGCTTTGCATCTGCAGTTTGGCAAAGCCCACATTAATCCGGTCGAGATAGGCCGTTACGTAACAAAGAAAAAGCAGCGGTAACAACCGTAGCGCGACCTTGGTGTAGAGCCGGTCCGCGGAAACGAGAGCAAGTGGGGGGGAAACAGCCATTGAGGGGTTTTAGGTTCTAGGTTCTAGCTTTAAAGTTTTAGGTTAGAGGTTGCGGGGGTGGGGTCAATCCCGAGTGAAAGGCCTGAGACGAGTTGACGGGCGCGTCGCTCCAGATCGGTAGGGCGAAAACCCGACTTCGCCCCACCGGATCAGGGGCCGCACGCAAACCCAGGGCCGAAGCCCCGGGGCTATGGTATTAAGCCGCTCGCGGCAAAATCCGACAGCAGCAATCGGGTTGCGCCAGCAACCCGATTGCTGCCATAGCCTGAACCGCCTAAAAAATCGTCAGCGATTTTTTGACGGTTCAGGCTTGGTGTTATCCCACATAAACGCCATTACATCGGCCGCTTCGTCGACGGCTTTGGCCAGCGGCTTACCGCCTCCATGACCGGCCTTGGTGTCGATCCTGATCACGACCGGGTTATCACAGGCTTGAGCCGCTTGTAACGTTGCGGCGAACTTGAATGAATGTCCCGGCACTACCCGATCATCGTGGTCCGCGGTCGTGATTAATGTCGGCGGATAGCAAGTCCCCGGTCGGATATTGTGTAACGGAGAATACTTAATCAAATATTTGAAGTCTTCCGGGTTATCGGAGCTGCCGTAATCCGAAATCCAAGCGTAGCCGACGGTAAACTTCTGAAATCGCAGCATATCCAGTACGCCGACTCCTGGTACTGCCGACCCAAATAAGTCGGGTCTTTGAGTCAAACAGGCTCCAATCAGCAGACCGCCGTTTGATTTACCGGTGATGCTTAGACGTTTGGAGACCGTGTACTTACGATCGATGAGCGTCTGAGCGGCAGCTATAAAATCGTCGAACACGTTTTGTTTGCGTTCCCGGGTCCCGGCTTCATGCCATTCCCGACCATATTCACCGCCTCCACGGAGCGTGGGTTGCGCAAACACGCCTCCCTTTTGCACCCAGGCTAGATAACCCGCGGAAAAGAACGGCTTCATCGAAACATCGAATCCGCCGTAACCGGTCAAATAGACCTGATTGCTACCGTCCAAGGGGCAATCTTTGCGCCGGACGATAAACATCGGGATGCGAGTTCCGTCTTTAGACTGATAGAAAATCTGCTCGGTGACGTACTCATCCGCGTTGATCTCGATCGACGGCTTCCGGAAAACTGCCCCTTTGCCGGTTTCGACATCGTAACGGAAGATCGTGGCTGGATAGAGGAACGAAGTGAACGAGTAGAACAGCTCCGGCCGGTCTTGATCACCGCTGATGCTGTTGATTGATCCGAGCGCCGGCAACGGGACTTCGCTAGGGGAACCGCCGTCGAGCGAAAGCACCTTCAATTGGTTCTTCGCATCAACCAGGTAGTTCAATACCAGCTTGCCTCCAACGACCGCGGCTTCCTCCAAGAGGTCTTTGGCCGCCGGAACCACCTCTTGCGCCTGATTGGCTTGCAGTTTAGTCAAGTCGATCGAGATGACCTTGCAGGTTGTGGCATCCTTGTCGGTTCGCAAAAAAAGCCGCCCATCGACCACCGCGATGGGATAATATTTGCCATCAAATCGGTCAAACACCGGCTGCGCTTCTCCGTCAAGTTTGGGCGCGCCGGCATCGCCCAGATCTTTCACGTAAATCGCGTTCTTGTTTTCCTGGTTCTGGGAGACGTCGATAACCAGGTAGCGCGAATCCTTCGAAGTAGAGGCGGAAAGGAACCACTGCGGCGCATCACTCCTCTGATAAACCAATACATCCTTATCCTGAGGAGTACCTAGAAGGTGATAATAGATCGCCGGGGCGCCCAGCTTTGCCAATTTTTGGTCCGTCTCGTTATCCGGCTGCGGGTAACGGGTATAGAAAAAGCCATGACTGTCTTTAGACCAACCAATATCGGAGAACTTCACCCATTTGATCACATCCGGAAGCTCCTGTCCGGACTCGAGATCCTTCACATGAATCTCAGTCCAGTCTGATCCACTGGACTCCAAGCCATAGGCAAAGAATTTTCCGTCATTGCTGAGGCCTTCTATCCCCACCGAGACCGTGCCATCTTTTGCGAGCTGATTAGGGTCTAGGACCAGTTGAGGCGTATCGTCGAGATTTTTGACGGTGTAAATCACGCTCTGGTTCTGCAGGCCGTTGTTCTTTTGATAGACATAGCGGCCGCCTACCCAGTAAGGAGTGCTGTAGCGCTCATAGTCTAAAAGCTTGGTCATCCGGTCATGAAAATCCTGACGGTCCGGAAGTTTTTCGAGGTAAGGCAGACTGAGATCGTTTTCCGCCTTAACCCAGGCAGTCGTTTCAGGAGAATCGGTATTCTCGAGCCATCGATACGGGTCGGCTACCTTGGTCCCAGAGTAGTCGTCGACCACGTCCCCTTTCTTTGCGATTGGGTATTTCCACGACCCGCCCAGCGCGATCCCCGACATTGAAATTAAAAGCAGAAAAGCTCGTAGCATGCGCGACACGGAAGCACGGGTTGGGAAGCGTGAGAAGTGATTAGTGATTAGTGATTGGTGATTGGTTGCCTAGTTCGCCGCAGTTTCCGGTCTAGCATCGTCCCTGGTATCGGCCAAATAATGCCCGGTCAGCCGCTGACTCCCTCGTGAATCTCAAATTGACCGGTCGACGACCAACCGCAGAGACAGAACGGCTCCTCGCTGATTACTAATCACCAATCACTATTCACCAATCACGTCTCCGCGTTCCACCTCTCCAAATCGCTTCTCACCGTTCACTTTACAAAACCCTTCAAGCGTCCCATATTCCTCGCCCTTATGTGGCTGTCGATTTTCATCCCGATTTTGCTCACCATACTGGTGATTGTCTGCGTCCTCCTGGTATTGGTGGTTCTAATGCAACGGCCGCGCAGTGAGGGTTTAGGTGCTGCCTTCGGCTCAGGGATGACAGAGAACATTTTCGGCGCTCAGACTACGACGGTCTTGACCAAAGCGACCGTGTACCTCGGCGGAATATTCTTCGGTACTACCCTCATCATTACGATTTTGGTGTCCAGACAGAGCTCCGAGAGGCGCGTTGGTCTCTTAGAGAACGAAATCAAGAACGCGAAACCGGCTCCAACCGCAATCGTGGCGCCAAACAGCAGCGCCGTTCCAGGCCCGACGATAGCTCCCGGCGGTATTCCCAGCACGTCTGCAACGCCGCAATCGTCTGTCAATCCCCAGACCTCAGCGACCCCAGTGACGTCGGCCACGCCCGAGACCTCGGCAACCCCCTTAGCTTCCGCAACGCCAGCTATGACGCCAACGCCGGTCCCGTCTCCAACGGCCGCAACGAAAGAGGAAGCTAAACCGACCGCCACACCGTAAGAGCGTATCGGCGTGTGGGCGTGTCGGCGTTTCGGCGTGTCGGCGTTATCATCCAGGGAGGTAATGGCGTGCCTGGAGCTAATCTTGAATGCTGGACGCTGGTCACGGATGGGACTTATGCCGACCTATGTGACTTATGAGGCCGAGGCCTTATAGGTCCCATGTGTCCCATCCGTGGTTAGCTCCTTCGCCCTATCGCCCGTTCGCCCTATCGCCGTTTCGCCGTTTCGCCGTTTGCCCTTCACCTTTCACTTTCCACCTCTCCGCACGCCTCCTGCTCGCCGCCGCGGTCTTCGCCACATGCGCGCTCACTGGCTGCGATTCACCGGAGTCACGCGCCGACCTGGTGGTTCTCAACGGAGCTGAACCAGAGTCGATCGATCCGGCAGAAATCACCGGCCAACTCGACGGACGCGTTGCCTATGCTCTTTTCGAGGGCCTGCTCCATTTCGATCGTTTTGGCCGTCCCCAACCCGGAATCGCCCAATCTTGGGATATCTCGCCAGATCGTCTCACTTACACTTTTCACCTCCGCCCGGAAGCGAAATGGAGCAACGGAGATCCCGTCACCGCTAACGATTTTGTCGCCTCTTGGAAACGCGCATTATCGCCGGAAACGGCTTCGGAATACGCCTATATCTTTTTCCCGATTCGGAACGCGGAAGCTTTCAATGAACGGAGCACAAAAGACTTTTCTGCGGTTGGGGTTAAGGCGCTCGACAGTCAGATGCTGCAAGTGGAACTCGAGAATCCGACTCCCTACTTCCTGGATCTCTGCTGTTTCATGACCTATTTGCCGGTGCATTTGCCATCCATCCAGAAATACGGAGATGACTGGATCAAACCAGGCAAACTGGTGAATGACGGGCCGTTCTTGCTGAAAGAATGGAAACTGAACTACCGCATGCGCCTGGAGAAAAATCCCAACTTCTGGGACGCGAAAAACGTCCGGCTGCAGACGGTTGATCTCTTACCGGTCGAGAATGCGATTACCGCCTACAACTTTTATGCTTCCAAAGTTGCAGACCTGATCTTAGACAAAGGATTAACTCCACCGTCCCTAATCCCAGAGTTGAAAGCCCGTGAGGATTTTCATGCTGCTCCTTTCCTAGGCGACTATTTTATCCGCTTCAATGTAAGAAGTAAGGCGTTTTCGGACCCCCGGGTACGACAGGCGTTCGCGATGGTTATCGACCGGGACCGTATCGTTCGAAAGATCACGCAAGCGGGTGAACCCCCGGCATACTCGTTTACCCCGCCAGGAACCGCCGGCAATTATCAGCCGCCCCGGATGTTCGGCCTGAATCCCGAACGAGCTCGGAGCTTATTGGCAGAAGCGGGATACCCGAATGGCAGAGGATTTCCGACCGTCTCCTATCTGTACGATAACAAGAAGCTAAACGAAGACATCGCGGTCGAGATTCAAAGCATGATCTCTCAGGAGCTCGGCATCCATGTGGAGCTCGTCAAACAGGAGTGGAAAGTTTATCTCAACTCCACGAACCGGCTCGACTACGATTTCTGTCGTTCGAGTTGGATCGGCGACTACAACGATCCGAACTCATTTCTGGAATGTTTCGTCACCAACGGCGGAAACAATCGCACGGGATGGAGCAACCCGAACTATGATGAGCTGATCACCGCAGCAGCCAAGGAACCAGATCCACAGGCTCGCTTACAGATTTTGACTCGCGCTGAAGACATTTTGCTCAACCAAGGGACTCCCATTTGCCCGCTCTATTTCTACATGGGCATCCAGATCTACGATGGAACCAAGTTCGGCGGGATCGAGCCTAATCTTCTCGACACTCATCCATTCCGAGAAATGTACCGAATCGCGGAAGGGGCGAAGTGAGACGTGATTAGTGATTAGTGATTAGTGATTAGTGATTAGTGATTAGTGATTAGTGGCCCCGACTGTGACCGCAGCCCCGCGCATCATCATCTGGAGGGGAGCCGCTTTGTAGGGCGGCAGCTCTGTAGGCAGGCAGCAAGCGGCTCCCGGGAACGTCCGCTGATTTTGCCATCGCCCAGCGCCTAGGGACGCGAACGTTGTCATACAAGCATCGGTCGGTCCAGACGATGGGTAATACGACACGGTCCGACTTCGCCCTGTCGTCAAAAACTCCAGGAGGCTTCGTCGGACAAACTCCGCCCTTTTGGGAAGTACATAACCGAGGGCTCCGGCGAAGTCTGGCTTCCCAAACGTAGCCCGGGAGTTTCAGACGACGGGGCGGAGTTTGGAATAAAACTAATTAGGGACAGTCATATAGGTTGAGGACTTTCATGAATAGAATTTCTTTTTGGCAGCCTATCGCCTTGGCCTTGGCGGTCGCCGCCGCTTCCAACGCTGTGGCCGCTTCGTCGGCCAATGTGATCATGACCTTTGTTCACCCGGAACGGTTTACCGATTTCAGAGTTCAGGGCCGGAACGAGCATGAGAGCGCGGTAAAATTCGCGGGCGAAATGGACTCCGCTCTTGCCTCAACGGTCGCCCAGCAGGCGCCGGGTTGCACGCTGGTGTTCCAGTTTACTGATATCGATTTGGGCGGCCGTTACGAACCGCAGCTCACACGTCGGTTCAACGACGTCCGGTTTTACCATAACGGACGTGATCCGGTCCGACTCTATTTCGATTATAATCTGACGGATCCGCGCGGCCGGGTACTCGCTAAAGGCTCGGATTCCGCTACCGATGTACTCTATCTCGGGAGATATCCCTCCGAGGTTTCTCACCTTCCTTTCGAGGAGTTCTTTTTCGAAAAACAGACACTGGTTTCCTGGATCAGAAACAAGATCAAGACACCTGAATCTGGCCCAACCCTCGCGGAAAAACGTTAGTGTCCTGTCATTTAAAAAGAGCCTTCGGGGCAGGCCGGCACTTATCTGAATTACCTCACCCGCTGAGAGAGTAGACCGAACGGTGCAGGTAATGGCGCGTCTCTACGCGTTAGAACGTTGCGGGTCAGAGGAGGTCTCAGCAAAGTTCTCGGATCAGCTCGCCGGCCTGTCCCAAAGGCTTTCGGAAAGCAGGAGCTAAGAGCTAGAATACAGGAGCTAGATGTGGGCTTCGCCGCGTACTAAGTGATACGTTTGCGGTGACGCAACCTCCTAGCTCCTAGATTCTAGCTCCTAAATTCTTTCTTCCTATGCTCGATCATTTCATTAACGGCCAGTGGATGAGCGGCCAAGGCGAACCTTTCTCCTCGATCAGTCCGGCAACTGCGGAACAAGTTTTTCAAACCAGAACCGCGAATTTGTTCGAAGTAGCCAAAGCATTCGAAGCAGCCGAAGCCGCTTTCCCGAGATGGGCTGAAAGCTCTTCCCCAGAACGTTTCCAGGTTGCTCGCAAGTTTGCGACTACGGTTGAAGCGCGTCGTCAGGAATTTGTCGCCGCTATTTCCCGCGAGACCGGAAAGCCGATTTGGGAGTCGAATCAAGAGATAGACACCGTCATTAAAAAGATCGATTTAAGTATCTCTGCCTACGAAGAACGGACCGGCCATCGCCAGCAAGTAACTGGCGCGGTTAGTTCGGTTTTATCACATGCGCCCCACGGTACTGTCGCTATCCTTGGCCCATTCAATTTCCCGGCTCATTTGCCGAACGGACATATAGTTCCTGCCTTGATGGCTGGAAACTGCGCCCTGTTTAAGCCCAGCGAGCTAACCCCATTAACTGGGGCTCTGATGGCGGATTGCTGGCAGCAAGCGGGTCTCCCTGCGGGTTGTCTGAACCTTCTCCAAGGAGGTCGTCACACCGCGGAGTTGATTTTGGAACACCCCAGACTCGCGGGCGTCTTTTTCACGGGCAGTGCGAACACCGGGATCAAAATTCATCAACGATTCGCAGGCCGGCCAGATGTGATCCTGGCCTTGGAAATGGGCGGCAACAATCCCACAGTTGTTCTCGATACCGATGATCCGAGAACGGCGGCGCGGATCATCGCGGTTTCGGCATTCATAAGCGCCGGACAACGTTGCACCTGCACTCGCCGACTAATTCTTGTCGGTGAAGACATTTTGCCAGAACTCATTCGGGTAACCGAAAATATCCGGGTTAGTGCTCCAACTGATCTGCCCGAACCCTTCATAAGCTCGGTCATCAACGCCTCTGCCGCTAAAAAAGTCTTGGCGGCGCAAAAAGAGCTGCTAGCAGATGGCGCGAAGATCCTGGTTGAATGCCGTCCAACAGAAAATGGGATCCCTTTTCTGAGGCCTGGTCTCCTAGATGTAACTTCTGTCCCGAATCGGCCGGATGAAGAGATTTTTGGCCCCTTGCTTCAGGTGATCCGCGTCACCGATTTTGACGCCGCCATTGTCGAAGCGAACCGGACCCGATTCGGTCTGGCGGCGGGTTTAATCGGCGGTACGGAAAGAGATTTTGAGGTCTTCCGGCGCAGAGTCCGAGCGGGAATCATTAACTGGAACCGGCCTACCACCGGCGCCAGCAGCGCCGCTCCTTTCGGCGGGGTCGGACTTTCAGGCAACCATCGTCCCAGCGCCTTTTATGCAGCCGACTATTGTGCTTATCCGGTAGCAACGATGCAGAGTCCCGAGCCGAGCCCGATTGAGTATCCGGGGCTGGGGCCGCAGAAGTGATTGGTGATTAGTGATTAGTGATTGGTCGTTCCCGGCGCTCCTGGCGATCTCGGCGCTCCCGGCGTTTTTCTTGCAGCCATGGGCGCCCAGATCGGTTAATACTCTCGACGGTGAGAAGCAATTAATGTCGCCGCGGGTCTTTATTAGCCATTCTAGCGAGGATAAAACCATCGCAGAGACGATTTGCCAGCGTTTCGAGGCGGAAGGGATCAAGTGCTGGATCGCCCCTCGGGATATCGACCCGGGGTCTGATTGGACCAAAGCCATTATGCAAGGGATCGAGGCTTGCGAGGTCTTTATTTTGATCTTCTCGAAGCAAGGCAATGAGTCCGATCATGTTTATCGCGAGGTCGCCAAAGCATTTTCGGCTCGTTTGGTGGTGGTGCCGTTCAAGATTGAGGCGGTTTCACCGACCTCAGGTCTTGGTTATTACCTGAACACAGTCCAATGGCTAGACGCGGTAAATCCACCATTAGAGCGGCATCTTTCTACGCTACTTGAGCGAGTGAAATCGTTGCAGGCCGGAAACACCATGAGCCAGCAAGCCAAAATTCCGCAGGGCGCAGCCGCCGCGATGCCGGCAACCGAGCGCCGTGGATTCGCCAAAAAGTGGGCTGTTAGGATTGCGCTCGTTACACTCTGCCTGATCGCGTTAGCTGGTGCCGGCCTTTTTATCACGCTCAACCGAAAGGCCACCAACTCGGATCTGACACCGACTGACCGAATTCCGGCAAAGAGCATCGCCGTTCTTCCGTTTGAGACTTTAAGCGAGAGCAAAGACGACAGCTACTTCGCCGATGGCGTGCAGGACGAAATCCTGAACAATCTGGCTAGGATCGCTCAACTGAAAGTGATTAGCCGGACCTCGGTCATGCAATATCGAGGCGGCGCCAAACGCGATCTTCGCCAGATCGCTAATGCTCTAGGCGTAATGAATGTCTTGGAAGGCACCGTGCGTCGAGTTGCGAATCGTGTCCGGGTCAGCGTTGAACTGGTTGAGGCTCGCAATGATAGTACGACTTGGGCAGACAGTTACGATCGCGATCTAACCGATATCTTCGCGATCCAGAGCGAGATCGCGCAAACCATTGCTGGAAAACTAACCGCCACGCTCTCTCCCAGCGAGCAGAAGTTAATCGAGCAAAAGCCAACCGAGAATCTAGCGGCTTACGACCTTTATCTGAAAGGAAAAGCGCTGATCAGCAAAACGGAACTCAGTTGGGATTTTGCTGGTCCAGGGCAACCTCTCACTGATTCGATCAAATTCCTCATTCAAGCGGTTCAGGCCGATCCTACGTTCGCTCTGGCGTACTGCGCTGCCGGTCATGCCCATGACCTCCTTTATATTTCGAGCGACCCGACTCCCGCCAGACGCGCTCTGGGCGATGCCGCTATCCAAGCCGCACTTCGCCTGCAACCGGACCTCCCCGATGTGCATTTAGCCTACGCTTACCATCTCTATTTCTGCTATCGCGACTACGACCAGGCACGCAAACACCTAGAGATCGCTAAGACCGGCCTTCCCAACAATCCAGAGGCCATCGAACTCCAGGCCTTCATGGACCGCAGGCAAGGCCGCTTCCAAGAAGCAGTCAACGAATTCAAAGCCGCTCTCGAGCTGGACCCGCAGAATCCCGAAGGGATCTCAGATCTGGCCTTTACTCTCGTCTGTTTACGTCAATTTAAGGCCGCCAGTGAGGTGTACGACCGCTTGATTAAACTGGTTCCCGAGCAAGCGGCCTTGAAGGTCGAGAAGGAATGGTTCACCACCTGGTTGGAAACCGGAGATGACACCAAGCTACAGGCTGCTATCGGCGAGCTTCCTAAATCGGTATCAACCGATCGGGAAATTGTGTCTACGAGTTTAATGTTAGCTTTGCTTAACCGGGATTGGTCACGCGCCAGCCAATTCGTGGACCAATTGCAAAAGAATGGTGGCGAAGATAACGGCAACTTTGGTTATGCGGCAATTCCGGTTCCGGCAGGATGCTATTCAATATTGCTGGCGCGGATGCAAGGTCACGAACCGGATCCTGCTGCCTTAGCAGCTAGAGATGAGCTTAACCAACGAGTGCAATCTTCATCCAGCGCTTACCTTTTAAGCGCGCTGGCCTTAGTGGACGCGCTGCTGGACCGGAAAGAGGACGCCAGCCGGGAAATAGAAAACGCAGTCTCGATGTTGCCAATCGAGAAAGACCCGCTGGATGGACCTTGCGTATTAGCAAACTCTGCAGTGGTACACGCCTGGATCGGTGCAGCAGATAAAGCGTTTGCCGAACTTGAAGTACTGGCCAAAATTCCGCGCGGCGTTTACTACGGCCAATTAAAGCGCGATCCACTCTGGAACCCTTTGCGTGAAGATGCGCGCTTCAACAAATTGTTGGCTGAATTAGCGCCCAAGGAGTGAGTGTTAGTTATAGGAGGCTCCAGCGACTCGGCAGTCCCAGTCTCTGCCCCGACCTGTCCGCCGGCGGCCTGGGGTTTTACCCCAGGGCTCTGCCGGATTTGCCGCGAAGCGGCTATAGACCATAGCCTAGGGCTTCAGCCCTGGGTTTAGCACGCGCGGAATGCGCCCTGAAAGCACCTCCGACCCCACGGAAGCGGGGTCCAATTCCGACCGGGCGCAATATTCCAGTACTCCAATACTCCATCACTCCGCTCACCAGAAATCGAGGACGAGGACGACGACGAGGACGAAGCGCCTCACGCGTGGCGCCCGAGGTTTGTGTGTCTCGCAGCGAATGGCGCGTTGATCGACCGGTTGCGCTATCGGGTGCCACTTTCAGGGCACCTGTTTTTGATCGGACTAACCCAGGGCTAAACCACCTGGGCTATGATCTGTAACCGCTTCGCGGTAAATCCCACAGACAGCCAAATCTATTGTTTCGCGCCTCCCGGCCTATCCCGCACTTACATACGAACAAAACCAAATCTTGTTTCCCTCTGTGTCCAGAAAGCTCCCCACGGCGTGGGTCCGGTCGTAAATCTCGACTGGATCAGAAATAACTACTCCGCGGGAACGCAGTGCTTTTTCGGTTTCACGAGCATCATCCGTCTCCAGCGTGACGCGCGGGTTTGGATTTTGCACCGGAGGTTGATCCCAGTCCGGTTTTAGCATCAAGATGGTCTCGCCGACTAGGTAACCAACTTGTTCTTGCTCTTCGTACGCTGGGGGGAAGCCCAATGTCTCGCCATAAAATCTGTTCGCTCGCTCGGAATCCAGGACGGAAACAGCGACAACTCTTACACGATGGAAAAGAAGGGACTTAGCGCTCATAATATTTCTTTGCAGGTGCGGGGGGCTATCTGCTCAGTATAAAGGACGTCAGTGAAGTCCGGCATTTGCGCCTAATCTCGTCAAAAGATTGTTTTATTCCGGCGGCTTGAGCGCCTAGATAAAGTCTGATAGGGGCTTAGCTGGCCAGACATGAAATCAAACGAGCAACTGGGCATTGACGCCGGGCAAGAAATTGACCGCTGGTGCGAAGCAATGATTGCTTATAACGGCGATCGCCGGGCGTGAGCGCTAAAAGTAGACAAACCTGCAAAGTCTGCGGAACCTCGCTTCCGGAGGGCACGGAGTCGTGTCCCGTGTGCTCGTCGCGCCGGCCGTTAAGCCCTGAATTGATGCTTTTGGCTCTGGAAAAGGATGCCGACGAAAAAGGTACCGTCGAGCTTGATCCCAGCGCAGAAGAGCTTCGCTTTGGGCACTACCAGGTCTTGCAGCGCGACGATGACCGGCCGTTTGAGCTGGGCCGCGGCTCGATGGGGATCACGTACAAGGCATTCGATGTCGATCTTCACCGCCCGGTAACGCTCAAAGTCATTAACGCTCGTTATCTCAACGACGAATCAGCCCGGACCCGTTTCGTCAGAGAGGCTCGAGCAGCAGCCGCCGTCCGGCATCCTAACGTCGCCACCGTATTTCATCTCGGAAAGAAAGGAGACAATTATTTCTACGCCATGGAGTTTGTTCCGGGTGAAACCCTCGAACAAATCCTGCGCCAGACCGGCCGCCTGGATCTGAAGACGGCCGTGGAAATCACTTCCCAAATTGCGGCCGGCCTCAGCGCAACTATTTTGCTTGGAGATTCACCGAGGAGGAATGGAACATCCGGGCCGTTCGCGGGAGCCGCCTGCTGCAACCCGATAGAGCTGCTACGTTACAAAGCGGCTCCCCTCCAGGGCGTTGGGTATTTGCGACATCCGGAGACGTTCTCGGGAGCCGCTTGCTGCAAACCGATAGAGCTGCCACGTTACAAAGCGGCTCCCCTCCAGACGAATCGTCCCCTCCAGGCTCACCTATTTCCCGGGCGCTAAATCCGCCAGCAATTGGTCAAAGCGAGAATCTTTACGTATCGGGTCCCACAACGGATCCTTTTTCAGCTGGCCATAGTAGATCCCATGAGGCGTTTTCGAGAGGATGGCGAGCTGATTAAAGGCTTGATCGGTTTCGCCGGTCCAGGCGTAAACTACGGCCAGGTTAGCGAGCACGGTAGGGCCGTCCAAGGCGTCAGTCGAAATCGGCAATATTTCTGCCGCCTTTTGGGCTTCCGCAATTGCTTCCTCGTTTCGCTTCAACAACGCATCTACTACTCCTAGCGCGCTGAGCAAAAGAGCGTTACTTGGAGCGGCCTGTGACTTCTTACTTAAGAGGTCCCGGGTCTGTCGAAAATCAGGGCTCAATTCGTGGTCTTGTAGACGGGCCAGTAATATCGAATAGCAGGCAGCCGGAACCGGTACCGGCGCATAAGCGAAACCGCTATTATCCTCGCCACCGGTTTTTTCCAGCTGTTGTATCAATTCGTTAGCCCATGGCCAATCCCGGTCATAGAAGGCTAGAGATAGGTTCTGCGTGATAGCACCCCTACTCAGCGCTGCTGAGATAGGCGTTTGGCTGATCGCTTGTCGGAGCCCTGTTTCATCGCCGGTCTCCATGAAGGTCACGAACTGCTCTTTTTCGATTTTGTATGCCAGTTCATCCGGCACGAAAGCGATCAACCGATCGTAAGCAATTGAGGCCGCCCGAAAACTGCGGGTCACAAACAGCGTGTAGGCCAAATCCAACATGGGATTCGCGTTGCGAGGATCAAGCTGGAGGGCGGCGCTGAAGCCCTGCACCGCTTTTTCGAAGCGCCCTTGTCGCCGGTCGATGAATGCTGGCAGCTCGAGTGCATCAGTACTATTCGGCAGTCCTGGCTTGGCGATCGCCAACTGGGCGCTCGCGCGCTCATAATCTCGATAACAGAAGTAAAGGTGGTAAGCATACGCGAGATGGACGTCTGGAAGATCGGGCTGCAGACGGAGAGCCGTCGCAATAGCGGCATCGGCTTGAGTGCGTCGGATTTGAGACTGATCGAACGAAACGTAAAGAAGATCTTGGGCGTGAACGACCTGGCAGTAAGCGAGCACGAAATTCGGGTCCAGTTGGATCGCTTGGTTAAGCAGTTTAATCGAATCGAGAAGTGGTTTTTCGAAGTCGAAGGCGTTGAGATCAGTGTTAGAGATGAGCTGGTTAGCTCGCAGGTAAAGATCGTACGCAGCAAAATTTTCGGTTGGCTTCTTTTCTATCATCTCCTGCTCGACCGGAGAAAGCGTGGCCGTCAGTCGCTTGGCGATCGCCTCCGCGATCTCGCTTTGGATAGCAAAGATATCGGTTAGATCCCGGTCATAACTATCTGCCCAAATAGTGTTATCGTTGCGGGCATCGACTAGTTCAGTGGTTACGCGTACCCGATTCGCATCGCGGCGTACCACCCCTTCCAACACATTGGCTACGCCCAGGGCGTTGGCGATCTGCCGCAGGTCCCGTCTGGCTCCGGCCTGGTACTGCATAACCGAGGTCCGGCTGATCACCTTGAGTTGGGCGATTTTCGCGAGATAGTTCAGGATTTCGTCCTGTATCCCGTCTGCGAAATAAGCGTCGTCCTTGTTCGCACTGATGCTTTCGAAAGGAAGAACCGCGATACTTCTTTCCAGATGAGCTGATTTATCGATCGGCCTACTCGAAACAAACTTACTCTGTTCATAATAGAATAGGCCGAGAGCTAGCCCGGTAATGAGCAGAGCACCGGCAATATACGCGGCCAGCCGGCGGTTCCGGGCCCACGGTTTAACGACGCCCCATGACGGATCCGGACGTAATGCGATTTCAGCATGATCGGTGCTTCGTAATTTTTCTTTGTTCAGCCGATAACCCGAGCTTACTGCTGACTTCACTCCGGCTATGGCTGCGATCAAATCGTCGGGGGTTTGGAACCGTTTCGCCGGATCCTTTTCCAAAAGGACCTCTAGGAGGGCCACTACCGGTTGAGGGAGCAAATTCAGCCTGGCGATTGGCAGCGGAGCGTGTTGGTGCTGGTAGAACAATTCCGAGCTGGAGCCTTTAAAAGGCACCTCGCCGCTGATCATTTCCCATAGGGTAACGCCCAGTGAATAGAGATCCGAGCGGATATCTAGTCCCAAACCGCTGAACTGTTCCGGGCTGGCGTATTGTGGAGTACCGGCGAAGGACCCCGGCACCGAGACGGCCTCGGCTGCTTCATCGACCGGTTTAGCTAAACCGAGATCGATGATCTTGACGTTCTCGAGCTTACCGCCGTCAAGATGCACCATAATATTGCTGGGTTTGATGTCCCGATGAACCAGATGTTGCTTATGGAGCCTGCCGTAACGCGCAATAACATCACGATACTAAGTTCTGATGTTGCCGAACCGCAAACACCCACCGCACCTAACACCCCTGGATCACGAGGAGGTCGTCCTGTTAATCACGGTCTGCACAAAGAATCGTCGGAAGATTTTGGCACATGAATGGGTGCATCAGCTGCTGCGTAAGTCTTGGGCTTTATGTCATGACTACCCTGTTGGCCGGTATGTGATATTGCCAGACCATATTCATGCATTTGTCGGAGAAAATCATTTGGGCAGGCATCGCCTAGAGAACTGGATTGCGGCGTGGAACAGTTTCGTCTCTCTGCGGTGGCCGACACCTAAAGACAAGCCGATTTGGCAGCGAAGTTTTTGGGATCGGCAAATTCGTAGCAGTGACACCTATGACCAGAAATGGCTTTACGTGCGAAACAATCCTGTGCGCCACGGGCTGGTTCGGCATCCCGATGATTGGCCGTTTCAGGGATCGATAAATAGCTTGTATTGGTAGTGGCCAGAGTTCGCGTGCGAAAGCGATTCGAGGCCAACTAGCGCTGCGCGATCGTCACACCAGGGGCCATTCCCGGGAGCCGCCTGCTGCAAACCGATAGAACTAACACCTTACAAAGCGGCTCCCCTCCAAGGACGTTGGGCTCCTCCAAGGCATTGGGCGACGCCTCTCACCTCAACGGAAACTCGTCCAACCGCGCTTCTAATCGCGTCCTTAACGCTACGCGTGCGGTTTCGGCGGTTCCTTCGGCGGACCCGACCGCGACGCAAAGGGCGATCAATCCTTCCAGATCCCCGAGGTCAATGAACTCTGCATCTATCCGGCCGTCCGGCGTACAATTGTGATAGTTCCCTAGAGCAACGCAAAGGGCGGCGGATCGATAACCGTAAAGTTGAAAGGCAGTCGCTTCACAAGTTCCCCCAGGCATCAGACAACGTTGGAACCGGATTTTTTCTGTTTTAGCAACCTCGACGAAAAAGTCGGTCGTTTGTGGATCAAAAATGGAACTCCGATCTCCGACTCGGATGATCGGCCCATCCCCCATCTTAGCAGGTGGAATCTCGGAACTGGCCTCGAGAGAGATAGTGGTAGTATCAAGCGGCAGCAGCTTCGACTTCGCCAAATGAATGGCGCCGATAAAACCTATCTCTTCTGCCCGTGTGAAAACACCCGCTACCGATCCGGCAAAACCGCCGTTGGCGATGCCGCGCAAGGTCGCGATAATCGTCGCACAACCGACCAGATCATCGCAGGCTCGTGAGTACAGGCGGTCCGCTTCCAGCCGCACAGGAGGTAAATCCCACATTCCGAAATCGCCGAACTCGCGCACCTGACCTTTATCGTGAAGGCTTGGCGGCACCCCTCCCAAGAAGCGGCGAACGGGACGCAATTGCCATCCCGGATGATCCATATGGGCAACAAACGCGTATTTTGGCCGTTCGCCGCCGTACCAAGCGATAAGATTGCCGTGGGGATCGGTTTGCAATTTCAATCCGCTGATCTCGCGCAATTGCTGCTCAATCTCAGCCCGAACGGCGCTCTCAAACATCGGTGCTGTTGGGCACTCCAGCAGCGGTTGGAGAATTTCCAGAAGACCGTGACGGTTCAGCATAAATAGCGAATAGCAAATACCAAAGAAAATGGAGAAACAACCGCGAATGCACACGAATGGACACGAATTATAGAAAAGAACCAAACCGCAGATGAACGCAGATCTAGACAGATAAGAACGGCAGAGCACCTTCAACCTCTAGCTTTGATTCGCGTCCATTCGTGCCTGCCCGCCATAGCTTTAGCGACGGCTGGTCCATTCGCGGTTAAATTTGCTATTTGCTATCTGACCTATGCTATTTTTACGGTTCCGACAGTCAGCATGATTAAAAAAGTCCGTTATTGGTTCGAGTTTGTCTTCGTTGCGCTCTTCGCTCGGATCATCCCGCTAGCGCCACTAGCCCTGCTGCACGGCCTTGCTTCAATCCTGGGCTGGTTGGTTTACCACTTGGATCGCCGGAGCCGATTAGTTGCTTTGGCTAATCTGGAGGCCGCTTTCGGTGACCAATACACACAAAAAGAGAGGGAGCGCATAGCCAGACGATCCGTACAAGCGTTTGGCCGAAGTTTTCTCGAATTGTTTTGGTCGCCTCGTTTGAACGTGCAAAACATTCATCGCTATGTCCGCTTTGCGGACGAAAAACGCTTTGAGGCCATGCTCAGCACCAAACAGGAGCAGCCGGTTATCGGGATCACGGTTCACTTTGGTAATTTCGAGTGGGGAAGTGCCTTGTTTGGTTTTCGCGGTTACGACGGGTACATCCTGATGCAGCGATTCAAAAATGATCGCCTGACCGCTCTGTTTCAGGGTTTCCGAGAAGTATCCGGCCAGAAAAGCGTGACCCAGGAGCAATCCATGATTCGCTTTTTTAAAGCGCTCAAACGGGGCATCCCGGTCGGCATCCTCATTGACCTGACCCTGAAGATGTCGGATCCCGGCCTGATTCTACGCGCTTTCGGCCTTTGCATGCGGACAACCATGATGCACACCGTCCTGCAGGAGCGAACCAAGCAACGGATCTTCCCTTTCATCACAGTTGCTGACGCCCAGGGTTACACCGTTCATCTTCTGGATTTTGTCGAGTTCTCCCCTTCCGCTTCGCGAGAAGAAATCGCTCAGATCTGTTGGAACCGATTTGAACCGTTCATTCGGCAGCATCCGGAACAGTGGCTCTGGGGTTATAAGCACTGGCGATACCGGCCTCCGATCGACGGTGAACGTTATCCGTTCTACGCCAATCAGTCAGAGCTCTTTGACGCTGAATTCAGCAAAAAGCTGGCTGCGGCCTCAACACCAGAGAAAAATTAGGGATTTGCACAACAAGATCAGGAAGGTCACAAAGGTAAAAGATAAGATGCCTTTGGCGTAAGATTGGGTGGTTTTGTGCCGGGGGGACTACGGGACGAACATCGTAGCTTTTTTTCAACTTTATCGCTAACGTGCTCTGGTGAGCAGATCATTCAGCGATTTGGGTGAAAAGGAAGTGCTCGCTCTGGCGATTTCGCTCGAAGAAGAGGACAGCAGGATCTATCGAGATTACGCCGAGAGGATGAAAGAAAAGTATCCGGAGACGGCATCAATTCTGCAAACCATGCACGAAGTGGAACTGTCTCATCACCGCCGTCTCGCCGAGCTTTTTCAAGGGCGATTCGGGGACCATATCCCTTATTTCCGGCGACAGGATGTTAAGGGATTTATTAAACGCAAACCAATCTGGCTGAACATCCACTTAAAGCCGAAGCGGGTCCGCCAAGATGTGATGGCCATGGAAGCCGATAGCCGCCGTTTTTATCAACAAGCGGTCGACCAAGTTAAATCTCCCGAGGTGCGTCTGCTCTTGCAAGAGCTCGCCCAAGCCGAAGAAGATCACCAGGATGTTCTCGTCGAAGAAGTCAAAAAGAAGAAAAAATCCGGGGCGCTGGCTAAGGAAGAATCTAAGAGCTAGAATCTAGGAGGGTCCCCGATCTAAGTAAGCGATAACCAGATGGCACACTCGGATGAGTTTTTCAGCCCGGATCGGCTTCTGGCAACGCATTGCGATCGCGCCTCCTAGCTCCTAGATTCTAGCTCCTACCTCCTTTCTTCTCGCCGCGCTATGGGGAAAATTTACGATTTGATCGATGCGAAACTCGCGCGCTGGCTGGGCGCGCAGAAAGTCTTTTTTGTAGCCACCGCTCCCCTGTCAGCCAGTGGCCATATCAATTGCTCGCCGAAAGACGGCGCATCCTTTCAGATATTGGACGAACGGACCGTTTGTTACTTAGATCTCACCGGGAGCGGTGTTGAGACCATCGCCCACTTGAAAGAAAACGGCCGCATTGTTCTTATGTTCTGCGCCATGGAGGGTGCGCCCAAGATTGTGCGTTTACATGGCCGCGGCGAAGCGATCGAATCCGATCACCCAGACTTTGAGCGGTTGCGAGCGGCCTTCCCTGCCACGACTGGCTTGCGTTCCTTTATCAGGATCCACTTGGATCGGATCTCGGATTCCTGTGGTTTCGGTGTGCCGGCATACGAATTCCGGGGCGAACGCTCACAGTTAAAAGAATGGGCGGAACGAAAAGGCGAGGCCAGCTTGGCGACCTACCGCCAGGAGAAAAACAGCCGTTCAATTGATGGATTACCGGGAGTATAGCAGGTCTGAGCACTAGCGTTCGCAGCTCGGTCTACGAGGAGCCGGTTAACTATAGCGCGGAGGGCAGTCGGATTTTGCCGCGAAGCGGCTATACACGATAGCCCAGGGCTTCAGCCCTGGGGTAACTCGTAATCAAGACACGCCCTGAAAGTGGCGTCCGAAGGGTTGGGCTGATTGCCTGCGTGTTAGTAAAATCGAGCATAGCGATGTTCGCACGACTGAGCCAATCAACACACCAAGCCCTGAACGAACCCCTCGGCCGCCACTTTCAGGGCGCTCATCTGCTGCGTCACCCAGGGCTGAAGCCCAGGCTGAAGCCCTGGGCTATGATGTATAACCGCTTCGCGGTAACGAAGCTGGTCCTCCCATGTTCCCGTCACTCGCGGTTACTCACTTAAAGATCTAACCGGGTCGATCGAAGCTGCCCGCCGAGCCGGCAGGTAATTCGCGATTAGGGCGACTCCGCTCAGCAATAATACCACTCCAGTCAGCGTGACAGGATCGTTGGGAGCGACTTGGTACAAGAGGCCCTGGAGTAAATGGGTGATCCCTAGCGAACCAAGAACGCCGATCAGGGTTCCGGCTAACACCATCCTGATACCGTCCCACATGATCAGCCGGATCACGTCGGTCCGCCGGGCGCCGAGCGCCATCCGGATTCCAACCTCTCGGTTGCGCTGAATTACGCTATAGGAAACGATTCCGTACAGACCGATGCTCGACAGAAAAAGCGCTCCTAACGCAAAACTTCCTACTAACCAAACATCGAGCCTGCGATCCCCAATCGAATCAGAGATCTCTTCCGCCCACGATCGTACCCGGTAAAGAGGTAAAGCGGCGTCGATCTCCGAGATCGCTTTACGCAGCGATCCCACCAGCATAGAAGGGTCGCCTTCGGTGCGAATTGCCAACGTCATCCATAGGGCATCATTTTCTCCGATATCAACGGCATCCTGGCTTTGTTCAACCGGGTAGTACATCTCCGGTGATGGCGGCTTCATCAAGCTGTACTGACGCACATCGCCGACTACGCCAATGATGGTCGCGACACAGGTACCATTGTTAATCCGATTCCCGATCGCATCCTGAACATCGTTAAAAAAACGCAAGGCAAACGTCTGATTTACCAGAATCGTTCTAGGGGCGTTACTAGCGTCACGCTCATCAAACAATCTGCCCGCTACCAACGGGGTGCCCGCGGCCCCAAAATAGTTCCCGCTGACGATTACGTTTTCGGCCGTAGGCCGCTGTGAGGCCGGAAACGGTGACCTTCCGTCGATTTGGAAGCTGGAAGCGTCGTGTGAGCCGCCGAAAGGCAAATCGTTGATAGCACCCGCTAACTTCACCCCAGGCAGCTGGCTAACCCTGGCTTGTTCGGCTGAATAAAAAGCCACGATTGAATCACCCGTTCGATATCGGGCCGGAGGTAATCGGATGGTGGCAGTCAATATCCGATCCGGTTCAAACACGCCAGAACGAACCGCTTCCAGTTGCCAGAAAGAACGTAATAGCAAGCCCGCGCAGCTAAGCATAATCACCGCCGAAGCGATTTCAAAAATTACCATGAGGCGGCGCCCGGCGCCGGCGGCTGCGCCAGAATCAGATCGATCCGCTCGCAGCCGGCTAAAAAGATCTTGTCCCTGTCTAGCGTAGAGTGCGTAAACCGGAGCTAAGCCGGAAATAATCCCAACTCCCAAAGAGACTACCATGGTGAACCCAAGGACCGGAGCATCGATTTGCACCTCGCTCAGGCGGTTCAGGTAGGATTTTGCCAGCCAACGCAGCAATTCTACGCCCCACTGTGCGAAAAGTACTCCCACGCAGCCGCCCACTAACGCGAGCACGATACTTTCAGTCAGAAGTTGGCGAACCAGCCGCCAGCGGCTTGCCCCGATCGCAGACCGAGTTGCTATTTCCTTTCGACGGGAGATCGCCCGGGCTAACAGCAAATTTGCGACATTAAGCGTCGCAATCAGCAACATGCAGGCGACCGTCCCCTGCAACAATAACAAGGTGGGACGGGAATCGCCGACGGCGTCTTGATGCAGCGGAACCAATTCGATCCCGCGATCCGCTAAAGAGTCCGGATAACTCGTGGCCAACCGATTCGCCAGCGTCGACATTGCCTGCTGAGCCTGTACCATTGAGACGTTGTCTTTCAGCCTGCCCACAACGTTCAACCAAAAGTTGCCGCGACTCTGTAACTGTTCCTGGGTGAAAGTAAGTGGAATCCACGCTTCAGTTCTTTCGTCCGGAAAAGTGGCTGCATCGGACATAACGCCAATCACGGCATAACTCTCACCGTTTAGTTCGACGGATTTCCCAATGGGGTCGATCTCACCGCTCAACAACCGCCGGCACAGGCGTTCGCTCAGTATCACTACATGATCATGACCCGGACGATCCTCGTCAGGGTTGAAACTTCTGCCGGATCGAGGATTTAAACCTAGCACCCCAAAATAGTCTGGTGATACCGCTGCGCTGCGAACCCCGATTGCTCCAGCCGGATCGCGAACCGCCAGCAACTTGATCACATATCCAGCCAAACCATCAAAGACCTCGTTTTCTTTCTGCCAATCCAGAAGGTTGGCAACTGAGGTCGACATGCGAGTTCGCTTATGCTGGTCGGTTTCGTAGACACGAACCAAGCGTTCCGATCGTGGGGCTGGTAGTGGTCGAATCAGAATGGCATTGACCGCGGTGAAAATGGTAGTGTTTGCGCCAATGCCGATGCCTAGGGTCAGTATGACGAATAGCGTAAACCCAGGAGATCGGGATAAAAGCCGTAAGCAATAGCGGAGATCGGCGACAAGATTTGACATGCCCAACCTGGGTAAGGGCAATTTACATGCCAGGAAGATCGTCGGTCTATGGAGCGCCCGTCGCTACCTGTCGCGCCATAGGCTTGGCGAGGGCGAAAGCCAGGCGCACTCCACGGCTTCCTCGACAAAAGATCCCAAAATGAGAAGCAGTTGTCCCATCTTGGGACATTCAGAATTCAACGCGGCTGATTTTGTTTCCTCCGCTGGAAACTGTTTTGGGGGCTTGTGAAGGAGTTAAATAGGCTATGCTTCCCAACCGAACAGAAAACTTTCATGTCTTCACAGGCATCTAAACATGCGGAAGTCAGAATCGGCATCCTCGGCAGGCGGATTACGCAGATTTTTCTAAGAGAATGAAGGCGTGCGGATAGCGATATCAAAAGGGAAGCAATTGATGACAACAATATCGTATTGTGTTATTACCTCTGCCATGGACGATCAAACGTATCAGATCGTTGGAGCGGCGATGGAGGTTCACAAAGAACTCGGATGTGGTTTCCTGGAACCTGTGTACCAGGAGGCTCTCGAGCTTGAGCTCACCGATCGAAAGATTCCGTTCTGGGCTCAACTGGAGATGCCGGTTTTCTATAAAGGACGACAACTCCGCGCATCGTATCGGGCGGACGTACTTTGTTACGACTCGGTCGTTGTCGAACTCAAAGCCCTGGGCAAGCTGGAAGATGTGGAGACAGCTCAAGTTCTCAATTACCTAAAGGCAGGCAGACGCCAGAGAGGCCTCCTGATCAACTTCGGAACCAAAAGCTTGCAACATCAGCGATTCATTTGGTCCCTCGAAGATCAGCGCCCCGATGATCCCAAAAAGGAAATCTGCGTAATCTGAGTAATCTGCGGATTTTGAAGTCTTTGCGTCGCGGCTCCGGAATCGCCCAAAGCCGCGGCACCCTTTTACGGTTGCGTCGTTGACGATGGGAAGTTGGGCGCTGTTACAAAAATCGATCACAAAATTGCGTAGAAGATCGGAACGGCGGATAGACGTCAGCGGATGGAAAAGATGCGATTCGCGCTATGCGCGGTTTGGTTGATGCTCGGCGGGACCATGCAGGCTGGGCCTCCATTTTCAACAGATGACCCTGACGTGACGGCACTCTACAACTGGGAGATCAATGTGCCGTTCACCTTGAACCATGTATCGGGTTCAACCGCGATGAACGCGCCTTTGTTCGATTTCAACTACGGGTTGCCAAATCTTCAATTGGAGTTTGATGTACCGGTGGCGGTATCGAGTGATCAACATCGAACCACCGCCGGTCTGGGCGACTTGTTGTACGGCGTGAAATGGAAATTCTTTGAAGATGAGCGCACTCAAATCGAGTTTGGCACCTATCCTCAGATGTTCGCTCCGACCGGGGATGTTCGCCGCGGGCTAGGCAACGGCCGTCCGGGGTACATCTTGCCGTTGCTCGGGCAAAAGAGCTGGGGAAAATGGACGCTCTACGGCAACGTTGGTTACCGGCTACAAACCGCCGATAGCCTGCAAAGCAATTGGTACGCCGGCACGGTGTTACAACGCGATATCAACGACCGGCTGAGTCTTGGCTTTGAGTTATACGGCAATACCCCAACCATACGAGATGGCCGGCCGGATGTTGCCTTTAACGTGGGCGGTATCTACAAGCTAGCCGAACATCTGAACCTGCTTTTCACCGCCGGCCGCGACTTTGTGGGTGACACCCACGCCACGTTGTATTTGGGGTTGCAGGTACTCACGAAATAGATCTGCAATTGCCGGGCCTAAACGGCAAATATTTCCTGAAGCGTGCGCAACGCGGCCAGTAGCGGCTTCTCCGCCGCTTTACCGAGCTTTCTTACCAGTCGAACTTTATCGAGCGTGAGGACCTGATCCAACAAGATCAGTCCGCGTTTTCCTTGGAAGGCGATTGAAATCCGAAAAGGTGCAGGGTTACTCCCCGTCGTCATTGGCGCCACAATCACTGTGCGAAGGTGATCGTGCATTTCGCTAGGAGAAACGATGACGCAGGGGCGCGTCTTCCTAATCTCGCTCCCCACCGTGGGATCGAGATTGACAAGCCAGACCTCGCCCCGTTTTACCATTTTAAAGATTGATCTCCCTCGTTGGGAAACTCAGGCCAGACCAGAACATCATCTCCGATCTCGGCGAGCTGTTTGGCTGCCTCGGCCCAGCCAGCGCGAACAGGTTCGTTTGGTTTGCGCAAAACAATCGCGTCGCGTTCTACGGTCAATTCCACCTCGCTTTCGGTCAAACCGACCTGAGCAAGCAAGACCTTGGGCAAGATGACTCCTTGCGAGTTTCCGATCCGATGCAGCGTCACTTTCATTGGGTTTAACAATGTTATAACGCTCGGGCCGTGGTCAAGTCAAGGGGGCGGCGTTACGCTCTCTTCACGACCTTTAAGCCAATTATTTCCTCCATTGGCGCAAAATCCCGATCATTATGCAGCAATTCGAGGCTCCACGCGATACAACCCGTCGCGATGATCACATCAATCGTTTTGCGGACGCTTATCCCGCTTCGCCGCAGGGTACGATAATTGTTAGCAGCCTGCAGACAAAGCTGATAACCTCCGAGCTCATAGAACGGCAGCGCCAAAAGAAAAGTTCGCGCGCGCTGAAAATCCGCCTCTCGAGCAAATCCCTGCGGAATCTCGGTTAGAATTAAGTCCCCTAAAGCCACCGGCTGAGCGCCAAGCAACCAATCAAGCCGGTCAGTTTGCCAGTTTACGATACCGTTGAAATAGTCGATCCAGACTGAGGTATCAACGAGTACCATGCCGCGGCGCTAAGTGATGCTCAGGAACGGCGGTCGCGTCTCATGGTTTCGAGGTCGCCAGACCATCGAAGCTTCCCGCGTAGCGAACGCACCTTGCCTTGACGATGAACTAGCGCCACCAACCTTAAACCCTCTTCAACCAGGGCACGCTTTGTTGAATTTGGGCGTGCTTCAAGCGCAGCCGCCATGAGATCGTCATCGATAACAATATTGGTACGCACAATGTGTATATTCTTGTAAGACATACACACTGTCAAGAGTGCCTGTCGAATTCGAGTGAAGTCGACTTTATTAAAGCTCATAAGCAGCACACGAAGGCAGACTTTCAGAAAACAAACCAAATTCAGAACCCTCCTGACTTTGTGTCCTCTGTGTCTCTGTGGTGAAAATTGATTTGTTCATCATTCTCTCAGCGCCGTGATTGGATCAATTCGCGTCGCTCGCAACGCCGGCAACAAACAGGCTAGCGTCGCCGCCGCACCGAGCATCAATATCGCAACCGCTAAGGACAGAGGATCGTTTGCGGACACACCGTAAAGCATGCTGCTCATTAGATGAGCCAGTGCTAGAGCCGCGACAACACCGATTACCAATCCGATACCGGCCAGTTTTAAACCCTGCCCAATCACCAGCTGCAGAATGCTAGCTGAACGGGCGCCCACTGCTCTCCGTATACCGATTTCTCGGGTCCGCTGAGCCACCGCATAAGCCAGAACACCGTATAGGCCGACGGCAGACAGGAAGAGAGCGGCGCCAGAAAAAATACAGACGACGTAGGAAGCGGTCCGTTCTGGCGCATAGATCCTAGCGATCGCGTCGCTCAGCGGCTCAATTCGAGCGACCGGAAGGTTCGGATCGATTGACGCCACCAATTTCCGAATCGCTGCAACCTGGGAACCAGGGTTGCCCGACGTGCGCAGGAGTAGCACCTCGTCACGACCAAGGTTTTGGGTGTACGGAAAATACGCTTGAAAAGATCGTTGCGGATAGTCTGGACGGTTGTAGCGCACGTGGGGCACCACCCCGACAATCGTACAAATGTTGGTATCGCCCGGATCGCCTGCAGCTATCCGATGGCCAAGGGGGTTCTCTTTCGGGAAGTAACTCTGAGCGAGTGCGTCATCGACGATGACAACTTTCTCGTGACCGGTATCGTCCTGAGGATCAAAGTCGCGACCCAGCAACAGTGGGATCCGAAGCGACTGAAAATAGTCGGATGAAATCGCATGCCAATCTAGTTTTGGTTCATGCCCCGGACCGAGGTCCGCCTCTCCTACAACAGTAAAGGGGGTAGCTGCCCCCCAATCCAAATCCCCAAAGTAAAACGGCGGAAAATCATTCAAGGCCGCCGCATTCACCCCAGCGACTTGGCGAGCTTTTTCAAGGAGTGTTTTCCAAAAAAGATTCGTCTGCGCGTCGTCGGCCAGGTATTTCTTGGCCTTCAGCACCAGCTCGACGGTCAGCGTATCTTTCGGGTCAAATCCAAGCGGAAGGTTTTGAGCCGCTTGAAAACTTCGAACAAAGAGGCCAGCGCAGATCAATAAGACGCAGGCCAAAGCGACTTGACCAATCACTAGCCCAGCTTGCGCGCGTTGTCGTTGTTTCCCAGCGGTGCCGGTTCTGCTGCTATCATCCTTTAGCGCTGAACCGGCATCTTCCTTACAAAGACTCAATGCCGGTATTACCCCCGCTAACAGCGCAACTAGGAGGCTCACGAGCACAATGAAAATCAACGCGTTAGTATCGATGCTGACCTCTTGCAGGCGATACTGAACCCGGTACAGACTCTGCCAGCTTAGCCTTTTGATCGTCTCAATCGTAACCAGCGCAACCAACAGGCCAACCACGGTACCTAACATCGATAAAACCGTTGTTTCTAACAGCAACTGACTAGCCAGACGCCAGCGGCCAGCTCCCAGCATGGCCCGCACACTGATCTCTCTTCGCCGCTGGAAGGAACGAGCTAAAAGCAGAGTCGCTATATTGGCACAAGAAACTAATAACAGACAGACTACTCCGGCCGCTAACAACCAAATCGCGGGTGCATAGTCGTACACCGTATAGTCCCCTCGCCCCGGTGTGACCAGCTTTACTCCATAGCCCTTGTCTGTGTCGGGATATTGAGCAATCAAACGTTCATGAATCGTATCCAATTCAGCCTTGGCTTGAGCAAGACTGACCTGTTCTTTCAATCGACCGAAACAAGCCGCGATATGCGCGGTCCGGTTCCGTAAGCTGCCCGGATTGAACAATTCGGAAGTGTTGATCGGTGCATAGACGTCGCACGGTGTCCACCAGTCGATCTGTCTGGGAACAACTCCAATAACCTGAAAGGTGTGGTCGCTGAGAGTTAGATTTTTTCCAATAATGCTGGGATCGGCATTGAACCGGGTTCTCCAGAACTGCTCGCTCAACACAAGAACCAGAGGGCCACCTGGAATATCCTCGGTCGCGGTGAACGGTCGCCCAAGTATGAAAGGGGCGCCCGTGACGGTGAACATGCTCGCCGTGACGAAGTCAACCTTCAAGCGCTCGGGATTCCCCTCTTCGGTCAAATCTAGAGAGCCGCTAGAAACCGCGGCCATGTTCTTGAAACTCTGTTGAGCTTCAGCGAAGTCCAAGTAGTCAGGGTAATCAATGGAATCTTCATTCCCTTGATAGGTCAAAAAGATCTGGATCAGACTGGCCGGATCAGGATAGGGCAACGGTTTCAGGATGACCGCTTGGACCAAACTGAAAATCGCCGTGTTGGTTCCAATACCAAACCCGAGAATCAGGATCGCCGTGACGGAAAAGCCGGGCGACTTCAGGAGAAGGCGGATGGCGTAGCGCAGGGAGGACATGAGGCGGTGGAAGAGAGAGGTGATCGGTGGGAAAGACCAGCTCTAAGCGTTTCGACAAAGCTCAATACCGGCATGCATTGAGAGCGTCGGATGGGATAGTAGTGAGTCTCCAGTCGGTCAGTAATCAGTGGCAGAAATTGGCTAGGAGCTTTTGCGATTTTGCGGTTATCCGTTTCAGTCATTCATGCAGCGCTATTATTGGGTTGATTCGGGCGGCGCGTAATGCCGGTAAGAAACAAGCAAGAAAGCCGGTTAGAACCAGCACCGTGATAGCGAAACCGAGAGTGACAGGATCGTTTCCGGAAACACCGTAAAGCAACGAGGCAATGAATTGGCCTGCCAATAATGAGGTGGAGAGTCCGATCGACAAACCCAGACCCACAATTCTAAAACCTTGGCCCATCACCAGCTTTACAATATTTGACGACTGTGCCCCGACGGCAATGCGGACTCCGATTTCTCGAGTTCGTTGGCTCACCGAATAGGCTAGCACTCCGTATAGACCAATCGCGGACAAGAAAAGTGCGATCCCGGAAAACAGACTAATTAATAGCGTACCTAGCCGTCGAGTCGTCAGCTTGGCGCCGACCCAATCATCCATGGTGCCGACTCCGGAGAGAGCAACTGCCGGATCAATCGACGCGACCATTTTGCGCAGAGCAGGCAGCATGGCCAAGGGATCACCAGCAGTGCGCACCAACAAAACTCCATCCCTTAGGCGGGGAGTAAAAGGGAGATAAGCTTGAAATGGAGCTACTCGAGCACCCGGCGTGTCATGAAGCACATGTTTAGTGACACCGATAATAGTGTAGTAACGCCGAGATCCCGCAAATCGTTCACTGAAATCATGGATCTGCTTTCCGATTGGATCCTGACCTGGAAAAAAACGATCCGCGATCACTTCGTCGATGACCACCAATCTTCGATTTTCTTGCAGATCGGTCTCCTCGAAATCACGACCTTCCAAGAGCGGCATCTTCAGGGTTCGAAAATAATCGGTGCTTACCATCTGCCATTCAAACGCCGGTTCTTCACCCGGCGTCGGGTCAGGCTGCCCGGCTACGCCAAAAAGTATCACCCCAGTCCAATCGTTAAATGGTGGATCCGGATTAAGAGCCGCGGCGGTAACTCCGGGGAGCGCCCGCACTTTATCTAAAAGGTTCTCAAAGAATTTCAGACTTCGTCCTTCCGACCCGTACCGCACACTAGCCAGTTCTATCTTGGCCACGAGCAAGTCATGCGAATCGAAGCCAAGCGCAGCCTTTTGAGATGCTTCCAGGCTACGAAGGAGTAGTCCTGCTCCAATAAGAAGGATACAGGCTAATGCCACTTGCGCCGTGATTAAGACCGATTGCAACCGTTGTCTTTGCGGACCAGCCGTACCGGACCGATTACCCACATCTTTAAGAGCATGACCGAGATTCGTCTTGGATAAACTCCAAGCCGGGAACAACCCGAATAACAGAGCCGTCACCATCGTCGCACCAAAACAGAAACCCAAAGCGGTTGGATCGAGAGTGATCCTCTCGAATCGGGCTAGGTCTTGCTGTGGGCTCAACGCTTTGATGACTCCGATTGACCACAACGCGATCACGACACCCAGAATTCCACCGGCAACTGACAAAAGCGTGCTCTCAAGCAATAATTGCCCAACTAGCCGGGCCCGGCTCGCGCCAATGGCTGCTCGCACATTCATCTCCCTGCGGCGCTCTAACGAACGCGCCAGAAAGAGATTCGCGACGTTCGCGCATGCGATCAAAAGCAGACAAGCCACCGCGCTCCCCAATAGCCAAAGCGTAGCCGTGTAATCTTTGACCGAACTAGCCAGAAGTGAAGTCACTCTCATTGCATAGCCCTTGTCTGCATCCGGATAACGATCCGTAAATCCTTTTTGCAGGAGATCACAGTCTGTCTGAGCTTGAGTAAAGCTCACCCCGCCTTTAAGCCGGCCATAACAATTAAGTGAATGCTGCGCGCGTTTGTTTAGCTCAGTATTCCCGAACGCCGACATGAGGTTCAAAGGAATCAGCACATCCAGGTCTGCCGTCCAATCTTCGATCTGTGCTGGGGCCACGCCCACTACCAGACAGCTCTGATTGTCCAGTGTAATCTTTTTCCCGATGATGTTCGGGTCCGCGCCGAATTTGTTCCGCCAAATGCGCTCATTGATGACGGCTAGGAAAGGCCCACCTGGCTTATCCTCCTCTTCGGTGAATGGCCGGCCTAATAGAAAAGGAATACGGAACACTTTGAAGAAGCTGGCCGAAACGTAGCCCCCAAACAATCGCACCGGATCACCTTCACCGCTTAGATCAAAATGCCACTCCCGCATTACTCCAAGATCTTCGAAGCTCTGCTGCGCAGCGCAGAAATCTTTATAATCAGGGTAATCCATCCAGGGCAGCGGATCATTAGGCGTTTCTTGCGCGACTATTGCCAAGCGCTCCGGGGACGGGTAAGGGAGTGGTTTCAGTAAAACCGCGTCGATGAGACTGAAGATCGCCGTGTTAGCGCCGATACCGAAGCCGAGGATGAGTACAGCGGTTATGGCGAACCCGGGTGACTTCAGCAAGAGTCGGAGCGTGCGGCGAAGGGGGGACACGGGGCAGTGAGACGTGAAAGGTGAGAGGTGATTAGTAATCAGTAGGTGAGTAATCGGCTACAGAAAGGAGCTAGGTTTTTTTGCGATCCTTGCGATTCTTTCGCGGCTGTTCGGTTTTGCGACTTTTGTGCCTTTTCGCGGCTATTCTCTTGGTCATTCGCGGAGCGCTTTCACTGGGTTAATTCGCGCCGCGCGCAGTGCCGGTAACAGGCAAGCCAGGCAGCCTGCCAAGCAAAGAACCAGGACGGCGATCAGCAGCGAGATCGGATCAATAGCAGTTACGCCATAGAACATACCCTCGATAAAACGCGCACAAACCAGTGCCACAACCGTCCCTACAATCAGGCCTATCCCGATCATCTTGAAACCTTGGCCCGTCACTAACTGCACGATTTTCAATGACTCCGCTCCGAGCGCGATGCGCACGCCGATTTCACGACGACGTTGACTGACCGCGTAAGTTAAGACTCCATACAATCCAATTGCCGATAGGCAAAGAGCTACACCAGAAAACAAACTGATTAGCGTGCTGGCCAGCTTTCGGGTAACCAGTTTCTGCGCAATCACATCGTCGTATGATTTTATATTCGGTACCGGCACATCTGGGTCGATCGATTGGACGGCTTTGCGTACCGCAGTTATTTCGGCGTTCGGATCGCCTTGGCAGCGTACCAACAGGACTTCGCTGATAGCATTCCGCTGACTATCTGGAACGTAAACTTCGAATTGGTTCTCTGGAGTTCCCGGACTTCGATAACGCACGTGTGGGACCACTCCCACAATGGTACAATGTCGAAGTCCTTTGCTGGACTCCAAGTTAATCACTTTCCCAATTGGATCCCGACCATTGAAATAATGTTGGGCAACAGCATCGTCGATGATCGCCACCGGCTGGCCGTCCACTTTGTCTCCCTCGTCAAAGTCGCGACCTTTCAAAAGCGGAATTTCAAGGGTGCGAAAGTAATTCGGCGAGATCATCTGCCAAGTAAAGAGCGGATGATGACCAAGTCCGGGGTCCGGTTGACCGTCAACGGTGAACTGATGGGTGTTCTCCCAGTCATAATACATTGGAGCCCAATCATCCATTGCAACCTCGGTGACACCTGAAAGTTGACGCACCTTGGCGAGAACCGCGCTCCAAAAAGCTCTGGTTTTTACGCCGTCGGCTCCGTAGGTTGAACTTGTGAGAAAAACGTCGGCGGTGAGGATACTATGCGGGTTGAATCCGAGGGGAGCGCGTTGAGCTGCTTGGAAACTGCGAACCAACAGACCAGCTCCTATTAAGAGAATGCAGGCCAATGCCACTTGAGCGCCTACCAATAGGGTCTGCGCTCGATATTTCTGAGCTCCACCCGTATCGGAGCGTCCTCCTTCCTCTTTAAGCACCGAACCAAGCTTCGGCCTAGAAAAGCTTAAAGCCGGAACCAGCCCGGAGATAAACGCGACCAGGACAATGATTCCAACCACGAACACCAGAGTCGTCAGATCGATCCGTACCTCTTGAAAACGGTATCTATCAGCCGGACTCAGTTTTTTAATGATTTCGATACTGCCCAACGCTAGACCGAGACCGGCAATCCCGCCTAAAAGCGACAATACACCGGTCTCAAGCAGTAATTGAGCGATCAGCCGGGATCGAGTTGCACCGACAGCAACTCGTATCGCCAACTCCCGGCGACGCTCCAGTCCGCGCACAAAAAGCAGACTAGCGACGTTCGTTGCCGCAATTAGCAAAAGAACCGCCACGGCAGCGCCTAACAGCCATAGGATCCCTGAATAATCGCCCACGGCCTCGTCCAACGTTGGATAAACTCGAATGTGGTATCCTTTATCAGTTTCGGGATACCGATCGCTCAACCCATTCTGAATAACCGCCAGTTCGGCCTGGGCTTTCGCAATACTAACGCCCTCTTTTAATCGCCCATAGAAACCGAAAATGTGGAAAGTTCGCTGGTAGAGTGAGTAACCGAAAAGCAGGGTTGAATTAACAGGGAGGTAGACATCCGTGGGAGGAGGTCCAGAAATATCAAATTGGGCCGGCGCAACCCCGATTATTTCAAAGGTCTGTTTGCTTAAGGTTATTGCTTTTCCGATAACGTTTGGATCCGAATTGAAATGGTTTCTCCAAAAGCTTTCACTGATGACGGCAAGCAACGGTCCATGTGGGATGTCCTCTTGGGTATTAAACGCTCTACCGAGAATCGCCGGTCGACCGGTAAAGGCGAATACGCTCGGGGAAACAAAATTGACAAAGAGCCGCTGCGGCTCCCCGCTTCCGGTAAGGTCAAGAGAATCACCATGTATTAGCATGGTGCGTTCGAAACAAGTTTGTGCGGCCGCAACATCCAAATAATCGGGGTAGTCAAAATTGTCTGCCATGGCGCTCTCATATGGCAGCACCACGTTTACCAAGCGTTCTGGGTGCGAATAGGGAAGCGGTTTTAGCACTACCGCATTGATCAAACTAAAGATCGCCGTGTTAGCGCCGATACCGAAGCCGAGGATCAGCACCGCGGTGATAGTAAAGCCGGGAGACCTGAGCAAGAGACGGAGAGCGTGGCGGAGGGGGAACACGGGGTAGTGAGAGGTGATCGGTGATTAGTGATTGGTAAATGAGTTAGGAGGTAGAATCTAGGAGCTGGGTCCGGTCGTTACGGTCTGAGTTTTCGCGAACTTTGTGACGTCGTTGTGGATCTTTTTTTGCGTCCTTTGTGCCTTTTGCGGCAATCCTCTTCGGTTATCGGCTATTCGCGCAGCGCCGTGACTGGGTTAGTTCGGATGGCCCGCACCGCCGGTAACAAACACGCGACTAGCGCGGCTAAACAGAGAATCATAATGCTGAGCGCTATTGTGAGCGGGTCATAACTCCCGACTCCATAGAGAAGACTTCCTAAAAAACCACCAAAGGCGACGGCGGTTAACAATCCGATAACAATTCCTAACCCAACAATTGTAAAACCCCGTTTCAATATCAGTATCAGAATGTTCCAAGAGAGCGCACCTACAGCGATGCGGACACCGATTTCGCGAGTCTGCCGGCTCACCATATAAGCCAAAACTCCGTACAGACCGACTGCGGATAAGAATAATGAAGTACCAGAAAAAGTGCTCACCAAGAGCGTCGCCAGGTTCCTGGCACCGAACCCTTGCGCGATGGCATCATCGAATATCATCACCTTGCCCACCGGTAAGTCGGGATCAATTGAGGTAATGATTCTTCGCAGGGCCGGCAATAAGCCGCGCGGATCACCGGCCGCGCGCAGGACTAGGAATTCGTAATGAGTAAGATGTTGGAAATAGGGGCAATAAGCATTGAATTTCGGTGAATGCTGATCCAACCCAGCGTGTCGCGTGTTCTCCACAACGCCAATGACGGTATAAGTCTTTGCCTCTAAGTAAGACCCCGGTAACTCAATCTGTTTTCCGATGGGGCTACGGCCGGGGAAGAAGGCTTCGGCCAGCGCCCGGCTGATAATGATACCAGGATTGTTGAAACGCTGGTCGGGAGGACGTTTATCGCGGTCATCGAAATCGCGTCCTTCAAGCAGCGAGATTTGCAAAGCATTGAAGTAGCCGGGCGTAACCAGCTGCAAATTTAGCCGGGGTTCATGCCCCGGTTCGGGAAGAGGCTGCCCCGGGACCGTAAACGCTGCACCAAAATCATGAAACCAAACGAAGCAAAACGGACTATCACTTAGCGCCGCAGCCGTCACCTCCGGTAGATGGCGAGCCTTTTCCAGGAGCGCAGCAAACAGGCTGTCAGCCTGCGCTTGGTCCCGGTACTTCTTATTCATCAAATGGATTTCGGCCATCAACACGTTGTGCGGATCAAACCCCAGAGGAACATTCTGAGCAGCCTGTAAGCTTCGAACGAGCAATCCAGTACCGATCAGTAAGACACAGGTAAGCGAGATCTGACCGATCATCATGATCGATTGGGCCAGCCGATGCTGGGGCCCAGCCGTGACCCTGCGGTCACCCCCGCCCCGGAGCGCGGTCGCGGCATTTGTGTTCGATGAGATGAGCGCTGGGAACAGCCCTGATGCGAGTGCCGTGAACGTGGCAACGATAAAGAACATTCCGAGCGCCTCTAGGTTCAGAGAAACGTCGATAACACCGGGCATATCTTCAGGACTGAGCCACTTAATGAGCTGAATACCCAACAAGGCCACTGGGATCCCAAAAAGTCCGCCCATCAAGGAGAGCAGTGCGCTCTCGAGGAGCGACTGAACCATCAAGCGGAACCGGGAGGCTCCCATCGCGGTTCGAATCGTCATTTCTCGCTGGCGGTCTGATGCTCTCGCCAGCAGAAGAGTCGCTACATTGGTCGTCGAGATCAGAAGCAGTGCCGCCGCTGCCCCGATCAAAAGCCATAGCGTGGCGCTGTAAGGTTGTGTCTCGGCAAAATAATAGCCGTCGACGCGCACACCGTAACCTTTGTCTTCCGGATAACGGGCAACCAGATTACGCTGGATGACTTGAAAATCCGCCTGGGCTTGAGCCAGCGTGACACCGTCTTTCATACGTCCCACACAGAACAGGGAATGATTGTCTCGCCCGCGCCAGTTGCCCCAATCGCTGACTCTGTCCACCGTGTTTAGAGGCAACAAGACTTTTGGAGGGTCGTTATAATCGCTGTTAATCGGTTTGGACACCCCAATGATCTGAAAGGAGTACCCGTTAAGAACGATATTCTTACTGATGATGTTTGGATCGGCGCTGAAATGCGTCCGCCAAAACGGTTCACTGAGGACAGCGAGTAATGGTCCGCCTGGTACTTCCTCTTGCGCGGTAAATGGTCTCCCTATGATAATAGGGACGCCAAAAGCCTGAAACGCACCAGCCGTTACAAAGCTACATTTGATGCGTTCAGCATTTCCATTCTGAACCAGATCCAACCAGTCCCAAGCCGATAGTCCAAGAGCGCTAAAGGTGTGCTGGTTAGCCACGTAATCAAGATAGTCGGGATAGTCAAAGAACTCGTCAGGCGCGTTCTCACTCGGCATGTAGATGTTGGCCACCTTGTCCGGCTCCGGGTACGGCAACGGCATCAGAAGGACGGAATCAATCAGGCTGAAGATCGCGGTGTTAGCGCCGATACCAAAACCGAGGATCAGGATCGCGGTGATAGTGAACCCTGGCGACTTAAGCAGAAGTCGCATGCTGTAGCGCAATGATGCCAGCAATCTATCCATCGTTCTGGGGCGATCGCCGGATCTAAAGGGGCAGGTTGCGTGCCACGCCTCCGGCGTGGCTCCTCTAGCCGAACGTTAGTGGCTTCGTGCCTCAGTGCGAGACCACATCCGATCTGCGTGTCTCAAAATGAGAAAATAAATCTCATCTTGGGACTATTCTCGATATTCGAATCGTTCGAGTTCAAACACCGTTGTGATCAAATGGCGGACAGTTGCACGGTCGCCACCCGTGGAGCGTGCCTCGCTTGCGAGGCCGTGGTGAGCAGGGAACATCGTGATTCACACCCAACTCTTCAACGCTCTATGTCAGGATCTGTGCCTCTTTACGCCCAAGAGCGCGGCATGATGTGAGAGTCTGCCGAATCTCAACCCTTGCTCACCACGGCATCGTCCCGCGGCCGCGAGAAGGCACGCTCCACGGGTGGCATGCCTTATGTTCACGCGAATAGCCAGTTCTGCCCGGCTGCCTGGCAGCACTCGCCATTGACATCAACAATGTATCCACGATATCATTGGTATCATCGGATTATAATTGATATCATTCTATGCCAGCTATTAATGTTCGTAGTCTTTCCGAAGCAACTCATCGCGCCTTGCGGATCCGAGCAGCTCGACACGGCCGAAGCACTGAAGCCGAGGTCAGAGCTATCCTCGACGAAGCCGTGCGCCCGATCACCAGCGTGAAACTGGGATCGATGCTATCTGCCATTGGCGCTAAATTTGGCAGGACTTCTCTCGACTTCGATCGCGATCGAACCCCGGCAGATCCTGCGTCTTTCGAATGATTATTCTGGACACGAACGTCTTATCGGAGCCGATGAGATCGGGAGCTAACCCCGCGGTGGCGGCCTGGCTTGATCAGCAGGACATTGAAACGCTGTACCTTACGACGGTTAACCTAGCGGAATTGCTGCTAGGGGTTGAAAGGCTCGCGCGCAGCCGGCGCCGATCGACATTGGAGGCGAAATTGAGCCAAATCATAAATCTCTTTGCTGGATCCCGAATTCTTCCATTCGATGCTCCGGCGGCGCGCCTGTTCGCCGTACTAGTGGCCAGGGCGAGTTCAGCTGGTCACACCATTTCATTCGCGGACGGCCAAATCGCAGCTATTGCGGCAGCTCACGGATTTTCCGTGGCAACCCGGGACGCGGCTCCATTTATCGGTGTCGGAGTGCCAGTCATTAACCCTTGGGAGTTGACCTGACTTATCGGCGCAGGATTTCCAAATTTACCGGCGCCTAGGCCGGCGCGCCATCGCGCTGTTAGTGCCCGATTCTTAACCTCGGGCAACGCAAAAGATAGGATCTCTCGCTCGAACCGGTAAGGATGTCTGGTCCACTCAAATCTTTGTGACCTTTGTGATCTTCTTGTTTTAAATTCTGTTCTTTGTCGGATTCCCGGGCTGTTCATTCGCGCAGCGCGGTGGACGGCGATAATAAACAATAGTGCGTTTTGCTTGGAATAAAGAAGTCCTCAGGTACCTCGGGTACAACGAGAGTTCTTCAGTGCATGGATTTGCGCCAAATTCCTCAAATCCGGCTAGCAACGCGGTAAACCAAGGTGGAATAGCCGGTGCTTCGCAGTCCTGCCATCGTGAAAACAATTAAGACGGCTCCTACAGAACAAGGACCCAAAGTTCACAGAGACAGATTCTTCTGGTTCTGGTCTTCGGGAATTTTTATGAACTTGTTGTGTCAGTAGCTCACGATGAGGGTCATGAGTCACTTTCTTCGTCTTGTTCGATTAGATCTCGGCGCGATCGCCCGTCCCTCAAACCGTGATACCTTGAGATCCTCCAGGAACCCTATCTCGCATGAACAAACTAGTATCCATCCTCACTATCGGCGCCATCATCGGTGGCATATCGCCATCAATGGCACAGCAGCACAAGCGCATCAGCCCCCACGAAACCGTCAGCAAGGCTATCGATGGAAATCGCGTGACGATTGTTTATGGCCGGCCTTACACGAAGGATCCGGAAAACGGCCAGGACCGAAAAATTTGGGGTGGCCTCGTTCCTTACGGCGAAGTCTGGCGCACCGGCGCCGATGAAGCCACGCTTCTGATCACTCAAAAACCGATTGTGATAGCCGGTACGACGATTCCGGCGGGCGCTTACACTTTGTGGACTTGGCCAAATCAAGACGGCACCGCCAAACTCATCATCAATAAACAGATCGGCCAATGGGGGGTAGGCCCTGGATCCTACGACGAGAAACAGGATCTTGTGCGCGTCGACCTTAAAAAAGAAGCGGTGGATACCCCCGTAGATCAATTTACGATGGCGGTTTCCAAAGATCCCTCCGGTGGCGGCGTCTTGAGCATGGTCTGGGAAAAAACTGAGTTTTCAGTTCCGTTCACGGTACAGAAATAGCCTTCGGCCCTTCGATTGGCTGCATCGTGCACGATGACCGGATGCATCGATTTGTCTCAGGTCCCCAAAACCGCCGCGGCGGAGGCAATTCGGGGAAGATGCTTCTAATTGGGTTGACATGCCTTTTCTGCGAGTAACAACGAGCACGAGCGCCGAACGCCAGACGCGAAGCGCCTGGTGAGGGACTGCAGTGATGAATCACGTCATTTCACATCTTCTATCCGTATCAATGTCTAGACTACCGCGCCGACGGGTCAGTCTGGCCTGCGGAATTGCCATGCTCAGCTTGCCAACCAGCGGGATCTCACAATCCGTTCCCGGGCCAGAGATCCTACGCCAGTTGCGCGGCTTCCGCGAAATGGGCAGCGTGCTTTATATTGCAGCGCATCCCGACGATGAGAACACAGAATTAATCACCTATTTCGCCCGGGGGAGAAACTATCGCACCGCCTATCTTTCGCTGACGCGCGGAGATGGTGGACAAAATGTGCTCGGCCCCGAATTCGGCAGTGAAATAGGTGTGATTCGGACCCAGGAATTGCTCGCTGCGCGTCGGATTGATGGCGGCCGGCAATTCTTTTCACGGGCAGTCGATTTCGGTTTCTCCAAGGACTTCCGCGAGACCTTGAGAATTTGGGATCGGCAACAGGTATTGAGCGACATCGTTCGGGTCATCCGCCAGTATCGACCCGACATTCTCATCACGCGTTTTTCTCCGATTCCGGGGCACACGCACGGACACCACACAGCGTCCACGGTGCTTGCCATGGAAGCGTTCAAGCTTGCCGGCGATCCGAAGGCTTTTCCGGAACAGGGACTGCAACCGTGGCAACCAAAACGCATTGTTTGGAACGAGTCCATTTATCAAACGGACGACATCAGCGGAGCTCAGCAAGTACACATTGATGTCGGTGGCAATGACCCGGTAACCGGAGAACCATTCACGGTTATCGCCGGTCGGAGTCGCTCCATGCACAAGACTCAAGGCTTCGCCAACTTCGCCATTCCTAACCGGCCGGGGCCGAGACTTGAAAGGTTCCAACTTTTGGATGGCGAGCCTATGAAGAGCGATGTGCTCGACGGCGTAGACACTACTTGGGGTCGCGTACATGGCGGGACGGAAATTGGAAAACTGGCTGAGGAAATCATTGCTCAATTTGACTCACAGAACCCGGCCGCAAGCGTGCCCGCGTTATTAAAATTGCGAGGCGAACTGACTGCATTGCCGACTAGCGACCCTGTGGTAACTGAAAAACGCGGTCAGCTTGACCGTATTTTGCAGGCGTGTCTTGGCTTGGAAGTGCAGACCACCATTTCACAGGCCGAAGTAGTGCCGGGCGAAATGATGAAACTGCATCACTCTGTGGTCATTCATTCCAGCACGCCGGTCCGCTGGGTCGCGGTACGTTATCCTGGAATCAAACCACCAATCGAACTTGGGAAGTCTCCAAGTCCTCCCGCCCCCCAGAAAACGTTCCCACGTCTTCCTGACCCTCAGAATATTGAACTCCTTCCGAATCAGCCCAGAACGGTAGACTCGACACCGACCCTGCCGACCGGCACACCGTTGAGTCAGCCCTATTGGCTGCGTGAAGAAGCTAGTCCAGGAATGTTCCAAGTTGATGATCCTTCATTGATCGGTCGCCCGGAGAATCCGTGCCCTTTTCCCGTCGAATACGTTTTCGAAATTGGCGACCAGACACTGGTCATTCCGGACGAGCCAGTGAAAATCACTACGAACCCCGAGAATAGTGAAGTTCGCCGGCGCCTGGAAGTCATTCCGCCGGTCTCGCTTGATTTTGCCACTGACGTTGCCCTATTCGCTCCGGGAACATCTCATCCTGTGGCGGTTGAAATCGTCGCGTCCCGCGCGGATTCGAACGGCACCTTAAGACTGGACGCGCCCCAAGGCTGGAGTTTTTCACCGGCCGAACAATCATTCCATCTAAAGACCATCGGCGAACGGACGCAGTTTACCTTCACCATCACGGCCCCGCAGAAATCGGACACCGCCAAGATTATCGCCGATGCGGAAATCGGGCAGGCGCATTACCGTGCCGGCCGCATCGAGATCAATTACTCGCATATCCCGCCTATTTTGCTCCAGCCGGTTGCCTGTCTGAAAGCCATCAGTCTCGAACTTAAAACTCTCGGGCACACCGTAGGCTATCTGCCTGGCGCAGGCGATAGCATGGCTCAAAACCTGGCACAAATGGGTTATGCTGTCAGGATTTTGGACGATACGAATCTCACGCTGGAAGATTTGCAGGGACTCGATACCGTGGTGATTGGCGTTCGCGCTTTCAACGTCCGGAACAATATTGGGTCAAACTTGCCGTTACTATTTCGCTATGTCGAAAATGGCGGCACGGTCGTTGCCCAATATAACCGGCCGGATGGGTTGAAAACGAATGACCTCGCGCCATTTGAATTGCATCTGTCAACTGACCGCGTCACAGACGAAAACGCGGCAGCCACGTTTCTAGCCCCGGACCATCCGGTGTTGAACAAACCGAACAAAATCACCAAGGCGGATTTTGATGGTTGGGTGCAGGAACGGGGAATTTATTTTCCGGACCATTGGGATGACCATTTCACGCCGGTCCTCGCCTTCAATGATCCCGGCGAGTCGCCGCTCAAAGGCGGGCTCTTGGTCGCGCCATACGGCAAAGGGTATTTCGTCTATACGGGTCTGGTATTCTTTCGGGAGCTGCCAGCCGGCGTACCAGGAGCTTTCCGTTTATTTGCCAATCTGATTTCACTCGGCAAATGAAACGCTCCGCCGCTACCGGATCCGTTGACCCTGAAGCTGACGAGACCGGCCTGCCGTGGTTGCGTACCTGGAACCACGTCTATCTTTTGGTGATCATCCACTTCGCGATTTGGATCGCTTTGCTCGTCGCGTTGACTGATTTCTTTTCATGAGCGCGCTAGATTTCGTTGTTCTCATCGGATCGATGCTCGGCATCGCCGCCTATGGGGTCTGGCACACTCGAGGAAATCGAGGACTGAACACCTACTTGAAGGGTGAT
>Ga0185299_10000673_pt1 | contig 83904 bp, 67 predicted proteins | sample PaiPotPPA55metaG_FD_128002 | JGI IMG/M metagenome (GOLD analysis project Ga0185299, IMG submission 128002) | Iron sulfur acid spring bacterial and archeal communities from Banff, Canada, to study Microbial Dark Matter (Phase II) - Paint Pots PPA... ...
GGCGTTCCATTCCGTGCTGCAGTTTTTGAAGCTGTGCCCTCAGGGTATCGACATTCTCCGGTAGCGCTTCGCGCTGGTTGTCGTCCTTATCCTCCCCTTCCAGGCTTCCGGGATTCTTCAGAATCTTGCATACGGTATCCCATATCTTGGTTTCTAGAGATTCAGCACGGATCTGGGTGTTGCTGCAAATGCGCTCACCTCCGAACCGGTAAGCATCCGTCCCGGAGCACCGATAATAGCGGAAATCCATCAAAAGGTGGCCCTTGCCCCTTTGATGAGTCGTCTTGCCGTAGAACGCATATCCGCAGAGGGCGCAGCAGGTCAAACCCTGAAGAAGATGGCCCAGCCTCCGCAGCCCCAGCCGAGCGCGACTGCGATTCTCACGAAGTTGATCCTGGGCGGCGTTGAACAGAGCCTTGTCTACTATTGCCGGTGCGGGAATGAACACCCATTCCTTCTGATCGACGGCAACTGCTGAATTACTCACGCGCCGTTCGGCGGATCGCCCCTTGGGCGGTCTCGGGCGGGATTTTCTGCTACGCGGCATCATGTGGGTTTTTCCATAGGCCGCTGTTCCCTTATACACGGGATTCTGAAGAATGTGCCATACGGTCTGCCGAGACCAAACGCGCTTGCCAGTCGCGGTAATTCTGCCGGAGCTTTGAAGACGACGGCAGACCTCTCCGAGAGAGCACCGTTCCTGTCCAACCCATTTGAAGATGTCCGTGACAACGCCCGCCTGCTCTGCAATGGCTTCAAAACGGGCCTCACCCCCACCGTCGTGAACAGTTATGTAGCGATATCCGAACGGTGCGTTCGACATCACGTTCAGCGATCCGCGCTGCGCGGTGTGCTTTTTGCCGCGCCGGCTGCGTTCCATGATCTTAGCCCTCTCGTACTCTGAGACGATACCTTGCACTTGGAGGAGTAAATCGTCTTCCGGGCTTTTCCCCAGCGATCGGTTCAAGAAGACGATTTCGACACCGGCGCGACGCCACTCATCGACGAGCAGGACTTGGTAGGCGTAGTTGCGGGCCAACCGATCAGGTGAGTGGACATAAATGCGGTCGACGCCGCCGACAGCAGCTAGATCGCGCAAGCGATCCATTGCAGGACGAACGAGTGTAGCCCCGCTGTATCCGTCATCTAGGAACTGCCGCTCCTGCGGCACCGGTAGGCCATCGGCCTGTGCTCGCTCAGTGAGAGCGGTAAGTTGGCTTTCGATTGTATGCGCGGCCGCCTGCTGTTCGCTGGAAACGCGCGCATAAATTGCGGCTCGAATCAAGTTCATGTTGCCTCCTGGCCGGAGGCTGGGCTATGGCGCGATCGGCGTCAAGCCCAATGCATGGTTGTTTAAATCAGTTTGGAAAGGAGAATACTTTATGTCAGAAACAAGCACACTGATCCCGTGCACAGGTAAAATAACCCGGGCGGAATTGGCGAATGTGCCAACGCCACCCGCAACAGCAACCCATATTCCGATTCCTCACCTTGCGGTCGTGGAGGGTCTGGTCGACACCTTAAGTCGGCGGCAGATCGGCGTCGTAAGCGAGGAGTTCGCAGTATCAAGAGACGGCATGGAAATGTTCGGGGTCATCGATCTCGAGACAAGCTTCGATGGATGCCGCTTCGCAATCGGAATCCGGAATTCTAACAATAAGCGCTTCCGGCTGTCGTGTACAGTCGGCCTGCGCGTGTTCGTGTGTCATAATCTAGCCTTTCAGGGGGACTATAGTCCCGTTCTCGCGAAACACTCGAAGAATTTTTCGCTCGAAGACAGCCTCTCGGTCGGCGTCGACCGGATGCAGCGTAACTTCGAGCCGATGCGCAGGCAGGTGGAACGCTGGCGAGCGCAACAGCTGTCTCCAGCGGCTGCAAAGTTGACGATTTATCGGGCGTTTATTGAAGGGGACCTGGAGATCCCGAAGCACCTGGCACGGAGGGTCCACGAACTCTACTTCACTCCGCAGCACCAGGAGTTTGAATCCAGAACGATGTGGAGCCTGTCGAACGCGTTCACGTCGGCATTTAAAGAACTCGATCCGATCCCACAATTCCGCGCGACGGCGAAGCTTGGCCGCTTTCTGGAAGCGGCGAGCACAGCGTGATCACGGCCGTATCACAAGTACAACCTCGGTTGGCGGGAACGGGCTCGTACCCCAAAGGTCCGTTCCCACGATACCGTTGGATGCTCGCCCGTACAGACGTGAGGCCGGACTTTAGATGTAAGTCTCGTTAGTTCGTGCGGAGGGCACTTCCTTTTAAAATGATGTGTTGCAAACTACAGAACTACCCATTTTTGTTTTTATTCCCCTGGTTGCGGGTACTCGAGGTAGAGAGAAGAGTCTGAAATCCGGTGAGACTATTCGCAAACACATACCTGCCGCTGTCGGCGTGTGTGCCTTCCTGTCCATCATCTCAGCGAGGATGGGATGGTTGCGCTCATCGAGAAGCTGAAATCGAACGAGGCAAAGTGACGCCCTAAGTTCAACTTCCATTAGACTCCTATTACCGCTTACTAGCCGTTCCCAAAGCTTACCTGAGTTGCCACTCGTGCCTGTGGTTTCACTTAGTTGCCAGCACTCGGTACGTTATGAGCCCAACGAGCCAGTGCTTGCTTTGGGAATGGCTATTTATGCTTTTCGATTCGTCCGATTGCCAGCGCACCACGGCGCTATCACGTTGGCATTCTTAAGACGGGTGCTAGCGCGCCGATGATAACTAATAGAATTACCTCATGGGCCCGCCGAAAAAGCATCTGTCAATGTTGCGATCTTACACCGTGGCAGATCTCTTCACCTTGGCGAATGGCACCTGTGGCACGATCTCCATCTTTTTGTGCTTGAACTATATCGCTGAGGGAAGAAACCAGTTTTTCTGGATCGCGTTTCTGCTTCTTTTTGCCGCTTTGGGCTGCGACATCGTGGATGGTTACTGGAGTCGCAAGTCCGACACGCACTCCGTCCTTGGTGCTGATTTGGATTCTCTAGCGGATGTTGTCTCCTTTGGAGTTGCGCCAGCCGTATTGGGTTTTACCTTGGGCTTGCGAGGGGCATGGGACATCGTGATCCTAGCCTATTTCGTTGTCTGCGGAATCAGCCGCCTGGCCCGGTTTAATGTGACGGCGGCGGCACTGGCCGGCGAATCGGGGAAGGTAAAATATTTTGAAGGTACACCGATTCCCACCAGCATTCTGATTGTTGGGCTCTTGGGCGCGGCGTTTTATGAAAACGCAATCAATGAGGCACTATGGTTGGGAGTATACCGACTGGGCCCGGCAACGATCCACCCATTGACGCTCATCTACGCTCTGAGCGGCTCCGCGATGATCAGTGCCACCCTTCGGGTCCCAAAACCTTAAAGCGAGCGCTGGGCTGTTTTACAAGGTTCCGGGGGGGCGGCCGCCTCCGGATTCATCTTCCGGCTCTAACCGCGTTTGCGTTTTGCGCTGGGCTCGCTTTGTTGTTTGGCTGTCGGTTTGCCTTTGAAGGATTTCGCTATCTCTAATGTATGGACGTTCGTCTCTGCCGTGGCTCGCATGTACGCCACGTAGTGCTCCACGGCGGTGAGAACGTAGGGGACTTGCTCGTCGGGGATTGTCAACCGATGACACTGGGGGCAGGGAATCCGAAAACAGCTTCGATGTCACTAAAATGTCACTAATGCTGGGTCAAAACGTGTGATCCGCAGTGAAATCAGGTGAAGTCAAAAACGGTGCAAGCTATTGGCTGGCAAGAGGATTTGTTTAAGTTTCTTGCACTTGCTGAAACGACCGAATGGGTTTAGCAAACCGCTTCCGTGATCCTCTGAAGCATAGACCTCAGGGAGGCCAGGACCAAACTCCAGGTCATGGAGCCTGACGGACCGGCATAGAGCTGGTTCGCTGTGCTGCTGTACCGGAACAGTGTCGAAATACCAAATTCGGCCACCTAAACGGGTTCTACTTTGAGCGAAACGCGGTCCCCAGAGTTGGTATAAAGCTAGGGAGAATCGAGGACTGAATGGAACTCCTGAGATGATTCGCGCTGCTTCACAAGCAGGAGGTCGCAATCGAGATCCAATCTCGTTTTCGACGAGCGTCGAAAAACAAGCCTAAGAGCAGCAACTAAGCAAGGGCGGAGTACAACGCGGGAGAGTCACATTCCGACTAGGCCGAGTTCTCGGGCGGAATCCGCCGAGCTCATGTCAGATGAAACGGTCGCCCACCCTTTGTGTCATTTCCCCACCGGCACACGATGCGATCCGCTCTATCGCGCGATGGTTGTTGTCCATAAATGATGGGCCAATCTTCCATTAGCCCTGTTTATGGAAGGGTGGCCGACAATCCGATCAGAACTCGCGCCTGCCGTGCGTGAAATCCCTCTGCTCCGGATGACCTCCCCCAACCGACAGCCAGCACCTCGGAAATCTCCCGCGCCCACAAGCACTTGCGATTGGAGCGCGAGTTGCACTCATATGTCTGTGCCAGCCATCGTCCAGGACGTCCAGTTCGGATTGCGGATTCTCCGCCACAGCCCTTGGTTCGCCGCTGTCTCCGTCTGTACACTTGGCCTGGGCATCGCCGTGAACACGACCGTCTTCAGTTGGATCGATTCCGTTCTGCTCCACCCCTTCCCCGGCGTCGGCGATCCGCGCGAACTTGCCCTCATTGAAACCGTCACCGCCAGCGGCGAGTTTCTGGTCAACACCTCCTACCTCGACTACCGCGACTATCGCGACAATCTGCATCTCGTCTCGGGAGTTGCCCAGGGACGCTTCACGCCCCTGAGCATTGGCGTTGAAGGAAAAACGGAGCGCGCCTTCGCCGAACTCGTCTCGGCAAACTACTTCGATCTCCTGAAGGTCAAGCCGGTGCTGGGTCGTACATTTTTGCCCGAAGACGGGCTCGATCAGGAAGGCTCCGCGCCGCTGGCCGTGATCAGCTATCGCATGTGGCAGACACGGTTCGGCGGCGACCCGAACGTGCTGGGTCAAACCATCCGTTTGAACCGGCACGCTCTGACCATCATCGGCGTGGCGCCCCGCGAGTTCCATGGCACCCTCGCCGGCGCCCTTTTTGACGTTTGGATTCCGGTCACCATGGCCACCGCCATGGGCACCGGCGATGGCACCCTGCACTACCGCGCAACGCGTGACGAGACTTCCACCATTGTGCGGCTGAAGCCCGGCACCACGATCCAGCAGGCGCGCTCAGAAGTCGAGGCGTTGGGAAAACGGCTGGCGGTCATCTACCCGGCTACTAACCGAGGCGTCGACCTCACGGTGACGCCGGTCTGGAAAGGCCATCTCGGCGCGCAGGGCTTGCTGCTCCAGCCACTGCGGATTCTGATGGCGCTCTCCCTGCTTCTCTTGCTCATCGTCTGCGCGAACGTCTCAAACCTGCTGCTAGCCCACGCTGTGTCGCGCCAAAGAGAGTTCAGCATCCGGCTCGCGCTGGGGGCCCGGCGCTCCCGCCTCGCGGCGCAGCTCCTGATCGAGACCCTACTGCTCGCCGCCGGTGGCGCAGTGCTCGGGGTTACGCTGGTTTCGTGGATAGGGCCGTTGCTCCTGTTTATGCGTCCCGTCACCGACGTTCCGCTGGATCTAGGTGGCGGATTGAATCTCCCGACTCTCGGCTTCACGTTGCTGATTGCCGTGGTCGCGACGTTGCTATCGGGCACCGTACCGGCCCTGCTTATCGCCCGCTCCGGCTTGAATGAAGCCCTCAAAGAGGGCGGCCGCAGCGCAGGCTCGGGTTCCAGCTCGCACCGCCTGCGCGATCTGCTGGTGATCTCCGAGATGGCCCTGGCGATGGTCGCGCTCATCGGCGCCGGCCTGTTCTCCCGCAGCTTTCAGAATGCCAGCGGCATCCAGCCAAGGTTTAACCGGGCCAACATCTCCGTATCGCAATTCTATCTCTCCTACGCAGGCTACTCGGCCGAGGAGCAGCGCGATTTCTGCCGCATCCTGCGCGAACGGTTGGAGTCGAAACCTGGCGTGGTCGGGGTGACCTACTCTGATGTGATCCCGATGTCGACGGCCTCCGGCGCCGGCTCCACCCCCTGGCACCAACTCGACATCGAAGGATACACTCCCGCGCCCAATGAGCAAATGATGATCCATCGCGCCACCGTTCCGCCAGGCTACTTCAACCTGCTCGGCATCCGCATGCTCGAAGGCCGCGACTTCACCGAACTCGATTCGGCCGGGGCGCCCCGCGTGATCGTCGTCAATGAGACCTTCGCCAAGCGGTTCTTCTACGGGAGAAACCCCATCGGACGCAAGGTCCGTTACGAAGGTCTTCAGTCCACCGTGGTCGGCTTGGTCAAAGACAGCAAGTACCACACCCTCGTGGAGGGCCCGACCCCGTTCTTTTACATTCCATTCCGCCAATGGTTTGCTCCCGGTCTCAACTTCGCGATCTTCATCAAAACCATCGGCGACCCGCTCCAAATGACTGCTACCCTGCGCCGGGAGGCGTTGGCGCTCAACCAGGACGCGGTGTTCAGCACCAGCTTGTTGTCCGACGCCACCACCCGCTCGCTATACGCGCAGCACGTAGCAGCTAACCTGTTGGGAGTGGTCGGCGGGATCTCGCTGCTGCTGGCAGCAGTCGGATTGTACAGCGTGATGAGCTACGCAGTCAGCCAGCGTACCCAGGAGATGGGACTCCGGATGGCGCTAGGCGCGCAGCCCGGTGACGTGCTCCGGGCGGTCATGAGGGAAGGACTTCGCCTGACTGTTCCGGGCCTCGTGGCCGGAAGCGTCATTGCCCTGGCGGCGGCGCGCATCGTCGGCGGAATGCTGGTAAATGTTAGTGCCTCCGATCCCCTAACCTTTGTGTGCGCGGCGTTGTTCCTCGGGCTGATAGCCGTGCTCGCCAGCTACCTGCCGGCACTGCGGGCCACGCGCGTGGACCCCATGGTCGCGCTACGGACCGAGTAGCGGCCGATCATAAAACACACGCAACCGAACACTCCCGATTTATGCCACACGTTGTCTTCTGGCGGATGACAGCCGATCGCGGCTGGATCGCGGCTGGATCGCCGCCACTCATCCCCGGTAAGAGCCGTGTGCGTAAACGCGCTCGCACGGATCTGTGCGGGGGGCGATCAGCAATGGTCGTCCCTACCGCGACAGCTACCTTTTCGAAAAACTAGCTTGCGAGTGACGGCCATGCGGTTGCTAGGATCAGGCTATGCTCACCGGAATAGCGATTCTTGCCTGTTGGGTTTTCCTCGGGGTTTATTGGAACATCAGCGCGCGTTCCATCAAGCCCACGGCGGAGGGCCAGGGCTGGAGCGGAAGGCTGGCCCGTATGCCAATCTGGCTGGGGTACATCCTGTTCGGTGTCATCTGGGCTTATCCGTTTGGAATGGTGGCGTTACCGCAGACGGCCGTTTCGGGCTCCCTCGCGGTTGCGATCTGCGCACTGGGGCTGCTGGTGTCCATATGGTCACGCAGGGCGCTGGGCAAGGAGTGGAGCAGAGATGTCGAATTGAAGCAGGGGCACAAGCTGGTGGAACGGGGACCGTATGCTTTCGTGCGGCATCCGATCTACACCGGCCATTTGCTGATGGGGCTGGGGACGGCCATTGGCTCCGGCCGGCTGGTTGCGTTCGCTGGGCTAGCGCTGTTCTTCGTCGGCTTCTGGATCAAGCTGAGGCAGGAGGAGAGGCTTCTGGTCAGGAGCTTTCCGGAGGAATACCCTGCTTACCGGGCGCGCGTCCGGGCGCTGGTTCCGTATTTGTTGTGAGGCGGCTGGACGATGGCATCGAGGTAGTGCAGCAGGAAGCAGGCCGTGGTCCAAACGAAGTTCGCCTCGGCACTCTTGCAATTGCTCTCTCATAGGAGCCGAGCTTGTCGCCGGAATAAGGGGGATCGGTCAGTTTAGCCAATGCGCCATCCCCAAGTCCTGGATTACGGCGCATCCGTACCCTACTTTTTCAAACTCGGGGTTTGGCGTAGAGCCGAAGATCAGCGAAAAGTAGTGGAAGGGGTCCCCGACCACTCAAGCCCTATCCGGACAACACATTTCTAATGACTTGCTTACGAGGGAGTTCCGCCATTGGAGGCGTGTGAGGCCATTTGCTCGCCGGCGCGCGGGGGCGCAACTCGCCGTAGAAGTTCAGCAAAAGATCAGGTCCCGCGGGTCCTTCGCTATCCGCGGCGAGGAAACCGCGGACTCAAGAGCCGCAGGGAGTCTCCGGCTTCATGGAAACCAAATACGGTTTCCACCGGCGCTTCGACGACGATGCTCTCTCGAGAAAGGTGGGCATGCCTCAGCCGTTGCTCTGGCCCTTGGCCGCGATGGCGTGAAGCATTCCGCCGAAAACCAACTGGTGCAGGGGAAAAACGGAGTACCAGTATGCGCGGCCCAGCAGCCCTTTGGCATCGAACGTAGCTGTTTGCCGGATGACGGAACCTGTGGCATCGCGTGTCACTTCGAATTCGAGCCAAGCATGGCCCGGTAGCTTCATCTCCGCCGCCAGACGCAGACGACGATTCGGTTCCAAAGCTTCCACGCGCCAGAAGTCCACGGTGTCGCCAACGTGGAGAAAATCCGGATCGCGGCGGCCGCGGCGAAGTCCGCTTCCGCCGAACAGCCTATCCAGCAATCCGCGAAGTCGCCACAGCCAGTTCGCGTAGTACCAGCCCGTGTCGCCGCCGATCCGGAGGACTGGGGTGAACGCATCCTCCGGCGAAGCGACCACGTGGATCGTCCGGGAATCGATCATCAGATGCCGTACATCCGCGTTGAGGGCTGCCGCGATCGCTTCACGATACCCGCAAGGACGAATCTTAAACTGTTCGAGAGCCGTCTGATCTTCCACAATCGTGGCGTGGCAGATACTGTCAATTAACTTTCTGCCGACGCGCACGTAGAGAGGAGTGACCAAACCAAGCCAAAGACTGGACAACTGTGGCGTCAGCAACGGAACCGAGATCACGAGACGTTTTAGTCCCCGTTGCCTCGCGTACTCCTTCATCAGGCCACCGTAGGACACTCGATCCGAGCCTCCGATTTCGAAGATCTTGTTGCCGTCGAGCGGCAGGTCCAGAGCCGCGAGCAGATAGGAAAGCAGATCCGCAAGGGCGATGGGCTGAGCGGCAACCGAAACCCAGCGCGGTGCGATCATCACCGGAAGCCGCTCCACGAGAGCCCGGATCATTTCGAAGGATAGACTGCCGGATCCGATCACCACCGACGCCCGGAATTCGACGACCGGAACGCCCGTCGATCTGAGAACGTCGCCCACTTCATGGCGGCTTCGCAGGTGCGCAGAGAGCTTTTCCGCACTGTGCCCTAGCCCGCCGAGATAGATGATCCGCCGAACTCCCGCCTCCCGAGCGGCGTTCGCAAAGTTCTGTGCTCCGGCACGGTCCTGCTCCTCAAAGGATTGGGCTGAGCCCATGGAATGGACCAGATAGTAACCGGTATCGACGCCCGCCATTGCGGTGCGGACGGATGCCGCATCGAGAACGTCTCCAGCGACGACCTCAAGTCCCGAGAGCCCCATGGCTCTCAGAACCTCTGGACGCCGCGCCAAACAGCGCACTGGGTAATGCGCGGCCAGAAGGCCCTTCAGTAACTCTCCACCCACGTAACCAGTGGCGCCGGTAATGAGAATCAATGGTTTCAAGCTGCAGATCTCCTAAGTCCTGCGAACAACTCGTGAATGCGTTGCCGCCGGTAGTCGAAGATCGGCCGTCGGTCTCGGCAACGCCGTTCGCCTACCAGTGACTCGTTCCGGGGCCGCCTTTAAAGGGACCGGCGATGTTCGAGGTGATCCAGCCGCCATAGAAGTCTCCCGTCTGCGGCTGGACACGCTCGTCGTCCACGAAGCAGGCATCGACGCGACTGGGATAGAAAGCAAGACAATCGCGCAAAGCATCGTAAGGATGGTTCGGTGACTCGTAGCTCCAGGCAGCGTCACGCGAGATTCGCGTGCCGATCTTCAGGTCCCAATAGCAGGCCTCGCCTTTGAACTCACAGAAGGTGCGTCTGCTACTCGCCTGCACGAATTCGCACTGAACGTCTTCACGCGGGATATAGTAGGCCGGTGGATGGCTGGTTTCGAGCAAGCGCCAGGCGCGCGTGGTGTCGGCAATTGCTTCTCCGTTGAACTCAACTCGCACGCGGTGCTTGCACGGTTCGACCCTGGGCGGACGAGGATAGTCCCAGACGGATTCCTGGCCGGGCTTGGGAGAAGTTCGGGTCATGTCTTTATCCTAACCGCAACCGTCGAATCCACGAGCAGAAAGTGTTAGCGCCTGGATGACGGCGTTTCGGTCCCCTACTTTTTCAAATTGGGCGTGCGGTGAAAACCTCCGTCAGCCCCTGTGTGTAAGTTCCTCAGCGCAACCGGCATGTCGACAGTTGCAGGATAGTTCCAAAGTGTTGCGGGCATCGTGGCAGTAATCACTGCAGTACTTCTTGTCGTCTGGCACCGTGCAATTACAAGCCGGATGCCCACACTTCTTGGGCTCTGCTGGTTTCGGGTTCTGTGCCATAGTCCAAATGCTCCTTGGTTTCTCTCATCAGATACTACGATTATTCTTTCTTCTTCAGGCTGTGCTCGTTCTCACGGATGAAGGCACGGATATCGTCCGCCATGGCCAAGAGCTTTTCCCACTGCTCCCGATAGAGTGTGACGGGAAAACGTCCCATGCCGTAGACCGAAAGCCCACCCTTCTCGCTCACCTTGAGATACACTCTCCCGCCTGCTGGTTTCTTCAGCGCCTCGTTCTCTGCGCGCAGCCGTTCGATTTCAGATCTCAGTTCTTCTTCGGATGCCATGAGATCAATTGATACCACAAAGAATCAAAGGCAGAACAGGCGCTGGAGCCAATCAGAATGCAGATTGCGCCTGGATGACGGGATATCCGGACACTATACCTCGGTGGCGATAGCTGTTTTCGGTGGTTCTATCGCCTTTGCGTTGGATCTCGATCAAGTCACGCGCTTATAGGAGTCAGCGGCTATTCGGATTCCTTCTGGATAAGGAGTCCCCGCGAAGCCGAACTCCTTGGCGAACTTTGTCGAGTCGAATAGGTAGGGAGAATCGCTCTGGTACAACATCTCGTATGACTCGCGGACGAGGGGATTGAACCACCCGGCCACTCGAAGCATTGGCCGGCTCAGCACCCGGTATTTGGGAGTCACGCCGAATTCCTTCGCGGCCTTTGCGATGAACTCTTTGCCGGTTGGCGGATCGGGGGCCGTTGGCAGATGCCACACCTGGTTCCATGCCGACTCTCGGCCCGCCAGCAGGGCCACGCCGCGCGCTGCGTCAGGGGTGAAGGTCAGAGAATGAGGGATTGCTGCGTTAATCAACCACGACGCTTTCGATCCTTTCGCGAGAGGCTCGAAGACCAGCACGTTCGGAACGCCGTTTTGTGTTCAGGCCCATAGAAATCTGCAGACCGGGCGATCAACGCATTCAAATTTCCCGCCTTCACTTCGTTCATCAACGTCGTGGCGATCTTTGCGCGGATCTCGCCCTTCTTCGAGCAGGGAGCGTATGGGGTCTCCTCGGTCATCGGCCCATTCACCTTCCCGTACATGTAGACGTTGTCGAAAAAAATTAGACTCGCCTGCGCTCGCTTACAAGCTTCGATGGTGTTGGCCATGATTCGCGGCCAGAGTTCCTGCCAAACCCTAAGGTCGTACTTGAGACCCACGAGTAGGTGCACCACCCGCGACCCGGCGACCGCCTGGATGCACTGCTCCCGATCGGCAAGGTCCGCTGCGAGGACTTCCGCTCCGGCAACCTGCGTTGGTTTGCGGCTTACCAGGCGGAAGGGTTGATTACTGGCCGCCAGAATCTTGGCGAGCTCATTTCCGATCGGGCCACCCGCACCGAGGATCGTAGTCATTGTCGTCACGTGACCTCCAGGTTGAAACACACTGTTTGCTATTTGGATTCTATATTGGCAGGGACCACGTGGGCGGCAAGCGGCCCGCGCATCCAACACTCCTATCCGTGGACGGATTCCGCCTGGATGACGGGGCATCCGTCAATTACGTTTTCTAATTCTGGGTTTGGCGCAGAATCGAAGCGCCGCCAAAAAGTAGCAAATGGGATGGTCCGCCGCGGCAACGCTGCCCGGGGACTGGGTACGCCGCGACAATTGCAACCCCGGATTTCCGTCTGCGCAGTGGCCTCCACCCCGCAGAATGCCAGCTGTCATATACTATTCCAAACCTGCGCTGCGGCCAGGGTGGGAACGGTATGCATCCGGATCACAAATCGGAATTAAAGAGGAGAGTTCTTCAAGCTGCGGAGGCCGCTCTGTCTCGCCAGCAATACGTCAGTGCAATCGATGTCTTATGTGGAATGGGGCTATTGGCGCCCACACAGGTGGCGTCGTGGCGAAAGGGACGAATCGACTTCCTGGAGCGGGTCATCCAAGGGAACCTCAAGAAGATTTCACTGTCGATGTCGATGTTCCGCCAGTGGGCTCAAGCAAAAGGGCTTCAGGCCACTGAGACCGACTATGTGCGCCGCACGCGGTCGGGAACCGTAGATCTGCAATTCAGCAAGAGCGGAGATCCGGGAATTGAGAAGAGCTACCGAACTCATTATGTGTCGCCTACCCTGTCGGAGCGCCAACAGGAGCGCCTCAAAGAAAAGCTGAGCGAGGCCGCGCAACCTGTCGTATTCCAGATCGTGCGCGACTCTCGATGTTCGGAATGCGACGCCGAGATCGAGCGGGATGCCTTCCTCCTCATGGAAGCGGAGCAGCCTCTGTGCCTACCCTGTGCGCATCTCGACGATCTCGAGTATCTTCCATCGGGCGACGCAGCCTTGACGCGGCGCGCGGCGAAGTACAGCGCGCGCACGGCGGTGGTCGTCCGATTCAGCCGGTCGCGCGGACGCTACGAAAGGCAGGGCATCCTCGTAGAAAGAGCTGGGTTGGAGAAAGCCGAGCAGGAATGCACGGCGGATGCCGACGAGCGTGCAGCTGCACGAGCGCGTGGGGCCACGCAGCGCCGCGAGCAGGATCGTGACTTGGTTGCCCGAATGACGCAGCAGATAGCCACCTTGTTTCCCGGCTGCCCGCCTCGTGACGCTGCTGCCATCGCGGAACACACTGCCGTGCGGGGAAGCGGCCGCGTCGGGAGAAAGGCGGCGGGGCGCAGCCTGGAGGAGTTGGCGCTGGCCGCGGCCGTTGCCGCCGCGGTTCGTCACAAGCACACCGAGTACGATATGCTGCTGGCCGCTGGTCTGGATCGTTCTCTCGCCCGGCAACAGGTTGCCGATCAGGTGCACGCGATTCTGGCAGCCTGGAGGCAGTGAGGCGTCGCGAGAGCACGTAACGTTTTTAGCCAGGAGCGTTACTCGCGTCGGCTAAACCGGAGGGGAATCAGTTCTGGAGTACAATTCCCGGTCTGCTCCAACCCGAGCACTTTCAGTGAATTGTCACTCCACCACAGCAGCGCTTGTATTTTTTCCCGGAACCGCACGGACACGGGTCGTTCCTTCCAAGTTTTCCTCGACTGCCATGAGGCTCGTGCCTGTAAGCGCTTGTTAGGTGTTGTCGATGTACCCGAAAGTACCGGTAGGCTCTCACGACGCCGGCCAGCATCTGCACAATGATCTCCTCCCGTTTCTCCGGCCCAATCGGCCCTGGCCGCAGTGCAGGATCTTCGTCGTGCTCGTGGTACAGCATCAGCGCCGGAACCACACATCCGCATTGTTCCTCGTCGGCAAGAAGCTCGGCCCAAGCCGCGCTACGCATATCCATACCGCGCACGAACCCGCGAGACCAGTTCCTGCCCTGGCACATGCCATTGTCATCCTCTAGCAAGATCGGCAAATGCACGTCGCCTTTCTGAAGGGTTGCGGCGATTCCATTCCAATGCCGCATGATAAGCCCCAAGATATCGTTGGCCTCGTCGAGCCCAGAGAACTCGCAAGCATCCGACATTTCACCGCCGAACACTTCCGGCAAGTATTCGCTCGGCGGCACAACTTCTGGACCGGCAATTAGGGCTGCGAAGAATCCGTCAAACTCTTCGATGTTCATCGCCCGGGCGCCCTTCGACTTGCTCAAGAATTCAGCGAGCCGGTCGAGCTCTGCTTCCGTCAGAGCTCCCCCTAGGGAAAGATTATTCATGGCCATATCGGCATTCGGCTAATACCAGCCGTGGCGTAACCGAGTTGTTGCTCACGGAAATCGGTATATGCGCGTTCAGCCCAGTTTACTCGATCAGCAAACAGATAGGTCCTGTGTTACGGCGTATCCGTCCCCTCTCCATGAACTTCAACCTTTTGGCCTGTAAGTTGTTGCTTTCTCGTTGAGCGTCCCGGTGAGATGCGCGAGCGCAGAGCACGTCAAGTTCAAGGTTTTCTGGACCCGCGAGCGCGCGGGCGGCAGCTACTTTGTCAAATTCAAGCTTTGGGGCAGGGGTCGAGGTTCCGTCAGAAAGTAATCGGAAGCGGCTCGGTATTTAGTTTAGACCGGCAGAACTTCTTTGATGAAAGCCTCATAGGTGCGCGGCGCGTGCCCCAGCAAGACCGTCAACTCATCGATCTCCGCCTTTGTCGCCAGCAGCCCATTTTTCAGAAAATGTTGGAACATGATCTCCAGATCGCGCACCATCCAGCCGGGCATAAATGCGCGCATCTGCGCCGCCCAGCCTTTCAGATCCTCTCCGACGTAGAGGACCGGTTTGTCGAGATGCTTCCCCAACATCCCGGCGATCTCCGCGCCCGTCCAAGCCCGCGGACCCACCACCGAATAGGTCTTGCCGGAGTGGCCAGGCTGCGTCAAAGTGATGGCGGCGGCTTCGGCGATATCCCGCGCGTCTACGCGGTGCATGCCCACGCTGCCAGAAGGCTGCGGATAGACGCCTGCGCGGATGGCGCCCAGCACGGCAAGATCGTTCTGGTAGAAATTGTTCGGCCGAAGGATCGCGTGCTCTACGCCGCTCTCCCGGATGACGCCCTCAATTGGAAGTTTAGAGACAAAGTGTGGAATCGTCAGAGCCTTGTCAGCTTGGTGCACGCTCAGATAGACGATGCGCCGGATGCCTGATGCAACTGCCGCATCCACGGCGTCGATCCCCTGAGCGGTTTCGTCGCGGTCCAGCGGCGTAATTAGAAATAGTCTGTCGACTCCCGCAAAGACCGCCGGTAAGGACTCCGGTTGCAACATGCTCCCGATCACGCCTTCGACGCCGCTCGGCAGTGAAGCGATCCGGTTGGCCGAACGGGTCATCACTCGCACCTCGGCCCCGCGCTTCAATAATTCCTGGACGGTCAAGCTACCAACCGTGCCGGTACCACCAATCACCACAATCTTCGACATGAGTGATACAATTTTACTTCACCAAGTGGCGTGAATCACGGCGCGAGGGATTCAGCCTGATAAACGCGCTCCCCGATCCTGTAAAGAGCCGATCGTCAGTGTCACCTGACTAAACCGCCGTGGCAGGATCCATCCTTATAAATGTTGCCAGCCGCAGATGCAGTCGATGCTCACGGGCGTCGCCACGATTGAATGCTGGACTGACGCAGCAGTCTGATCCGCGATTGCCATGGATTACTCGCCCAGCTATCCCGGCGGCCACCTCGACCTCGGCGCCGGACAAAGCGTGTATGATTACGGTTCGAGGAGAACGCAAAATGACAACAGAACTAAGGGCTGGGCGAGTCTCATTGGCAGCCTGCCTCGTCATTGCTCTCACGATCCCGGAGGCCCTGCGCGCTCAATCCCCAGCGCTCAGCATCACCCTGACCGGCCAATCCATGATTCGGTCGGACATCCGTGCTCATGCTCCGTCCGCCGTACCGATCATTACATCGCTGCTCAAGGGCGACGTAATCTTTACCAACTTTGAAGCGACTATCCTCGACGAGAAAAAAGGGCAGTCGCGAATGGACGGCCGGTTTCTCTCGCCGCCTGAAGCGCTCGATGCGCTGCAGTCCTTCGGCTTCAACCTGGTGTCGTTATCCAACAATCATTCATTCGACCTAAAGGTCGCGGGCATCCAAAACGCGCTTGAGGAAGCGAACCGCCTGAAACTGGCTCATGCCGGGACTGGGAACACGATCGACGAAGCAGTCGCGCCCGGGTATCTGAAGACGCCCAAGGGAACAGTCGCGCTCGTTGCCATGGCATCAGGTCTGATACCGGAGGGAGGAGCGGCCACCGCGACCCGCCCCGGAGTGAATGAGATCCACGTCCAAGCCGGCAAGCCGAACGAAGAGGATACGCAACGCATTCTTCAGAGTATCCGGGATGCCAGAAAGAGAGCCGACCTCGTCATCGTCTATCAACACAACCACGTATTCGACAAACCATTTCAAACCATCATGCTCGAAGAGTTATCGGAACGGCTCGCCCCGCCCGATTGGCTCAAGAAATGGACACACGCCGAAGTCGACGCAGGCGCCGACATCATCGTGATGCATGGTGCGCCGATGCTGCACGGTATCGAGATTTATCACGGCCGCCCGATCTTTTTCGATTTGGGTAATTTCATTTTTCAAGCGCCGCCGGCCAACATATTGCTCGACGAACCGATGGTGTGGGAAAGCGTCGTGGCCTATGTCGACTTCCAGGGAAGGAATCTGCAATCCATTCAGTTCCGCCCGATCGCGCAGAACAAGATTGGCCAGGGTCAGCCCGACGTGCACGACGAGCACACCAACAACCTCTTCCTCCAAACCCGCGGGCTGCCAACACCGGCGGCGGGTGACCAAGCGCGCTATATCCTTGAGCGGCTGGCCGATTTGTCACGCCCGTTCGGAACATCCATCGTGGTGAAAGGCGATAGCGCGGAGGTCAAGTTAAAAGGCGGAAGTTAGGACGGTCATCGTTGGACCGAATCAGAATTAGAACGATCGCATCCACATGGCCTCGGCTTAACCGCCGGTCGTAAGTCTCACGTATCCAAGGCGCAGGCCATTGATTGCTAAGGAACGGGGAACCAAGGTGTTTCGAACTGATTACTTCGCAAAAAGCCAGCTATGGTCCTGGCGGCTACGCCTTGGTGAGAGCCCTTCCATTCAATTCCACGGATTGGGCGTTAGGGGAACCGATCATCGTTGCAGAACCACTCTTATCGCCATTTCGTTTTCAGAAGTATTGTGTGGCAACTTGTCAGCGGCCGGGTACAACGTCCTCGATGCGGCCTCGCCCTAGGAGAGATGGGCCGCTCCGGAGAGCAGGCCCGTCTCTGGAGGCCCTTCGGTAGCTTCGGAAACTTTGTCCCAGGCGCGTTAGCTCCTGTGCTGGCCACGACGCACGGTTTTTCAATGGCTTGGCACTCTCCGTCACTTCACGTCCGCGACAATGTCACCATAATTGGATCGAGAGCACACGCGCCAGTGTCGGTAGACGGAGTACAACTGTTACGTTCGTCGGCCAAAACTCGATCCGCTGAATAAGCGCGCGCATAATTTCACGCTTGGTGGTCCAGTCTGCATCGCCCAGCTGGTTGTGCACGTGACTCGAGAAACAGGGTAACATGGTGCTTATAGCGGGTGACGTGGTCAAAGCCTTGGAGGCGCTGGAAAGAGACCGCTTCGACGTGGTTCTCATGGATGCGCAGATGCCAGTTATGGACCGAGTCGAGGCCACGGCCGCGATCCGAGAAAAAGCGAGAGCTACCGGTGCTCACATCTCGATCGTCGCTATGACGGCGCACGCGATGGCAGGTGACCGGCAGCGATTTCTTGAGAGTGGTATGGACGGTTACGTCTCAAAGCCCGTCCATTCACAGGAACTGTTCGAGGTCATTGAGACTGTGCTCACACTGGCTGCCGGACCGTGAACCCAAGGTGATTTCGAAGATAATGGCCAAGCAATGCCCAGATTGTCGAACGGTGGTGGCCGACGCCGCCGCTTTTTCGCGACGCTTGCAGGTTGCAGTTCGCCAGAATCCCGGCTGCCGGCCTGCCACGGGCCGGCTTTTTGGAAGCTCGCGGCAATCACAGTCATTGTCGTAGCGGTTCGGGCTGACCATTGAACGACTTCAAAGATGTTCGACGGCTACCTTCGGGTGTGGTTACAGAGCTTGTGCTCGGTGTTCAAACTGGACTGCTGTCCTCAACTTTGGCGTCTAAAGCCATCGTGTTCTCGACTAGCCTTAGTAAGTCGAGGGCGCGAATCGGTTTGGCAATGTAGCCGTCCATTCCTGCCGCGAGGCATCGGTCGCGATCACCAGTCATTGCGTGCGCCGTCATCGCAATGATGGGGATGTGCTTCTTCTTGCCAGCCTCGTCTTTGCGGATGGCCCTAGCCGCCTCAAACCCATCCATTTCCGGCATTTGCACATCCATCAAGACCAAGTCAATCGTTTCGCATTGCAAGGCAGCGATTGCTTCTCTGCCATTGCTCACGATTAGCACACTGTGGCCCGCTTTTTCGAGGATTCGAGCGGCTAGACGCTGATTGACGACGTTATCCTCGGCTAACAAAATGCGCGACCGCAGTGACTCTGGCGCCACCCGCAACGCAACTCGCGAAACTAGCAATGCCTGCTCATTTTCGTTGCCACCCAGGGACGGGGCTCTCATCGCCTTGGTTATAGCGGCACGAAGCTCAGCGCGCCGAACCGGCTTCATAAGATAGGCTGAAACACCCATCCCATGACAACGTTGTATATCGCCTCTTTTTTCGCCTGAAGTCAGCATCAGAATAACGACATCGGCCAGATTCGGCATGTCCTTGATTCGTTCCGCAAGGTCAAAGCCATCCATTTCCGGCATGTGAACATCTGTCACCACCAAGGCAAATGGATGATCGCGTTCGGATGCGCGCCGCAAGTGGGTCAGCGCCTCTTGAGCGCTCGCCGCTTCGGTCGGTTTCATACGCCACATCCAAAACATTTCCGTCAGAATCCGTCGGTTGGTGAAATTATCGTCAACTACCAACACGGGGATTCCAGCCAAAGGCATTTCTTCAGTCGACGGTGCCAATCCTTGGTGGGCGATTCCCAGACTGACCGTGAAGTGGAAATTGCTTCCTTTACCCGGCTCGCTCTCCACCCAGATCTTTCCTCGCATTGCCTCAACCAGACGGGAAGAGATGGTCAGTCCCAAACCCGTTCCTCCGAATCTTCTCGTCGTCGAACTATCAGCCTGAGAAAATCCTTCGAAGATAAGCTTCTGCTTTTCCAGAGGAATGCCGATGCCCGTGTCGCTCACGATGAAGTGGAGTCGCAATTCATCGCCCTCTTCAGCTTCCAGTGCGACTTCCAGCCCTACTTGGCCGCGCTCAGTGAATTTGATGGAATTCCCCACCAGATTAATGATGATCTGCCGAATGCGAACGGAGTCGCCGATGACGTAACAGGGGACTTCCGACTTGATGTCGCAGAGCAACTCCAGGTCCTTCTCATGCGCCCGAAACGCCATTGCTCTCATCGTTTCCTCAATGCTCTCTTGCAAGTGAAAGGAGACGGGGTCTAGCTCCAGCCTTCCGGCCTCGATCTTAGAGAAGTCCAAGATATCGTTAATGATGGTCAGCAGTGATTCCGCGGATGTCTTCGCCGTGGTCAAATATTCGCGCTGTTCAAATGTGAGATCGGTGTCCAGCACCAATTCGGTCATGCCAATGACGCCGTTCATGGGTGTGCGAATCTCGTGGCTCATGGACGCCAGAAACTCGCTCTTCGCTCGGCTGGCGCTCTCGGCAGCTTCTTGAGCTCGCTTTCGCTCAGTGATGTCCGTCATCACTCCGACAAGCTCCTTAGCCTTTCCATCCCCGGCAATTAGGCGGACTGAAGTTCTGAGCCAGATAATACTACCGTTGGCGCATATCATTCTATGCTCGAAGCGTTGAGAACCGCGGCCCTCGGCGGCTGCGGTGCAAAATGATTCCGTTAATTCGCGATCGTTTGGATGCGTGTGATCGAAAAGAAAATTCCCGTGGGCCAGCCACTGTTCGTGTCTGTAGCCCAGGAGTTCCTCCGCTTCTTTATTGACAAAACTGAATAGCCAGGAATCGACGCTCCGCCGCCACAATATCACTTGGGCCGACTCTACCAGTTGCCGGAAGCGCTGTTCGCTCAAGCTCAATTCCAATGACTGAGCTGAGAACCGCCGGTCGACCAGTGACGTCAGGATAGTCAGGCCAAGAACCATCAAGGTGACCACGATGATCGCCGCAATACCGAGCTCGGAGATCTCCACCGAGTGAGTCAACTTTGGGGCAGAATCCGTCCGCGTAAAGGTGACTGCGGCCATGCCCGTGTAATGCATGACCGGGATCGCCGCGCCCATCAAAATCGCGCTGGCCAGCTTCCGCCAGCCTGTGGCCGTTCGCTCTTCACGCAAATGGAATGTCAGCCAGAGTGCCACCAGCGAAATGACGATTGCAAGGATGACCGAGAGAATCACGAGTCCGGGTGAATAGTGGCACATGGCGGGCAGCCGCATCGCCTCCATGCCTGTATAATGCATGGCCGCGATTCCAATTCCCATGAGGACACCACCAACGGCAGTGCGCAGCGGCAGCATGACGCTCCGGCTTGCGATAAACAGCGCAATGCCCGACGCCAGCATGGCCGCTACCAGGGACAGCAAAACCGTGGGCCAATCGTAAAGGACCGCCACCGGAAGGCTGTAGGCGAGCATTCCGATATAGTGCATCGACCAGATGCCGAGACCCATGGCAGCGGCGCCGCCCGTAAGCCAGACGAAGCGAGCGCGGCCGTGCGCGGCTGTTACCCGTCCGGCGAGATCGAGCGCAGCGTAAGAAGCCAGTATTGCGATCAACACGGACAAAGCGACCAAGCGGTAATCGTAAGAGCCGGCAAGCGCCACCGCGTTGGGCATCGTTGGCATCAGCCGCTCCTTCGGATTGCAGCGGGCCCGGAGCTTGTACTCGCTAACATCGAGCGGTGCCCGGCATCGACCCACCCTTCGCCCATAGATCGCGCTACGGAACAAAATGATTTGCGGCCGCCCGCAGTGTTTGGTTTGTTAGTGCAAATCATCGTGGTCCGAGGGTGTGTAGACTAAGGGTCCTCTCTAGATCTATCGACCGAACGAACGAGCCGCGTTAGGCTGAGGCAATCACAACGGTTACCACGCCTTACGGGTGCAAAGCAGGACCCTTCGAAATGCAAGGCAGCCGGACAATTGCGCTCGAAGTAGCCCAGCGGCCTGCATCCCTGACCCTGCCAGACTGCTTCTGCGGACTGCAGGCCTGGTTTCTGGAACCCAGCAGCAGATGAACGCCTGCTATTGCGGGCTAATGACCTAGATGTCGTTCGGAATGTTTCCTTGTAGCGATGGCTCGCAGGGTGTCCGTAAGTTTGGAAACGACGTAACAGGCGTGTTGACTCCTGTGGTGGCGATGATCCACGGCTTTTCAATGGCCTGGCACTCTCAGGTCAGTTCGGGTTCTGCAAGGGCACCAGAGCCTTCAAGTGGTTCCGGTGGATTGATTTCCGGTCGGATGCATCCGAGTTGCCAGCGATCGCGAGGCGACGATTGTTTTTCTGCATCTCCTTCTTAAAGGCTCGAACAACCGAATTTATTCCTTCTAGGGAACTGTTTCGTTCGCGCTGACGGTGTTCTAGATGATCCGTTGGCTAGGACACAACGTCCCGCGCAATAGCTCATGCCACTGACGCTACTGCTCGCAGCGGCGCCGATGATCTTTGAGGAGGATTAAGTCCCAGCCGCTTCATCTTGGAGATTAAGGTCGTCCGCGGCAGGCCCAGTCGGGCGGCAGCGCCATTCCGGCCGCCAAGCACACCCTCCGTTTTGAGGAGAGTCTGCAGGATGTGCGAACGCTCTGCCTGTTCTAGCGTGACAGGCGCCAATAACGCGGCCTCCTGTGTTGTGCAGGTAAGTTCGGACAGCGAACCATTCAGCACAGGGCCAGTCGAGAGAATTACCGAGCGCTCAACGAAGTTTTGCAGTTCCCGGATGTTGCCCGGCCAAGGATGACGCTCCAGACCCGCCATGAATTCCTCTGAAAGAGCTTTGATCGGCTTTCGCATACGATCCGCGTAATCCATCGCAAAATGGCGGACTAACAAACGGATATCTCCGTGACGCTCACGCAACGGCGGCACCTCAATGGGGAAGACGCTAAGACGGTAGAAGAGGTCGGCGCGAAATTGACGTTCGTCGACCATCCCAACGAGATTCCGATTTGTGGCGCAGATCACGCGCACATCGGTATGAGTCGTTGCAGCGCTGCCTAAACGCTCGAACTGCCTTTCCTGCAGGACCCGTAGAAGCTTGGGCTGTAACTCTAGCGGAATGTCACCGATCTCGTCCAAAAATAAGGTGCCCCGATTAGCCCGCTCAAACCGCCCAATACAGCGCGCGATCGCCCCAGTATACGCACCACGCTCGTGACCGAACAGCTCACTTTCCAGCAAGCCGGAAGGTATGGCGGCGCAATTGACCTTCACAAATGGACCGCTTGATCGATCGCTGCATTTGTGAATGGCTTCCGCGATCAGCTCCTTGCCAGTTCCTGTTTCCCCCTGGATCAACACAGTGGCCTCGGTCGGGGCTACGACTCGCACCAGGCCAAGGACTCGCTGGAGCGCGGCGCTGTTTCCGATAATCGCCCGGGTCGCGTCCTCGATTTCGAAGCACTCCGCTCTCGGGCACTGCGTATTCATACTTCCCATAAATGCTTCCTTTCGACTTAGTGTTCAGCTGCTGATTGAATAGCCTTGAGCAAAGTGTCCCGGCGAACAGGTTTACTCAAAAAGTCGATCGCTCCGCCCTTTAACGCTCGCTGGCGCGAGACTTCATCCGAATGGGCGGTGATAAAGATGATCGGGATGGTGCGTCCCTCGGCCTTCAAATGATTCTGAAGCTCAAAGCCATTCATCCCGGGCAAGTAGACGTCGAGGATAAGACACGCAGTATCGTTGATACGCTCGGAAGCCAGGAATTCTTCCGCCGATCCGTAAGCGTCCGCACAGAATCGAACTGATCTCATAAGGCCCTTCAGTGCCTCGCGGATCGACGCATCGTCATCTACGATCGAAATGTGGCAGGGCGGGGACTTGGCGGTTACCGCTCCCGCTTTCCACTCTTCGACAATCTTCATCTCGTTTAAATCGTAAACGCTCCCCCGGCCGAAGGCTATCCTGCTTTGGTAGGAGGGACCATCCTGCTTTGGTAGGAGGTGCTACTTTATTTCGCGACGGAAGGCTTTAGTCTTTCGAACATCCTTACCAGGTCAGCAAGCGACTCGGCCCCCATCTTTTCCATGACATGTCCGCGGTGGGTCTTGACAGTTAACTCGCTCGTGCCCAGCTCGGCGCCGATCTGCTTATTGAGCAACCCGGAGACAACCAGCCTCAACACTTCCTTCTCTCGAACTGTCAGGGAGTCGTAACTGGCGCGCAGCTCCTTCATCTGCGCTCGCTCGCTCCATGCCACACGGTCCTTCGCAATCGCCTCTTGAATTGCACCCAGTAGTTCTTGACCGCGGAACGGTTTGGTGAGGAACTCAACCGCACCCGCCTTCATGGCGCGCACGGTCATAGGGACATCAGCATGGCCAGTAATAAAAATGATGGGGATGTGGACGTTGGCCTCGGCCAAGGCACGCTGAAATTCGAGTCCGCCCAAATCCGGCAGCCTCACATCGAGAACCAGGCATGCCGGCGTCTCGGGGCGTTCGCGGCTGAGAAACTCGCGCGCCGACCCGAATGTCTCGACCCGCAAGCCTACCGACGCGAGAAGCTTCCTAACGGCGTCACGGACCGACGCGTCGTCATCAACCACAAATACAATCGGATCGGGGTCCGTCATGACGTTGTTTCACGGTCGGCCGGCAGCGTGAATTGAAGCGTCGCGCCGTGGTCGCTGTTGGTGCTGGCCCACAACCGGCCACCGTGAGCCTCGATTATGGAATGGCAGATGGACAAGCCCATGCCCATCCCTTGGGCCTTAGTCGTAAAGAATGCGTCGAAAATTCGCCTGAAATCCTTCGCATCGATTCCGACACCGGAGTCTCGCACCGCAATGAGCACTTGATCCGAGTCCTGCCTCTCCGACCGTATCACGAGGCGTCGTGGCCGATCAGTAACCGCGCTCATGGCTTCGATGCCATTCAGGACCAGATTCACGATCACTTGTTGCAATTGGACCCGGTCACCCATCGCCGGCGGGAGATCGATCGCCAGCTCGGTTTGGAGTTCAACTTGATTTCTGGACGCTCCGGCTTGGAGGAGAGCGCCAACCTCGCGAATGAGTTCGTTCACCTGCACCGTCGTTCTTTCGGGAGTGTCCTTCGTGAACATAGCGCGAATATGCCGAATTACCTCGCTTGCGCGTGTTCCATCCTGCGCTATGCAGTCCACCGCTGCGCGCGCCTCTTCAAGATTTGGTGGTTCGCTCGAGAGCCACACAGTGCAGGCATCGGCGTTCGTCACAATTGCGGCGAGTGGCTGGTTTATCTCGTGGGCGATAGAAGCTGTCAATTCGCCCATGGTTATTACCCGTGTGACGTGCGCCAGGTCTGCATTTGCCTTACGCAGTGCTTCTTCGGCTCGCTTGCGGTCCTCGATGTCCGTCATGGTTCCGTACCACTTGACGATGTTGCCTCTCTCATCGTGCAGCGGTAGGCCGCGGATCAAGAACCAGCGATATTCCCCATCGGCTGCTCGCCGCACGCGCGCTTCGCTTTCAAACGGCTCACCTGTAGCCAGGGCTGACCGCCACTTGTCCAAGTGCTCGCCAATGTCCTCCGGATGAAACGGCGTTGTCCACGCCGCGCCTTGCATCTGTTCCAGAGAGATGCCCATGTATTCCAACAAACGTTGATTGCTGAAGTCGTTTGATCCATCCGCCAGACTGGTCCAGGCCAGCGCCGGAATGGTTTCAATCAAAACCCGCAGCCGGTCTTCTGACTTCTTGAGTTCGTCGACCACCTTCTCCAACTCTCGCTTGAGGAGTTCGCTTTCGGTCAGCGCACTGGTCTGAGCGGCGAAACGCCGATCTACAAACGCGCTGATAGAGACGAGGCCGAGGGCCAACAGAGTTACGGAACTGATCCCTGCGATGCCGAGTGGCGAGATATGGACAGCATGAGACAGATCGGGCGGCATCATCGAGGGAGTGAACGTGGCGGCAGCCATGCCGGTGTAATGCATGGCGGCGACGCCGGCTCCCATCACAAGTGCGCTTGCACATTTCTTCGGCCAACTCGTTTTAGCGTGCTCCCGAAGATGAAACGAGAGCCAAAGCGCCACAAGTGACATCACAATCGCGACAACAACGGACAAAATCACGAGCGGCGAGTCATAGTGGTGCATTGCGGGCAAGCGCATGGCCGCCATGCCGATGTAGTGCATGGTTGCGATGCCGCTTCCCATGATGGCGCTGCCAGCGAGTGCGTAGCCCCACTCCATTCTGTGACGGCTCACGACGAAGAGGGCTACACCGGATGCGAAAATGGCAGCGAAAAGCGACACCACCACGGTTGGCCAGTCATAAAACACCGGTACGGGCAACAGGAAAGCCAGCATCCCGATGTAGTGCATGGACCAAATGCCGAGTCCCATCGCGGCCGCCCCACCTGCCAACCAGAAGAGACGTGCTCGCCCGCGCGAGGCCGTTGTCCGCCCCGCAAGGTCAAGGGCGGCGTAAGCAGCACACACCGCCATCACTACCGAAAGGGTAACCAGGCGATAGTCGTAGGAACCAGTCATTGGGCCTTTGCGCCCTTGATACAATTCTAGCCAGGATTTCTGTTTTCGCCCCCTGGCCACTAGCCATTGAATGCCCACGCCTTTCTAAGAACCGTTTTTCTCAGTTCTCATACTGAGCGACTCCAGCGGCCTAGCGAGGAAAGGGCCAACTCTGGCTCCTCCGCGAACGCTTCCACAAGGAGCCATCGGCAGCCTCTTGCACGATCCACGCCGCCCCCGCTCGGTTGGAGATCGCTGTGCCCAGTTGTGCTCAGTCGACCGACGGAGACGAGCGCCCGTGCCCTCGATCCAATTTATGGTGACATTGTCCCGGGCGTGTTCCGGCCAAAGAGTGGATTGCGGCCCATCCTGCGTTTTGGCGGACGTCAGCTGCGCCGAAACCTCCCTAGCTCATATTACTTACTAACGCCTGACCGATAAGCAGGTTGATGGGGAAGGTGTTTGCCAATCCGGCCCGCAGGCGAAGCTTGGTCTATGCCGCGCTTTTTGTCGGCCTGTTGGCCCCCAGGGTTCATCTAGGACAGGTCACCTGGGTTGGAAATCCAGAGATCCATACCGTCCTTGAAACCATTGCTACGCTGCTGGCGTTCGTGATAGCCGCCATGGCGCTGGGACGCTACTACAACCAAAAGACCGCATCCTACCTGATTCTGGGAAGCGGTTTTCTGGGCGCAGGCTTACTGGATGGCTATCATGCGGTGGTCACTTCGTCGTTTTGTACGGGATGCACGCCTTCTTCGGTCACTGCTTTAATCCCCTGGACGGGGGCTCTACCGCAGCTTTTCTTGTCCGTATTGATGTGCGCCAGTCTGTTCATTTCGCCAGGCGGGATACATAGCCAGCATGACGCGCGCAGCCGGGAACGCAAGGTCTACCTGCTGGTGGGCGGTTGGACGCTGGCCAGCTTCGTATTTTTTCTGTGGGTTCCACTTCCCCAGGCTTACCAGCCGCAGTGGCCGGTTCACTGGCCGGGCGAACTGATGGCTGGAATCTTTTTTTCTTTCGCCGCCGTGGGTTACTTGCGCAAGGCCGACTGGCGGACTGACGGGTTCATACACAGCCTGGTTCTGTTCCTGATTGTCCAGGCGGCGGGCCAAGCTGCTTACGCACCCTTCTCCGCGCGACCGTTCGATGCGTTCCACCTGGCCTCTCACATTCTCAAGGTCCTGGCCTATACCTTGGTCTTGGCCGGTTTGTTCCGGAGCATGTATTCCATCTTCCGGGCCAGGGCTCAGGCGGTCCATAGTCTGACGCGCGCCAACGAATCGTTGGCCATAGAAATTGAGGAACGTCAGCGCGCCGAAAGCGCACTTCAGCAATCGCGCGATGAGCTGGAGTCGCGTGTCGCCGCCCGCACCGCCGATCTGGCCGAGCAAGGCGGCTTAGTAGCGCTCGTTTCGGAAATTGCGGTGTTGCACACCCAGGGCGAGGGCGTTGCAAAGACTTTGCAGCGATCGGCTGAGTTGATAGTGCTGTTTATGGATGCAGCTTTTGTCCGCGTTTGGACCTTGAACAAAGACCAAAACGTCCTGGAGTTGCAGGCCAGCGCCGGCATGTATACCCATCTGAACGGGGCACACGCGCGTGTGCCGGTCGGTCAATTCGATATCGGCCGCATCGCCCAAGAGGGTCAACCCCATTGGACCAACAACGTACTGGGAGACTCCTGGGTGACTGACCCCGAGTGGGCCAAGCGCGAGGGAATGGTCGCTTTCGCCGGATATCCGTTGATTGCCGGGGACAAGGTGGTCGGAATAGTAGCGGCGTTTGCGCAACATGCGCTCAGCAAGGCCACCCTTCAGACCTTCGGCTCCCTGGCGGGAAGTATCTCTCAGTTCCTCGGCCGCAAACAAATGGAAGCGGAGCTTCAGGACAGCGAGGAGAGGGTTCGCCTGCTGCTGGATTCGACCGCCGAATCAATCTACGGTATCGATCTCAACGGCAACTGCACATTTGCCAATCGGGCTTGCTTGCGAATGCTCGGCAATGACCACGCCGCAGACCTGCTTGGCAAGAACATGCACGATGTAATGCATCACACTCGCGCTGACGGCAGCCCGTATCCGGTGACGGAGTGCCGTATCTTTCAGGCCTTCCGGAGGGGGGAAGGAGCGCATGTCGACGACGAAGTCTTGTGGCGCAGCGATGGGACCAGTTTTCCAGTCGAGTATTGGTCTTACCCGGTGCGCAAGGGAGGCGAGCTAGTCGGCGCGGTGGTGACGTGCCTCGACATCACCGAGCGCAAGCGTGCCGAAGAAGAGCAGCGCAAGCTAGTCTCGCTAATTGAAACCAGCGATGACCTCATCTTACTTGCCTCGCCTGACCAGAAGATCGTTTACCTTAACCGCGGTGGCGCCAGGATGATCGGGCTCGATAATCCCGCCCAAGGTCTCGGCATGCATATATCGGAGTTTCAGACCGAATCGGCCTGGGCCAAATTTAACAGTGAAGTATTTCCTGTTCTGATGAGTTCCGGCCACTGTCTGGAGGAGACACAACTTCGGCACTTCGGAACCGGCGGCCCGGTCGACGTGCAAATGAATGCCTTCGTGGTAAGAAAACCCGAGACCGGAGAAATGCTGTGCATTGGGACGGTAATGCGCGATATGACCGAGCGTAAGCGTGCCGAAGATCAGCTTCGCACCTCTGAGGAACGCTTCCGCATCGCCGCCGAGAGTGCCGGAGACTTCACATTCGAATGGGACCTTCGGACCGGGCAAATAGAAGTGTTTGGTTTGCTAGCGGCGAGGCTGGGAGATCCACCAACGCCCGAAAACTTCGAAGCTTGGAAAAGTATGGTGCACCCGGATGATCTCGGGCCGATTCTCGCCGGGATCGCGCGGCATATCGAAACCGGTGAGCGTTATATCACCGAGTACCGGATGTTGGGCGAGAGCGGGAGCATCTACCACTATTCGTTCCGGGGCCAGGCAATTCGAAACGCCGCTGGCGAGGCTTACAAATGGGTCGGACTGGTGTCTGACATCACGGAAAGTAAGCAGACCGAAGAAGCCATTTCGCAACTGGCGGCGATCGTGCAATGCTCGGACGATGCGATCATTGGCACCAGCTTGTCGGGCACTATTACCACGTGGAATGGGGGCGCCGAGAGGCTGCTGGGTTATGCCGCCTCCGAGGCCCTGGGCGCCTCGCTTTCGACTCTGCTTCCGCGAGCCGATCAGGCCTGGGACATTCTCGATCCTAGCAGCCGGGGAGCGGTGAGCCGCTTTGACGAGACCGTCTTCGTTTGCAAACAAGGCTTGGAGGTTCCGGTATCGCTAACCGTCTCGCCCATTCGCAAGGCTTCCGGCGAAATCACGGGAGTGGCCACCATTGCCCGCGACACCAGCGCCCGCAAGAAGGCCGAGATTGAATTAGCACACCAGGCCCAGCACGACCATTTGACCGGCTTGCCGAACCCCTTGCTGCTGGCCGATCGCTTGGCTTCCAGCATCCAACGCGCCGGCCGCAGCGGACTAACTACAGCAGTGATCTATGTCGATCTGGACGGGTTCAAGTTTGTCAATGACACCTTGGGACACGAGGCTGGTGACGCACTGCTAAAGCAAGTGACCGAGCGGCTGCAAATGTGCATCCGTGATCCCAACACGCTAGCCCGCATGGGCGGCGACGAGTTCATGGTGGTGGTAACCGAAGTGCGAGAGGACGGCATCGCCCATTCCATCGCCGAAAGGTTGCGGACCGCGCTGCACCGGCCGTTTCACGTTGCCGATCATGAGCTATACGTGACCGCCAGCCTGGGGATCGCTATGTACCCGCGGGATGGCGCGGACGTTAGCACCCTACGCCGCAACGCCGATGCCGCCATGTATGAGGCCAAGCGCAGCGGCAAGGACCGGGTGCTGTTCTTCACGCCCGCCATGCACGATACCTTTCTGGAACATTTGGAACTGGAAACCGATCTGCGGCGCGCGCTCGACCGGGATGAACTTTCGCTCGTCTTCCAGCCGATCTTCGAGGCCAATAGCGGCCGCCAAACCGCCTTCGAGGCGTTGCTGCGCTGGACGCATCCAGTGCTCTGGCCCATTGCACCGTCTAAGTTTGTGCCGGTAGCTGAAGAGAGCGGATTGATCTTCCGGCTGGGCGCCTGGGTGCTAAAGCAAGCTTGCCGGAAATGCCGGTTGTGGCAGGACCACGGGCTGGCTGGCGTGCGGGTGGCTGCGAACGTATCCGCTCTGGAATTCGCGCGGACCGAGTTTGCCGTTAACGTTCTGCGTGTCCTGGAGGAAACCGGCTTGCCAGGCGACTTGCTGGACCTGGAGGTTACCGAGACCACGCTGATGCGCGATGTGGACGAATCGATCAGCAAGATGTCCTTGCTGCGCGCGCGCGGCATTCGCATCTCGATCGACGATTTCGGCACCGGATATTCATCTCTTGGCTATCTTGCGCGGCTGCCGATTGACACGCTCAAGATCGACCGCAGCTTTGTAGCGGAGCTGGGTGTCAATAGTACGGCGCGTTCGCTGATCGATGGGATGATTTCGCTCGCGCACAGCATCGGCAAGCAGGTGGTGGTGGAGGGAGTGGAGACAAAGGAACAGTTGGAAATCCTGAGGAGCATCGGCTGCGATGAGATCCAGGGTTTCCTGCTCGGGAGACCGGCCGCGCTGCCTGACTGGGATGCGCCGGGCCTGGCGGGAATCGCTCCGGAAATCGCCGAACCCGTCGAAGCTTCGGCATAAAACAACAAAGGGACGGCCTGGCAGCCGCCCCTTCCCATTTAATCTGGAATCAACTTACCAGCGTTGCTTGCGGCCACCGCCGCCACCACCGCCAGCAAATCCGCGCTCCGCCTTGGGACGCGCTTCGTTGACATTGAGCGTCCGGCCATCAAGGTCGCGCCCGTTTAAGGCGTTGATTGCGGCCGTACCTTCATTGTCGTTAGTCATTTCGACGAATCCAAAGCCACGGGGTTGCCCTGTATCGCGATCTCTCACGATGTTCACACGGTCAACGGTTCCATGCGCTTCAAACAGCGAACGGACAGCCTCTTCGGAGGTTCCGAAACTGAGGTTGCCTACAAAAATATTTTTCATTTTTACTCTTCTTTCTGAATTTGCAGAGTAGCTAATCGCGGCAGATTCGAACGAAGGTGGTTGGACCGGACGAAACGAAAGATGCCTAATCGGCGGAACTGTCAAATCACAAAGAAATTATAACACGAAGAGGCGAGTGTTATTCTTGTAACGAGAGGCTCCAGTTGCACGTTTAACATTCCAGCAGCCGGAGGGGACCCGGCCCGGGTTATATCTATGGTTTGCATAGCGGTTCGTACAGCTCAACTTCTCTTGCTGGCCATTATCGGCGCAACCTTTTTGATAGGCGCACCGCAGGACGCCGACGTCGTTTTCCACAGCGATGTATCCCTGGTACGCGTGGACGCCCAGGTAGTCGACTCCAGCAATCGGGCGATTATACACCTGAATGCCGAGGATTTCGTCCTCCGCGCCAATGGCCAAGTGGTGCCGATCCGCAATTTTGCCAGCGAAAACATGCCGGTGGATGTGCTCTTTCTTCTGGATGTCAGCGCCAGCATGCGGCCACACGTGCAGCGCATCGCCGATGCGTCCGGCCAGGCCTTGACCGTGCTTGGCAAAGATGACCGCATGGGCATCATGGTCTTCGATCGCTCCACCCGGGTACGCCTTTCGTTTAACAGTAGCCGCCAGGAGGTGCAGCGTGGATTTGACCGGCTGCTGCGCGACGAGCGATTCAACGGCGGCACCGACATCACTCGCGCCATGCTGGATGCGGCCGACTACATCCGCCGGGAGGGCCGCAGGGATGCGCGCCGCGCCATTGTCATCCTGACCGATGATGAGACCGAGTTCAACCGCGACGATCAAGGAGTCGGCCGTGCTCTAGCCCGCGCCGATGCCGTTATGTGCGCGTTGATTGCGCCCGACGCCGGACAATACGGAGGTTACCCAGGCGGTGGCGGACAACGCCGAGGTACGTGGGGCTCAGGCGGCGGTCTGGGAGGAGGACTTCCGGGCGTCATCTTTGGCCCGCGCGGCGGTGGAGGGATGGGCGGCGGCCGCTATCCAGGCGGCGGAATGGGCGGTGGGCATACTCAATCGGCCGGAACCGCCGAGATCGCCCGCGAATCGGGCGGCGACAGCATGTCGGTGAATGACGCTTCGGCGCTGGAAGAGACCCTGGCGCGACTCCGCCAGCGCTATACGTTGTACTTCAATTTGCCCGACGGCGTGAAGCCAGGCGACGAACGCAATATCGAGGTGGCGTTGACGCCTTCCGCCGGACGGCGCCACACGGATGCCGAAGTCCGATATCGCCGGGTATCGCAAGGGCCCGGTTCCGGCGGTGATGCATCCCCCGTGCGTGTGACTCGCGCGCCCGCCGACACCGGCTACTCGACGTCGTCCGTCTCGAGCTCCGATAGCGACACCCCGAGTACGCGCCGCCGCCGTGTGGCAGTGAACCAGGACGGTTCGGCTGTCTCAGGCCCGACCACTTACGACGACTCGTCACCGGGTCCGCTGAAATCATCGCCAGATACCCAACCCCAAAGCACAGCGCCGAATTCCAGCGGCTCGCCTAAGGCGGATCCGAACAAACAACAGTAACCTTATTGCGTGGACCAAATCCGAAAGCGGAAATCGGGATTGGCTTTCGGTTGCCCTTCGGTTCACCAACTTAATTCGACACTATCCTAGAAAAGCTGTTCGGATGTATAATGACTCCCCAGGATCTCAGTTTTCAATCCTGGATTGGAAGTGAATATGTTCAGTCAGAACGTTCGTGCCGTTGTGATTTTCGCCGGATGTCTCGGTTTGTGCGCGACGCCGGTGTTCAGCCAGACGCTCGCGCAATGTACACCGACCTTTTCGGACTGTGCCATTCCTGAGAATGTTCCGCTCCTGTTCCCGTTCCTGGCCATTTCAGGCGATGTCATCCTCGTGCCTACCTCAGAAGCCAATCTGGCTGCGGTCAGCGATGTATTTCGCATCGCCAACAACTTTATCGACACCGGCCAAGGCACCGGCATAGGATTCTCGGCTTTTTTGTTTAGCAGCGACGAAAGCAAATTGCCCGACAGTTCGACGTTTAGCGCCAACGTCGTTAAGATCAGGGAGCAGCCGGTCGGACCCACCCAGTACCTCGGCAATGGGACTGATTATCATCTTTTAACTGCGGTCACGCCGGATCGGGGGGGCGGCAAGTCATCGGCGCCTTCAAAAGGTTCGGTACTTGATCTTGAAGACGGGCCAGCCGCAGTCGCCACGACATTTCAGACTGCAATCGGGCAAGGCCCGAGTCAGGACCCCGGGCAGGCCGACGGTCTGGCGTTCTACACTACCAAATACACGTCGCTCGGCGGCAAGCAACTTCCCTTCAACATCGTTGGCACGAATCCAGCCAACGGTGCGGCGAGTACGACCATACCTACGGTAATCGTGCCCATCAAGGTTGTATACAAATTTGCGAATGGCAGCATATCTCTGGATGGCACCAACGTTGAGCCTGCAGTTGGAAACTCGCCGATATTTCTGTCATCTGACTATACGGTGGGAGGAACAGACTTGGGGGTCACGCAATACGGTGATGCGCTCCAGCGCGGCGAGTTCCAGCACATTCCGGGCTTCTCGCCAAATTATCACGTGCTGCTTGGGACGCCAACGATTGCGCCGACGGTGACAGTTACCGTATCGTCGGCAGCTCAAGGGAATCTATATCGCCTCAGGAGCGGTGGCTTGGTCGGAGTGGTAGCAGAGGGCTTTTTCGATGCACAATTGAACGCCTTAACCAAACAATACACGGCAAAGATGCTACCCATTTTTCTTACCGACAACGTGTTTGAGGGTTTCGACGGAACCATCAATACCTGTTGCATACTTGGCTATCATAACTCCCAGGGGCCGCCAGCCACTACGGCGAAGACTTGGATCTTTGCAGCCTACACGGAGCCAGGGACATTCGTTAACAACGTTATTCTTGATGTGCAGCCTTTGAGCCATGAGGTCGCCGAATGGTTGAACGATCCGTTCGTGGGCGCACTAGCTCTTGGCTTCTTGAATTTTATTCCTCCAGCGGTCTTACCCGGGCAAGGCGGAGCCTGCATCATAAACTTTGAGACAGGGGACCCGCTCGAGGCGCCACCGGCAGTATTTACCCAGGTCACCAATGGAACCACTTATCATCTCCAGGATGAAGTCTTCCTGCCGTGGTATCTGCATACGACCCCGTCGTTCTCCGTCAATGGTTGGTACACGTTCCGGAATACGTTTACCTCGTTCTCGTCCCTTTGTGGGCCAGGCTAGGGACTGCGTCCCGTTCTGTTCCTGACGGCCCTTAAGCGCACCGCCTGGGTCGTGTGGACGAGCAGGCGGTGCTCCTAGCTAGAATAGGCTCGATGATCCGCGCGCTGACAATGTTTATAGCAGGCGCATGTGGCGTGACGGCACAGACTGATGCCGGGATGGATCTTTGGGTCCGTGTTCGGGAGCATATTCGGGCGAGCGCCACCGGACTACCGAACTATAGCTGCCTGGAAACCATGGAACGGTTGATTGATGGTCCCACCGGGCAAATCGAGTTCCGCGAGCGCTTGCGCTTAGAAGTGCTTTTCGCCGAAACTACGGAACTGTTTGCTTGGCCGGGTTCCTCGGAATTCACCTCAGAGCCGCTCCAGAACTGGATCGGCGCGGGCGCTATCGGCAACGGTGACTTCGTGACTGAGCTCCTAAATCTGTTTGTTATTTCGGCCGCGACGGTGAAGTACGCAGGCCTCGAACCGCGCGATCAGCGCGCACTGCACCGATTCGATTTCCATGTGCCTATTTTGAATAGCGGGTACACCCTGACTATACAGGGGAAATCCGCGACCACGGCCTATTCGGGCTCATTCTGGGTGGACCAGGGGTCGTTGGATATTGTCCGTTTGGACACTCGCGCGGAAGCAATACCGTCCGATCTCGATTGCAGTGAAGCGCATCAGTCCGTTACCTATGGCCGCGTACGCCTGGGCATCCGCGAGCGGCTGCTTCCGTCCGCCGGCGAACTGGCGATCGTTAGTCGCGATGGCCACGAGAGTCGCAATACGATCGGGTTCAGCAACTGCCGCCAGTATACGGCTTCGAGCTCGCTGTCATTTAACACGCCTCCAGACATCGTGGCAGCGGCAGGTTCTCGGACTAAGCGAGCACTACCAGCAGGCCTGGCGCTCGTTCTGCGGCTGGAACAGCCGATTTCGGTCTCCGAATCCGCGGCGGGTGACCAGATTATGGCGAGACTGGACAAGGTGGTGAATGACGGCAGCATAGTGCTGCCCAAGGGAACTCGGATACTCGGCCGGATTCGGCGGCTTGAGCAGCATCTCAGCTCGCCGGCATGGATCTTGGTTGGCCTTCAGTTCTTTGCGGTCGAAACGCCCGACGGGCTCATCACGTTCAGCGCGCGCCTCACCGGACCACGCGCCACTCCCGACACGATGCAGGTGGTCAACAACAGATTCGAAAGCTTGCCAGGCGCGGCCGGATTGGATATCCAGGACGACGGAATCAGGACGGGGGTTGGCAGTTTCCGCGTGCCTGGCAAAGAACTGCGGGTCGGGCGCGGGCTTCGCACGATTTGGAAAACGCAGTGAGGGAAAAACCGTTTAACTTAACTTAAGCTTTGCGTCACTTAAGCTTTGCGTCGCCGAATGAAATAGAGAGCACTCAGTCCGGTTCCGATCAGAAGCAGCGAGGCTGGCTCGGGCGTGGCGATAGCAATCTGGCTGGCGGTGATCGCGCCTGGCAGGCTGAACCATGTGAATTCGCCGGGAGCCAACGGACCAAAGGAAGAGTCGACCGTGAGAATGCCGGAGGGGCGAAACGTCACGCCGGCACTCGCGTAGTCCATTAAGTCAGTGGTCTGATACTGACCCTGGAGGCACTGCGCCGCTGTCGGCCCTGGCGAATAGATTGATGCCAATGGCGTCCCCGCGCCCTTGCAAGCGCCGTCCCCATCAGCCCCGGCAAAGGTTTCGGGGCTCCCCCCGACCGTAAAGTAAACCTGAAACAGGCCCCCAGGAGCCGAGTTCAGGACCCCTATCAGCGTGTCGTTACTACCGTCGAACGGACCCAGGTCCGGGCTTGAGGTGGTTACGTTAAACGCTGTGGCGATACCGCCGCCATTTGTGGCGGTGACCGTGATCAGAAGCTCGCAACCGCTGGTGTCGTGGCCCACGGCTGGACATTCGGGGAAACTAAGGAGCGCCGCAAATGCAGGGAGAGCCGCGAATGCCAGAAGCCCAGCCGCCATAATGAGGTAATTTTTCATATTCCACCAACCTCCATAATGGTTTCTGTTGATTCTTACACGAAAAGTGCCTCTCTGGGGCGATCCGGCGAAAATTGAAGCCACTGGTACTTGCCAAACATAGGCAATGCCATTAGTCCGAAGGCTTTCTCCGAGACAGCACCGGCGGGCGGCGGGCCGGCGCATGCATTGCGGAGCTCTGTTAGGGTTTCGGTTTTGACATTTCCTGATCCAAGGCCTGGGCCAGCTCCTCAGGCCGCTGTGAGCCGACTAATACAACGCCTCCTTTTTTCAGCGCCAGCTCTACGGCTTTGTTGCCGCCGGCGATGAACGCCTTACCGCGCGCTGTGGACCGGACGCCGTAGCCGCCCCAGTCGCTGATTGGATCGAAGGTCACAGCGTGAACAGACTGGACGGCAGCCAATGATATGCGGTAAGAGCGCCAGAGGCCGCGCATGGCTACCGACAGTTCGTTCGGCAGCACTTCCGTGACCAGCTTGACACTGATGAGCCGGAAATAGATCAACCAAAGAAAGATCGTCCAGCCGACGATGCCAGCGTTCGACATCGGCTGTTTGCCCCATGGGTGGCCGAGGCCTACTTGCCAGATCGCCAGGAGGAGCATTGTAACCGGAGGGATGGCAGTCAGGATAAGGAGGCGGCGTTGACGAAGGCTCTGTTCTTCGTGAAACAACGGCTTGGTCTGGCCGCCCATATGCCGCTATCGCAGGTTGCCGATGGTGTACTGTAGCAACGCATTCTGAGTTTGATAGTCATACTTCGCGCTGAGGTTTTCGATTTCAGCCTCGGTCAGATTCAATTGAGACTGAGTCAACTCGACGATCGACGACAACCCGAGACTGTAGCGTCCTTGTGCCAGATCCAGTGCTAACGCCGCCTGGCGCAGGAATTGCGCGGTGACATCGATGCGTTGGAAGGCGGTGATGGCGCCGGCCCAAGCGACGCGAACATCGCGCGCAATTCGTTCCTGCTGATCCCGCAGCCGCTGATCGGCCTCCATCGCACGTTGGCGGGCAGCCTCGCGCCGGGCCGAAAACAGATGGCCGTTGAATACGGGAATGCTCACGTTGGCAGCCACCCCTTCGTACTCGGGCGGGATGGGTGCATTGACAGGCGTGTTGATAAACGGAATGCCACCGCCTACGGCAATCACGCTTACGGTGGGACGGTTGAGATCCTTTTCGGCCTCGAAGAACTTGTAAGCGCCCTCGCGTGAGGAACGCAGGCTGGCGAGTTCGGGCCGGTTGTTTTCTGCCTGCACAACTAAGTCGTCCGGTTTACCGGGCGGCCCAGCCGGAAGGGGTTCGTCCACGAGCTGATAATCAGCGGATTGGTCGGAGCCCAGCGCGCGGCCCAGTTCAGCCAGCGCCTGCTGGACGCCTTCCTGGGCGCGAATGAGCAGAAGCTTCGCCTCGGAAACGTTGACGTCGACGAGGCTGACATCGAGCTGTGACTTAAGTTGGTTCCTGGCGAGCTCGGTTACCTGATCGCTGAGAGTCTGCCGGGCTGCGACGGTTTGCTCCGCGACTTTCACTACCGCTTGGGCGTGCAGCACGTCGTAGTAAGCGCGGCCGACCGCGAGCAGCACGTTGTAGTGCGTGGCGTCGAGATCGTGCGCGGTAGCCTGGGCATTGAATCGCGCGCTTGCGACCAGGTTGGGAGTGCGTCCGGAGTCGGTGACGAGCTGATGGATGACGACGCCCTGCCCGAAACGATCGAAGAGGCGGGACGCCGATAAATCGCCGGCCCCGATTCTGGAGAGGTTGTTGCCTTGGGAGCCGGTGATTTCGCCGTTCACATCGGGATAATAAGGGGCGCGGTTTATAACTATCTGCTGATTGGCGAAACCGACTTCGTTCTGCGCGGCCTGGATCTGCGGATGATTCTTGACGGCCAGCGCTTGGGCGTCCTGAAGTGTGAGTCGCGGGGGCGACTGGGCCCTCGCCTGGTTTCCGCCGGCGACGGCTAACGTTGCAATGCTGATTATCTTAGTTAGTCTGTGGAGCATTCGGCCTCTTTCTTCTGTAGACAAGTAGATAGGCGGCTGGAACGATGAAGACCGTGAGAATGACCGACGAGGTTAGTCCGCCGATGATGGCCCGGGCCATGGGAGTATACTGCTCGCCCCCGGTGCCGAGCTTCATGGCCATGGGGATCATCCCGATAATGGTCGCCAGCGACGTCATCAGAATCGGCCGCAGCCGGACGCGGCAGGCGGTGACGATGGCGTCCGCCACGGACAGTCCCTGGGCTTCGAGCTTATGCGCGAAGTCGACGATCAGGATGCTATTGGAGTCGGCAATGCCTATGAGCATCAACACGCCCATGAGCGACATCACGTTCAGCGTGGTGTGAGTAAGCGGCAAGATGATCAACACGCCCACAAATCCCATCGGAATGGCGAGCATGATGAGAAACGGATCGATGAAGGAGCGGAATTGGGCGATCAGGATGAGGAACAGAAGAATGAAGGACAGGCTGAAACCGATCGCGAAACTCTTGAAAGATTCCTCCATCCCTTCCACCATGCCGCGCAGCTTCACGCGGATATTGGAGGGCAACTTGGCGTCAACGATCGTTTGCCTAATCTTACTGGTTAGTTTCCCCAGATCCTCTCCCGACGGGGTGACGTAAATATCCATGATGCGTTGGATCTGGTAATGGTCGATTTCGGTTGGTGACTGGACATTCTCGAGTTTCACTACCGAGTCGAGGGTGGTAGGCCGAGCGAGGTTGGGGGCGCGCAGCGGGATCTGCGTCAAATCGACTAAGTTGTGAATGGCCGGTTTGCCATGCTCGTAATATTGCACGGTGAGGAAATAGTCATTGCCTGTTTTATAATCCACCCAGTAATTCGGCGCGATCATAGTGTTCGAATTGAGTGCGGTGATTACATTCGCAACAATGTCCTTCTGGGTGAGTCCCAGCTCTGCGGCGTGCACGCGGTCGACATTCAGGCGTAGGGCCGGGTAGTTCATATCCTGAGGGATGTAAATCTCCCCCACTCCCGGCAGCCGGCGAATGCGTGCCGACAGGTTCTGGGCGGCGCCGTAGGTGGTGTCAAGCTCCCGGGAGCTCACCTGCACGTCAATGGGAGCGGGCTTGCCTGAATTGACAATTGCGTCCACCATAGAGCCGCTCTGAAAAAACGCACGGACATCCGGAAATTTCGCGGTCAGATCGTTCCGTACCTGGTCCATGTAAACCAGACTGCTGACGCGATGATCGTCATTCAGCGCAACCTGGATGGTGGCGGTGTATTGTCCTGCATTGGTGGTGTACAGCGACGAGAAATCATTCACGACACCAATATTGGACACAACCATTTTCAGATCGTGAGGATCCACCACACGGCGAATCAAGTCCTCGATCTTGGCCACGTACTGGTCGGTGATCTCAATGCGCGTACCGGTGGCAACCTTGATGTTCAGCGTGAATTGCCCAGCGTCGGTCTGTGGAAAGAAAGCCAGACCCAAGAAGGGATAGATGCCAAGGCTGGCAATGAATATCCCGATCAGCAGGGCCAGAGTGAGAGCCGGGCGCGTCAAGGCGCTCCGAACTGAGCGCTCGTAAAGATCGAGCAAGCCGTTGAACATGCGGTTGAACCAGGCATTGAAACGCGCGCCCCAGGAGGTATTGATCACGGCATCTCCGCCATGCTCGTGATGAATGCCTTTGAGGAATTTGGAACAAAACAGCGGAATCACAGTCATCGCGACCACAAAAGACGCCAACAGCGAAAGACAGAACGCCAGCGCCAGCGCCGAGAAGAGGAACTTACTCACGCCATAGAGAAAGGTGACGGGAAAGAAATCTACGACATCGACCAGCGTTGCGGCCAGAACCGCGAGATTGACCTCGGCCCCGCCCTCCTCGGCCGCGCGTTGCGGCGAAGAGCCCATTTCCAAGTGACGATAGATGTTTTCGAGCGAGATAACAGAGTTGTCGATTACGCGCGAGAAGGCCAGCGCCAGGCCGCCCAGAATCATGGTATTCACGGTGCTGCCGAGCATGTAGAGAATGACGAACGTGGCCAGCGCCGAGATGGGAATCGACAATAGAACGGCGAACGTGGCGCGCATGCTTCCCAGAAAGATCAGGATCATCAAGCTGGTCAGTACCAGGCCGATGATGCCCTCGTGCAGCACCGTGTTGAGGGCTTCTTTAACGAAAACGGACTGATCGAAGACCACGTTGGCGACCAATTGGCGCGGGATATCGAATAGATGCCCGATGAGATTGCGAACACCGTCGACCACCTCGATGGTATTGCTGTCACCGCCCTGTTTCATGATCGGAATGGAAGCGGACTTCTGGCCGTCCACGCGGACGATGTTGTACTGCAGCTGGCTGGAGTCCTTGGCTTCCCCGACATCCCCGACCGTGACTGAGCTCTGGCCGACCGTCTTGATGGGAACGCTATCCAGCTCCTCGACCTGATCTACCAGGCTGTTGGAGTAAACATAGTAATCATTGCCGCCCACCTTCACGTCGCCCGCTGGAAGAATGAGATTGTTGTTGTTGACGGCGTCCACCACGTCCATCACGCTCAACTGGCGCGATATCAGCTTGTAAGGGTCGACGTAGACCATCGCTTGCCGGTATTTGCCGCCGAAAACTCCGGGGATCTCGGCGCCCTTGACCACCGCGATCTGATTGCGGATTTGAAACTGAGCGATGTCGTGAAGCTGGGTTTCGTTGAGACCTTCGCCCTTTATGGTGACCAGACAAACGGGCAGACTGGAAGTGTCGAATTTCATCACTACCGGCGGCAGTGTGCCTGGCGGCAGGCGCTTCAGGTCGGCCATCGCGAGATTGGACAATTGGGTGACATCGGCGTCAGCGTTGGTTCCCGGCTGGAAAAATACTTTAATGATGCTGACCCCCAGCAGCGAGCGCGACTCGGTATGATCGACGCCGCTAGCCAGCGTAAACCAGCGTTCCAGCGGGTTGGTGATGTCGGTTTCGATGTCCTCAGGCGGCATGCCGGAGTAAAACGTGGCGACCACCACTTCCGGCAGGTTGATCACGGGAAACAGGTCGACCGGCATACGGGCCAGGCTGGTAATGCCGATGACTGTCAGAACGAGACAGACCACGATGATGAAGTACGGATTGCGAATCGAGAAGCGCGGCATCAGCTTTACCCTGCGGCCTGAGCCCTCCGGCGATAGACCAGAAGATAGGCGGCCGGAACGATGAATACAGTCAGCAGCACCGAAACGGTGAGGCCGCCAATGATGGTGCGAGCCAGCGGCGCGTACTGCTCGCTGCCCGTCCCCAGCTTCAGCGCCATAGGCACCATGCCGATGATGGTGGCAAACGAGGTCATCAGAATCGGGCGCAGGCGAACACGGCAGGACATGATCACGGCGTCTCCCACCGACCGGCCTTGCTCTTCCAGGCGATGCGCGAATTCGACAATCAAGATGCTATTGGAGGCTGCGATTCCAACCAACATTAGAACGCCCATCAACGACATCACGTTCAGCGTGGTATGAGTGAGAGGCAGCACGATCATCACGCCGATGAACCCCATCGGAATCGCGAGCATGATGAGAAACGGATCTATGAAGGAGCGGAACTGGGCCACCAGGATCAGGAAGAGAAGCACCACTGAGAGCGACAGGCCGATGGCGAAGCTCCGGAAAGAGTCGTTCATGCCCTGCACCATGCCGCGCAAGTTGATGCGCACGTTGCCGGGGAATTTCTGCTGGTCCAGCAAGTGAGTGATCCGCGCGGTAACCTTACCTAAGTCCTCTTCGGACGGAGTCACATACACATCGGCAATGCGCTGGATCTGATAATGATCGATCTCAGTAGGAGACTGGACGAAATCCAGACTGGCTACGCTTCCGAGCGTGGTAATGGGCCGGGCGGCCCCCCCAAAATGCGGCGTGTCAGGACCGCGAGCGCCGTCAATCCTGCCTTCCCGGGGGGCGCCCCGGAGCGGAATCTGCTGCAGATCAACAAAGTTGTGAATGGACGGGCGGCCCTTCTCGTAAAACTGGACGGTGAGGAAATAGTCGTTGCCGGTCTGGTGATCCACCCAATAGTTGGGGGCGATCATGGTGTTGGAATTCAGCGCCGTGATGACATTGTCGACAATCTCTTTCTGGGAAAGCCCAAGTTCGGCGGCGTGTACTCGATCGATTTTCAGGCGGACGGCGGGATAATTCATGTCCTGAGGAATGTAGACCTCGCCGATCCCTTGTAGCTTGCGGATGCGCGCGGCCAAATCCTGCGCGATGTTGTAAGTGCGATCGAGATCGCGACCGCTGACCTGGACGTCGATGGGCGCCGGCATACCCATATTCAAGATGGCGTCGACCATCGATCCGCTGGAGAAAAAGGTCCGCAGGTCGGGGTAGCGGCTGGCGATTTCGCGGCGCAGCCGGTCGATATAGTCGAAGCTGCCGGTCTTGTGCGACTCGTTCAGTTCAACCTGGATAGTGGCGGTGTAAGGACCGGCATTGGTGGTGTAGAGCGCCGAAAAATCCGGCACGATTCCGATGTTGGAAACGATCATCTTGAAGTCGGCCGGATCGACCACGTGCCGGATCAGATCCTCGACTTTGCTCACATATTCATCGGTGGCTTCAATCCGCGAACCCGTGGGGACTTTGAGGTTGATGGTGAATTGCCCGGCGTCGGTGCGCGGGAAGAAAGCGACTCCGAGAAACGGATAGAGCGTCAGGCTGGCGAGGAAAAGGCCGAGTAAGAGCGCGATAGTGACTACCGGATAGCGCAGGGCGCCCCGCACTAAACGCTCGTAAAAATCAAGCAGTGCCTTGAAACCACGGTTAAACCAGGCATTAAAACCGCCACTGGTCACGGCGTCATGCGCGTGATGAACCCCTTTCAGGAAGCGTGCGCAGAACAACGGAATCACCGTCATGGCGACGAAGTAGGACGCAAATAACGAAATGACAACGGCGAGAGCGAGCGCGGAGAACAGAAACTTGCTGACGCCATAGAGAAATGTCACTGGAAAGAAAACCACTACAGTGGTGAGCGTGGCAGCGAGAACCGCGAGGCTCACCTCCGCGCCGCCCTGTTCGGCCGCTACCTCCGGTGAAGCGCCCATCTCCAGATGGCGATAAATGTTCTCCAGCGAAATGACAGAATTGTCGATCACACGCGAAAATGCTAGCGCCAGCCCGCCCAGAATCATCGTGTTCACTGTGCTCCCGAGCAGGTACAGCACTACAAAGGTGGTCAAGGCGGAGAGGGGAATCGACAGAAATACTGCTAGCGTGGCCCGCAGACTTCCCAAAAAGATCAAGATCATCAGGCTGGTGAGCGCCAGTCCGATTAAACCCTCGTGCAACAGTGTGTTGATCGCCTCTTTCACGAAAGCCGACTGATCGAAAACCACGGCGGCCTCTAGTTGTTTCGGAACGTCGAACAGCTTTCCGATCATGTCGCGAATGCCGTTCACTACCTGGATGGTGTTAGTGTCCCCGCCCTGCTTCATGATGGGCAGGTAGGCGGAGCGCTGGCCGTCCACGCGGACGACGTTGTACTGGATCTGATTGGCGTCCTTCGCTTCGCCGACATCGCCGACGGAAACCCAGCGCTGGCCGATGGTCCTTATGGGAATATCATTGATTTCGGAAACCTTCTTGACCAGACTATTGGAGTAGACGTAGTAGTCGTACGGACCCATCTTGACGTCGCCGGCCGGCAAGATCAGGTTGTTCTGGTTGACTGCATTTACGACGTCCATCGGGCTCAGTTGCCGCGATAGGAGCTTGTAGGGATCGACATAGACCATGACCTGTCGGTATTTCCCGCCGAAGGGCGGCGGAATGGTGGCGCCCTGCACCACGGCAATCTGATTCCGGATGGTGAACTGCCCGATGTCGTGAAGCTGGGTTTCGGTCAGCCCCTGACCTTTCAGAGTAACCAGGCAGACCGGAAGGCTGGAAGCATCGAATTTCAGCACCACGGGAGGTAGCGTGCCGGGCGGCAGGCGCTTCAAGTCAGCCAGGGCCAGGTTAGAAAGCTCGGTGACATCGGCGTCCGCGTTGGTGCCGGGCTGGAAATACGCTTTGATGATGCTCACACCGAGCATCGAGCGCGACTCCATATGATCCATGCCGCTGGCCATGGTGAAAAACCGCTCTAAGGGATTGGTGATGTCGGTTTCGATATCCTCAGGCGGCATGCCCGAGTAAAACGTGGCCACCACGACCTCGGGAATATTGATGGAAGGAAACAAATCCACCGGCATCCGCAACAGGCTGGTCACTCCGATCACCATCAAGGCCAAACAAACCACGACGATGAAGTACGGATTGCGTATGGAAAAACTGGACACGGCTAGGTTCCCTCGCCTCGGCTACTGTTTTTCTTCCTGACCTTGGTACTCGACCAACTCGATCACTTTGGGCTTTACTTCCTCGCCGGCCTTCAGCCCGCTTCGATCGCTGACTACAACCAACTCTCCGTCCTGCAATCCGGAGATTACTTCCGCCTCGGTGGCGGTCTGAATGCCGAGGGTTACGCGGCGGACCTCGATCTTGCCGGATGGAGGAACCACATCTACGCTGATCTGATCGCCTTGGTGTTCGACCGCCTGCAGCGGCACGGCCAGCACACTGGCCTTCTGATCGAGCGTGATGGTGGCTTCCGCGTACAGTCCGGGAATCAGGAGCTTGTTCGGGTTCGCCACGTCGACTTCAGTATGCATCGTGCGCGTGTCTTCTTTGACATCCACCGAGAAGCGTGCGACCTTGCCGGGGAAAGTGCGATTCAGTGACGGAACCATTACGCTAACCGGGTCACCGATTTTGATATAGCGGACGTATGACTCAGGAACCGGTATGACGAGACGGAAAAGATCGTCCTGGGAGAGACGGACCAGCGGCATAGCTTGCGTGCTGGAACTCGTACCTGCCTGCATTAAGGCGCCGAGATTGGCGAACCGCTGCGTGACCACGCCCGCAAAAGGCGCGGTGATTTTTGAATAATCGTACAGATCTTGATCGTGCTTGCGCTTGGCCTGCATGACGGCCAATTGGCTCTGGGCCGCCTCCAGACTCGATTTGGAAGCTTCCACTTGTGCCTCGGCGGCCAAATCTTTTCCTTGAGCATCGTCGACTTCCTGTTGCGCCACCAAGCCCGGCTTCGACTTTGCAACCCCGCTCAATCTGTCATATTGCAGATGCAGCACGTTGTGCTGCGCCTCCACGCGGCCGAGGTCGTGCTCAGCATGCGTAATCTGGTCGGACGCGTTCTTGATGGCCGCATCGTCCTGCTGCAACTGCGATTCGAGCTCCGGGATCTCCAGCACCGCCATAACCTGGCCGGCCTTCACCCGCGTGCCATAATCCACGTCCAGCTTTTTCACATAGCCGGATTCCTTGGCATAAACGTCGATTTCCTGGAATGGAACCAGTTCGGACGACACTGTCAGCTTTCGGCCGAGCGCCTTTTTGCCTACTTTCGCCACGCCGACCGAAATTCCCTCCGCGGCGAGAGGCGCGTTTGCACTGGCCTTGTCGCCATTGCCACAGGATGACAACACACCCGCGACGACAATTAAGCCGGCCAGCAACGCACTGTGCTGAAAAGGTCGATCACAGGTCAGAGACCTGTGCCACGTGGGCATGTAGGTCATAGATCTGCAGTTGTGGGGCAGGTCCCCGACCTGCCAATATGAACTCTTGGACGACTTTTTCAGCACCAGGAACGGAATAGCGATTTTTAGACTCACGGGCCATCCTTGGAAACTTGCTTCAATCGATCGGAAAGGCCCTTCAGCGAGAATTGGGGCGACTTGCAAAACTGAATCAATTCGCTTTCCAGGCGCAAAACCCGCTCCGCTTCCCGCGGAATTTCCGATACGACTTCCAGCGGAATCGTCTGGACGCCATGACGGTCACCGTGAAGCAGATCACCCGGCGCGATTTTCAATCCACCGATCTCCACCGGTTCACCGAACTCGATCAGGTGGGCATACGCATGAGACACGGAGAGGCTTCCGGAAAAAAGATGGAAGCCAAGCGCTTTCACGGCCGGCAAATCGCGCACGGCTCCGTTAGTGAGGTATCCAATACACTTCAAGGCCATCCCTATGTTGGCGTGAATTTCGCCGACAAAGGCCCCCACTCCCGGCATATGGTCGACATCCTGCAGCACAATTACCCGCGGCTCGGGAATGGTAGCAACGTAGCTCCAAAAATCCATGCGGTCGTAGTAGCACCGGCCCGACATCGGAGGGCTCGAACTCCGGATTCGTCCGGTTACGGCGTAACCCAACATCGGCTCGAAGTTTGGAAAACGGCAACGCACGGCTCCAGAAATAAAACCTTCGTTGCGAAGCCTGACATTGAGCCTTTCAATCGCATTAGACGCCGTACAGGTGTCCAGGGAGCGGATCTTATCCAGATCGCTGTTAGAGGTGGCAAGTGGGTTAGTCATCTGAGATAAACCGGCCGTCCATGGCCCCAATTCCTCGCGGCACGGTCGTTAGGACAAAACCCTTTCTTCGGAGCAGCTTCGTAGGATTAAACACAGGGATGCTGTTCAACAATATACGCCGTCCGCGCACCCGTGTCCAATACCAACCTGTTGGTATTTCGGGCCCAAATTTCCAGTATCTCCTTTCCACCAGGGCCTCGATCGGTTAGGCTTGGAATAGCCCTTGGAACTGTCGACAAGCAAGACCGAACGGCGTGGTCACGATCGGCTGCTGCTGAGCAGCCGTTTGGCGCTAATCGTCGGATTTGGTAGCCTTCTCGGGATCATGGCTCTCGCTGGAATAGACGCTTTGCGAGTACTGCAAAGTTTCCGAATCAACGACGATCGAATTCGCCGCCAGTTCTTGTTTCGGAATCACGTTTTGAATGATATCCGCTCGGAAGTCTATCTTTCCGGGACTTATGTACGCGATTACTTGCTGGAACCAGAGACTGAAAGGGCCGATGCCTACAGGGCCAGCCTGGAACAAGTACGAGTACAGATGGTTTCAGCGCTCGAATCCTACCGGCGCCAAATCGCGCCCGAAGAGTTTCAACACTACACGGCTCTGAAGACGGAACTGACGGAATACTGGGGAATCCTCGCACCCATCTTCAAATGGAATGCCGCGGAGAGGCGCCGGCTGGGCTACACCTTTTTACGCGACGAAGTATTTCCACGGCGTCAAAACATGCTGGCGATTGCCGACCGGATCGCCGCTATCAACGAACAACAGCTCAATGCCGCCAACGATCTGGTGGTCGGCCTCCTGCTGGCTTTTCAAACCCGCGTTGCCGTGACGCTGGTGGCCGCGCTGGCCCTGGGTTTGGGAATGGCGGCCTTCAGCATGCGCAAGATTCTTAGACTGGAACAGCAGGCGCATGCGCGATACGAGGAAGTGGCGGAGGCTCGCAGCCAGCTCAAAGATCTGTCGGCGCGGCTGGTGCAGGCCCAAGAAACGGAGCGGCGAGCGTTATCCAGGGAGTTGCACGACGAAGTGGGCCAATCGCTCTCGGCGGTGCTGATCGAATTGCGGAATCTCTCGACTGGGTTGGGCGTACGGTCCGAGGACCAATCTCGCGCCCAGGTGGACATCATAAAGGGACTGGTGGAAAGCAGCGTGCGCGTGGTTCGGAATATGGCGCTGCTGCTCCGGCCATCCATGTTGGATGACCTGGGCCTGGTGCCGGCGCTGCGTTGGCAAGCCCGTGAAGTATCCAAACGCACTTCCATGGACGTTAGCGTCGCGGCCGAGCTTATATCGGACGATTTGCCGGACGAATACAAGACCTGTATCTACCGTGTCGTGCAGGAGGCATTACACAACAGCTCGCGTCATTCTCACGCCAGCGCCGTCCGCATCCGCGTGCAACAGGAGCCGCGCCGCTTGACGCTTTCGATCCAAGATGACGGCCAAGGTTTTGACGTCACGCAAATGAAGGGGCTGGGATTGCTAGGAATCCAGGAGCGAGTGGCGCAGTTGGGCGGTATCTGTCACGTGCATTCCGAGCCCGGCGCTGGAACTGTGCTCACGGTCGAATTGCCTTTCAATGGCAGCGAGGAGAATGGAATTTCAAGCGCGCGTGAAACAGATTCGCATCCTGTTAGCTGACGATCACACTGTGATGCGCAGGGGCTTGCGGCTGCTACTCGAGAGCCACCCCGGCTTCAGCGTAGTGGGCGAAGCCTCCGATGGCCGCCAGGCGGTGGAGCAGGCCGAGGCCACCCACCCGGATGTGATCGTTCTGGATATTGCGATGCCCAACCTGAGCGGGATTGAAGCGGCGCAACGCATCGCTTCCGCGCTCCCTGACATCGCCATCGTGTTTTTGAGTATGCACTCCGACGAAGGCTATGTCCTCAGAGCGCTCAAAGCGGGCGCCAAGGGCTATTTGCTGAAGGATTCAGCGGAAGGCGATCTGATCGAAGCGATCAAGGCGGTCAGCCAAGGCAAGACGTTCTTTAGCGCGGAAATCAGCAAGATGCTGGTGGAAGATTACGTGCGCGAGATACGCACACGGGGGATTGAGGACAGCTACGAACTCCTGACCTCGCGAGAGCGAGAGATCCTTCAACTGTTAGCCGAAGGTAAGTCCAACAAGGACATCGCAGCGTTATTGAATCTGAGCCTCTACACCGTCGAGACTCACCGCCGGAACCTGCAAGACAAACTGAACTTGCACAGCTTCGCGGAGCTGATCTTGTACGCCGTGCGGAAGCGCGTCATTTCCTAGGGCTCGCGGCGCGCTTAGGAGCGGTGGCAGCCTGCCGGAGGCTGTTCCAATAAGACCACGCGAACTTCACCGCGCGCAGCACGTCTGGCTGTCGAAGCGGCTTACGCAAGACATCGTAACCGCCATTGCAGACCACCTCGTTCCACAGATAGTCGTCGGCCACTCGAGAAATTAGCATGGTGCAAGCTCCGGCAGCGGACGAGGCGCAGGCCGATAGGGAGTTTCTCCAGTCGCCGTCCGCCAAATCCCGGTCTAACAGAATGATGTGCGGTTTGATTTGCTCCGAAACTTGACGCGCTTCGGCGCAGGTTTTCGCGAAAAACACATCCCATTGATTCTCGAAACACACCTCGGCGATCAGCGAGCGGTCCTGATCGTCCAAGAGGACGGATACAATCGTGATACGCGAGCGCGGCGCATCGCTTGGTTGAGGTTCGGCCGGTACGAACATCGATCGTATACGCTGCCACATGACGACGCCTCCGGTACCAAATAAGAACGGGCGCTCCATGGGGGTTTCGATGAGGGAAGGGAGCGCCCGTTTTTTGGTACTGGGGATTTGAATTAGTTTCAGTCTATGCCGCTGGCCTGGGATTTGAAATACCAAGTGGCCGGTAATCTGTGGACGGAGACGCTGGTAGAACACCCTCCCTTCCCTCGGGGAGTGAAGATACCGGTTGTGGCCCGCACGAAATCGCTAATCGTTGGTATATAAAACCTCTAGCGCCGGACCTTATACTCAGGTATGGGCGGGATTTTCTCCCACGTCGGTCTGCGGATGGTTCTCGGTGCGGCTTATCTGACGATCGCTGCGACAACCTCGGCCTTCGCGGGGCAAGTCCCGCGTCCGCCGGGCAAAACTTCGTCACTCATGGAGTTCAGCGGAGAGATTCGCTCCCTCGCGCAGCGAGTTTCGCCCGCGGTGGTGCAGATTATGGTTAGCGGATACGGCTCTCTGGATCCGACATCCGGGCATCCGGTCAGCCTTTTCGGACGGGAAGAAACTACCGGGTCGGGCGTGATCGTCGATCCCGAGGGATATATCGTTACTAGCGCTCACGTCGTGAAGGGCGCTGTGACCATGAGAGTGCTCTTCGCGCGCGCGTCCGCGGGCCGCGACGCGGCCGACGATCCCGGCGACCTGAAGAGCGTCGAAGCCAAAATCATCGGTCTCGACACGGAGTCGGATCTAGCCGTCGTGAAGATCGAAGAAAAGGGCTTAGCTGCCCTGAAATTCATGAACTCCGATCGTCTGCGGCAAGGGGACCTGGTGCTCGCGATCGGTGCTCCAATGGGACTGCTGAACTCAGTCTCGTTCGGCGTCGTGAGCGCTCCGGCCCGTTCGGTTGGCGAAGAGAATCCGATGGTTTACGTGCAAACCGATGCCTCGATTAATCCCGGCAACAGCGGCGGCGCTCTGGTCGGGATGAACGGGTTGTTGGTTGGATTGAACACCTTCATCTTGTCGCAATCGGGAGGAAACGAGGGATTGGGGTTCGCGATTCCGTCCAACACGGTGAAAGAAGTCTACCTGCAATTGCGCAAGAATGGCCACGTGCATCGCGGCGAAATCGGCGTTTACGTGCAGAACATCACTCCCGTCATGGCCAAGGGGCTTAATCTGGCTCGCGACCACGGCATCATTCTGGCGGATGTGGAACCGGACAGCCCGGCTGACGAGGCCGGCCTCAAGCGGAGGGACGTTGTCGTTGCCTTGGACGGACAAAGAATGCTGTCGGCGGCCCAGCTGGAAAATCACATCTTCCGCCGGGCGGCCGGTGACAAGCTTCAGTTGACGATTCTGCGTGGAGAAGAAGAGTTGAACAAGACGCCAGTGGTTCGCGAGCGTGAGGACAAGGGTAACCTTCTGCAGCGGCTCACACATCCGGAAAAGAACTTGATTGCTCGGTTAGGCATCTTGTGCATCGAGATCGACAAGGATGTTGCGTCCCTGATCCCGGGCCTGCGTCGCCAATACGGGCTCATCGTCGCGGCCAAGGCCGCCGGAGGTCAATCGCAATTCATCGATCTTCAGCCCGGCGATATCATCGACGCGGTTAACACTTCCCCGGTGGTCTTGCTGGATAGTCTGCGATCCACGCTCAGCGATTTGAAACCGGGCGACCCGGTTGTGCTCCAGATCGAGCGGGATGGCCGCTTTCAATACCTGGCCTTCGAACTTGATCGCTGAAGTCGGATACTGGGGCCGGGGAAGATACTGGAAGCGCAACTTCCGTCCGGCGCGTCTAAGTAATGGAGGTGCAAGATGATGACTGGCACCGGGTCGGCAATTCAGAAAGCAGTCGCGATTCTCTGTGTTCTGCTACTCCCGTTATCAATAGGTTATGGTCAAGCCCCGGCATACAGTCAAGCCCCGGCAGGTTACGGTCAAGCCCCCGCAGGCTCTCCTCAGGGATGGCCAGCCGCACAACAAGCTCCTCCGTTGTTGTCACCAGAACAGTTAGATAACCTGCTCGCGCCAGTGGCCCTGTATCCCGATCCATTGCTCGGCCAAGTACTGGCTGCCAGCACCTATCCGCTGGAGGTCGCGGAGGCGCAGCAGTGGCTTCAGCGCAACCGCAATCTTCAAGGTGCGCAACTGTTGGACGCAGCCAAGCAACAGAATTGGGACCCGAGCGTCCAGGCGCTGGTGGCATTTCCGGATGCGCTGAATTTGCTCAGCAACGATATCCGATGGACTACCGACCTTGGGAACGCGTTCCTTGGCCAGCAGGCCGATGTGATGAGTGCGGTGCAAGCAATGCGCGCGCGAGCTCAGGCGAACGGAAGGCTGCAGTCGACGCCGCAACAGGTGGTTACCATGGACACTGAAGGCGGCCAAAACGCGATCGAGATCCAGCCGGCCAATCCGCAGGTGATCTACGTCCCGGTTTACCAGCCCGAATATGTCTACGGTCCTCCGGCGTGGGGCGCGTACCCCGATCTGTGGTACCCGCCGGGATTTGGATTCGGATTCGGCTTTGGAGCGGGCCTTTTCATCGGCGGCCTTTTCCCGGGCTGGGGCGGTTGGGGCGGCTGGGGTTGGGGCTGCGGATGGTTCGGCCACGGCTTGTTTGTGAACACCGGATTCTTCAATCGCTACGGCTTCCACGGTGGCTTCGGCGGAAGATTTGGCGGTGGCGGCTTTGGCGGCCGCATGGCGTGGGCGCATGATCCAGGCCATAGGATGGGCGTTCCCTATTCAAGCCAGGCAGTGGCGAGCCGGTTCAATTCCAACGGGTTCAATGGCAACGCACGGTTTAATGGAGGCAGCCGGTTTAACACCAGCGCCCGCTCGAACGGCGGTGGAGGATTCGGCGGCAACCGCGCGGCCACGAACGGTTACGCCGGCTCGTACCGGTCGGCATCGCCGAATTATGGCGCGCGATCTGCATTCCAGGGCTACCGGTCTACGGCGCAGAGTTACGGCGGGTTCAATTCCGCGTCGGCTTCCCGCGGTGGGACTTCGTATAACCGCTCTTTTTCGCCAGCGTATTCTACTTCTGCGCGTGGCCAGAATTATTCCGCGTCGAGATCCTACTCCGCGCCACGCCAGGGCTTCTCAGCTCCGCAGTCCTTCTCGGCTTCGCGGTCCTTCTCGGCTCCGCGCCAGAGCTTCTCGGCTCCGCGCCAGAGCTTCTCAGCTCCGCGCCAGAGCTTCTCGGCTCCGCGATCCTTCTCCGCTCAGCGCTCCTTCGGTGGCGGCTCGAACTTCTCCGGTGGACATTCAGGGTTCTCTGGCGGGCATTCAAGCGGCGGCGGTGGCCATGCTTCCGGTGGCGGCCATTCGAGCGGCGGGCACTCAGGCGGCGGCCATCGGTAGAAGCTGATACCGCCCGTTCTAGGGCATTACTACCAACCGACGTTAGCAACCCAGCGTCCCACGACCGCATCCATTAAATAGAGGCATAAGAAGTTTATGATGCGGTCAAGGTTGAATCCAATCGGAGGCTTCTTCCTGGCTGCGCTGTTATCCAGCCCTGTTTGGGGCTCCATACCCCCGCAACCCGGAACGATCAATTACATCGAAGGGCAAGCGACAATCGGCGCACAGCCCCTCAGCGAACAATCGGTGGGATCGGCAAAATTGGCGGCGGGCCAATCAATCTCAACGGAAAACGGGAGGGCGGAGATCCTGCTTACGCCAGGTACCTTCTTGCGGCTCGATCAGCACAGTGCTCTCCAAATGATATCGCCAGGCTTGGCGGATACGATTATGACTCTTCAAAAGGGTCGCGCCATGGTCGAGGTTGCGGATATCCATCCGGAGAACAACATTCGAATTGGTGCGAACGGCGCAAACACCCAGTTGCTCAAGGCGGGCTTGTATGATTTCGATGTGGATCACGGCGTGATTCGCGTGTTCGACGGAAAGGCTGTGATTCAAACCGCGGATCAAAGTATCGAGGTGAAAGACGGCCATCAACTCACTCTCAATGATCCCGGAAAACTGAAGGCCCGGAAATTCGACAAGAAAGCGACCACCGACGATTTCTATAGATGGGCTAGCCTGCGGTCCTCTTATTTGGCTGAGGCTAACGTGGATGCAGCCCGGAGATACGCGGGCTCGCCCGGCTTTGCTGCCGGCGGTTGGTATGCCAACGGCTGGTACGGCAACGGATGGTATTGGGATCCTTGGTATAGCGCTTACACATTCATTCCGGGCGACGGAATCTTCTACGACCCGTTCGGCTGGGGCTTCTCCTCCCCCTGGTTGGCGTTTGGAGCGCCGTATTTTGGATACGGTTTCGGTTATGGATATGGTCGAGGCTACTACCATCACTTCGGGCCTGGCTATCATCCGCTCTACGCTGCTGGTGCCCACTCCTCCGGGATGGTTGGGCACGCGTACAACGTTCGTGGCGGCGCAGGCGTAGGTGGCTTTAGCGCTGGCGGCCGCGTCGGCGGCAGTGGGTTCCGCGGCGCCGGTGGTGGATTCAGCAGTGGAGGCGGTGGCTTCCACGGCGGTGGCGGATTTGGCGGCGGTGGTTTCCACGGAGGCGGTGGAGGAGGACACGGCCGCTAGACTACGATCGTGCTCGCGCCTAACTTGGCTCGACGAGCACAGGATCGCGTCAACATTGAAGAATTCGAAGTAAACGCGCGACCAGCAGCTATGGTTTGGCGATCTGCCGGTTGCGCTCGAGCCGGCTACGTCTCTCCTGGAAAGCCGCTGTCACAGACGCCATTTCCGGTCCCGTCAATACCGAGGGATCACAGGCAGGAAGGCCTCGCTTGCAGGCCTCCACATTGCGCAATCGAAACGCGGACCGTGCGGCATTCAAGTCGGCTTCGTTGAGCTCCAATAGTTCGCACGTGGCCAGCCCATTCAGGCAACTGGCCCGTTTTCGGCGCTCTAGTTCCGCCCGGACGGTTTTCGCTTCGGATTCGGTCAGTAGTAACGGATTGCATGTGGATGAGCCATCCAGGCAGCGGTCCCGGTTCCGGTTTAGCGAGGCGACCTCAACGGACGATGCTTCCGTGGGCGTCAAACGCAGCGGGTCACAAGAGGATGATCCGCTGAGACATCTATCTAGGTTGCGGCGAGCGGCGGAGGCCTCGACAACCCCCCTTTGAGCCTGAGTTAGCTCGATGGGGTCGCAAGTAGGCGAGCCGCTCAAACATTTCTCGAAGTTGCGCCGCCCCGCGGCCGCCTGTACCGCAGCAACGTCCTTTTTGTTGAGCATGAGCGGATTACAGGTGGCCGAGCCGTTCGCACATTTGTCGAGGTTGCGTCGATAGCGGGCCGTTTGAACCGCACTGGCCTCGGTACTCGACAATCGAGTGGGATCGCACAGCGTCGAGCCTTCTAAACAGGTGTCCAGGTTACGCTTCTTCGACGCCTCTGAAACTTGCTTCAGCTCATCGGGACTAAGCACAGATATATCGCAATTTGAAAGGCCCTTCAGGCAGTTGATGAGGTTGGCGGCAAGCGGGGCAGGACGCGCCGATTTGCGCTGGGGCTGTCCCGCCGCAACAGTCAACGCAAGAAACGCAAGCATCGTACCTCGAACTTCCATACCGTTAGTTTCCCTATTTTACATGGAGTTTGCCAGTACTAGTACTTGCGAGGTCCAAATAGATCTGAAGTTCATTGACAGTTGTCATAAGAATTCGGCATACTCCCAGTACGCACTGACATTTGTCATTGAGCGGGTCTGGGATCAGCCCGGAGGTGCGTCTAGCTGTCGCCATCCTATGTAACAGGAATATGGGACTAAAAGGGCGGTAGCTTGTTCAATTCCCGTATACGGGATCAAGCCTCAAGTTGCCAATTTCGAATCGAGCAGGAGGGATGCTGTGGCCGTACTAAAGCCGAGAGAGCGTCTCGTGTATTTCCGAATATCAGAAGACGAGTTCCGCCAATTCGTGAGCGTTTGCGAGCAGGAAGGTGCGCGCAGCGTCTCCGATCTTGCCAGAACGGCAATCCAGCGGCTCATCGCGAACGGTGATCGGCACCGGAACGGTCAGGAGCTCGCCGAGAGAATGCATCGCCTCGAGCAGTTGATCATGGCGGTGACGGAACAGTTGCGGTTGTTGGCCGCTACGCGAATGCGTGAAGCGGGAACGGTGGATGTGGCAGCGAGCACCGACGGCTGTGCTGCTCGGCCAGATTTCCCCGACGATCGGAGCGAACAATAATCCCATGAAAATGCTTTTCGGGAGCAGTGGAGACCATAACAACCGGATCGTGCCTTACGGCGAGCATCTGATGTCTGAGGAGCGGCCGGGATTTGCTTCAGGGCACGCCGCCAGCGAAGAATCCGGTTCATCAATCGAAATTGGCAAACTCATCCGAAGATACTGGCTCCTGCTGCTGGCGCTGATGATCCTAGGGGCAGCCGCTGGTTTCACGTCGGTAGTCTTGAGTTCACCGATGTACAAGGCGCGCCTATTACTGGAGGTACAAGGGGCGAACTCGGCGTTCTTTAAAGACAGCGCTTTCGGTGGAACCAGCTTTGAGTCGACTGAGGTGGACATTCAAACTCAGATCAATATCCTCCGTGGTGGGTCTTTCATAAAACGTGGCGCGGATCGCATGCAGTCGGAATCTGTACCGCTAGCACCAACAGGGCGGGACTTGTTTTCGCGCTTACGGCAACGTGTTCACCCTACGACGCAAGATCCCCTCGAGAATGCTCGCCGCGGTCTGACCGTTGCAGCCAAGACCTTCGATGCTCGGCCTGTCACGAAAACGAGGTTGATTGAACTCAGTTGCGAATCGACCAGCCCGGATGTGGCGGCGCAGTTCTTGAATGCGATGGCTGAGGAGTTTTCCGAAGACACTTCCCGCTCTCGCATGCAGACTTCGCAGAAGACCAGCGAGTGGCTCGCCCAGCAGATTGAAGAAACGAAATCGAAAGTTCAGGAATCAGAAGAGCACCTCCAGGATTTCGTACGGTCCTCCGGAAACGTGTTTGCCGGCCAGGACACCACTCTCGAGGACACGAAATTAGCGATGTTGAAGGGCGAAATTGCCAGGAGTCAAGCAGACCGTATCGCCAAACAAACCAGATATGAGCTCACGCTCAATAATCCCCCGGAGACGCTGGGTGAGATCCTGGACGACCCCGCACTGAAGGGATACCAGCAGCAGATTAACGCGTTGAAGCGCGAGAAAGCGATCCTGGAGACGACCTATACATCCAAACGCGAAAATGTACGGAAACTCGACGCCCAATTGCCGTTGCTTGAGAGTGCATACACGAACGAACTGAATAGCGTCATAAAACGTATCAAGAACGACTACGACGCCGCGTTGCGGCAGGAGAAGCTGTTATCGGCAGCATATAACGGGCAATCGCAGCGGGTGGGCGGGGAAGCCGGTAAAGCAGCTCAATACAATGCGCTCCGGCGCGAGGTAGATACACTCCGGCAGATGTATCAATCACTGCTGATGCAGGCCAATCAGGCAGGATTGAGCAGTTCGGTGCCGATCAATCCTATCCGGATCGTGGAGCCCGCCAATCCTCCGGAGGCTCCTTACAAACCACTGCCTGTCTTAAACCTTTCGTTGGGAACGCTGTTTGGCATTGCACTGGCGGCTGGGCTGGTGTTTCTGAGGGAGCGGCTGGACCAAAGCATCAAATCGCCTGGTATGAGTCGCCGGCTCCTGCATACGCCGGAACTGGGGGTCATTCCGAATCTGGGTATTAATGGAAATGGAGCAGTCAGGCGCGCGATCCGTAACGGAAAGAACCCGTCGATAGAGGGCGCTTTAGACCCTGAAGCGGCCGTAGTAAGCTGGCAAAATAGTCCCTCCTTCATCGCCGAGTCGTTTCGAGGTACGCTGGCCTCGATCCTGAGAAACCAGGCCGGAAAGAAGCAGAAAACGATTCTCATCACCAGCGCTGGGCCTGCCGAAGGAAAGACGACTGTCATCCAGAATCTAGGGATCGCGCTGGCTGAGACAGGCGCGAAGGTGTTATTGGTCGACGCCGATTTCCGCCGGCCGCACCTGCACCACAGGTTTGGTCTCCCTAACGAGTGCAGTTTGATTGATCTAATTTCCGAGGGCACGGCTCTAGAGTTGTACCCGCCCGAGAGGTTCGGCGTCCCGACCGGATTTGCGGGGCTCTCATTACTCCCCAATCGTCCGACACAGGACAACGTTTCCAAAGCTCTTTACTCGCCGAGATTGCGGGCGATTTTCGAGATCTTGATCCAGCGATACGACACGATTCTGGTGGATGCACCGCCGATTCTGCACGTGGCCGATACGCGGATTATGGCGCCCTTGACGGACGCCTTGATTCTGGTATTGCGTTGCGGCGTCACGAACCGGGAGGCCGCGCTCGAAGCCTACCGGCGGATTCAGGAGGACGGCTTATCGCTCCTGGGGACGGTCCTCACGGATTACGATTTAAGCGCCGAGCACAGACGGCAATACTACTACGAATATGGCGAGCCAACTAGAGCATAGCAGCGCGTTGTCGGCGAGCTCATTTGCGCCACCTGCTGTTTGGGCCCGGGCGCTACTCGCCCGAGCTGTCATCACCGCCATTCTGCTGCTCGTCGCGTTTTGGCCGATCCTGACGGGATTGTACGCGAGCTGGTTCGACGACCGTTCCTACATGGAGCACGGGATCCTGGTCCTGCCCGCCGCCGCTTACATGGCGTGGACGAAACGGGAAAAACTGGCGAAGGTTTCGCCCGAGCCGTCGCGCTGGGGGATAGTATTGCTGGTCTGGGGCGCGGCGCAGGCCAGCTTGAGCGTGGTGGCCTCTTGGGCTTTCGTTGGACGCACCGCGTTCCTGATTTCGCTGGTGGGCTGGATCCTGGCCATTTACGGCGTGCGAATGGTGCGCGAATTGATATACCCGCTTGGCACCCTGCTTTTGATGATCGCTCCGCCGGTCATGATATACGATCGGCTCACGTTGAACTTGCAGCTGCTGGCCAGCCGTCTGGGTGAGAATTCCTTGGAGGCATTGGGATACTCCGTCATGCGCGAGGGCAACATTCTGGAACTGGTGGGGACCAAGCTATCCGTCGAAGAAGCCTGCAGTGGTATCAGATCGCTTTTCTCCATTCTCTTCATGTGCACGCTCTACAACTTTTTCTTCGTGCGAGGCAAGGGGACACAGGCGATTATCCTGTTCATGGCGGTACCGATCGCCATCCTGGGAAATGCCGGCAGAATTCTCGCAACCGGAATCGCCAGCCAGTATAATCGCGAGCTTATCCAAGGCGTGTCTCATGAAACCTTCGGTTATATTAGCGTTGTCGTGGCTGGAATCGGTTGTGTCGCGCTCCACGTTCTGATCGTTTCGGTTCAAGGATGGAGATCACGGCATGCGTAGGACGATAACGTTAATCGGCGGCGGATTCTTCATTCCAGTTGTTCTCATCCTGGTCCTGCAGGCAGCGGCACCGCATTTTATAGTTGTCCGTGAGCGAGACTTCCCGGGCCCCGCACTCCAAAAGGTTCCCAATGAGCTGGGCAAATGGCAGTCTCGGGGGGACCAGCAGCTAGATAAGGGTGTAACGGACTATCTTAAACCGGATGAATATGTCCTTCGAGATTACGCGGACCGATCCACCGGCACGGCAGTGAATCTGTTTCTGGCCTACTTCAAGACCCTTCAGAATGCCTGGGGTCCGCACTCCCCTCGCATTTGCCTGCCCGGCGCCGGCTGGCTGATTCAAGCATCGTCCCAACCTTCGATCGACGTTCCAGGAACAGCCCAGAGCATTCCAGTGAATCAATACCTGCTTGAGAAGTCCGGGGAGCACATCCTGGTCATCTACTGGTATCAGAACAACCGCAGAGTTTGGGCCGAAGAGTATTTGTCAAAGGTAAGACTGCTTCAGGACGTAGCGCAATACCGCCGCTCCGATGTTAGCCTGATACGGCTGGTCATGCCATTGCGCGGGCCTACGGTTGGCAATGAGCTTAGCCAGACCCAGGACTTCGCACGGACGCTTTTCCCTATTTTGACGGAGCACTTCGCCTCCAGCAATTAAGCTCGTGCGAGTTCTTTACCTCAACCCTTGCGGCCAACTGGGCGGCGCCGAGAACAGCCTGCTGGAAGTGCTGACCAGCGTGATAGCCGCGGAGCCAAATTGGGAGCTGTGGCTGGTACTAGGCGAAGACGGTCCTCTCGCCCGAGAGGCGCAGAAGCTTGGCGTCCAGGTGATGATAGCGCCGTTTCCGGACGCGCTAGCCCAACTGGGCGACTCTGGCAATCGAGCGCCGGCCATCGCGTGGTCCGGCCTGAAAGCAACCGGCGGAACTGCATTTTACGCCTGGCGCCTGGCTCGAATCGTGAAAGCGATCCAGCCCGACGTCATCCACACCAACGGATTTAAGATGCACATTCTGGCATTATGGGCGCGCTCTCATCAGACGCCTGTCATCTGGCACATTCGCGATTACGTCAGCTCTCGATCCTTAATGAAACGGCTGCTGAGCATTCATGCCAGTCGTTGCAAGGCAGCCATTGGCAACTCTGAGAGCGTCACACGCGACATTCGAAGCGTATGCGGCCCGCGGTTGGAGACGTGCTGCGTTTACAATGCTGTAGATCTGGCCCGATACTCCCCGGTCGGCGAGAAGTCCGATCTGGATCGGCTGGCCGGTCTGCCGCCGGCCCCAAGCGGCGCTGCACGCGTCGGTCTGATCGCTACGCTCGCGCGCTGGAAGGGACACCAGGTATTCTTGCGTGCGCTGGCCCAACTGCCGCACGATCTTAGCTACCGGGCCTACGTGATTGGCGGACCGATTTACCAGACTGAAAACAGCCAACGAACTCTCGATGAGCTGCGATCTCTCGCAGCAGAGTTGGGTGTCGCGGACAAGGTTGGATTCACGGGTTTTGTTCGCGAGTCAGCCAATGCAATGCGGGCCTTGGACGTCGTGGTCCACGCCAGCACCGAAGCGGAGCCGTTCGGTCGAGTGATCGCCGAGGGCATGGCGTGCGGCCGGCCGGTGATCTGTAGCGCAACGGGAGGGGCAGCCGAGTTGATTCAAGATGGATACGACGCTTTGGCGCATCCGCCGGGGGACGCCGCGGCTTTGGCTGATCGGATAGCGCAACTTGTACGGTGCCCCGACCTTTGCGCGCGCCTCGGTCGCGCCGGAAGAGCCACGGCCGAGCGCCGTTTCGAGCTAGGCCGTCTGGCCGCTGAGCTCATCCCGCTGTATGAGCGCGCGGTAGGGCATGTTTCGAGTGACCCGGCCGTGCAGCTCGCTCCTTTGCGTTGAGCGCCCCCTAAATTCACAGACCCCATAATATGTGCGGAATAATTGGCGCCGTCGGAATCGAAGACCCTCAGATCGCAGCACGAGTGGCGCGGGCTTCCGGTCTCATGAGCCATCGCGGGCCCGACGATTGGGGCATCCATTCGGAAGCGCGTGCCACGTTGGGCTTTCGGAGGCTCTCCATTATCGATTTGTCGCCGGCCGGACATCAGCCCATGGTGAGCCAGAGCGGTAGCGCGGTTCTCGTTTTCAACGGAGAAATCTACAACTACCGGAAACTTCGCACAGAACTCGAGGGGGATTATCCATTTCGCTCCCAATCTGATTCCGAAGTGCTCTTGAACGGTTATCTGGCATGGGGTTGGCAGGAACTCTTGCGCCGCATCGATGGAATGTTTGCCTTCGTCATCTGGGATTCTAAAACGCGGCGATTGCATGCGGCTCGCGATCGCGCTGGAAAGAAGCCCTTGTTCTATGCGGAGCATTCCGGCGGGCTATTGTTTGCCTCCACCATCAACGCGCTGCTCGAACTGAGGCAAGCGCCATCCCAGCTGGACCCGTTGGCGATCGATGCCTATCTGGTTTATCAGGCGGTGCCCGCCCCTTTGACCGTGCATCAGGGAGTACGGCAACTGCCACCCGCGCACGAAATGACCTTCGATCTAACCAAGCAGACTTTGCGAATCGAGCGCTATTGGGATGTTCGATACACACCTAAGGTGCGGATTTCCGAAGAAGAGCTGCTGGAGAGGTTGGACGAACTGGTACGGAGCGCCGTGCGCCAGAGGTTGATGAGCGACGTGCGGTTGGGCGCATTCTTGTCCGGCGGAGTCGATTCGAGCCTGGTAGTAGCCATCATGGCGCAGGAGCTGCGACAGCCGGTGGAAGCGGTGGTCATCGGATTCGCCGACCCGGCATTCGATGAACGCCCCCACGCGCGCAAGGCGGCGGCGCGGCTCGATGTGAACTTGCACGAGCACGAGCTGCCGGTCAATGCCCTCGACGCGCTGCCGGAAATTATCTGGCATTACGGCCAGCCCTTTGCCGATCCGTCCATGGTGCCCACGTATTTCGTAGCGAAGTATGCCCGCCAACACGTAACCGTTGTGCTGAACGGAGACGGTGGCGACGAATTATTCGGCGGCTATTCCCGGCCGATGGTGGCTCGCGCGGCGCTGCCGTATCGGCGGCTGGTTCCGGCCGGCATGCGAGAGTCGATCGGGCATTGGTTCTCGGGCAACGAAAGCAAACTTTTGAGGAAAGCTGGTCTACTCGCCAAGGCTGGGCGCTACGACGGTTATCGCGCCTTCCCCTACGAAAGAGGCTTCCAGCAATTCCGGAACTTGATGTATACCGATAGCTTTCTGCGGCAGACTGCGGCCATCGACCCGGGCGAGTATTACCGCTCTGTCTGGGAACAGACCGGCGGATGTGACGATGTCGACAAGGTCTTGTGTCTGGACTTCAAGACCTATTTACCGGATCAGTTGCTCACCAAAATGGATGTGTCCACCATGGCACACAGCGTGGAAGCCCGCTCACCGCTGTTATCCAAGGATCTGATCGAATTTGCCGCGACCATTCCGACTTCGTTGCGCCTGCGTGGATTTAACACCAAGTACCTGCTCAAGAAGCTCGCCGCCCGCTATGTACCTCCCGAGATCGTATATAGAAGGAAGCGCGGATTCGTCATGCCGATCGCGAGCTGGCTGCGCGGAGAGCTTTCCGGGAGCGTGCGGAATGTGCTGCAAAGTAAATCGTTCGCGGATCGCAATTGGATCCGTCCGGAATCAGTCAGCCGCATGATCGCCGAGCATGGCGCCCAGCAAAGAAACTGGAGCGAACAATTATGGACGTTGTTCATACTCGAACTCTGGGCGCGAACGGCACTGGACAACACCGTCTTTAGGGACATGCCACTGCACGCGGTGGCCTAACGGTTCGGCCGCGCCACAGGCCACCGCGTACAATCCAAATGAACCCGGTAGAGGCAGCCAAGCGCTTGAAGATTTCGGGCAAGGCATCAGCTCATCTGGACCTTTGCCGCGGAGTCGCCGCGCTGGCCGTAATGGTTAGTCACTTGCGGGCTCTGTTCTTTTTAGATTATTCCGGCGTGCAGCATAAGAATGCAGCAGTGGCGGCAATCTATGCCGTGACCGGTCTGGGACATCAAGCGGTCGTCATCTTCTTCGTGCTCAGCGGATTGTTGATCGCCAAGAGCGTCCTGTATCCGGTGCGTGACGGAAGCTGGTTGTGGAAGACCTATCTCATCAATCGGTGCACCCGCTTGTACGTCGTCCTGATTCCTGCTCTGCTGCTGTGTTCGTTCTGGGATTGGCGCGGTATGGCACTCCCGGGCGCGCATCCGTTCTATTCGGAAGCCGTCCCAAATCTCGGCGCCTGGAATGTGATTGACCGGTTTACACTGGCGGGCTTCGGAGGAAACCTGCTCTTTTTACAGAGCATCTTTTATGATCCCTTCGGTTCAAACAGCCCGTTGTGGAGCCTCAGTTACGAGTTCTGGTACTACATGCTCTTCCCCCTGCTGGTGCTGTTCTTCTCGAAAGGCGTTGCCAGAGCCTGGCGGATCGCATACTTTACTTTGGCGCTCGCAATCTTCGTCATGATCGGTCCGCTGATCGCCCTGTATTTCCTCATGTGGTTAGCCGGCGCCGCCCTCACGTTCCCGCTAATTTCGCGATGGCGAGCGCCTCGAGAGCGCTTCGGTCTCATAGGCCTGATCGGTCTGGCCGTTTTCGCTTCCGCGCTCTCCATCAGCAGGCTCGAGCTTCTGCGCCAATTTGGAGATCTGCACCTCTTTCTGGTGGCCGTTTCGTTCGTTCCGGTTCTGCTCGTCATCGTAAGCATGAAGGGAGACTCGGGTTCGAAGACCTATTCCCGGCTTGCTGGCCTGCTGGCCGGCTTCTCCTATACGCTTTACTTGACGCACATGCCATTGTTGTTCTTCTTTCGAACTAGCCTGGCGTCGCATCCGCGCTGGCAACCGGACGGTTTACACCTCCTCTATGGGTGTGGCATCGCCCTGGTCGTGCTGGCTTACTCTTATGCGATCTATTGGTTGACAGAATCCAGAACAGGCTGGGTGCGGGCTGGTCTTACAAAACGCTTCAGCACACCAGCAAGAGCGCCTGAGTTCGCCACATATCCCAGTGATGTTGGGGGTGCAGCGTGAACGGAACCGGCATAGAAGCACATCCGTGGGTCCTGGTGGCGGCCGGGTTTCATCGAAATGGTGGCATGGACAAGTCGAATCTGGCTTTGGCTGAATATCTGCTTGAGCGAGAAATTCCCGTGTACGTCATCGCTCACGGAGTGGAGCCGCACCTGGAGCAACATCCTCTCGCCAAGGTGTGCCTGGTTCCACGACCCGCCGGATCGTTCTTGTTGGGAGAATTTCCGCTAGCTTACAAAGGCAGAACCATTGCGCGGAGAGTGCTAAAGCAATGGCCGCGGGCGCAAGTTGTGGTAAACGGCGGCAACTGTGTCTGGCCCGGAATTAATTGGGCGCATTACGTGCATCGCGCCTGGCCAGCCCCTAGTACCAAAGCTCCCTGGCTGTATCGGATCAAATCCGCGTTAGCGGATAGTTGGGCAAGAAGGACCGAGCGGGCCGCCTTCCAGCGCGCACACCTGGTAATCTCGAATTCGGAGCGCACCAGCCGCGAAATCATAAAATACTTCGGGGTCGATCGACACCGTGTCCACACCGTTTACTTAGGCGCCGATCCGGAATGGGGACTGGTAACACCCGAGGAGCGCGCCATGAGCCGGCACGCGTTAGAGGTCAACGATTCCCGAACTCTGGCGGCCTTCGTGGGTGGTCTTGGATACGACCACCGCAAGGGCTTCGATGTACTCTTTCAAGCCTGGGAGCGGCTCTGTGCCAGGCCAGACTGGGATGTGGATCTGCTGGTCGCCGGCTCCGGACCCGCGTTACCAATGTGGCGGGCCGCGGTGCTGAAGTCTGGGTTGAGTGAGCGCATTCGCCTGCTCGGATTTTCCAATCAAGTGAAAGGCGTCCTGGCAGCGGTCGATCTGCTTGTAAGCCCAGTCCGGTACGAAGCCTACGGCCTGAATGTGCAAGAAGCGGTTTGCCGCGGTATCCCGGCGATGGTTTCGGCATCAGCGGGAGTCGCCGAGCGTTACGGATCTGAATTCGCTCCCATGCTGATTCGCGACCCGGAGGACGCTGGGGAGCTGGTGCAGAGCCTGCTGGCGTGGCGTTCGAAAAAAGAAGACTGGAAAGCGTGCTTTCGGCCATTTGGCGACCGGCTGCGGAGTCGAAGCTGGCGCGACACAGCCGTCGATATCGTCTCGATCGTACAACAGCAGCAAGGACAGATCGAAGAGCCAACCATCCTTGCCGCTACCCACCCATAGCTCATGATCGCCCTAATCCTTTGCGTGGCCCTGCTCGTCGCAGCTTTTATAGCCGGCCAGCGCTCTTTGGGCGCCGGCTGCCTGGTCGTGCTCGCCGCAGGTTATTCCTACGGGATCGTCCGCGCTAATTTAATCACGCCCGCCTCGCACTTCGTATTCGATTCAGCCCTCATTGGGCTCTATGCATCCTTCCTGTGGACGAAAAAGCAAACCTTAAAACCGCAGAATCACGCCTTGTGGGTGTGGCTTATCATTATGGTCGCCTGGCCCCTTCTGCTGGTCTTTCTGCCGTTTCAGACTCTGCTGATTTCTCTGGTCGGTCTCAGAGGGAACATATACCTGCTTCCCGTCTTGCTGATCGGCAGCCAATTACGCAGCTCCGATCTTCGCACGCTGGCGCTTGGGCTGGGAGTTCTGAACGGGTTCGCAATCGCCGTAGGCGTGGCGGAGTACTTTATGGGGCTCGAGCACTTTTTTCCATACAGCGCGGTTACCACCATCCTGTATAGCAGTTGGGATGGAGCGGGCTTGTTGCGAATTCCGTCCACCTTTGCGAACGCGCATACCTACGCGTTAACCATGGTCGACACAATACCGTTCCTGTTTGGCTACTGGGCCCAGAAGTCCACCAGCAGCCCTCGGAAGATTCTGTTGTTGTCAGGTATTGCGAGCGCCTTCATGGGCGTAATCTTGGCCTCAACGCGTCAAGGCATGATTGCCGCTGGGGTGGTGGTTATGATCGCCATTTCGAGCGGAAAGCTGGGCGTCTTGAAGCGCTGCATCCTCGCGTTGGCGATCAGCGCGATAGTCTTCGCTGCATTCCACAATGAACGGTGGCAGCGCTATAAAGAGCTCGACAAAGACACAGTAACCGAGAGAATTGGTGGAAGCGTGAACCGCACCTTTCTCGAGATTTTTGAGGAGTATCCCATGGGTAACGGTCTCGGAGGCGGCGGGACCAGTATTCCCTATTTCCTGGAATCGCAGTTGAGTAAGCCGATCGAGGTAGAAAACGAATATGGCCGTATGCTGCTCGAACAGGGGATCATCGGCTTGCTGATATGGACAGCCTTCATACTGTGGTTCGTGACGAACCGGGCAGGATTTGTGAAGGATGCCTGGTTTGCCGGCCGGCGTATGGCTTGGTGGCTGGCGATATTCAGCATATGCTCCGCTGTCATCGGCATAGGCCTGTTGACCGCGATCCCAAGCACCTTCCTGTTTCTGCTGGCAATAGGCTGGACTTCCGTAAAGCCCTGGGAGGCCCAGACAACGCAGGTGGCTGCTCCTCGCCGAGTTTCCGTGATGCCGGCCGTCGCCGCCCACATGCGGTGAGACAACCGAGCAACCGATTCCGCATGACACGCGATCAAGGACCGTCCCCGCCCTCAGTGAACACCTTGTCGGATGCTGTTATCGAATTTGCTGATTCGTCCCGGCAGGTCCGCGCCGATATACAGGTAGTGCGCCACCTGATCACGCCGGAATATCCTCCCCAGCCTGGCGGCGTGGGCGATTATACAAAGCTGGTCGCAGAAGGCTTGGCAGCCGTGGGAGAAGAGATACACGTGTGGTGTCCCTTCCTCAGCGACGAAGGAAACGAACATGCCGGTGTTTTCGTTCACGGTGCGCTCCAGGGCGCAAACCCGGAGGGACTGCGGCATCTAGGCGAGCAATTGGACAGCTTTCCGGCGCCGCGCCGCCTCCTGGTGCAGTGGGTACCCCACGGCTATGGCTACCGCTCCATGAACCTGCCATTCTGCTTCTGGCTGTGGAACCGATCCAGGGTTTACGGTGACCGCGTCGACATCATGGCGCACGAAGCTTTCTTGTCTTTTGGAGAAGGCTCCTGGCGTCAGGATGCTGCTGCGCTGGTTCACCGCCTAATGACGGTGATTCTGCTCCGAGCCGCGGAACGTGTATGGGTATCCATTCCGAAGTGGGAAGGGCTGTTGCGGCCCTATAAGCTCGGCCGGCAAATTCAATTTCAGTGGTTGCCGGTTCCCAGTAACATCACCGTAGTGAATGACCCCGCCGCTATTCAAGACGCCCGAAAACGCTACGCGCGCGAAGGCGCCTTGCTCCTTGGCCACTTTGGAACCTATGGCCGGCCCGTCGCTTCCGTCCTTGAGCCTATTCTGTTGAATATGAAAAGCAGACTGGCTGGCAAAACTATTCTTCTGATGGGCATGGGCAGCCAAGACTTCCGCTCCACGGTGATTCGCAAGGACCCGGAATTCGAGCATCATATTCAAGCGACCGGGCCGCTCACTCCGGAAGAGCTCTCCTTCCACATTGCCGCTTGCGACCTTCTGATCCAACCTTATCCCTATGGCGTGAGTTCGCGCCGAGGAAGTTTCATGGCCGGTCTCAGTCATGGCAAACCAATTCTGACCACCAGCGGCCACCTGACCGAGCCTCTTTGGAAAAACTCGGACGCCGTCGGGCTGGCCCCATACGGCGATGTAGCCGCCTTTGCGAATCTGCTGGAAGAGCTTTGTACCGATCCCGGCCAGAGAGCCCGCATGGCGCTTGCCGCCAGGAAGCTATATCTGGAACGCTTCGACATCTCTCATACCATCGCGGCGCTGCAAGCGGCGAGCTCGCCCGAGTATCAAACGTGCGGATCCTCCACATAGCACCTGCCCAGTTCGGCGAAGGCGGGATCGTCGGCGGCGCGGAGCGCTACGCTCAGGAGCTCGCCAGCCAGATGGCCGAAGAAGCCCCCACCACATTCGCCGTTTTCGGCGACCAGAGCGAGGAACGGCAGGTGGGACGCTTGCGGATGCGAGTGCTCGGGCCGGCTCGCTATGTTCGGGGTCAACGATCTAATCCCATCACTGCCTCGCTTTGGTCGGAGATCCGTCAGGCGGACGTCGTTCACTGTCACCAGCAGCATGTCGTCGCCAGCACGCTTGCATCTATGGCCTGCCGCTTCACAGGCCGGAAGGTTTTCGTCAGTGACCTGGGTGGTGGGGGCTGGGACGTGTCCTCTTACGTTTCCACGGATCGCTGGTACCATGGACATCTTCATATCAGCCAATACAGCCGCGCGGTTTCTGGTCATCAGGGCAAGCCTTGGGCCCATGTAATTTACGGCGGCGTGAATACCGAAAAGTTCTCGCCCAGCAGCTCGGTGTCCAAGGACGGCACAGTTCTGTTTGTCGGGCGGCTGCTGCCCCATAAAGGAATCGACGACCTGATCCGGGCTATCCCTCCGGATATGACGCTGGAAATCATCGGCCGTCCTTACAATCCTCGCTATCACCAGGACCTGCTAAAAATCGCGGAGAACAAGCGGGTCATATTCCGGCTTCAGTGTGACGACGTGGCGTTGCTGGATGCGTATCGCCGGGCGCTGTGCGTCGTTTTGCCGAGCGTCTATCGAACCATGTATGGAGCTGAGTCCAACATCCCGGAGTTATTGGGGCAGACACTTTTGGAGGGTATGGCGTGTGGCACACCGGCCATCTGTACGAAGGTCGCCAGCATGCCGGAAGTGGTTCGCGACCGGGTGACCGGTTTTGTGGTTCCGCCCAATGATCCCGACTCCCTCCGCGAGAAGCTCCTGTGGCTACGCCAGCATCAGGATGAAGCAGTCGCGATGGGACAATCGGCGCGACGTGACGTGCTTGAGAGATTCACTTGGCCGGTTGTGGTCGGGCGCTGTCTCGATATTTATCGGAAATAGACATCTTCACAGACAAATGAATCTTCTTATGGAAACTTACCGCTCTGCCCGAGCGCGCTATCGACGCCTGCGGCGACGAGCTGTATTTGAACAGATTTATACCGCGAATCTGTGGGGGGATTCTGAATCTCGCTCCGGCACGGGCTCGGGTCTGGCGGCCACCGAGAGAATCAGGGCCGGCATCCTCAGCACTATCGAGCATTTCGCCATTCGCAGTATCGTGGATGCTCCATGTGGCGATTTTTACTGGCTTTCGAAGCTCGACCTGGCGCAATCTCTGGATTGGTATCTGGGGCTAGATATCGTGCCGCAGCTGATCGCCCAGAACAAGCAGACCTGGGCTCAAAAAGGAATTTCGTTCGAATTGGCCGATCTCACCAAGCGAGTGCCGCCGCGGGCTGACCTGATCCTCTGCCGGCACCTGCTGATTCACTTGCCGTTTGAAGACTGTTTCCACGTGCTCCGCAACTTTCAGCGCAGCGGTTCCCGCTATCTGATGATCACAAATCAGCCTCACATCGAGCGCAACGATGAGATCCTGTTCACCGGCTCATTCCGGCCAGTGAATCTTTGTCTCGCGCCCTTCAACTTCCCCCAACCAGTCTGGTCCGTGGACGATTCCCAGGGGACCGAACGGGCCGATGCCGCCGTATTCGATCTCTCTACCCTGGAAAGCCTGCTGACGTAACATGATGACGCACTCCGAGCAGATCGCCCACCGGGATGTAAGGGGCCACCGAAAGGTATCCGCCACTCAGGTAAATGAGGCTCGGGCCGATCATTGCTTTCCTGCTGCGTAAAAATCCCATCGTGCGGGCGCGGAGTATGGAACCACCAGCTTTTCCTCGAAGCCAATCATCACCCTCCGTACATCGTGAGCTGTCTCCCCTCCGTTGAATGATCATCCCGCGCAACGTCCGCCGTCCTGCTCGCTAGCATGTCTCGAACCAGAACTTTCCTCGGCGGTGCAGTTTTCTCGTACCTATATCAAGGCTGCGCCATGCTCGTTGGTTTGTGGCTGACTCCTTTCTACATCCGGACGCTGGGGACCGACGGATACGGTATCTGGCTGGTGGGCTTACAAGTACTGACATTCCTGTTGTTATGCGACTTCGGAATCATCGGCGTGACTGCTCGCGACGTCGCGCAGGCCAGTGGATTGGAACTGTCCGCGCCAGCGTCGAAACGCCTTGCGATATTGATCGGCCAGACAGTCAAGGTCGTGGTGCTTCAGACCTTCCTGGTCGCCGCCGTTGCTCTGGCAATGTTCCTCTTTCGGCCAACCGGTACGCCCGGTTTGCAAGGACCCATTGCTCTGGTTCTGCTCGCCTTTGTGCTCTCCTATCCACTCCGCATCTTCCCGGTCGTGTTGCAAGGCCTGCAGGACTTGAAGTTCCTGGGCCAGTTGCGGCTTTGGTTGTGGGCCACTGGGACGGCCATCGGCGTTATCCTATTGCTTCTCGGCGGGCGCTATTATGCTTTAGCAATAGGATGGTGTGTGCAGCAGATCGGGCACGACCTGGGTGCGTTCTTAAGGATGCGCCGGATTCGTCCTGATCTATTCAGTGCGGACTTCTGGAAAAAGGCCGGCGCCGTCCAATGGAGTTGGTTCTTGCGAGGATTTTGGGTGAGCATCGGCCAAGCCTCCATCTGGTTGATTACCGGAACCGACCTGCTAATCGTCGCTCGGGTGTTCGGTCCGGCGGCCGTTGTGATTTACTCGTGCACCGCCAAGCTCATCACAGTTCTTCAGAACCAACCTCAGACTCTCGCCGGTGTTGCGCTTCCGGGCCTGAGCCACATGAAAACAAGCGAATCACGCGAGCGCATCCTGCGGGCCACCACCTCACTGACGCAAGCGATGCTGCTATTGGTGGGCGCTGTTTTCTGTATTGTGCTGGCCATTAATAAGCAGTTCATAACCGTATGGCTGGGCGCGCGCTTCTTCGGCGGAATGATGTTGATGGCCCTCATGCTTCTCAATTTTCTCTTCCGCCAGATTGATTACACCCTCGCAATCGCCCTTTTTGCGTGCGGGTATGAGAAGATGTCGGCGATCCGTTGTCTGCTGGATGGAACTACCAGTGTCGGCCTGGCCCTGCTATTCGTCGGACGCTTCGGGCTGGTAGGTGTGGCGCTCGGATTCCTTTGCGGCGTGCTATTAGTCGCTCTTCCAATTGATTCGTTCTTGATGATGCGCGAATTTAAGGTATCCGTTTTCGAATTAGTCCGGCCGTACACGTCTTTTCTTTGGCGCTTCGCGCTCGTCGGATCGCTGGGATGGGCAATTGGGAATTGGATCGGCGCTTCGAACTGGATCAGCGTCGCTCTTATAGCCGTCATTGTAGGAATAGCCTACTTGCTCGTCGTGCTTCCCTATGTCTGGCGGACTCCGCTGCGCGGGTATATCCAGTCTATTGCGACCGCCGTAGCTTCGGCGATGCGAAGCTGGATCCCCGGCTGGTCGAGTGGCCTATGAGCCAGTTAATGGCGGACACAACAATCCAGCGCGGGCAGGCTCCGCAGCCGCTCCCTAACACCACGGAATCGAGCAAGGCGGTCGTGGCTCTCAACATGAACGAGACCAGGACGATGAACATCGTACGCGAATTGGAGCGCCGGGGGATTCGCGTGACGACCTTCGAAACGCTGCGCTGGACCGATCTGATTGTCCGCTTATACTCGTTCATCAAAGCGCTTCTCGGCTGCGATTTCATGCTCTGCGGAACCAGAATCCCGGTCCAGATCCCCTGGATGCTTCTGGCTCGGACCTTGAGAAGGCCTTGCATCATTGACTGCCCGATGGACATCACGGAGTGGCCATTCTCGCAGGCCTGGCATTGGAGATGGCTGGTCCGGCTCGCCTTGCGTTCGGCCGACCGCGTGCTCACTATAAAGAGCCGCGCGTATATGGTCGCAAAGTTTGGGCTAGAGAAAGAACGCGTTCTGTTCATCGAGAGTTGTCCGGATCTGGATCGGATTGGCGCCGCTCGCCACGCTCTATCTCGCTTTCGGCCGCGCATGGGAACTTTCCTGATCTGTTGGTCGGGAGGTCATGCGCATCACCGGCTAGAGCGCTTCATGCCGATTTTTGAGTCGCTCGTTGAACTCGCGCCGAATGTGGAACTCCTTGTCATCGCAGATCCCGCCCAGCCATCCGTGCTGGAAAGCAGGCGTTATGCGGAGGCGGCCGGCATTTCTGACCGTCTGCATGTGCTGCCGATAATAAAGCCTTTCGAAGAATTCTACGCCACGGTTGCTCAATGTCAAATGTGGGTGGCCACGTTGGGAGACGATAACCTGCAAGGGAAGCACGAACTTCGGATGGAGTTGTTGGAGGTAGGCGCGCTTGGTAAGGCCGTTGCCGCTGCTCGAACCCCCGCCCTGGTTGAGCACGGTCTCACGGCTGGGCGCGAAATTCTTTACATCGATCCTGCCGACCCCAAAGGAAGCGCGCTCCAGATCGCGGAGCTCGTAAAAAGCCCAGCCGCTCTAGCCCGGCTCGGTCAGTACCTGCGCGCTCACATTCTCGAAGGATACTCGCTTACCAAGGCCATCGACGGCCTGCTGGGGTCCATGTGACGCTGTCGCGCCGCAACTCGCAGTACTAAAATGCGCATCCTTATTTCTAACTGCCACCGTAGTCTGATCGGCGGCATCGAAAAATATTTACAAGCGCTGTTGCCCGGACTCCTGGATCGCGGCCACGAGTTGAGCGTTGCCTACGAAAAAGCCACTGATCCGCGCCTCGAGCGCATCGATGCTTCGGATTCCCTACCTGACGCCTGGTGTCTTGAGGAACTTGGCCTCGAGGCCTTGCTGCGCTCAGTCGCCCGTTGGAAGCCCGACCTGGTGTACTCGCATGGACTGGAATCCGCTGACCTACGAAGCGCTTTGCTGAAAAGCTATCCAACCGTGCTCTACGCCCACAATTATTACGGCACCTGTGCGACGGGACAAAAATGTCATGCGTTTCCTCAAGCACAGCCTTGTACACGGCGCTTCGGGCCCATGTGCCTGGTGCTCCACTACCCGCGCCGATGCGGTGGTCTGCATCCCGCCACGATGTTGCGGATGTTCCGCGAATCCGCTGAGGTCAACTCGCAGCTCCCGGCCTATCAGTCTGTTCTCGTAGCCAGCTCGCATATGCATGCCGAGTTCCAGCAGCATGGAGTGAGTCCGGAAAAACTCCATCTGGTTCCCTTGCCCGCGGCGGATTCTCTATCACCGTTTCGAGAACTCGATCCACCATCGCCTCGGGCCCGCATTCTCCTTCTGGGACGCCTCACAAAATTGAAGGGCGGCGCTCTCCTGATACCGGCGGTCCGCCGCGCCGCGGAAAAGCTCAGTCAGCCTCTCAAGTTGACCGTGGGCGGCGATGGCCCGGAACTTTCCAGGCTCAAGGCGCTGGCACAAGAGTTTGGGATCACCGCTGATTTTGTGGGTTGGGTGAACGGCTCGCAAAAACTGGAATTGATGCGGCAGACGGATCTGCTGGCAGTGCCGAGCGTATGGCCGGAACCGTTCGGACTGGCGGGCGTCGAAGCGGGCTCCTTGGGTGTGCCGGCGGTCGCCTATGACGTGGGCGGAATTCCCGATTGGCTCATAGCCGGCCATTCCGGAGAACTGGCGGCATCCGATCCGCCCACCGTAGACGGTCTGGCAAATGCAATCGTTCGCGCGCTAGCCGATCCTGGCCATTATTCCAAGTTGTGTCGTGGAGCTTGGGAAGTGGCCAGCCGTTTCACGCTGCCCGCGCACCTGGCAATGCTCGAACCCATCCTGGAAGGCGCTCGCAACCAGTCGATTGTAAACCTCGATCCACATGTGGAACGCGTCCATGCTTAGCCTCAAAACAGCTTAGCCTCAAAACAGCCGATGTTTAGCGTAAAAGCAGCCGATCCGGTTCCGGGAACCCTCGCGGCCGGGCGCATGCGAGTGGCCATCGTCTGTGATCTCATCGAAGAGAATTGGCCCAGCATGGAGTTGATTGCAGACATGCTTCTCGAGCATCTCGATTCTTCCGCGGCACCGCTCCGCCCGCCCATGCGGCCACATTTCAGACGGCTGCCATTTCTCAGCCGTCAGGCAAAGTCTTACAACGCTGATCGACTGGTAAACCGGTTCGTCGACTATCCACGCTGGCTTAAGCGCCAAGTGAGCGATTTCGATCTGTTTCATATCGTCGATCATAGCTACGCGCAGTTGGTGCACTATCTTCCACCCGAAAGAACGGTCGTGACCTGCCACGACCTCGACACGTTTCGCTGCCTGCTCGATCCGGATCGGGAACGCCGTCCTGGCTGGTTTCGCGCGATGACTGGCAGGATTTTAAGCGGATTAAAGAAAGCGGCGCATGTCATCGCCGTGAGCGCCGCCACCCGCGATGAGATCTTACGGCACCGGCTGTTGCCCCCGGATCGCGTGAGTGTTATTCCAAACGGCGTGCACCCGTCATGTTTGCCCATCCCCGACGCGCTTGCCGATGCTGAGTTAGAGAAGCTTCTCCCGGCGGTAGGCAACAACGCCATTTGGTTACTCAACGTAGGCAGCACCATGCCGCGCAAGAGGATGGATGTGCTTTTGCGCGTCTTTGCGTCCGTCCGCCGCGAAATCGCCGATGTCCGGCTGCTGCGCGCCGGAGGCCCTCTGACCCGCGAGCAGCTTCAATTGGCCCGCGAGCTGGGCGTCGAAAACGCTATGGTCGTTTTGCCTTCTCTGAGCCGTCCTGTCCTGGCGGCAGCCTATCGCCGGGCGGACCTACTCTTGCATACCGCCGACGCCGAGGGTTTTGGTCTGCCCCTCATCGAGGCCATGGCGTGCGGGTGTCCGGCTCTTGTCAGTGATCTGCCGGTGCTTCGCGAAGTCGGCGGAACGGCAGCGGCCTATGCCCCGGTGGCCGGCATCGAAGCCTGGAAGGGCGCTGTACTTCGAATGCTTCGCGAGCGGGCGGGATCGCCCGGTGCGTGGAATCTTCGGCGCCAACACGCCATCGCCCGTGCTTCGCTCTTTTCTTGGGGTGAAGCGGCTCGCCAAACCGCTGCTATTTACAAATCGGTTCTGCGCTCAAGAGAAGCTGCATCGCTCTGGAGCATGACCAAACAGCGTCTTTAGAGAACACTGTCGGATAACCGTTTCCTTGCTCGGATAAAGAATCCATTTCAAAGACAGAGAGGTTCCAGACATGAAAACCATCGTCACCGGCGGCGCCGGCTTTATTGGGAGTAATGCTGCCAGCCGATATCTGAAACGCGGCGATCAGGTCATTTTGATTGATAGCCTGGCCCGCGATGGCGTGCGGAAAAATCTGGAATGGCTCCAACCCCAGGGCACACTGGAGTTCCATCAACTCGATATCCGCGATGATGTCGCGATCGCCCGTTTGTTTCGACAGCACCGGGATGCCGGCCGGGTGTTGCATCTGGCGGCGCAGGTGGCCGTGACGACTTCGGTCCGTGATCCTCGCGAAGATTTCGAAATCAATGCGCTTGGTACCTTCAACGTCCTGGAAGGCATGCGGCGAGCGGGCATGACTGCACCCATCATTTATGCCTCGACTAATAAGGTCTATGGTGAGATGACTAGCGTCGGTGTCGAAGAAAATGGCGCGCGCTACGCTTACCGGTCGCTGCCGTCGGGTGTCTCCGAGGAACACAATCTGGACTTTCATTCCCCCTATGGGTGTTCTAAGGGAGCTGCAGATCAGTATGTCATCGACTATCACCGCATCTACGGTCTGCGTACGATCGTCTTCCGCCAGTCCTGCATCTATGGTTACCGTCAGTTCGGCGCTGAGGATCAGGGATGGGTCGCGTGGTTCATGATCGCAAGTCAATTGGGTCGTCCGATCACGATCTATGGCGACGGGAAGCAGGTGCGGGACATACTCTTCATTGAAGATCTGTTGGACGCCTACGACGCGGGCTTCGCCGCCAGTGACCAGATCGCCGGACGCGCGTACAATATCGGGGGCGGCGTCGACAACGTTTTGTCGCTCCGGGAGCTACTGGCGTATATCGAAAAGCGAAGCGCGCGAAAGATTCCGGTTGGCGCCTCGGATTGGCGGCCCGGAGATCAGAAGGTGTTCGTCAGCGACATTCGCCGCGCGCGCACCGAGCTTGGCTGGAGTCCGAAGTTTTCGTGCCCGCAAGGTCTGGATCTGCTCTATGACTGGATCAGTCAGAACCGGGAGATGTTTGTGGAACTGAGTGCCACGACGGTATGAACCTGGATTTGGATCAAACCATAACTGACGGCGGTCTTGTGCAGGCGCGCCCTGGCGCTTCCCGGTCCCCAATGCGCGTGCTGCAGGTAGGGAAATTCTATCCGCCTCACATGGGCGGTATCGAGACCCACCTGCAGGCGCTGTGCGGCTCGTTCAAAGGGCAAGTCGATCTGCGCGTGATCGTTTCCAATGATGATCGGCATACTGTGGAGGATGTTCTCGACGACGTGCGGGTCCGGCGGGTGGGCACGCTTGGGGTGGCGTTCTCAACTCCTATCTGTCCTGCCCTGGTGTCAAGCATTCGCGCCTGCCCTGCCGACATTGTGCATCTTCACCTGCCCAATCCGGCTGCCGTGCTGGCCTACCTCGCAAGCGGCCATCTGGGACGCTTGGTGATCACTTATCACAGCGACACGGTCCGGCAGAAAATCCTGGGCCGGTTGTTCGAGCCGTTTCTACATGCCGCTCTGCGCCGGACGGCTGCAATCGTCGCCACGTCTCCGAACTATCTTCAAACCTCGGCTGTTCTGAATGCCTATCGCGATCGCTGCCACATTATTCCTTACGGTATCGATTCGTCCCAGTTCGAAGCTTGTGAACCGCGCGCGATGGAACGGATACGCCGGCAGTACGGCGACCGCCTGGTCATCAGTGTGGGCCGATTGGTTTACTACAAAGGATTCGAATACCTGATCCGTGCCATGGCAAACATTGAGGGGAGACTTCTCCTCGTCGGTGATGGGCCGCTTCGCGGCAAGCTCCAGAATCTCGCCGTTGAACTGGGAGTCGCGAACAAAGTGATCTTCGCCGGCCAAATACAGAACGCCGACATTGCACCTTATTACCATGCCGCCCGTGTTTTCGCCTTGCCCTCCATAGCTCGGAGCGAGGCCTTCGGGATCGTTCAGATCGAGGCGATGGCGGCGGGCCTGCCGGTGGTCAACACCAATCTGGATTCCGGCGTTCCGTTTGTCTCACTGGACGGGCAGACCGGCCTCACGGTACCTCCGTGCGACCCAAAGGCTCTCGCCGGCGCCATCAATCGGTTGCTCGATGACGATGGACTGCGCAGTTCGTTCGCGAAGGCGGGCATTCGACGAGCCCGCCAGGAATTCGGTCTGGAATCGATGATGAACCGGACGCGGCAGGTTTATCAGGGCGTACTTAAGGCCGCTCCTAGTACTGGCCATCTTAGTACACCGAAGCTACGTGACACCTCGCGAAAAGTAGGCGAAATTCAATAATATGCGGAGTAGCACTTGCGATACGAACATTAAACCAGTCTTTACTCTCGATCGAGAGCCGGCTGGTTCTATCGTCTCGGAGTCGGCCGTTACGCCAGGGCGCACTGCCGCAATTCGGCTGAGAAAACAGATGCTCATCGTGTGGTTCATCTTGTTGTCTTACGCAGTCGGATTTGTGTGCTTCTATCCCCGGGCACTAACCAACTTTGACGAAGTATCTTACATCCGGCAAGCGGTCACGTTCACTAACGGGAGTACGACCGTAGACACGATAGATCCATTCACAGGCTCCCATCAGAAGACCCACCCTAGCGATTACCCGCCTGGCACCTCCGCGCTGATGACTCCTTTTGTGTGGGTGGGCGGCTGGCGTGGGGCCTACGTTTTCGAACTATTGGCTCTGATGGGCTGCGTTCTTTTCACGGCTCGCTGGATCACCGAGTCCGGGGGCTCGCCGCTCTTTGCATTGATTATCCTGGGTTATCCTCCCACGCTCGTGATGGCCCGCACTGGTATGAGCGACGTTCCCAGTGCCTGCCTGGTGGCGGCCGGATTGTGGCTGTTCTGGCCCGATCAGGGACAGACTGCATGGCGCCGATTCGGCGCCGGTCTAATCGCGGGCGCATCGCTTAGTTTGAGAGAACCCAATCTCATTCTGTTCGCGATCTTCTTTGCTGGCGCGCTGCTTCGGCGCGAGCGCAATCTTGCAGCTTTGGTACTGGGAGGCGTCGCTGGCGTCGCCACTCGGCTCCTCTCCGCCGCGATCGTGTACGGCAATCCGCTGTTCGTAAAGAACCACGGCTATAGTTTCACCGGTCTTTACGCATCGCAGAATCTCTTCATGTATTTGACCGCTCTCCTGCTATTGGTCCCAGCCGGACTGCTCTGCGCGTTCTTCTATCGCGGCAGCCGCTGGCCTGAGTTGTTCTCGACCACGCTCAGCTTCACTCTTCTATTCGTTCTGTACGATTACAACGCCTCTCCAAGCTCGGGGCTGAAACAATGGGTGCTGGCCCCGCGATTTTTCATTCCCTTGCTTCCGATCTTGGCGGTTGCGATGGCTCACACCATCCCGGCTTGGTGGCAGCGAGTCCTCAGATCAATCAGCATTCAGCACCGGCGGACTTGGTGGATATTTGGTCGGGGTGCGGTCATGACCTGGTTCGCCGGTGTTGCCGTCATGGGCTTCGCTGCAAACCGGTATCACGCAATCTGGGGGAACAATCACGAGCAAATTGTTCGCGCTGTCTACAGCAACACCGATTCCAGCCATCCCGTTCTCACCGATATTCCTGCAACGGTCAAGTTCCTGAATGAGCTGCATGGCCGGCGAATCGAGGGTGACCTGATGGGAATGTCCGAGGACGACATCCACCGCCTTCTCGATCGCTACGGCGCTGTCAATGTAGTGTTCTTCGACCGTGATGACAGCGATTACTGGGTCCAGAAAGCTCAACACAATCAGGCCGTTATGGACACGCTTACCAAGCAACACCCCGCAACTATTGCCCTGCAACAACGATTCCCTGGGTTGGGGGTTCTCCAGATCTGGAAAATCGCGGGCCGGTCGTAAGGGGCGCTCGATGGGCCGCCGGATCTTCGTCCACTGGCGGTTACCGGCGCTGCTGGGCCTAGGCTTGTTGGCTGCCTGGGTATTTCGAGAGCCGTTGCTGGTTTCGGCCGGCAAGCTCCTGATCCGCTCCGACACTCCGCAAAAAGCGGATCTGGTTTATGTTTTGGCCGGCGACTTTTGGGGTAGCCGCGTTTTGGCCGGCTCCGAGCTCGGCGCGCGGGGTTACGCCAATCAGGTTGTATTTAGCGGTGGGCTTTATGCAGATAATTACGAGGGTGACATGTCGATCCAATTCGCCGTGGACCACGGTTACCCACGCCCGCTTTTTCTCTCCGTACCGCTGCGCGCCCGTTCCACCATTGAGGAAGCCATCGAGTTGCGGCCCATCTTTGAGCGCCTGCGCGCCAAGCGCATCATTCTCGTGACCAGCGACTATCATTCCCGTCGTGTCGGCCTGGTTTTCAGTCTATTTGTCCCCGGCATCCGTTTTTGGACTGTGTCAGCTCCCGACAAGGTTTTTGATGCAGCCTCGTGGTGGAAAACCGAAAACGGCCGCCGCGTACTCTTCTCCGAGTACCGGAAAATGTTCGGCACGTTGCTTGCCAGAGTGGGGCAGCCTTGATAGCTAACTCTCAATACATGTCTCGGTCTGCATCGCAGACTCGTGTGTACACGGGGTTGCTCGCTTCAGTGGGTCTGTTTGCGTTTTTCGTAGCCTTGTTTCTCATCCTCCGCAGCAATCAGTTCGTTGCCGTAGATGGCGCGCTACGCTGTCTGGCGGTTTACCACAATCCCCACCTTTTCTTTCATGGGAATAACCATCTGCTTTATCCCGTAAACATTCTGCTGTGGACCAAACTTGCTGCCGCGCTCGGTTTCGTCGCCAACACGCCCACCGAGTACATTCATCTGAGCCAGGCCTTGAACTCCATTTGCGCGGCCGCGACACTGCTGTTCGTCTGGTTGCTCATTACCCGGATAACTTCCGACCGCCTGCTGGCGTTGGTCCTGGTGAGCATGTACGGCTTCTCCCGCGCATTTGTCCTTCATGCGACAAACTCCGCCGAGCCCGTCGTGGGATTAATGTTCAGCATTGCCGCCCTCTTCGTGTTGCGGCAAGGTTTGCGGTATTCCCGGGATTCGCGAAATGTCAGCGCCACCCTGGTCGGCCTGGCAGGCCTGCTGATGGCCTTGGCGTTCGCATCTTACCAGGCGATGTTCCTGAGTTTTCTCTTCTGCTTGTGGCTTTGCATCTTTGATCGACCTGAGCCGCACGCTTCCGTTCTCGCCCGGGCAAAGACGGTATTCGTCTTTGGATTGAGTTGCGCACTTGGCATCGCGTTGATATTCGGGTGGGCTTATTCAACCGAAGGCATTCCTATCGGGCCTCAGATGGTGCGCCAGTTCACTGGCATTGCTGGATCAGAAGCCGGATACGGGAAGTTCTCTCTATCGAAAGTTGTCAACTTCCCAATTGGTCTCGCAAACAATCTGGTCCAAGTCGTACCCGATGGCTACCAGGGGATTCGAGGTCTCCTGAAGTCGCATCAAAGCACCTGGCTGCTAGCGGTCGCTGCCATCGGATGCCTAGTGCTTTTCTTGCTCATTGCATTTGCAAGGCCCGCGATCCAGGCTTACAGGACGTCATCGCCTGCCGATAGGCGAATGTATTCCTTGGGCCTTGTAAGTCTTATCCCGCTGTTGCTCGCGATCATCATTTGGGATCCTCTTTACGACAAACTCTGGCTTCTTCCTTTCGGAATCCTGATTGTCGCTTTCGCCTATTCCGCGGAGCGCGCACCGATGAGTTGGGAAATGCGAAACACAGCGGTTGCGTTGTCTCTGGTCTTGATAGCCATCGAAATTCCGGCCAACCTGCGCTCGGCGATCGTCGACAGCCGTTCCGAAACGGAAGGTCTGAAGGACGCCACTAGGGTGATGAGCGTGGTCAAACCGGACGATGCCATCGTCCTGGATTTCGACCCTTTATCATCCTTATTCATCGCGTATTCTGGAAACGGGAACGCCATCATGCTGCCCACCATGCTACGGGCGGAGGCTGCTCGCGCAATCAATACACAGTTGGCGAGGTGTCATGAGACACATACGAAATTTTACTTCCTGGGTATCCTCGATCAACCGGAAGCTGTTTGGAAGCCGTTTTTGGAGGCTCGTTTGGGAATACCCTATAGCAGCTTTGATCACTACAGGTCGCAATCCAGGACAGTCGAACGTTTTCTCGTCAGAAATCATGCGATCACCCTACGGGTCTATGAGCCAAGCGGCCGCCTACCATGGTAGGTATGAAGGGAAGTGCGAACTTTTAGCGGAGAGGTTTCATGCACAACGATAGTTACAGAAAACGAAATGGCACCACTCAATCGTCACCAGCCACACGCGACGAAAAGATTCCTTTGCTGTCGATTCTCGTGCCGTTGTACAACGAAGCGGAGTTTATCCGGACTGTTCTACACCGGATCATTGCCGCGCCGCTTCCGGGCGGGCTGGCCCGCGAAATCATCGTCGTCGACGATGCGTCTACCGACGGGTCGCCGGCGCTGGTTGAAGAGGTTGCCGACCACTATCCTGGACTGATTCGGCTGGTTCGCTGCCCTAAGAACCGCGGCAAAGGAGCAGCGATTCGCATGGCCATCGAGCACGCCACGGGCGACTACTGCCTGATTCAGGATGCGGATCTGGAATATGATCCCCAGGAATATCATTTGCTCCTGGAACCCTTGGTCGACGGTTCGGCCGATGTAGTCTTTGGCTCTCGTTTCCTCAGTGCGGGCCGCCGGCGCGTCCTTTACTACTGGCACAGCGTTGCCAATCATGCCCTCACGACCCTGTGCAACATCATCTCCAACCTTAACCTGACTGACATGGAGACCTGCTATAAAGTATTCCGCACTGCGTTACTGAAGAGCATTCCCATTCGCAGCGATCGCTTCGGAATCGAGCCGGAGATCACCATCAAGGTCGCCAAGCGCCAGGCCCGCATCTATGAAGTTCCCATCAGCTACAACGGCCGCACTTATGAGGAAGGCAAGAAGATCGGACTCAAGGATGCATTCCAGGCCCTGTGGGTCATGCTTCGCTTTTGGATTATTGACGACCTCTATAAGGATCCCGGCGCCGAAATCCTGGATGCATTTTCAGTAGCCCCCAGTTTCAATCGGTGGATGGCCGACACCATTCGTCCTTTCGTCCGGAACAGCGTACTCGAAATTGGCGCCGGCATGGGCAACCTGAGCAGGCAACTGGCTCGTGGAAGGCAGCGCTACATCGCCAGCGACATCGATTTCGAACATCTATCCCGGCTGGAAACTCGGATGCGGCACTATTTGAACGTTGAAACCCGGGCCTGCGATCTTTCGAAATCGGCTGACTTCGAGGCGCTGGCGGAAGCCGTGGACACCGTAATTTGCTTGAATGTTCTGGAGCATGTCGAAGACGATTTGGAATCCCTCCGCAACATATACCGCGCGCTTTCGCCGGGCGGCCGCGCCATCGTGCTGGTGCCTTGCGGGCAGGAGATTTACGGACAGTTGGACGTGATCCTCGGTCATTATCGAAGATACTCGATCTCTCAGCTTCGCAACCGTTTCGAACAGGCCGGCTTTGCAGTCGAACAGATTGTCGAGTTCAATCGCATCTCACGACCTGGGTGGTTCATCACCGGCAAACTCATGAAGCGCTCGCGGATCAGCCGCTTCCAGCTCAAGGTCTTCGACCGGCTGGTCTGGCTGTGGCGGCGCATCGATCGCTGGATACCCTGGAAACCCACATCGCTAATCGCGATCGCATCCAAACCTGAGGCGAAAGTCCAACGCGATCAAGCTGACGTGAACTCCCGGCTGGCGGTAGGCTGAGCCGCGCGGGTTGAGCAAGGGTTTTACTAGAAATCGTTCGACCCTCTTCGAACAACCACGGATGAACACCAAGCACAGAATCGCCCAACTCGCCGCACAACTGGTGGCGCAAACTGTGCCTGCCCGCATACTCTCCTCGCCCCGCCACTTCCCGATCTGGGAATCCAAGGGCTATCACATTCTCCCCGTCCATTATGAATCGCCGATTCCCTCCTCCACCGATCTACCCCTGGAGCTTTGGGAGAAGCCCTCGACGATGGCTGGTGTTGACATGCGAGACTCCGCGCAGCTTAGTCTACTGGAGGGTCTCCAGACGCGGTTCAAGACCGAATATGACGCTTTCCCGCGAAGCGCCACGTCCGATCGTCACACATTTCACTTAAACAACGGTTGGTTTGAGAAGGTGGATGCCGAAATTCTTTACTCGCTGGTTCGCCATCTGCGTCCGGCACGCATCATCGAGATTGGTTCAGGCGTCACGACCCTCCTTTCTGCCACTGCGATTCGCAAGAACCAGCAGGAGGATCCGGCTTACGATTGTTCGTTTACTTGCGTAGAACCGTACCCGGTGCGCCTGGATGTGGCAGCCCTGCCCTCGAACTTCAAGGTGATTCCGACCCGCGCCCAAGCCGTTTCTCCGGACTTATTCCGTGAGCTTCAAGCCGGCGACATTCTATTCATCGACTCCAGTCATATCTGCCGCACTGGCTCGGATGTTAATTTTGAGCTCCTGGAGATTGTGCCGATTTTGAATCCGGGTGTCTGGATTCACTTCCACGATATTTTTCTCCCCTGGGAATATCCGCAATCCTGGGTCCTCGGCGCCCGGCGATTCCTGAACGAACAGTATCTGTTGCAAGCCTTCCTGGCGTTCAACACCAAATTCGAGGTTGTCTGGGGGTCGTACTATATGCTGCAAGCGCATCCCCAGGAGCTGGACGCCGCCTTTGCATCGTTTCGCATCGATATCACCACGCCGGGAACGTTCTTGCCCGGGAGTTTTTGGATTCGGAGACTAAGCTGATTAGAACGTCCTTGTAACTAAGTCTGATGACAACCACCACCCGCTACCAGCAAACGCATGACTTGGAAGTCTACAGATGCGTAATTTGTGAAGAGGGCCCCTCAGTCGTCCAGCCGGGCGATAACAATGAGCCACCTCACGTTGTCTGTGCATCGTGCAATGCCAAGTTCCCCGTGCGGCACAACATCCTCGACACGATGATCCGTCCGTCGGGCGAGGTCTTAAAGGAACTCCAAGGCATGGCGATGGAAGCTGGCCTGGCGGTTGACGACTGGGAGTCGGTCCGTGTCAGAAAGTTGGACTCGGTTTCCACTTTTGCATCGCGTTTACGAGAAACTGATGGACAGCCAGTGGAGTACTACCAGCAGACTCAGGAACACTTTGAACAAGCGCTTGGACATTTAGCAGCCCGTGGTAAAAACCTTCCAAAACATGTGACCTTGATTCTGTTTGAAGCGTCTTATCAGCATGGGCATGGGGCGCAAGAAGGATCGGGAGAAGCAGCAGGATTTGTGGGTGGCGTCGAGC